>PVBE012766798.1_pt1 | contig 11223 bp, 9 predicted proteins | sample 1631181 | NCBI WGS metagenome assembly PVBE01 (sample SAMN08397723, study PRJNA350692) | Marine metagenome, whole genome shotgun sequencing project. | isolation source: water | place: Pacific Ocean | collected 2012-04 | reverse complement strand
ATTATTTATATCCTGAGAAGTCAACCCAAAATGAACAAATTCTTTTTGATCACCTATGGATAACTCTTCCATTTTTTCTTTTATAAAATATTCTACAGCTTTCACATCATGATTAGTTACCTTCTCTATTTCTTTGACTCTTAAAGCATCGCTTTCAGTAAAATTTAAATAAATAGCTCTCAATGATTCATTATTAGATGGGTCATGTTTTTTTAGCTGATCTAATGGGATCTGAGTTAATTCAATGAAATATTCAATTTCAACCTTTATTCTGTATCTGATTAATGATGCTTCAGAAAAATATGAAGCAAGACTTTTTGTTACTTTTCTGTAACGTCCATCAATTGGACTGATTGCTGAAAGTTCTGTTAAATCCATAGTTAAAAAATTGTTAGCAAAAGTAGGAAATAGTATGCCTAAAGGCACAAAGAATTTGTATTTTCATCCATTATAATAACTTTTAATTATTTAATGAAAAAATGTTAAAAGATTTTAAACTAGGGATAACAAGTCATATTGAGGCATTAAAATTTATTTTCAAGCATAAGCTCTGGATCTATTTTATTTTTCCAGTTATTCTTTTTATGGGAATATATTACATAGGTTTTTACTTTAAAAACATGACCAACACCTACATTGCACCTGATGGAGCAGGTTTATTTTTAAGCATGTGGTATTTTTTCATTCAGGGCATTTTCTTATTATTATCTTATATGTTTCTGAACTTGATCAGGTATGTCATCATCATCATTATGTCTCCCTTACTTTCAATAATTTCTGAAAGAACAGAAAAGATCTTAACAGGCAACACCTATAAATTTAACCTTATTCAATTGATCAAAGATGTAAAAAGGGCTATTAATCTAGCTGTAAGAAACCTAATATGGGAATTCATTATGGGGTTCATATGTATTTTTACTCTATTTGTCTCAAGTTGGCTCATTGATTACAATGATGAGGTATATTCTTTTATCAGAACATTACTTTTAACTCTTATTGCTTTCTATTATTATGGTTTTGGTTTTATCGATTTTATTATGGAAAGACTAAGATTTGACATTAAGGAAAGTATTACATTTGTTAGAAAGCACAAAGGATTTGCCATTGCTTTGGGCGCAGTTTTCACTCCTTTATTTCATTATTTGCATAATTTCTTACAATCAATTCAAACTCACGATTGGGTATTCTATCTTATATTAACTGTTTCTGTTATTATAATATCATTTGTTCCAATATTTTCAATGGTTGCAGCTACTATAGGTGTAAATCAATTAGCAGATTTAAAAAACAATCCCTATGCTAAATCACCTAAAAAAGATATTGACTAAAATTCATCCTTAAATTATTATTCAATTTCTTTATATTTGTTTATATACATTAAGCTATTAAATCATTCTACATGAAATATTTATCTATCATAATTGCACTAATCTTCTCTTCTTCATTTTATGGAATGATGCAAACAACTGACACTACAAAGAACATAATAGACAAAACCAAAATTCAAATAAAGCTATCCGATGCAAAAAACAAATTTTTTAGCCACAACTATCCTGCATCAATAAATTTATACCGTGAGGTGCTAGCCATTCAAAAAAACAACCCTAAAGCAAATTATGGTATTGCAGAATGTCAATTTGCATTAAATAATTTTGAAAAGGCTAAAGAATATGTTGAAAAATCATTTAAATCTAATCCTCTAGTTGATCCTGACGTACATTATTTAATGGGGAATATTTACCATCGTTTAGGTGATTTAAATAAAGCTGAAAAGTCTATTTTACTATTCAAAGAAAATACAAAAGAAACCAAGCTTGCTGATTATGATGTTGAATTGATACTCAAACAATTGAATTACGCTAAAGAAGCTATCAATAATCCTGTTGAAACAACCATTAAAAACATGGGAGAAAATATCAACTCCAAAGAATCTGAATATGCCCCATGTATTTCTCAGGATGGTAAATATATGATCTTTACTTCAAGAAGAGCTGACACAAAAGGTGGGGGGATTGACGTCAATTTTGATCACGTATACTATTCTGATATTTACCTGTGTGAATGGGATGACAACACTAAATCCTGGAGTGAACCTCAAAATACATTAGGAAAAGTTAATACTGAATATCATGATGGAGGCCTGGGTTTCACTTCTGATAATTCAATTTTAGTTTACAGAAACATTATGAACGTAACTAGAAGTGGAGATATCTACATTTCACAACAGGGTAAATCTGGTAGCTGGGCTACTCCTAAACCTATTGCAAATAAAGATAAAAAGATTAGTAAAAAAATCAACTCAACCTATTTTGAGAGTTCTGCAAGCATTACATCTGATGATAATTACATCTACTTTGTATCTGAAAGACCAGGTGGTAGTGGACAAGCAGACATTTATTTTGTGAAAAAAAACGGAAAAACTTACTCAGAACCAGAAAATCTTGGAACAAGTATTAATACTGCTAGCGATGAGAAGTGTGTTTTTATACACCCTTCAGGTAAAGCACTCTTTTTCACATCTAATGGAAGAGATGAAAGCATAGGTACATATGATATTTATTATTGTACAGGAGGTCATGGTAATTGGAGTGAGCCAATTAATATTGGCTATCCTATAAACACTTTTCTAGAAGAAAAAACCATCTCCATTTCTAGTGATGGAAAAACAGCCTATATTGGTGCTTATTATGATATTGAATCACAAGGAAAAGCTGATATCTTCAAAATAGATATCTCCTTTTTAAAGCTACCTATAGAATAACTTTATAACAATTCTTTTCTTAACATATTCAGTGCAGACAAGGAACTTACTATAATATTTCTTTCTCTACTATTTCCGAAAGTGAATTTTTTAGAAATGACCCTATTAGGTCCAGCAACTGCAATCCAAACAGTACCAACTGGTTTTTCTTTTGTCCCTCCACTCGGACCCGCAATACCTGATGTAGCTAAACCAAAGTCTGTTTTAAATTTCTTTGTTAAACCTATAGCCATCTGTTCAACAATTTCTTTGCTTACAGCCCCATAAGATTTAATATCATCCTGATTAACATTTAATAGACTTCCTTTGATCTCATTGGAATAAGCAACAACAGAACCAATAAAATAATCAGAGCACCCACTAACACTTGTAATCATCTTAGCAATATGTCCACCTGTGCAGCTTTCAGCCAATGATAAAGAATAATTGTTTTTTCTTAATAAATCACCTACAACACTTTCAAGTGAATCTTTATCATAACCGTAAATATAATCAGGTATAAGAAAATTTAATTCCTCAATGTAGTATTCAATTTTTTTCAACAGTATTGATTCATCCTCACCAATAGCAGTTAATCTTAATTTGACAATTCCTGGAGATGGAAGATAAGCTAGGCTTATGTCATTTTTATTTATTTTTTGTTCCCATTCCTTTATAAACTCAGCCAAATAAGACTCTCCAATCCCATGAGTTTTAACTGTTTTATTTACAACTTTACCTTGTGAAAATCTCTTCTTAATTCTAGGCAAACCCGTTTCATTCATTATCCCTTTCATTTCATAAGGAACACCTGGTAAAGAAATAAAAACAACAGCCTCTTTTTCAAACCACATCCCACTTGCAGTACCTCTTACATTTTCCAAGATATCACAATTATGAGGAAGTAGTGCTTGATCTTTATTGACATCAAGCATTTTTAAATTCTTATTCAGAAAAAAACATTCTATCTTCTCTAAAATATTAGTATTTAAAGTAAGCTCTGAGTCAAAATATTCACAAAGAGTTTGCTTTGTAATATCATCATTGGTAGGACCCAAACCTCCAGTAATAATTACCAGGTCAGACCTTTTAGCTGCAGTTTTTAAAGTATTAAGAATTTGATCTTTTTTATCCTGAATGGAAGTAATATGTCTAACCTGTAAACCTATACCATTCATTTTCTCTCCTATCCATGAGCTATTGGTATCGATAGTTTTACCAATTAATAATTCATCTCCAATAGTTATTATTTCCACAAACATCTTCTCCAAAATATAATTACAAATTTAGCTTTATAGTTAACTCTAAAAATAAAGAATGGCAAAATATTTGTTAAGTTTACCTTAAATAAATTTACAACGATGAAAAATAACATAATTATCATTTTTTTATCAACCTGTTTTTTCATGGGTTGCGACACTTTAAATAAAGTTTTAGATACCACTAATGACGTACTGAATTCAACAGAAAATTCAGGAAACGCATTAAGTAATGAAGAAGTTATTTCAGGCTTAAAGGAAGCGCTAACCATTGGAATTCAAAATGGATCTGGAAAAGCATCAGCATTAGATGGTTTTCTTAAAAATGATAAGATCAGACTCCCGTTCCCCCCCGATGCTCAAAAAGTAAAGGATAAAGCCTTACAGCTTGGACTTGACAATAAAGTTAAGGAGTTTGAAACCACATTAAATAGAGCTGCTGAAGAAGCGGCTAAGGAGGCAGCTCCAATTTTTGTGCAAGCTATAAAAGACATGACCATTTCTGATGGTTTTAATATATTAAAAGGAGCAGATAATGCTGCAACAAGCTATCTTAAAGAGAAAACAACCGATCAATTAGTGACTGCTTTTAGCCCAAAAGTAGGTACTGCCATTGATAAAGTAAATCTCACAAAATATTGGGAGCCACTTACAAAGGCTTATAACTCTGCCTCATTTCTAACAGGTTCTGAAGAGATTAATACTGACCTTAAGAGTTATATTACTGAAAGAGCTATAATAGGACTATTTAAATTAGTAGAAGAAGAAGAAATGAAAATCAGAAAAGATCCTATTGCGAGGGTAAGTGATATATTAAAAAAAGTTTTTGGAAGCTTAGATTAAGTTAGACCTTATAGGTAATAGTTAAAAATAATTCATGTTTTTTTATCTACTGATGTTTAATTACTTTTGAATATGAACAAAAGTAATTTTATTCATTCATCTGTAATCCCACCTTCAGAATTAATTGTAAGTAATGAAGGTCGAATATACCATTTAGATCTAAAACCTTCTGAAATTGCAAATAACATTATCATTGTAGGTGATCAAGAAAGAGTTCCTCTGGTATCAAGACATTTTGACCATCTTGATCACAAAATCTCAAAAAGAGAGTTTATTACTCATACAGGAACTTATAAAGGAAAAAGAATATCTGTACTATCTACAGGAATTGGTACAGATAATATAGATATTGCCATTAATGAGCTTGACGCTATTAGCAATATAGATCTTAAAACTAAGCTGATCAAAAAAGACCATCAGTCTTTAAACATTATAAGAATTGGAACAAGCGGATCATTACAAGAGGACATACCTGTAGATAGTTTTGTTGTTTCTACACATGGTCTTGGGTTTGATGGGCTTCTAGGGTTTTACAAGACACATCCAGAAGATGATGAAATAAAATTAAAAAAAGCATTCTTATCTCAGGTTAATTGGCCAGTTGAAGCTAATATACCTTATTTCACTATTGGCAACAAAGAATTAATAAATCAATTAGGAGATGGATTTCATCATGGAATTACTGCTACAGCTAATGGGTTTTATGGACCGCAAGGAAGGTCATTAAGACTTGAAACTAAAGTACCACAATTAAATGAACAATTAAATCAATTCAGGTATAATGATCTAAGGATCACAAATTTTGAAATGGAAACTTCTGCTCTCTACGGGCTTAGCTCTATGCTGGGACATAAGGCATGTACTGTATGTGCCATTATAGCCAATAGATTTAAAAAAGAATATTCAAAAGATTACAAGAAAACAGTCAATCAACTAATTGAAACTATATTAGATCGCCTTTTATGTGATTAAGTCTTATTTAAAATAAAAGAAACAATAAGCATTTGGATTTCGTTTAATTGCTAAATGCCTAGCAATAACCAAATAACAGCCCTAGTAGATCTACTTGAAGATCCTGATGAAATTATCTTTGACCAAATAAAAGAAAAATTAATTGAAATAGGTCCTAATGTAATTCCTCATCTTGAAAATGCTTGGGAAAATAAAAATTTTGGATTGTTATTTCAAAATAGAGTTGAATCTCTAATTCATGACATTCAATTTAGAGATCTACAGCAAACCATTTCAAAATGGACTAGAAACTCAGATGAATTAATTGATGGGGTTTTATTAATTAATAAATTTCAGTATCCTTCATTGGATAGAAATAAAATTGATGATCAATTTAAATTAATAACAAATGACATAAGATCTCAGCTATCTGAACATATGACAGGCCTTGAAAAGATCATGACCATCAACCATATATTATATGATGTTTATGGTTTTAAAGGAGATAAGGCTAATTATCATCACCCTAAAAACTCTTATCTAAATGAAGTAATAAAAAACAAGAAAGGAAATCCTCTATTGCTATCAATAATATACCTTGAAATAGCAAAAAGACTAAACCTTCCCATAAAAGGCATCAATCTTCCAAATCATTTTATTGTTGGTTTTTTAGATGATGAATATCAAAAATCTTTATTAGATGAAGAAAAAGATACACATGGAATATTATTTTACATTAATCCTTATAGTAAAGGAGTTATTCTTCACCAAGATGAAATAGCTGATTTTTTAAGAGAATTAAACCTTGAAGAACTACCTAAATATTTTAAACCTTGTAGCAATATAGCTATAGCTAAAAGAATAGTAACCAACCTTATATATACTTATACCAAAATGAATAAACATGAAAAAGTAGCTGAATTAAAGAAAATTAATTCTTTTTTTAATTTATAAACACCCTGTTTCTATCATGAAAACCAAGTTATTTATATATTCAAATAAGTCTTTAATCAAATTTTGATATATTATAATACTTAAGATTGTTAAAAGATAATAATACTGTTATATTTACTAACTTTAGCATTATGTCATCGTATAATATATGAGTAAATCAAAAAATAAAGTAGTTGAAATATGTAACTCAAAACTTGAAGAGTTCAGTGACAAATACTCAAAAAATGATTCTCACTCCTCAATTTTTGTTTCACATTTTGGTGAATTATCTCAAGAAATGGTCAATGATTTATCCATTAAAGCAGAACAAAGCATGCTTAAATACGGTGACAAAAAAGGTGTTATCAAGCGTTTATTCAACATCTTAGTTGAAGGATTACAGAATATTAGACTTCATGGTGCTAGAGATGAAAATGACAGTCAAACTTCTTTTTTAAAAATTGCTAAAGAAAATGATCATTATAAAGTCTTATTAGGAAATCTTGTAAACAATAAACAAGTAAATGGAATTTCTGACAAGATCAATATAATTAATTCTTCAACTAATGAGGATATTAAAAAAATGTATGTAGACACCTTAACCAATGGTGTTATTTCTAAAAAGGGAGGTGCTGGACTTGGATTTATTACTATGGCTATGAAATCTAAAAACAAACTTGAGTTTCAATTTAATAATATTAATGATGAAATATCCTGTTTCTCTGTCATCATCACCCTTAACAGGAATTAAATCTTCAAAAAAATAAGTGCCCGAAAATAATATATCCATACAAGAAGGTAAAAACACACCAAAAGTAATTGGAAAAGAAGACATTGGTAAGCTTGTTATTGAGGGAAATTCCTATCCAGAAAATGTAATTCAATTTTACACTCCCATCATGTCCTGGGTAGAAGAAGTAAGTAAATCAATTGACTCTATTAAAGTAGAGTGTCAATTTTATTATATAGCATCATCTAGTGTAATTGCCTTTTTAAAATTATTGCAAAAAATAGAATCTCTTTTTGATCCTAAGAAAATTACTTTCAAATGGAAGTACGAAGAAGGTGATGAGGATATTAAAAAGATCGGGCAGGATTATTCAACCATTCTTAAAACTCCTATAGAAATTATTGAAATTGAAGAAGTTTAATTATTTACCTCTATTTAAAATAAATCTATAAAGTAACCTCTTAAGCTCACATGTAGATCTCATCTAAGAACACATCTTTTTTTGAGGAGGTGCAAACTTGGTTAAGTTAACTCCTACAACTGCAGCTTTGTATTCCCCTAAGGTTGGAGTTCTACCAAGGATTGCAGAAAGTACTACTACTGGAGTTGAAGCCAATAATGATTCACCCTTCTTTCTATTTGAATCCGCTACAACACGCCCCTGAAACAAACGTGTGGAAGTAGCTAATACAGTATCTCCTTTTTCAGCCTTTTCTTGGTTACCCATGCAAAGGTTACATCCTGGCCTTTCTAAATACATCATATTTTCATATTCAGTTCGAGCCTTATTTTTAGGAGCGTTATCATTAAATTCAAAACCAGAATACTTTTGTAACACATCCCAATCTCCTTCATTCTTAAGTTCATCAATTATATTATAGGTTGGAGCAGCAACGACAAGAGGAGCATGAAATTTAATTATTCCTTGTTCTTTCTCTAAGTTTCTAAGCATCTGGGCAACAATCTTAAGATCTCCTTTATGCACCATACAAGATCCAACAAATCCAAGATCTACTTTTTTTACACCTTCATAGTAAGAGAGTGACCTAATGGTATCATGAGTATACCGCTTAGATACATCTTCATTATGAACATCAGGATCAGCAATCATTGGTTGAGCAATAATATCCAAATCCACCTCAAATTCAGCGAAATATTTGGCATTATCATCTGGTGCTAATGCAGCCTTTTTACCTGATTTAATTTGCTCTATTCTCTTATTTGCAATATCAATTAATCCCTGGAGAACCATCTTATCATTGTCCATACCCTTATCTATCATAATCTGGATTCTGCCTTTTGCTATTTCAAGTGATTCAATCAAAGTGTCATCTTGAGATATACAGATAGAAGCTTTTGCCTTCATCTCTGCCGTCCAGTCAGTAAATGTAAACGCTTGATCAGCAGGAAGAGTGCCGATGTGAACTTCTATTATTCTACCCTGAAATACATTTTCTCCAGCATAATTCTGAAGCATCTGTAATTGTGTAGCATGAACCACATCACGGAAATCCATGTGATCCTTCATGTTTCCTTTAAATGTCACCTTGACAGATTCAGGAATTGGCATAGATGCTTCACCAGTAGCCAAAGCAAGAGCAACTGTACCTGAGTCAGCACCAAATGCAACACCTTTAGACATCCTTGTATGTGAGTCACCACCAATAATAATCGCCCAATCGTCTACAGTAATGTCATTAAGAACCTTATGAATCACATCTGTCATCGCATGATATTTCCCTTTTGGATCACGAGCTGTAATTAGCCCAAAATCATTCATAAACTTCATAAGTCTTGGAATATTTGTTTGAGCTTTTAAATCCCATACAGAAGCAGTATGACAACCTGATTGATATGCTCCATCAACAATTGGAGATATTATGGTTGCTGCCATCATTTCTAATTCTTGAGAAGTCATTAAACCAGTTGTATCCTGTGATCCAACTATGTTTACTTCTACACGAACATCAGAACCTGCATGTAACACTAAATCTGGTGTTGTACCTACTGCATTCTTATTAAATATTTTTTCTACTGCTGTAAGACCTTGTCCTTTATGAGAAACTTCTTTTGAAGGCGAAAATACAGGTAAGACATCAATATCAAGAGTTTTGGCTGCAAATGTTTGCAGCTTTTTACCAAATACAATAGCATATGAACCTCCTGCTTTCATAAATTCCATTTTCTGAGGTGTAAATGCAGTAGAAATATCTTTTAATTCTTTGTCTCCTTTATAAAGTTTCTTTTCCTTAGTATTAATTGTAAGTACAGTACCTGTATCAACTGAGTATGTTTCCTCTAAAACAGGCTCACCATCCTGATCAAGAACCGTATTACCTTGAGCATCTTTTTTCTTAACCCAGTTTTTAAGATCAACACCTATACCACCTGTTACACCAACAGTTGTAAGAAAGATTGGTGAAATGCCATTTGTTCCTGCAACTACTGGAGCAATGTTTATAAATGGGACATAGGGACTTGCTTGTTTACCAATCCACAATGCTACATTATTCACACCAGACATTCTTGAAGAGCCTACCCCCATAGTCCCTTTTTCAGCAACCAGCATAATTCTCTTATCTGGATGCTTTTGTTGAAGTGCAAGAAGTTCCTTTTGTCTCTCTACGTTGTGTTCAAATAAACATTTACCATGTAGCTCACGATCTGATCTAGAGTGAGCATCACTACCAGGAGAAAGTAAATCAGTAGAAATATCACCTACACCAGCTACATATGTAACAACTTTAATTTCTTCTTCTAAGTCTGGTAGTTTAGTAAAGAATTCTGCCTTTGCGTAGCTTTCAATAATATCCTTGGCAATTTCATTTCCATTTTTATATCCTTCTGCAAGACGCTCTGTATCTGCATCATAAAGAAATACTTGATTTTTTAGGATTTCTGCAGCTTGTTTTGCAATAGCAATAGAAATACCATCTCCCAATGACAAATCCAGCAGAACATCTATAGATGGCCCTCCTTTCATATGAGCTAACTGTTCAAAAGCAAAATCAGGTGAAATTTCTTCTACATTGGACTCACCAATAATAATTTCCTTTAAAAATTTTGCCTTTACACCAGCAGCGCTAGTAGTACCAGGCAAAGTATTATAAATAAAGAATTTAAGAGAATCCTCTCTATAGGAACTATCTAAATCTTTTATTTGATTAATGATTTCGCTTAACAAATCAGCACTATCAATTGGCTTTGGGTTAAGCCCTTGATCTTTTCTCTCTTTAATCTCCTTAATATAATCTATATAAATGTTCATACTAGAATTCTTTTCAATGTTAAATGCAGATTTATAAAAAATCTGTGTGTGATGATTTTCATTAATAAAAAATAAATCAATGGATTCTTGTTGGCTAATTATGTGAAGTGAAATCCGAATCTACATTTCCAAGAGCCTCATTAGAATTATTATTCTTTGCAATAAATCTTATCAAAGGCGAATTTAATAAATGAAGAGGTTAATTAAAACAAAAATCAAACTTGAATTACAATATAGATTTAATTGATTTCAAATCCTGCACATCAGCTAATAAACTTAAGTCATGTTTAACAAGATGTGGGTTGTAATATATACAATCAATTCCAAAATTAATACCACCTAAAATATCAGTATTCAGGTCATCACCGATCATAACACTCTCAGCCAAATTAGCATTTGTTTTATTTAATGCATATTCAAAAATGACAGTATTAGGTTTTTTAAAACCTGCAGCCTCCGATGTTATAACTTTATCAAAAAAAGTTAATAACCCACTATT
>PVBE012654357.1_pt1 | contig 11223 bp, 12 predicted proteins | sample 1631181 | NCBI WGS metagenome assembly PVBE01 (sample SAMN08397723, study PRJNA350692) | Marine metagenome, whole genome shotgun sequencing project. | isolation source: water | place: Pacific Ocean | collected 2012-04 | reverse complement strand
GCAGGGACACTTCTATTTAACGCTCTTCGCGAAGCCATAGATGAAGAAATGGCTAGAGATCCTCATGTTTGTGTAATGGGTGAGGATGTAGGGCAATATGGCGGATCATATAAGGTCACAAAGGACTTATATGAGAAATACGGGGAGCTAAGAGTTTTAGATACTCCAATTGCTGAAAATAGTTTTACAGGAATGGCTGTTGGTGCTGCCATGACAGGGCTTAGACCCATAGTTGAAGGTATGAATATGGGATTTCTTCTATTGGCCTTCAATCAAATTTCCAATAACATGGGTATGTTGCGCTATACGAGTGGAGGGAATTTTACTATCCCCACAGTCGTTCGTGGTCCAGGAGGAGTTGGGAGACAGCTTGGTGCGGAGCATAGTCAGAGATTGGAGGCATATTTTCATGCTGTCCCAGGGATAAAAATAGTGGCTTGTAGCACTCCTACTAATGCAAAGGGATTAATGAAAGCTGCAATAAGAGATAATAATCCGGTTTTATTTTTTGAGCATGTGCTTCTTTATAATTTAACTGAGGAATTGCCTGATGGAGAATATGTTTGCTCTCTTGATCAGGCAGACATCGTAAGAGAAGGTAAGGATCTAACAGTTTTGACTTATTCAAGAATGCGCCACCATTGCCTCAAAGCTATTGATCAGTTGGATAAGAAAGGAATTGATGTGGAATTAATAGATCTTATTAGCCTTAAACCTTTTGACATGGAAACTATTACTAAGTCTATAAGAAAAACTCATAGAGTAATAATAGTTGAAGAATGTATGAAGACAGGTGGTATTGGAGCTGAATTGATTGCTTTAATTAATGAAAACTGTTTTGATGAGCTTGATTGCCGACCAATAAGGCTTTCTAGTCAGGATATTCCTACTCCTTATAATGGACAGCTTGAGAATCTAACTATAATTCAACCCCATCAAATTATTGAAACTGCAGAAAAGATGCTTAATTCTGAGGTTTAGTTAATGGCACGTCAACAAGGTTGGTTTGCCCTTTTGCTCGCATTAGTAATCTCTGCTTTTTTATTGTGTATTAATCTGCCTTTTCAGTTAGGGTTAGATCTTCGGGGTGGTAGCCAGCTTACTCTTGAGGTTCAGCCCATTAATATTTCGGAAAAAGTTAACTCTGAGCAATTGGAGGCAGTTCAGTTGGTATTGGATAGGAGAGTAAATGGTTTAGGGGTCGCAGAATCATCTCTTAGAACTGTTGGTTCCGATCAGCTTATTCTTGAGCTACCAGGCGAGCAAGAACCTTCTAGGGCTGCAAGAGTTTTAGGTAAAACAGCTTTGCTCGAATTCAGGGCACAGCGAGCAGGTACAAGGATAGAGATGCAGAGGCTCCAAAGATTAAGGAGTCAGCTGAGAGGCATTGTTTCATATAAGGAAAACTTCAAAAGTAATAATTCTGAATCTACAGATCTTCCAAATATTCAGAAGCAACTTCAAGATTTAGGCGCTTCTCTAGGGGTAGGTCAGATTGCGTCAAGTAACGAGGATGAGCAAATAGAACTGATTAGAGGAAAAATAAATAATGAGATAGTAAATCTTTTTGAACCTTCGCTCTTAACGGGGAGTGATTTAGTTAGTGCAGGGAGAAGACAAGAACAAAATCTTTCTAGCTGGGAGGTTACTCTTGCTTTTAATAAGGATGGAGGAGATAAGTTTGCAAGCCTCACAAAATCAATAGCAGGCTCAGATAGGTTGCTTGGAATTGTTTTAGATGGAGAATCTATAAGTGAGGCTTCTGTTGGAGAACAATTTAAAACTGTTGGTATATCAGGTGGTTCGGCCACTATAAGTGGTAACTTTAATGCAGAATCTGCTAGAGAACTTGAAGTTCAACTTAGAGGTGGTTCTTTACCTTTGCCTGTAAAGATCATCCAAGTAAGAACAATAGGACCAAGCTTAGGTGCTGAAAATATTCGAAAAAGTCTTTTTGCAGCTCTTTTTGGCCTATTTTTGGTTGCTATATTTATGATCATCTTCTATAGGATTGCCGGAGTTGTTGCAATCCTGGCACTTTCTTTTTATTCACTTTTCAATATTGCTGTATATGCTCTCATCCCTGTAACACTGACATTGCCTGGTATCGCTGGCTTTATCCTCAGCATTGGAATGGCCGTAGATGCAAATGTCCTTATTTTTGAGAGAGTTAAAGATGAGCTTAGAAGAGGGAATACCTTGATAAGGTCTATAGAAACAGGTTTCTCTCAAGCTTTTTCTTCAATAATTGATGGCCATATAACTACTTTGATTAGTTGTCTCTCACTTTTTTATTTAGGAACTGGATTTGTAAAGGGCTTTGCGGCAACTTTGGGACTTGGTGTCTTTATGAGTTTGTTTACAGCCTTAACTTGTACGCGGGTTCTTCTTAGATTCCTAATGAGCTATAAAACTCTAAGAAAACCTACAAATTTCCTGCCACTGCAGCAACTTCCTAAGGAAATTACAATTACCTAAATCAAAGCTGTGTCATTCTCTACTGAAATCGCTACCAAGAAACCAAAAATTAGTATCTATCGCCATCGCCAAAAGGTTTGGCTTGCATCAGGCCTAGCAGTACTCATGAGCATTATTGGGTTCATTGTATCTTCTCTTGATTCGTCTATAGGACTTCCCGTTCGACCAGGACTTGATTTTACTGGAGGCACTCAAATTAGGCTTGAAAGAGATTGTAATGATCAATGTAATCAGATTGGTTCTGAAGTTATAAGTGAAGCTTTAAATAACATTAGTCTTTCCAATAACGAGTCATCGCAGAAGTTTTTTGGAGCTAGAGTTCAGTTTCTTGATGAATATAATTCATTATCTATTAGAGTCCCTTACTTATCAGCAAGTGAGAGTAAAAATCTCATTCAATCACTAGTAAAGATTGCTGGACCATTTAAAACTGGTGGACAGTATATAGAAACTATTGGTCCTACTCTAGGCGCCCAGTTGCTTAAAACGACATTGATTTCACTTTTTGCTGCATTTTCTTGTGTTGCTTTTTATATTTCAATCAGATTTGATAAGAAGTTTTCATTTCTCGCAATTCTTGCACTGATTCATGATGTTTTAATTGTATGCGGCATTTTTTCCTGGCTAGGAATCTATTTAGATGTAGAGGTTAATAGTTTATTTGCTGTTGCTCTATTAACAATAGCTGGATACTCGGTTAATGATACTGTTGTTGTATTTGACAGAATTAGGGAACTAAATAAACAAGATAATTCTTTAAACCCAACTCAGAAGATTGATTTAGCTGTTTCTGCAACTCTTACTAGAACGCTTTATACAAGTGGAACAACCTTGTTGCCGCTTTGTGCGTTGATATTTTTTGGCGGATCTACACTCTATTGGTTTGCTGTTGCATTGGCATTAGGTGTAATTGTAGGAAGTTGGTCAAGCATTGCATTGGTTCCCTCGTTGCTCACACTTCAAAAAAATGAGTAATATCAAAGAAAAGCAATATTATTTTTATAAACACTATTAAACTTTTGAAGTGGACAAATCTCTAAATAAAAAAATTACTTGGATACCAGTTTTTCTTGGCTTGATGTCAATTTGGGATCTTAGGGTTGAGATACGTCTACTGGTTGAGAATTTTACTTTTATTGGATTATTTTATGCAATAGGTAAGCATCCATTGGCTATTAGTGTCTTATTACTTTTACCACTCATGCTTCACAAACGATCAAGATGATAGATTTATCTAACTTATATAGGATTAACCAGATCCTTTTTATCAAGGATATCATGTACTAGAACTTCTTTAACTAATACTTGAAGAACTACTGTAAGAGGGAGCGAAAGTAGTAAACCTATGGGACCAAAAATTATAGTGAAGATAAATTGCGCTGTTAAAGTTACAGCTGGAAGAAGTTTTACTTGATAATGCATCACTGATGGTGTTATTAGATAACTCTCTAGATTTTGAATAATGATATAGCAGAGAAGAATTGCAAAAGATTTCCAAGGAGCATCAAGTAGTGCAACTGATATAGGAAAGATTGTACTAACTGTGGGCCCTATGTTTGGAATAATGTTTAAAGCACCAGCAATTAATGCATTAGCAATAACAAGCTTAATCCCAAGCAAATATAATGAGATTCCAGCAAGCAAGGCAACAAAAGTCGAACTTATAATTACACCTGTCATCCAGTTGCTCAGAGCTTCTCCACATTCCAAAAGTATCTTTCTTGATCTTTTCCTATAAAAAGAAGGCATTAGTTGTATTACTATTTCTCTATAGGCTTCTGGTTGGACACAAATCATTAAACTGATTGATAATACAAAAATAGTTTGTATTATTCCAGCACCAAGATTGCCGGCAATATCTAATAATCTTCTAAAACTATCTGTTATCCCATTTGCCAGGACTACACCATCAGGAAGTGGGTCAAACTCTTTAAAAACAAAAATATCTGAAGGAACAAAAGATGAGTTCTCACCATAGACGATTCTTGAGATCCTTTCAATCGCTATAGTTATGATATCCCAAAGAGTTTTTGCAGCTGAGGGTAGTTGAATTATTAATTGTTGGAATTCCTGAGTAAATTGGGGTACAACTATTATCATTGACATGCTGAAGATTAAAATAACACTGATTAGTGATATTAATAAGCAGAATTGTCTTGGGAGTGCTGATAGTTTATTTATTTTTGCTGTAAGTGTACATAATGCCATTGCTATTATTACACCCGCAAATATCAAGATGACTACATCTCTTAAACTCCAGAGTAAAAAAATAGCAGTTATTAAGGCAGTTAGGTTTAGCCAATTAGAGAATTTCAAGGCACTTATTTTTCTGAATAGCCCATTCCATTGCAAGAGGCATAACGCTTAGCAAACCTCATGAAACGTTCGAATTCTTTTTCGCTTTTCCAAACGTAGGTGGCTTCTATTGCGCTTGGGTTGCCATTAAGAAATCTAGCTTTAACCTCTCTTGTTTTAATCTCTCCTTCTTCATCCAGCATACTCATGCCTTGAATTGTTCCTTCTTTAACAGCTGACAATGCATTGGGTTCTTCAAATGTGAAAAAAGCTTGGCCTGTCCTACCGTCACGACTTCTTGTTAGTCTAATCTCTGGGACTGTTGGCTCTTTAATACCTTCTAAAAAGCTAATCGAGGCTGTGTTCTTTGTTTCTTGCATGGTCTTTAGAGACATGTCTTAAATAGTACTGAAAAGGGATTGATAGTGTAAGGAAATCATTTCTTAATACATAAGACCAAGTTCTATTAGTTTTTCTGTAGCAGATTTATTGCCTAATCCTGAGAGGTCAATTGTTTCTTTGTGTTCAATTTTTTTAAGCTCGTGTTCATAACATTTGTCGTAATACTCAAGAATTGCCAAGCATGCGTCAGCCCAAGAGCCCACTTCTATTGATTCAATTGCTTGCTTTGTGCGTTTAGGCCCTAAACGCTTACTGATTTTTACAGTCGCATCGATTAGCTCTGATCGTTTATGCCTGCTGTACTGATCAACTAATATTTTTATTCTTTCATTTTTGCTTTTTGTTATTTCAAGCACACGAGCGTTTTTCATTTGTTCGAAAAGTTTATGTGGAATTCTGCATTTCCCAAGATTTGCGCTTTCTGCTTCAAGCCAAATTGCTTGGGAAGATTCAACTTCTGAATTGTGGAGGGCTTGAGCAAGTAAGTTTTCAAATTGCTCGCAACTAGGTTGAGCCCCTAACCCAAGCCCCCCAAAACTACTTCCTTTGTGGTTTGCGAGCCCTTCTAAATCAATAGTAAAAATTCCTTTTTTGGAAAGCTCTACCAATAAAGGAGTTTTCCCTGTACCTGTTTTCCCAGCTAGAAGCCTTAAGGGCCATTTTTTCTCAAATTGATTTATAGCCCATCTTCGATAAGTTTTGTAGCCTCCACTTAATAAAACTGGGTTTAAACCAAGTGCATTAGCTAGCCATCCTACGCTAGCTGAACGCATTCCACCTCGCGAACAGTAGATTCTTAAGTGAGATTTAGTTGATCTTGACTGTTGAAGCTCTAATTGGTTCTTTATCTTTTCAAGTTTTGGAGAAGTAACTCTAAGGCCAGCGATAACGGCACTCTCTCGACCTTTGCTTTTATATGTTGATCCAATCAGTGCCCTCTCTTCGTCATCAAAGAGAGGAATATTATGTGAACCTGGCCAATGACCTTGCTTATACTCCTTTGGACTTCGAATATCAATCAAAGGTCCTTTAAGACTTCTGAATGTCTTTAGTGAATATGAAGTTGGTATTCCGATGCCTGACATAGTTGAATAAGGATGAATATTAGAACGGTTGAGAGTTATGCCATCTGAAACACCTGAATCAACCAATATCACTATTGATGAGTTGCTTGAAAAGTTTTCAAGTAGTTCAGAAAGACAAAAACGACGTCTTATTACTGAACTTGAATCAAGATCGGAAGACTTGAGTTCACTTGGCCCAAATTTGTTGAATGGTTTTGATCAGGAATCAGATGATTGGACATTTGGATGGATCTTTCAAATTTTAAATAGACATCAAAAACAGTTTCTTTCAGATCTTTTAAAAAAAGAGCCATTGCCATGGTTTGTTACTCCTTCTTCAAATGGTATTGATTATGAGCCTTTGCAACAAAGCCTTTTAGAAGAGCGCTTTGAGGACTCTGATCGAATTACCAGTCAGACCTTACGGAAACTGGCTGGTGATGGTGCGGTTGATCGTGGATATGTTTATTTCAGCGAAGTTGATGGAATGGATGCTCAAGATTTAATTACATTAGATCGCCTCTGGACTGTCTATTCTCAAGGAAGATTTGGTTTCTCTGCACAGGCACGCCTCTTAGAGTCTTTGGACGAACGTTACGATAAACTCTGGCCAAGAATTGGATGGAAGCTGGAGGGAGTCTGGACTAGATATCCAAATGCATTTACTTGGTCACTTGAAGCCCCTGAGGGGCATATGCCTTTAGTGAATCAATTGCGTGGTGTTCGCTTGATGGATGCTTATATGAAGCATCCATTCTTAAAAGCTAGAAAACAAAAAGCATGAGGGTTAGATTCACAAAAGTTAGATAATGCAAAGGAACTACTTAACTGTTTTTTAGAGGCTCTTATTTCTAGTTTGTTATTTTGAACTGCAAGGGCTTTCGAACTTTTATCTTTCTTCGAATGAGGTTATTTCGATGGACCGATTTTGTTGTTCCATCAAGTCTTAATCTGAGATTAGACTTAAATATGCTAATTGAACCAGTTGATCTTAAAGAGACTAGAGAGCGCATAGAGTTGGGATTGCACGAGGCTCTTATCAATGCAGTTGTACATGGCAATTTAAATGCCCCTGAGAAATTTATAAGAATTAGAAGAATCATTACGCCAAATTGGCTTGTATGGCAGATACAAGATCAAGGCAATGGCATAAATATTTCTCAAAGAAACTTTAGGTTGCCTTCTGAAATTGATGCTGAGAGTGGCAGAGGGCTTTTCCTGATTCATGAATGTTTTGATGATGTTCGTTGGAGTAATAAAGGAAATAGGTTACAAATTGCCTGTCGGCGTTGAGATGGATTATTTAGAGGGACATCCAGGGTCTTTAACTTCTTCTCTTAGCCACTTTAGAGATTGCTCAATAAGGTCTTCAATATCAGAGCCCTTCCCTTCATTGACAATTTGACAAAGAGCACTGACTAATAACTCAGCAGCTCTACAAGTCTTATTGTTCTTTAACTTGTGCCAGGTGCTGTCTTTTAAAACTAATTCTGAATGAAGAGAATTTATTAGATTGATAACTTCATCAGACCAATAAGATTTCTTTAGCGCCATTCATTTATTCAGTAGTGTATCTATAAATTGTATCTATTAATTTGATTATTTTATCAACTTCATAATCATTTTTAAGGCTTCTCTTGGAAATGAACTGCTTAAAGCCAATACTTGCTGGAGTTAGGTGGTTACCTTCTAGCTCAATTACTATAGAATTATCTTTTTCCCTGGCATGAAGATGCTCTAATAGCTGTTTTGTTTGATCTATTTCGTCATCTTCAAATTTAATCAATATATTTCTTGGTTGTATATAATTCTTGCTAATAAGATTCATTGTTTCTATTGGACTGGGACTAAATTCACTTTCTATATTTAGCTTTCTTTTGAATTTACCCAGCATTGGGACTGAACTATCAGCTTTAAAATTATTGAAACTTAACCCTATGAATAATTTGCTTATTCTTCCCCTGTCAGGTGAAATTAAATGCAATTTGCAACCTAGACTGTGCCCGATTCTAACAGGCTTATAAGATTTAATTCCAACTCTTGATTCTAGCTTAAATCTACATTCTCTAAATTCTTTCCAAGCTTCATTAGCCTGCGCTTGATGATCAAACCCTGGAATATAGTTCCAGGCATGTATAGCAATATTCTTTTTGCTAAGACCTTCAAGTAGTCTTTTATAACTAATATTAGGAGATATTCCAAGGTAGCTTCCTCCAATCATTTCTATTAACTCTTTTGGTCTTGATGGCCAAATACACCAAGTACGATTTATTTTCCGCCATTGAGTCATTTTGATTGGCTGAGAAAAATCATGTTAAATACCAACAGTATAGTTGGAATTAATACTAACTATAGTGTTATTACTATCTTCAAAGCAGATAATTTTTTATAGTAACTATAATTACTAAGAAGATAAGGTTTTGGAAAGAATGCAGAAGGAACTGGAACTCTTTAGTAACGGCATTACTTTAGAGGCGGAGAATTCTTTTGTGCCAGAGTTTTTATTGATTCTCGATACAGAAACTACAGGGCTTGATCCATCAGATCATCAATGTATAGAGATTGGAGTAATTCTTTTTCATGTTCCGAGCAGGTCGGTTCTTGCTCAGAATTCTTTTCTGCTACCAGCTATTACAAACGCAGCAGAAATAATTAATAAAATCCCTCCTGAAATTACTCAACTAGATCAACCTTGGGAAGTTGGCTTGAAATATTTTGAGGCGCTTTTAGATAAAGCCGATTTGGTTTTGGCTCATAATGCTTCCTTTGATCGCCAGTGGTTTGGGGTTCATCCTCTACCTGAGATTGCTAAACCATGGATATGTACATTGGAAGATATTTCTTGGCCTTCAGAACTTGGTCTTAAAAGTAGACCCTCAGTAAAAGACCTTGCGCTTGCTTATGAAATTCCTGTTTGGAGTGCTCATCGTGCCTTAACTGATTGCATATATCTAGCTGAGGTACTCAGACGCTGTTCAGACTTAGAGACTCTTTTAATGCAAGGGCTAGAGCCAAGAACACTTATGAAAGCCGATGTCTCTTATGAAGAAAGACATTTAGCAAAAGATTCTGGTTTTCGCTGGAATGATCCTATTCGAGGGGCATGGACGAGACGAATAAGTCAGAGAGAAATTAGAAAGCTGCCTTTCCCAGTTACAAATGTGGATTTGTAATTAGGATAAGGGAGTACCTTCTTTTCATATATTTTCTTTAGACCATAGAAGAGACGTTTTTCTTCCCTTAAGTCAGTTCTTCTGAGTCCTTGCTCAAAGTAAAAGCATTTTCTACTTTTAAATAAACTGTTATGCACTTAGAGAGCCGAAAAATAAGAAGAAGTTTGAGACATTGGCAGCAAGTTAGAAGTTGGGCGAGATTGATTAGAGAGGCTGAGATCCTTTGGACGGTTGATCAAAAGGAACTTAAGAGGCTTGGAGCTTTGGAATTGTCTCAGTTAATTAGCGAAATCCCGCCATCTTATAGAAGGCGGATAAATCTTTGGCTGATTAAATTTTCTGTTGCTACAAGGTTTAATTGTAGGCAAAAAGGAGATTAAGCTATTAGTTTTTGCAGTATTCCACGGATGATTGCATAACCAAGAATTATTTTGGGTTTAGAACTTCTAATCAGATTCCTTATTCTAGGTTTAAAAAAAGTTAAATTAATAAGGCAAACTACATATTAGAAGAAGCTTGAGTTGACTAACCTTCAATCGCTTCGCGGAATGATTGACCTTTTACCTTCGCAAGCCGAGCGATGGCAAAAGGTTGAAGCTTTGGCGAGAAATCACTTTCGAAGAGCAGGTCTTGGAGAAATCAGAACACCTTTAATTGAACATACTGAATTGTTTTCAAGAGGTATCGGAGAGACAACTGATGTTGTTGGTAAGGAAATGTATTCTTTCATTGATAGAGGTGATAGATCTTGCACTCTTAGGCCAGAAGGAACAGCTTCTGTTGTAAGGTCTGTAATTCAAAATGGTCTTCTTAGCCAAGGTCCTCAAAGACTTTGGTATATGGGTCCCATGTTCAGATATGAGCGGCCTCAGGCTGGTAGACAAAGACAATTTCACCAAATAGGGGCTGAGTTTTTTGGTTTATCATCAGAGATAAGTGATGCAGAGATTATAAGTATTGCTTGGGATTTCTTGAATGACCTTGGATTGCAAGAACTTACACTAGAAATTAATAGCTTGGGGACTACAGAAGACCGGAAGAAATATCGTAAAAACCTAGTTGCCTGGTTGGAAAATTTTTCGGAACAATTAGATGACCAGTCATTGAAACAACTTAAACAAAATCCATTGCGAATTCTCGATAGTAAAAAAGCACATATTCAAGAATTGCTTAATGGTGCTCCTATGATTGGAGAATTTTTATGCCAGGAAAGTCAAGATAGGTTTTTAAATATACAGAGCATTCTTAATAGCTTAGGAATACCATTTACTATTAACCAAAAACTTGTTAGAGGACTTGATTATTATTGCCATACGGCTTTTGAAATCACTAGCAAACAATTAGGAGCACAAGCAACGGTTTGCGGTGGTGGTAGATACGATGGACTTGTTGAGCAGTTAGGTGGTCCTGCAACCCCTTCTATCGGATGGGCTATAGGCCTTGAAAGATTATTAATACTATTAAGTGAAGACTATTTTAAAAAAGAAGTACCAGAAGTATATATTGTTAATAAAGGATATAAAGCTCAAAGAGAAGCATTGAAGTTAGCAAGAGATCTTAGAAAGTCAAATTTTCTCGTTGATATAGATCACTCTGGATCGGCTTTCTCAAAGCAGTTTAAAAGAGCTAATCGCTCAAATGCATCTTGGGCAGTTGTTATTGGTGATCAAGAATTACTACAAAAGGAAATTCGTTTGAAACGCTTAAAAGGCGAAATCATAGAGCCTGGTGAGCATTTTGTAAAAATCTCAGATCTCAATCATATCATCGAAAGATTAAGATCATAATGACTTTTTGACTTGACTTAATTC
>PVBE012236457.1_pt1 | contig 11223 bp, 12 predicted proteins | sample 1631181 | NCBI WGS metagenome assembly PVBE01 (sample SAMN08397723, study PRJNA350692) | Marine metagenome, whole genome shotgun sequencing project. | isolation source: water | place: Pacific Ocean | collected 2012-04 | reverse complement strand
TGTTGGTGATCGCGGTCTCGATGAGGTTGACCTGGCGCTCCGGATCGCCCTCTTGGTTCTGGATGTCGACGTCGACATTGAAGAGCCTACCGGCTTCTTGTGCGCCGTGGATAAGGGGCTCCCAGAAGACGTTCCCGGGGCAACAATCAAGGATGACTTTGACCCTAAGAGTTTCGTGATCTTCGGGTCCTGCCGCGCTGGGCAGCGCCCCCAACGTAAGCGTCAAACTCGCCGCCGCTGCGGCGAGCACTGATAGACGAATGTTCATTTTGTACCTCCCGATGCGGCTTCCACTTGATGGCGTGAATGCTCAATTACGTGAATTCCACTGAAGCGTGGAGGCTAGATCATAGCGACGGCCAGCGGGATTGTCACCCGACGTGCCGCAGGCCCTTGATACACATGTATTTTACGGCCATTTGACGACCGGCGGGAGCGACATCAGGATGGCTTCCACGTTGCCGCCGGTTTCGAGTCCGAAGCGGGTGCCGCGGTCGTATAGGAGGTTGAACTCGACGTAGCGGCCGCGGCGCACGAGCTGGGCTTCGCGCTCGGCCTCGGTCCACGGCGCATCCATGTGGCGGCGCACGATCGCCGGGTAGGCCTCGAGGAAGGCTTGCCCCACCGCCTTGGTAAAATCTAGGTCGCGTTCCCAGTGATCGCCGCGCAGGCGGTCGTAGAAGATGCCGCCGACGCCGCGCGGCTCGCCGCGGTGGGCGAGGGTGAAGTACTCGTCACACGATTCCTTGAAGCGGACGTAGGCGCCCGACTCGTAGGCATCGCACGCAGCCTCCAGCGCGGCGTGGAACGAGGCCGTGTCGGTCTCGTCGGGGATCACCGGCGTGAGATCGGCGCCGCCACCGAACCAGGCTTCGGCCGTCACGATGTAGCGGGTGTTCATGTGCGCCGCGGGCACGTGCGGCGAGCACGGGTGGATGACGACCGAAACCCCGCTCGCCCAGAAGCGAGGGTCATCCTTGGCGCCGGGGATCTCGCGGCGAAACTCAGGTGCGAGCTCGCCGTGGACGGTGGAAACGTTGACCCCAGCCTTCTCGAAGACCCGGCCCCGCAAGACGGCCATTACGCCGCCGCCACCGCCCGGCCGCTGCCAGGGCGTGCGTTCAAAGCGGCCGGCCGGCGCCTCGCCCCCCGCGGCGACCTCGATCGCCTCGAAGGCCGCGCAGAGCTGGTCGCGCAACTCGGCGAACCAAGCCGCAGCGATCTCTTTGCGTGCAGGCTCGCCGGTCACCCGCGCGTCCCGCCGGACGGGATCGGAATGCATGGTCTGGACAACGGCGGCATTAAGTGGGAAAAAGGCGCCCGGCACAACCCGGGCGCGGCAAGCGGCAACCCCCCATGACGACGACGACGGGCGACGGCGAGCACGCAGAGGGCCAGACGCGGCGTGATTTCCTTTACGTCGCGACCGGGACGGCGACCGCCATCGGAGTCGCCTTTGCGGTGTGGCCGCTGGTGGACCAGATGAACCCGGCCGCGGACGTGCTTGCGCTGGCTTCGACCGAGATCGATCTGAGCCCGATCGAGGTCGGGCAGAGCATCACCGTGGTGTGGCAGGGCAAGCCCGTGTTCGTGCGCCGCCGCACCGCCGAGGAGATCGCCGCGGCGCAAGGGGTCGCGCTCGACGAACTCTCCGATCCGCAGCTTGACGCCGAGCGCGTTGTTCAGGCCGAGTGGCTGATCCTGGTCGGCGTGTGCACCCACCTCGGCTGTATCCCGCTGGGGCAGAAGGGGTCCGATCCGCGTGGCGACTGGGACGGCTGGTTCTGCCCCTGCCATGGCTCGCACTACGACACCTCGGGCCGCATTCGCAGAGGGCCGGCGCCCCGCAACCTCGACGTGCCGCCCTACGTGTTCGTCAACGAAACCACCGTGAAGGTCGGGTAGGAATCAGCGTGGCAGGCGACAACCCGATCCAGTGGAAGAACCCGGTGGTGCGGTGGGTCGAGTACCGCATGCCGGTGTTCACTTTTCTCAACGACGCGGTTGGGACCAACTACCCCTCGCCCAAGAACCTGAGCTATTGGTGGAATTTCGGTTCGCTGGCGGGTCTCGCGCTGGTCATCCAGATCGCCACCGGCATCGTCTTGGCGATGCACTACATCCCCACCGGCGAGCTCGCCTTCGACAGCACCGAGCGCATCATGCGCGACGTGAACTATGGGTGGCTGATCCGCTACATCCACTCGAACGGCGGCTCGATGTTCTTCCTGGTGGTCTACATCCATATCTTCCGCGGCCTGTACTACGGTTCGTACAAGTATCCGCGCGAGCTGTTGTGGTGGCTCGGGCTGGTCATCGTCATCTTGATGATGGCGACGGCGTTCATGGGCTACGTCTTGCCGTGGGGGCAGATGAGCTACTGGGCGGCGACCGTGATCACCAGCCTGTTCTCCGCCATTCCCTGGGTCGGCGCCGACATCACGACCTGGCTGTGGGGCGGGTTCGTGGTCGATACGCCGACGCTCACGCGCTTTTACAGCTTGCACTACCTGATCCCGTTCCTGATCGTCGGGCTGGTGATCCTGCACATCTGGGCGCTGCACGTGCACGGTTCGAACAACCCGTTGGGGATCGACACCAAGGGCCCGCAGGACACGCTTCCCTTCCATCCCTACTACACGGTCAAGGACCTCGCGGGTATCGGCGTCTTCCTCGTGGTGTTGAGTTTCTGGGTGTTCTATTTCCCCAACTATTTCGTCCACCCCGACAACTACATCCCGGCGAACCCGCTGGCGACGCCGCCGCACATCGTACCGGAGTGGTACCTCTTGCCGTTCTACGCGATCCTGCGGGCGATCCCCAGCAAGCTCGGCGGCGTGATCTTCTTCGCCGCCTCGCTGGTGATTCTGTTCCTGGTGCCGTGGCTCGATACCTCGCGGGTACGCTCGGCGCGCTTCCGGCCGATCTTCAAGCAGCTCTACTGGATCTTCGTCGCCGATGTATTGATCCTGGGGCTGGTCGGCGCCGCCCCGCCGGAAGGCGCCTGGATCGTCGTCGGCCGCATCGCGACCGCGTACTACTTCATTCACTTCATCGTCCTCTTGCCGCTCGTCGGCTGGCTCGAACGCCCGCGCGTCTTGCCCGAAAGCATTGCCGAACCGGTACTCGGCTCCGGCGGCGCGGCGGCCGCGGAGCCGGCAGCGCAGTCGGGCGAATGAGGGGCGAGGCAATGGTTCTTCGGATCGCGTCGGGCGCCTTGGTGGGTGCGCTTTTCCTGGCTCTTGCCGGCGCCGCCACGGCCGCCGAACAGGCCGATTTCGACAGCCACGATTGGTCCTTCTACGGCATCTTCGGGACCTACGACCGGGCCGCCGTGCAACGCGGCTACCAGGTCTATGCGGAGAGCTGTTCAAGCTGTCACGGGCTGCGCTTGCTGGCCTACCGCAGCCTTATCGGCATCGGATTCTCCGAGGCCGAGGTCAAGGCGATCGCCGCCCAGTTCGAGACCACCGACGGCCCCGATGCGGACGGTGAGATGTACGAGCGGCCGGCCCTACCGTCCGACCGCTTCGTCTCGCCCTTCGCCAACGACAACGCCGCCCGCTCCGCCAACGGCGGCGCGCTGCCGCCTGATCTCTCGGTCATCGTCAAGGCCCGCTCGCGCGGCCCCGACTATCTTTACGCGCTGCTCACCGGCTACGCCGAGGCGCCGGACGATCACCCGGTCGCCGACGGCATGAGCTACAATCCGGTGTTCCCCGGCGGCGAGATCGCCATGCCGCCGCCCCTGTTCGAAGACGCCGTGGAATACGCCGACGGCACGCCGGCCACCGTCGCGCAGATGGCCGAGGACGTGGTGGGCTTCCTCCACTGGGCGGCCGAGCCCACGCTCGAGGAGCGCAAGCGGGTCGGCATCAAGGTGATGCTGTTCCTGATCATCCTGAGCGCGCTGTTTATCGCGGTGAAGCAGAAGGTGTGGCGGAGCGCGCACTAGGCGGCCTGCCGGGGTTCGGGTCAGGGGCCGCCGCGTGCGGCCCTTTTGCTGGCCGCTTCCGGTTGATCGGCCATGCGAACCCTGAAAGACTTCGCGTTGGGGGGAGGCAAGGGTGACCGACGGCACGCAAGAAACCCGCATCGGCGTCATTGGCGGCAGCGGAATCTATGACATCGAAGGGCTGGAGGACGCGCGCTGGGAGGCCGTGGATTCAGCCTTCGGGGCGCCATCGGATTCGCTGCGCACGGGCGTCTTGGACGGCCAGGCGATCGCCTTCCTGCCGCGCCATGGCCGCGGCCACCGCCTGCCGCCGGGCGCGGTCAACTACCGCGCCAACATCGACGCGCTGAAGCGGCTCGGCGTTACCGACATCGTCTCGTTGAGCGCAGTCGGCTCGTTTCGCGAGGCCCTGGCGCCAGGCGCCTTCGTCATCATCGATCAGTTCATCGATCGCACCTTCGCGCGCGAGAAAAGCTTCTTCGGCGCCGGCCTGGCGGCGCACGTCTCGATGGCGCACCCGGTGTGCGGGCGGATCGGCGATGCCCTGGCCGCTGCCGCCGGTCTGGCCGAGATCGATGCGGTGCGCGGCGGCACCTATCTGGTGATGGAAGGGCCGCAGTTCTCGACGCTGGCCGAATCAGAGCTCTACCGGGCTTGGGGGTGCGACGTGATCGGTATGACCAACATGCCCGAGGCCAAGCTCGCGCGGGAAGCCGAGATTTGCTATGCCACCGTCGCCATGGTCACCGACTACGATTGTTGGCATCCCGAACACGACAACGTCGAGGTGGCGAGCGTGATCGGTGTCCTCAACGACAACGCGGCGCGCGCCCGGCGTCTGGTACGCGAGGTCGCCAAGCTCCTCGGGGGCCGCAGCGAAACCTGCCGGCAGGGTTGCGACCGGGCGCTCGATGCCGCACTAATCACCCCACCCGAGGCGCGCGACCCGGCGCTGGCCTCGAGGCTCGACGCCGTCGCCGGGCGGGTGCTTGGCTGATGCCGATCAAATCGCTCATCCGCACGATCCCGAACTACCCCAAACCCGGGGTGATGTTCCGTGATATCACGACCCTGCTGCAAAACGCCTCGGGCTTTCGCAAAGCAGTCGACGAGCTGGTGCAACCCTACGCGGGTGCGCGCATCGACAAGGTGGCCGGCATCGAGGCGCGAGGGTTCATCGTCGGCGGCGCGGTGGCGCATCAGCTCTCGATCGGGTTCGTGCCGGTGCGCAAGCAGGGTAAGCTGCCGTGGAACACGATCGGGTTCGATTACGATCTCGAGTACGGCACCGACCGGGTCGAGGTTCACGTCGACGCCGTGGCCAAGGGCGACACGGTTCTGTTGGTCGACGACCTGATCGCCACCGGCGGCACCGCCGTGGCGGCGGCAAAGCTGATCGCGGAGGCCGGGGCGACGGTGGTGGGCTCGGCCTTCGTGGTCGAGCTGAGCGACCTCGGCGGACGCAAGCGGGTCGAGGACCTGGGCATCGAGGTGCGCAGCCTCTGCACCTTCGAGGGCGATTGAGCCCAGCGTCGGCGCAATATGAAGGTGGGCGAGCAGCACTACCGCACCATCTGGGTGGCCGAGGATGGGCGCTCGGTGGAGATCATCGATCAGACGGAACTGCCGCACCGCTTCGCGACGTTGCGCCTGACCTCGACGGCAGACGCGGCGCGGGCGATCCGCACCATGCAGGTCCGCGGCGCGCCTTTGATCGGCGCCACCGCGGCCTATGGGATCTGTCTGGCGCTGGTCGAAGACAGCTCCGATGCGGCGCTGGAGGAGGCCTGCGCGGCGCTGGCGGCAACCCGGCCGACGGCAGTAAACCTCGCCTGGGCGCTCAGCGAGATGCGCGCCGCGCTCGCGGGCACCCGGCGCAATGATCGCGTAGGCGTGGCCTACGAGAAGGCGGCGGCGATCTGCGAGGACGACGTCGCGACCTGCCGCGCCATCGGCGAACATGGGCTCGGCCTGATCGAGACGGCGTGGGAGCGGCGCGGGCGCAGCGGTGCGGTCAACGTCTTGACCCACTGCAACGCCGGCTGGCTTGCCACCGTCGACTGGGGCACCGCGTTGGCGCCGGTCTACCTTGCGCACGATCGCGGCCCGCCGGTCCACGTCTGGGTCGACGAGACCCGGCCGCGTGGCCAGGGCGCGGCGTTGACGGCCTGGGAACTCGGCTGCCACGGCGTGCCGCATACCGTGATCGCCGACAACGCCGGCGGCCACCTGATGCAGCGCGGGTTGGTCGATTGCTGTATCACCGGCAGCGACCGCACCACGGCGCGGGGCGATGTCTGCAACAAGATCGGCACCTACCTCAAGGCCCTGGCCGCCCACGACAATCGTGTGCCGTTCTATGTCGCGCTGCCGCACTCGACCATCGACTGGGCGGCCGACGATAGCTTCACCGACATTCCGATCGAAGAGCGTGCGCCCGAAGAGGTGACCACCATCACCGGCCGCACCGCGACCGGTGCCGTCGAGACGGTGACGATCGCGCCCGAGGGTGCCGCCGCGTCCAACCCCGCCTTCGACGTGACGCCGGCGCGCCTGGTAAGCGCGCTGATCACCGAACGCGGCGTCTGCGAGGCAAGCGCCGAAGGGCTTGCATCGCTCTACCCCGAACGCTGAGCTTCTAACCGGCGTGCCCATGTGAGGAGCGGATATGCGCTACGAACTTTACTATTGGCCCTCGATCCACTATTGGCCCTCGATCCAGGGCCGCGGCGAATTCGTGCGATTGGCCCTGGAGGAGGGCGCGGCCGAGTATGTCGATGTGGCGCGTGCGCCGGAACCGGGGGGCGGCGTGCCCGCACTTCTTCGCTTCCTTGACGGCGAAACGATACCGCACCCGCCCTTTGCGCCGCCCTTCCTTCGGGCGGGCAAGCGGGTTATCGGTCAGACTGCGAACATCCTTCTGTTCCTGGCGCCTCGTCATGGCCTGGTAGCCGCGAGCGAGGCGGGACGGCTGTGGGCACATCAGCTGCAGCTGACAATCGCCGACCTCGTCCTCGAGGCCCACGACACCCATCACCCGATCTCGGTCGGCCTGGGTTACGAAGAGCAGCGTCGCGAGGCGCGACGACGCGCCGCCGATTTCGTGGCCTCACGCGCGCCGAAGTATCTCGAGTACTTCGAGCAAGTGCTGCTTCGCAGCGACCGGTATCTAACCGGAAACCGGCTGAGCTATCCCGATCTTTCGCTGTTTCAGGTCGTTGCCGTGCTGCGCTACGCGTTCCCACGCGCGACGGCCCGCCTGGAGAAAGACCGTCCACGGATCGTCGCGTTGCACGATCGGGTAGCGGCGCGCCCGCGCATCGCCTCGTATCTAGCCTCGGAGCGCCGGATTCCGTTCAATCGGCAGGGAATCTTCCGTCACTACACGGCACTTGACGCCCAGGCCTAGCCGTTAGGCGCTGGAGCGGAAGCGCAGGACGTCGCCGTCCCGTACGGGGTAGCCGCGGCCTTCGAGGCGCATGAGCCCGGCCTCGCGGGCACCGGCCTCGCCGCCCGCCGCGACGTAGTCCTCAAAGCCAATGGTTTCGGCGCGGACGAATCCGCGCGCGAAATCGGTATGCACCACGCCGGCCGCGGCCGCGGCGGTCGTACCCTCGGCCACCGTCCAGGCGTGGGCTTCGTTCTGGTTGGCGGTAAAGAAGGTGATCAGCCCGAGCATGGCATAGCCTGCGCGCACCAGGCGGGCGAGGCCCGGCTCCTCGATTCCCGCATCGGATAGGAAATCCGCGCGCAGCACCGCATCATCGAGCATCGCGACTTCGGCCTCGAGCGCCGCCGATAGGACCAGTGAGGCGAGACCGTGGGACTCGGCCCAGGCCTCGGCCTGGGCCGAGAACGGGTTGCCCGAGCCGGCGTGCGCCTCATCGACGTTGCCCACGATGATCGCCGGCTTGGCGGTGAGCAGCCCAAGGTCCGCGAACCGAGCCGCGTCTTGCGCCAACTCTGGCGCCACGCTGCGCGCCGGCGCCCCGTCCCCGAGCACCGCCCTTACGCGCTCGACGAGTGCGAGCGATGCCTTGGCTTCCGGATCACCGCCACGCTCCTTCTTGACCAAGCGTTCGGCGGCGCGCTCCAGCGCCTCGAGGTCGGCGAGCATGAGCTCGGTCTCGACAACCTCGGCGTCCGATTGCGGGTCTATGATGCCGCTCGGATGGCTCACGTCCGCGTCCTCGAAGCAGCGCACCACGTGCACGATGGCATCGACCTCGCGGATGTGGGCGAGGAAGCGGTTGCCGAGCCCGGCGCCTTGGCTCGCGCCCTTCACCAAACCCGCGATATCGACGAAGCCGAGGCGGGTCGGCACGATCTGCGCCGATCCGGCGAGCCGCGCCAGCGCCTCGAGCCGGGCGTCCGGCACCGCCACCCGGCCGACGTTGGGCTCGATGGTGCAGAAGGGATAGCTTTCCGCCTCGGCCGAGCGGCTCGCGGTGAGCGCGTTGAAGAGCGTCGATTTGCCGGCGTTGGGCAGGCCGACGATGCCGCAGTCGAATCCCATGCCCGGCGATCCTAAGAGCGAAGCTCGAAAAAGTAACCTCAAACACGAAGTTCACGAAGGGCACGAAGGCGCAAGGGCACAAAGGGATCCAATCTAGATAACTACTGGTTTCCAGTATTACTTCGTGTCCTTCGTGCCTTCGTGTTCAAGAATATCTTTTGTCGGTTGCGGAGGCTTGGGCGGCGGTGGATTCAGGATCAGCGCGACCTTGGTCATGAATCCGGGATCGTCGCCGAGCGCCAACAGGGGTGCGCCCTCGACCAGCGCCTCGATCAGCGGCCCCAGCCACGCCGCGTCGGCCTTGGCGAAGTCGCTGAGGACGTAGGGCATGACGTCGTCGCGGTAGCCCGGATGGCCGATGCCGATACGCACCCGCCGGAAATCGGACGCGAACCGCGAATCGATATCGCGCAGGCCGTTGTGGCCGGCGGTGCCGCCACCGCGCTTGACCCGGACCTTACCGGGGCTGAGGTCGAGTTCGTCGTGGAAGACGATCACCGAGCTGGGCGCCAGCCGGTAGTAGTGCGCGGCGGCTTCGACCGCCTGGCCGGAGCGGTTCATATAGGTTCGCGGCCACAGCGCAAGCGTCCGCTTGCCGCCCAGGAGCCCTTCGCGAACCGCGCCGTGGAAACGCCGCCGTTCCCGCCCGAAGCCATAGTGGAGCGCGATCGCTTCCAGCGCCATGAAGCCAACGTTGTGCCGGTTACTCGCGTGTCGGCGGCCCGGGTTTCCCAGGCCGACGAGGAGCAGCATCCCCGGAGCCTAGTTCCTTGACTCGGGCTTCTTGGCTTCCTCGGCCGGCTTCTCGCCTTTCTCGCCCTCGGCGCCCTCTTCGCCCTCGAGTGCTTCCTCGCCCTCGAGGCCTTCCTCGCCCTCGAGGTCTTCCTCTTCCTCGACCTCTTCCTCGACATGGACCGTCGGTGCGGCGATCGTGGCAATGGTGAAGTCGCGGTCGGCGACGGTCGGTTCGGCCCCTTCGGGCAGAGCGATGCTCGAGATGTGCACGCTGTCGCCGATGTCGAGGCCATCGAGGCTGATGACGATACTCTCGGGGATGGCATCGGCACGCACCCGCATCTCGATCCCATGGCGGACGATGTTCAAGACCCCGCCGCGCGTGAGTCCGGGCGATTTCTCTTCGTCCACGTAGATGGTGGGAACCGTGATGGTGACTAGGGAATCGGCGCTCAGACGTAGGAAATCGATGTGCAGCGGACGCTCCGAGACCGGATCGCGCTGGATCTCGCGGGGCAGCACGAGCGTGGTCTCGCCGTTGATCTTGAGATCGCAAAGCCGGTTCGCGAAGCCGCCGGACTCGATGGCGCGGCCGAGCTCCCTGGCGCCTATGGTTACCATGATCGGCTCTGCGCCGGCGCCGTACACGATGCCGGGAATGCGGCCCGCCCGGCGCGCCGCGCGCGCGGCGCCGCGCCCTTGGGCGCTACGCGGCTCGGCGGCGATGGCTAATGACTCTGGCATTTCCTCACTCCTTTAGAACAGATTGCCGACCTCGGCGCGCCGGTGTCAATCGAACAAGCTCGACACCGAGCGTTCTTCCGATATCCGGCTCATCGCCTCGGCCATCAGGGCGGCGATCGAGATGTGGCGGATGTTGCGGGCGACGCGTACCGCTTCGGAGGCGAGGATGCTGTCGGTAATCACCAGGCGCTCTAGCGCCGAGGACGCGACCCGAGCCACGGCGCCGCCCGACAGCACTCCGTGAGTCACATAGGCGACGACCGAAGCGGCGCCGGCCTCGGCCAGCGCGTCGGCTGCGTTGCAAAGCGTTCCCGCCGAATCAACGATATCGTCGACCAGTATGCAGCGCCGGCCATCGACGTCGCCGATGATGTTCATGACCTCGGAGACACCGGCGTGCTCGCGTCGCTTGTCGATGATGGCGAGCCCCGCCTGCAGCCGCTTGGCGGCGCCGCGGGCGCGGATCACTCCACCCACGTCCGGCGATACCACCAGCAGATTGTCGTCGGGGTAGTTCTCGATGATGTCCTTGGTAATCACCGGCGCCGCGAACAGGTTGTCGGTCGGAATGTCAAAAAAGCCCTGAATCTGCCCCGCGTGCAGCTCCAGCGTGAGTACTCGGTCGGCGCCTGCCTTGGTGATCAGGTTGGCCACCAGCTTGGCCGAGATCGGAGTGCGCGGTCCGGGCTTGCGGTCCTGCCGGGCGTAGCCGAAGTAGGGAAGAACCGCTGTAATGCGGCGCGCCGAGGCGCGCCGCAGTGCGTCGATCGAGACCAAGAGCTCCATCAAATTGTCGTTCGCCTGATATGAGGTCGATTGGATGACGAAGACATCCTCGCCGCGGACGTTCTCCAAGACCTCGACGAACACCTCCATGTCCGCGAAGCGGCGGATGCTGGCGTTCGTCAGCGGCAGATTGAGAGCGGTGGCGATGGCTTCGGCAAGGGGCGGATTGCCGTTGCAGGCGACCACCTTCATCATCTCATCCTACGTCGTCACGGGAACCGGGCCGCGCCTTGCGCTGCCGGCGCGGAATGTATCCCAGACTTCAAGTGCTGTAAACGGAGACCGCACTCATGCGATGACGCAGGTGGCCACCAGGACCACGAACATCATCACCGCGAAAATCAGCAGGTAGGGCATCGCCTCGCGGGCTCAGGATCGGCTGCGGAGAACGATGGCCGAGAGCTGCCGACCGTAGTCGGTCTCGCCGCGGAGCGTGGCGCGGCGGTAGCTGAAGAAGCGGTGAGCGTCGGCGCAGGTATCGGCGGCA
>PVBE012293310.1_pt1 | contig 11224 bp, 7 predicted proteins | sample 1631181 | NCBI WGS metagenome assembly PVBE01 (sample SAMN08397723, study PRJNA350692) | Marine metagenome, whole genome shotgun sequencing project. | isolation source: water | place: Pacific Ocean | collected 2012-04 | reverse complement strand
TAGGAACAATGCCTTGGAACATGCGCGAGGACGGGAGGGTGCCTGGGTGGTGCGCTTCTGGCGAACCTGCTCGCTTGGACGACCGCGCAGTTGGGCGGAATCCCGATGCCACCGCCGCCCGGCTTCGGCGATGGCTACAGCGCCCAGTTCGACCTGGGAATCAACGGCTACGCGGTGGTCTTGCCGACCGCCCTGCTTGTAGCGATGCTGGCGTCTGGGCTTCCCGCATCTCGGGCGGCGCGCGGCGCCTTATCCCGCGCCCTGACGGTCTCCGCGGTCGTGATCGCGCTCCTTCCGGGAATCGCGAGCGCAGGCGACCACCTCGAACGGGCCGACGCGGCGTGGGCAGTCCCGGCCGAGCAGGTGTGCTCCGTCGACGCTCAAGTCACGAACGGGACCGTCGAGGTGTCCTGGGAGCTGCAGATGCAGCGGGGCCAGACGCTTGGGTACAGCTCGAACCTGGCTGAAGACCGGGCGCAGGCCTTTTGGCACACCGGGACTACGACCTGGTTCCAGACCGCGTCGATGAGGCGACCGCTCGAGCTCAGCGGAGGCCAGAGCCTGGTTGGTGGGCTTCCTCTGGTTGTCCTTCTTGGACGACCGCTGGTCGAGCAGTGGGTGGTGACCCACGAGGACGGCGACACCATCTCGGTCGATGCACGCCCTGATGTAGACGGACCCTATGCGAGCGCGGTGCTCGTCTTCGTCGGGGACCGGCTGACGGAGGGCTCGTTCGCGGGCCCGTCTGGGCGCGTGCTCCACACCGCGACGTGGAGTTGGACCGACGAGACCGTGCGGATCGAGGTCGTCGATGCGACAGCTCGGGGCGGCACCTGGGTTGTCGATGCGTCCCGTCCCGTCTGCGCCGCAGGGGAACTGCACGCGAGCCGGGACCGCTTGGGTGAGTTGCTCTACGGGGCCGAAGGCTCGGCGGAGCCGGCCCCATGAGGAACAAGGCGGACGCGCCCGAGCCCATCGCTGTGGTGGGGGTCGGGTGTCGACTGCCAGGCGGCATCCGGTCGGTCGAGGACTTCTGGCAAGTCCTGGAACAGGGGAAGGACTGCATTACTCCCGTGCCCGAGGACCGCTGGGACAATCGGCGGTTCCAGGACGACGACCCCTCCGCGGTCGCCAAGACCCGTGTTCGGGAGGCGGGGTTTCTCCAACTGGACATGAACGCCTTTGACGCGTCGTTCTTCGGCATCCCGGTGCGCGAGGCTGCGCTGATGGACCCCCGCCAGTGGCTCCTCATGGAGAGCGCGTGGGAGGCCTTTGAGGATGCGGGCATTCGCCCCTCCGACATGGCGGGCGAGCGCGTGGGTGTCTTCGCGGGGGTCTTTCTGAACGACAGCGTCTTGCATCGTATGGGGCCGATGGCACTGCCCGCGTTGGACGGGGCGCTGACTCGGGCGTCGAGTCAGACCATGCTGGCCGCGCGCATCTCTCACTTCTTCGACCTTCGAGGTCCGTCCTTCGTCCTGGATACCGCCTGCTCCGGGTCCCTGGTCGCGGCGCACCTGGCCTGCCAGTCGCTATGGAGAGGAGAGAGCACACAGGCTCTGGTAGCGGGCGCCAACCTTCTCCTGCGGCCTGAGCCAATGGTCGTCTTGGACAAGGGCGGGTTCCTCAACGAGGCTGGCCGCTGCAAGGCCTTCGACACGGACGCTGCCGGCTACGTGCGCAGCGAGGGGGCCGTGGTCCTGCTGCTGGAACCGCTGTCGGTCGCCCAGACTGCGGGTCGACGTATCTACTCCATGATTTGTGCTTCGGGCTGCAACAACGACGGCAAGACCCCTGGCATTACCGTTCCGCGCGCAGACGCGCAGGCCGCCATCCTGCGCGGTCTCTTTGACGACGCGCGAGTCCCCCCAACGGCGGTGGACTTCGTCGAGGCTCACGGCACCGGCACGCCGGTCGGCGACCCCACCGAGATGCGAGCACTGGAGTCGGTCCTGGGACCGGGGCGGCAGACGAACCGGCCCTGCTGGGTCGGGTCTGTGAAATCGAATCTCGGCCATCTCGAGGCCGCGGCGGGGGTCGCGGGTCTCCTGAAAGCCACCCTCTGCCTCCATCACGGTCGGGTCGTTCCCAGCATCCACTTCGAGACGCTGAACCCCAGCATCGACCTGAGCTCCGGTGCCCTCACCGTCGCCGACAGGAACGCTCACCTGGACGGGCCCGGCCCCTGGCACGCTGTGGTCAACTCTTTCGGGTACGGCGGAACCAACGCCACCGTCCTGCTGCGCTCCGCTCCAGCCAAGGCTACCGAATCACAGGTGCAGGACCGACCCGGGCCCTGGCTGGTTCCCCTCACGGCTCGCAGCGAGCACTCGCGTCAGAAACTCGCGGGTGCCTATGCGGATTGGCTCGAGGCCGGACCTGATGTCAGCGTGCCATCCCTGGCGCGGACCGCACACGGCACCCGCGACAACCACCGCTTTCGTGCCGCCGTCGTCGCGGACAACCCTAAGGACCTTGGCCGGCTGCTTCGGCTACTCCAGGACGGCGAACCCGACGACGACCTGGTCCTCGGAACGGTGGGGGCCGGAGCGGGGCCGGTCTTCGTCTACACCGGCATGGGCGCCCAATCTTGGGGCATGGCCGACGCGTTGCTCCGAGACGACCCGGGAACCCTGCGGGAGTGCGCTGACCACTACCGCGAACTCCTGGATCTGGACCTGCGCGAGGTCTTCGACCCCGAATCCGGCCTCCGCCGTGAATCGGCCCACCAGGCCGGCATGCCAATGCGCGACCCCGCCTTCGCGCAGCCTGCGAACCTGGTTGTGCAGGTCGCCCTCACCCGCCACTGGAAGGCCCAGGGAGTCGAACCGGTCGCGGTCGTCGGCCACAGCGTGGGGGAAGTCGCAGCGGCATGGGCTGCCGGCATGCTGACGCTCGAGGACGCCTTTCGCATCATCGCGGCGCGCGTCGAGGCCCTCTCGCAGCTTCGAGGGAGCGGGACGATGTTGGCCATCCAGGGACCCTTCGAGCGCCTGGCTTCGCTGCTGGACCGCCCCGACCTTGGGGTTCGGCTGGCCACGTGGAACAGTCCGGTGCTCGGGTTGGCCTCGGGTCCCCGGGCGGGGCTGGAGAAACTGGCTGTGGAGCTGGAGGCCGAAGGGGCTCGGTGCGCGCTCGTCCCCGTAGACGTCCCCTACCATCACCCGTCCATCGAGCCGTACGGGGAGCGGTTCCTCCGACGCACGTCGGACTTGCAAGCCCACGCCGCGAAGTGCCCGTTCTACTCGACATGGACCGGGGCTCGACTCGAGCAGACCAAACCAGAGCACTGGTGGAGAGCGTGCGCTGACCCGGTCCGCCTGGACCAGGCGGTGGAAGCGATTCGGTCGGACGGCCACACCCTGTTTCTGGAAGTCGGCCCCCACCCGACCGTGACACCGTCGTTCGCGCAGGGGTTCATGGCGGTCGGAGAGCGGGCGGAGACCATCCCGTCCATGAGGCGAGGGCATGGCGACGTTCGCGCACTTGCCCGGGCCCGCGCCCGCCTATTCGTCCGGGGGACCTGGTCACCGCCTTCCGAGCCGCATGTGCATCTCGACCTTCCTCGCTACGCTTGGGAGCGGACGCGGCACGGCACGCTGACCGCGTCCAGTAGCCGCTTCCTGTTCGGAACCAACGAGCATCCGCTGCTTCAACGCCGCCACACCGGACCGAACGAAGGGTGGTCGAGCCAGCTGGTCACCGCATTCCTCCCCTACTTGCACGGACACCGGGTGCTCGGGCGTGTCGTCTTCCCCGCCGCAGGTTTCATCGAGACGGGGCTGGCCGTCGGGAACGAGATCTACGGCCTGCCCATCGAATTGGAGCACGTGCAGTTCCACCGGATGCTCCCGCCCGAGGAGCGTCCGCAGGTCGACGTGACGATCGAGCCCGGTACAGGAGAGTTCAGCGTTCGCAGTTCCGCCACCGTGGACGAGACGGATTGGGTCACCAACGCCGTCGGACGCCTCGTTCGTGGAGCGGATGCACCCTCGGGGGTGATGGACCTCGACGGACTGAGGTCGGCCTGTCCCGAGGAGCTCGACGTGGGGCATTTCTACGACCGCCTGGAAGGCGCCGGGTTCGAGTATGGACGTGGCTTCAGGAGCATTCGCAGACTCTGGCGCGGTCAGGAACAAGTGCTCGCGGAGCTGCACACCGACGCGGACTGTTCCGAGCATCTGGCCCACCCCTGCCTCGTGGACGGGGCCATCCAGACCCTGCTTGCGGCGTTGGGGACCGAGGGCGACATCGAGCCTTATGTGCCAGTCCGTGTCGGGCGAACCTCGTTGGCCGGTCCCCTTGGTCCACGAGCCTGGCTACACGCGCGGTTCGAGAGGCGCGGCCCCACAGTTCTGGTAGGCCAGCTCGTACTTGCGACCCCGGACCTGAGGGTCCAATTGGTGATGCGGGATCTTCGGTATCAGCGCCTTCAGGTCGGCGCGATTTCGGACGGAAAGTCGCGCCCCTACGTCGAGCGGTGGGAGCTGGACGCCGACGACTCGCCAACGTCCGAGCCGCCAGGTTCTTGGCTTCTGCTGGAACAGGTCGCCGGCTGTGCCAGCGCCATGGCCACCGAACTCCGGTCGCGCAGCGTGCACGTACGCGTGTTGCCCTTGACCCGTGAGTCCCTCCCGGACCCCGAGGCATTGCGCCGCAGCGCCGTGGCCCTTTGTCTCCGCAGTCCGCTTGGGTCCGACTTCATCCCCGCCCCGTTGGGAGCCGATGGAGCGAGCCACGACCTCGTGGGGGTCGCGCTGGAGCTCTGCCGCAGACTCGCGATGTCCTCCGAACCACCTCCTCTGCTGGGCGTGGTCACGGATCGGGCGTTTCGAATCGAGATGGTGGACGGGCCAGTAGACCCGGGCCAGCGCGCGATCTGGGGGCTGGTCCGTGTGCTGTCCAGCGAGGTTCCGCGCCTTGTGGTGAGACGCGTCGACGCCGCCAGATGCGAGCCCGCGAAGGTCGTTGACGCCCTGCTGCTGGACTCTCGTGAGGACGAGACGGCGCTGAGAGGACCTCTCCGCTTCCAACACCGCGTCGTCGACCTCCGCGGCGTCCAGCACGGGGTCCCCGTCCCCTTGCCCGTAGCCACACCCGTCCGCCTGCGACCCGACACCGCAGGGAGCGTGCGGTTCGAGGAGGGGGTCCGACAAGCGCCGGGTCCGGACGAGATCGAGTGCCGAGTCTGGCTCGCGGGACTGAACTTCAAAGACGTGTTGAAGGTGCAGCACCGCCTTCCCCAGGAATACGTAGAGCGCTCGTTCTCTGGTGACGACCTCGGCATGGAGTTCGTCGGAGAGGTGGTCCGAGTCGGGAAGGACGTCGACGGGTTCGGGGTCGGCGACGCCGTATATGGACTGGCCCGCGCGGCGCTTGGGACGTATGTCCGGTGCCGCCTCACAGTCGCCCGATTGGGGGGGGGACGCCTGCACGCCCCCATGGTGTTCAAGCTACCCCGTGCTCGGGCTCCCGAAGAGTTCCTCGGGCTTGTGAACTATCTGACCGCGTGGCACGGGCTGGTGCAGGCCGGTCGGCTCGAACGCGACGAGACCGTTCTGGTTCAGAGTGCAGCGGGCGGTGTAGGGCTGGCCGCCGTGCATGTGGCCCGGTTCCACGGTGCCCGCGTTCTTGCCGCGGCGGGGACAGACGAGAAGCGGGCCTACCTCACGTCCCTTGGAGTCGACCGGGTGTGTGACTCCCGAAGCCTGGGGTTTGCGGATCAGGCCCTGAACTGGACGGATGGTGTGGGCGTCGACGTCGCGCTAGGAGCGTTCCAGCGCGAGGCTTTGATTCGGGCGCTGGGTGCACTCGCGCCCTTTGGACGGCTGGTAGACATCGGGAAAGCCGAGACGCTGAAGAACGCCCCGCTACCTCTGGGGACCCTCGACGGGAACCGCACACTGACGGCCTTCGACCTGGACCTGGCCGACGGACAGCGAGCTCTCTACCGGAGCATGCGTCAGCTCGAGGCCCTGCTTGCCCGTGGCGATCTGCCTCCGCTGCCTGTTCGGGTGTTCGCGGCTCCAGAGGTGAACGCCTCGTTCCGTCTGCTCGCGCGTGGCGAACACATCGGAAAGATCGCCGTGGACCTGCGCGAAGGCCCCTTACCCGTGGTCCGGCTGGGAGCCGAGGGCGGTGCGGAAGGCACGACCCTCCTCATTGGAGGCCTAGGTGGCTTGGGCCTTCCTTTGGCGCGCTGGCTCGTTCGGAGAGGGCGGCGTCACCTGGTCCTGATCGGACGTTCTCAACCGCGTCCGGACGCGCAGGCCGCGCTACAACGCCTAGGACGTCGGGCCCAGGTGCGCGTCGTCCAAGTCGATGCCACGGACCCCGTGGCCATGGAGCGGGTGCTGAACGAGTTGCGGGCGTGGGGGCCGCCACTTTCCGGGGTCTACCACCTAGCATCCGTCTGGGACGACCAGCCGCTCGCGACGGTAGACGACGTTGCCTTCGCCCGTGTCTACGCGACCAAGGTCGGCGTCGCGGCCACGATTCACGACCTGACCGTGAACGACCCGATTCGAGAGTTCGTGCTGTTCTCGTCCATCTCGGCGTTGATCGGGAACCCGGGCCAGGCCGCGTACTGTGCCGGCAATTCCTTCTTGGAGGGGCTCGCCCACCGCCGCCGGGCGCTGGGGCTGCCTGCCCTCGCCTTCCAGTTGGGGCTGGTCGGAGACCTGGGCGTCGCCGCGGATGACCCACGGCTGACGGGCGCTCTCCGGGCCCGGGGCGTGGAGCCCATCGCTTTCGAAGAAGCCTTGGCGGGCTTGGGTCAGCTGCTGGATGGCCACGCGATTCAGGGAGCCGTCGCTGCCGTCGACTGGTCACGCCTCCACCGAAGCCGACGACTTCCTCCTCGCTTTTCGCGTCTCGCCGGAGACGGTTCTGGCCTGGCCGGAGCCTCCGAGGCCCGACAGGCGGTGCGAGCCCTCCGAAGCGCCACGGGAACCCAACGTCAGGCTCTGGCCGTTCGCCTGCTCACCCACTGTGTAGCAGGCATTGTCGGGGTCGAGCCAAGTCGCGTGGACCCCGACCTGGTTCTTGCCGACATGGGGCTGGACTCTCTCATGGCGGTGGAACTCACGGCTGGGCTGAGCGAACTGACGGAAGTTGTCGTGCCTACGGAACTTGTGATCTCGGGCGGGACCCTCAGGGAGTGCGCCGCGGCCATTGCAGATCTCGTTTCTCAGGCTCGAACTACCGAGCCCAACGCGCCCTCCAGGTAGAGCTCGCGTGCCCTGAATCGACGCAGCTTGCCGCTGCTGGTCATCGGGAGAGACCCGCGAGGAACGGGGACCACCCGAATTCCTCCCAGCCCCATCGCTTCGAACACCTCGCGTTTCACCGCCTGAGCGATTCTTCGTTGCGCCAACCCTGCCGTGGCCAGGGTCTCCACCAGCACAACGACCTGGTCACCGCCGTCGCCCGGCACACAGATGGCCGCCGCCTTCCTATCGACCACGCCGTCCACCTCCGCCGCCGACCACTCGACGTCCTGGGGGCGGTGGTTCCGGCCATGGATGATGAGTGTGTCCTTCAGCCGTCCGGTGATGTGAATCCTGCCGTTCGCTACGTACCCCCTGTCGCCCGTACACAGCCAACCATCGGCGAACAGTTCGGGGTCGTCACTGGGGGCCCCCAGGTAGCCGTGGGTGACCGAGGTTCCTCGAACTCGTATCTCCCCCTCCGTCCGCTCGGGCAGGCACGCAGCACTCCGCCGCTCAGAGGGGTCGAAGATCGCGATATCCATGTCCAGGATGGGGCCCCCACATGCGGCGATCTCGATTGCCGGTTCGCCCTCCGCGGCCGGGACGGCCCGGCCCCTCGTTTGCAGCTCGGTTGGATTGACGCGGTCGACCTCAACCCCGACGGGAGGCCCCTGTAGAGACACGGCCAGCGTGGCCTCCGCCATGCCGTATGAACAGGCGAGGGCCTTGGGCTCGAAGCCCACGGGCTCGAGGATGCGAGCGAAGGCGCGCAGGTCGCCAGGTCGGATGGGTTCAGCACCGCAGCCCGCCAGCTTCCAGCACGAGAGGTCGAGTCCTTCGAGGTCCGCTGGGCGCAAGCGCCGCGCGCATTGGGCGTAGGCGAAGTTCGGGGCGAACGAGACCGCGCCGCGGGCCTCGGAGATGGCACGGAGCCAGCGATGTGGACGCTTCAAGAACGTGAGGGGCGTCAGCATACGAATCGGGTTCTGCATGTAGAGAGGACACAGGACGGACCCGATCAGCCCCATGTCGTGGAAGAGTGGAAGCCACCAGACGCCAGGGGACACCCCGAGTTCCAGACCTCGTTCGCGGAAAGCCCACGCAATGGCCCGCACGTTTGCGGCGACGTTGGCATGTCGAATCGTGATTCCCCGCCGCTGTCCCGTCGACCCGCTTGTGAATTGCACGAAGCAGAGGTCGTCCATCGACGCGCGCGGCGGCGCGAAATGTCCAACGTCTTCAAGGGCCTCGAAAGTCACCAAGGCAAGCCGAGGACGCGACTGCGTGAGCGGGGCGAGCAAGGAGCAGAGCTTGGCATCGGTCAGTAAGGCTGCAGCCTCACAGCCATCGAGCAGATTGGACACGATGCGCAAGTAGGGTCCGGTACCGCCGAACCCCATGGGCGGGCTGATGGGCGCGGGCACAAACCCACCTCGAATGGCCCCCAGAAAGGCGACGATGAACTGCTCGTTCTTCGGCAGGATGAGACCGACGCGGTCCCCCCTCTTGAGGCCGGACGCCTGCAACGCGCCGGCCACTCGGGCCGTTTGTCGAGCGAGCTCCACGTAGGGGAGTTCCTTCAGGTCGCCGAGCTCTCCCTCAAAGCGGTAGCCGAGGTGGTCAGGAACGGCGGCGAGCTCCGCGATGGCTTGCTCCACAGTGCGTGCGAAACGCCGGTCAAAGGCAGCGGGTCTGGCCGACACTCAATTACCCGCGCGGCGATGGACGGCGTCGATCAGATCGCCGACCGTGACAACGGCTTGCAGGGCTTCGTCGTCGAGGTGGACGCCGTAGGCATCCTCCAGGTCGGCGATGAGCTCCAGCAACTCGACACTGTCCAGGTCCGTGTCTGCGACCAGGTCCGTCTTGAGGCCGAAGGCGCCATGGGTCGGCACGCGGGCTCGGATCTGATCGAAGAGTTCATCCTTCATGGGGACCGCCTTCACGGGCGTTCAGCGCGTCACGTGCGACCACGACGAGGGCGCTTGTTCTTCGGTGGGCCTCGCGGGCTGCTTCGCGGGATTGAGGAGGGACGACGAAGGGCTCGCCGATCGCAACGCCCACCGGAATGCGGCCACGCCACAGCAGACTCCACAGGTGGACCGGCATCGGCTCCTTCTTGAGCCACTCGAAACTCGGGGGGTAGGCGAGCCCGATGCACACGACCTGGCGTCCACGCGCCGCGGCGAACGCGCCTCGATGGAAGGGCCGGACCTCGTCCCCGGGTTCAATAACTCCCTCGGGAAACACGATGACGCTGGCGCCACCATCCAGCGCGGCGCCGATGCTTCGGACCGCGGAAACCCTGCTGCCTGCTCCCTCCTTGTTGAGGAAGACCGTCCCCCGTGCTCGGGCGAGGCGTCCGAACAGGGGCCACCTGGACACGCGGTCTTTCGAGAGGCTGCGCGCGTTCACCAGGTTCTCGATGACCGCGGTGTCCATGCCGGTACGGTGGTTCGCGACGACGAGCAGAGGCCCGTCGTCGGCGCTCGGTGGCGTACCCACCATGGCCGAATCGAAGCCGTACAGGCGATAGCCAGCCCTCACTGACTCATGCAGCTCGTGTTCCAGCGCCTTCGCCCGACTGTTGGCAGCCAGTAGACGAAAGGGCAGCAGCAGCGTGGCCACGCTTCGTCCCGCGAGGAACACGGCCATCCGCCCCAATACGCTCAGCCTGTTCGGAATCGTCATGGGCCCTGCCGTCGACGCGGCCCCACGCCCCATCGACCCGGCGGACGCTACCACGGGCATCGGAAGGCGATGAGTTCGACGCCACACCCACACTCGGACCGAAACTACACCCCTTCATTCTGCGCCGAAGCACCGAGCACTGCGTGGTTGAATGCAAGGGACTGGAGGGCATGTGGTGAGGCGGTCATTGGCACAACTACTCGGACTGTCGGCGCTGGCGGCGTTGGCCAGGCAGTCGGGACAGGTGACGTGCTCCCAGGCCGTCGTGACCCGGTCGACCGGCACGAGGCGGTGGCAGCGGCCATCGACCGCGGGGGCGAAGGGGTCTCGGGCCCGCCATGCCTCATGCTCGATCTGGTGCATACTCCACATGTCCTGATTAAGAACGACCTACAGCGAGAGTGTCAAGCCAAGAAATGAGACCGAGCATCCCCATCTCCTTCGTGCTCGGCCGCCTTGTTGCATCGCTCCGCCAGCGTACCGGAGTCAGCGCGAAGGCGCTGGCGAAAGCGATGAAGACCAACCGGAGCTTCGTCGCCAAGCTGGAAAGCGGGCACCTCGTTCCGGCGCTACATCAGCTATTTAAGCTGGATCGCGGGCTCGTCCATGCACGAGTCCTGCCGACTCCAGGGCAGCTCTACTTCCGACTCCTGGAGCTCCGAGCCCGCCTCGAGCAGTCCGGCCTGACCATCACGGACCATCAGCCCACCCTGGCCGAGGTGCGCTTCAACGCGGACGAGTGGAAGGCCGCCATCGCCGCCGTCGGGGCCAACCCCGAATCGGTCAATTCAATTGATCAACTCGATTATCCAACCAGCGTCCAAAACCGCGCCAGAAAGCTCGCGACCGGCTCGCTGGTCCGCGCCCTTCGGAATCTCTCTGGATTGAGTCAGGCGGCCCTTTCAGAGGACCTCTCCTTCGCCCAGTCCGTGCTCTCCACCATCGAGAGCGGGAGCTACTCCCCGACGCTGGAAAAGCTGGTCGAGCTGGAGTCCCTGTTCATCCGCCGCGGGGTCCTCGATGGGCCAGGAGACCTGTTCTGCGCCATCGGAAAGCTGCCATCGCTGCTCGCCGCGAGCGGCTGGCCCGACGACCAGGAGACGCTTCGCCGCTTGACGGACCCGCTGGCAAGCGTGGCTGCAGGCCTCTCCACAGCCGATTGCTAGCGCGATTGCTAGCGCGGCCTCGGCGAGCGCCGCACCACCCAAGCAAAGGCGCAACCAGCGCGTCCTCGCCGAGCCGCCTCTCCGGCGGCTTCACAGGCGAGAGCGCGGGTGGTCGGGGTGCCCGGATTCGAACCGGGGGCCCCCTGCTCCCAAAGC
>PVBE012903693.1_pt1 | contig 11226 bp, 5 predicted proteins | sample 1631181 | NCBI WGS metagenome assembly PVBE01 (sample SAMN08397723, study PRJNA350692) | Marine metagenome, whole genome shotgun sequencing project. | isolation source: water | place: Pacific Ocean | collected 2012-04 | reverse complement strand
CAGGAGGCGCCGCCGCAGTCGATGTCCGTCTCGTCGCCGTTTTTCACCCCGTCCGTGCACTTGGCCTCGACGCAGACGCCGCCGGCGCAGACGCCGCTTTTACAGTCGGCCGCCTTGGTGCAGGACTTCTTGTTGGCGCAGGTGGGGCAGGTGGCGCCGCCGCAGTCGACGTCCGTCTCGTCGCCGTTTTTCACCGTGTCCGTGCAGCTGGCCGCCGCGCACTTGCCGCTGCTGTCGCAGACGCCGCTTTTGCAGTCGCTGGCCTTGGCGCAGCCCTTGGGGGCCGCGCAGGCGGGGCAGGTGCCGCCGCCGCAGTCGACGTCGGTCTCGTCGCCGTTTTTCACCTTGTCCGTGCACGACGGCGCCGCGCAGACGCCGTTTGTGCACACGCCGCTTTTGCAGTCGGCTTCCTTGCTGCAGCTCTTGCCGTTGGCGCAGGCGGGGCAGGTGCCGCCGCCGCAGTCCGTGTCCGTCTCGTCGCCGTTCTTCTTGCCGTCCGTGCAGCTGGGCAGGGGCGCGTCGGGCAGGGTCGCGTCGGGCCGGGCCACGTCGGGCGCCAGCGTGTCGCCGACTGGGGCCGTGTCCACCGCCGCGTCGGAGGCGCCGTTGGTGCCCACTTCGTCGTCGCAGGCGACCAGGGCCAGGACCAGGGTCAGGGCCAGGACCTGGCGCAAAAGTTGAACAGGGCGGACCGGTGTCGGACTCCTCATGATACCTCCCGAGGGTAATGGATAAGCGTTGCTGTCATATGCCCTAATTGTGCTCCCGCGCGAGAGGGCAGTCCAGCGGAGTTCAGAAGGTGATGCCGCCGCCGGCGAGGGCCTTGAACCAGATGGCCGTGCCGCTGCAGCTGGACGACGAGGAGCTGGAGGCGAGGAGCAGGTCCATGCCCCCGGCCCGCAAAAAGATCATGCCCCGGTCGGCCAGGCTGAGCTTGAGCTCCAGCATGATGTGGAGGGTCAGGCCCTTGGCCGCCACCGACACCGTGGGCGACGACGAGTCGCCGCCGTCGTCCTTGGCCGTAAACCCGAAGTAGCCGAGCGCCACGCCGGGGGTGATGTAAAAGCCGTAGCGCTCCAGGGGCTGGATATCCCAGACCACCAGACCGCCAAACTCATAGGCCGTGCCCGCCTCCCCCGGCATCACCTCCGTCAGCAGGCCGAAGCCGAAGCCCGACGCCCTGCCCTTGAGGTGGAAGCCGAGCTGGATCGACAGGTCGAACATGGTGGGCGTGCCCTCCGTGACGCCGATGGCCGGGCCGAGGGCCACCGTGAGCCAGGTGCCCCGGGTGCTGGGGCGGAAAGCCCGTCTGCTGCACCGCGACGCCGGCGGGTTGCTTGCCATCCGTCGTGTCCGGCGCAGCCGGCTTCTCCTCCGGTTCGGGCCGGGGCCGCGGCCGTCGCTCGGGCCGCCGGTACCGCGTCCGGCGCCGTGGGCGGTGCGTGCCGCCCGAGCCCCGCACCAGGTCCCGCACCACGCGGTCCAATGCGTAGACGATGCCGTCCTCGCTGCACGATCCCTTGGCCGTGGCCGCGGCCTCCGTGGCCGCCGTGCGCAGGTCGTAGAGCGTCACGCTCACCACACAGCGCGAGCCGAGCTTCATGATCTGCCCCGAGGTGCTCTTCTGGGCCGCCAGCTCCTTGCCGATCTCGATCTGACAGCTCTGGTCGAAGCAGCTGCGGTAGGACTGTCGCTTCTGCTTGACCAGCCGCTTCTTCAGCTGGCTGCGCGGCACCACGCGGTACCGCCCCGAGGCCGCCAGCGAAGTGGCCAGGTAGTCGCTCAACCGATCCAGCGTCGTGCGCCCCAGCCGCACCCCCTTGGCCTCCATGGTGAACACCGCGATGATCGGCCGGTCCTGGGCCGCTGCCGGGCTGGCGAAGAGCAGTGTCAGCGCAATGGCTGCCAGCGCGCCTTTGAATGTAAGGTCACGGCATCCTGACATGCGGCGCACAGTACCACCGGCGCGGAGAGATTGTGAAGTGGCGGGAGTCCCACCCTCCTTTCTTCGCCAAACATCGCTGGACTCAACAGGATCAAGGCATCAGGGTTCGGACACATCGGAAACCGAGCTGACGATGCCTCAGGTTAGGGAGCCAACCGATTCGAGCAGACGCGCGCATGAAGCGAGCAGGCCACTCGTGGTTCCCGCCGCGGCGCAGGCGATACTTGCCCGACGTTGCCCCCCAGGGATTCGTGGCAGCCGTTGACCCGAGGTTGGCAATATAGAGGTCATGACAGTGTTCGATCACATTGCCAGCCATATCGTACAGCCCCGGTATGATGGTTCGCCACCGACCGGGAATGACACAGCCGCCGGATTTGCATGCGGTCCCGAGGGAGCACGTGTCGCCACACTTTCCACAGTTGTTGGCGTCGACACCAAGGTCAGCGCATTTCCCGGCACAGCATGTCTTCCCCACTGTGCGAACAGAGAAGATGCGGATCGAGCCACGCCTGCCGCGACGCTGAAGCATAAGTTGCACGAAACCACCCCGCTCCATTGGTGGCGGGGTTCAAGCTCCAGCTTGATACCGAGTACAGTTTCCCTCGGCACCCAATAGTGGTAGCTACAGCGCATGGGCCTGCTCATTACAGCACGAGTCGACTGTTGTTGCGCGGGCCCGTGCATGCATCCCCAGCGGCGCCTCGAGGAGCGATGGCCGATCCTTACCGATCTCGAGGCCCTTGATCGCTTCCTCCGTCGCTTCGAGGACCCGACGTTGCTCTCTGTGCGCGCAGTGCTCGAAGGCGCGTTCCGCTTTGCCCAGTCCCCTGACGGGGACGCGGTCCCGGTCCGGGCCACGCAAACGCAGCTGCGGGGCATGGACCTGCTGAACGCTGAGATACCCCGCTGCCCCGCGCTGTTTCTCGTCGATAGCGATACGGGCCAGGCCATCTTCGGCCCGGCGACCATGGACTGGGACGCCTCGCCCCCCAGGGAGCGAGGGCACGCGCTGGTCCACGGCAGCACCCGGCATTCGCACTATGTGCGGTTCGATGCACGAGGCCTTCACCTCGAGCGTGACGGCCAGCTCATCTTCATGGCCCGGCGCGTCACCCAGGTGGTCGCCGAGGATCACACCCGGTTCGTCGATCGGGACAGCGGCGCCGCGGTGCGCTATCCAGGATTCGTCGCGCGGCAAAGGCCAGCTCCGGTCGACGCCCCGGCCCACCTTCACGTGGAGACGCGGCCGTTTCCAGGCGACTACCTGCAGAGAGTGCGAGACGAGCTCACAGCCCTGATCCGCGGAGCGCTGGACAGCGGCCCACCCATTCTGTGGGACAACGCGTGAATTGCCGGCCCGCGGAGAACGGCTTGCTGCGGAAATGAAACCCGCGGTATCGTCTGAAGGTGGACACGCTCGGCCTGCGGAATCCGGCCTGTAGCCTCATCGTGGCCTGCTGCGTCCTCGCCGCCGGCTGCGTGCTGGACTGGGACCGCACCTGGGACCAGGGAGCGACCGCTGACCTCGCCGCGGACGCAAAGCGGGACGGCAAGGCTCCTGATGGCCGGGGCGATCGGGGTGCGGACGCGGTGGTCACCCCCAGCGGTTGGGCCACGAGCCTGGGCGCCACCGTTACCGCCATCGGCTATGACGTAGCCGTGGACACATCCAACAACGTCTACGTCACCGGGAGCTTCAGGGAAGAGCTGCGCAGCGGCGCCATCAAGCTCAAGACCAGGGGGAAGCTGGACATCTTCGTGGCCAAGCTGTCCAGCGTCGGCAAGGTCCAGTGGATCGTCTCGGGCGGAGGCTCCGACGACGACCGCGGCAGCGCCGTGGTGGTCGCTCCCGAGGGCGGTGTCTACGTCTCTGGCTTCTTTGTCGGGTCGCTGACCCTGGGCGGCAAGAAGCACTCGGGCGTGGGCCGGGATCTGTTCCTGGCGAGGATCCTCGCGGACGGCACTGTGGACTGGGTCAAGACCTACGGCGGCGCGGGCTGGGACAGCTGCGAAGCCATGGCCCTGGACAAGCCCGGCGACACCCTCTGGCTCTCGGGCAAGTTCAACGGCACCATCAACCTGGGCGGCAAAAAACTCACCAGCACCGGACCCAAGTTCGACCTGTACGTGGCCAGGTTCTCGGCCAAGGACGGCACGATCCAGAAGGCTCTCCGCGCCGGGGGCCCGGGGTACGACGTACCCACGGCGGTGAAGCTGGACGGCAGCGGCGGCGCCTACCTGTCGGGTTACTTCGACGGCGCCAGCCTCACCGTCGGCACCACGACCCTCACGGGAAAGGGTGGTTTCGATATCTTCGTGGCCAGGGTCCTCACCAGCGGCGACGGGTTTCAGTGGGCCGTGGCCACCGGCAGCTCCGGCCAGGACGAGACCCGCGACATGGTCCTGGACGCCAAGGGCAACGCCTACGTCACGGGCTACCACTGCGGTCCGCTGGACTTCGGTGGACAAAAGGTAAGCCATTCGCAAAACACCGACATGTTCGTGGCCAAGGTGTCCCCCGCGGGGAAGGTCCTCTGGGTCAAGTCCACCACCGGCAAGAAATTCGAGGTGGGCGAGGCCGTCGCCCTGGGCCCGGCAAACGACGTCCTGGTCACGGGCTTCATCAACGGCGCGACCACCCTCGACGGCGCGGCCTTGCCTTACACGGGAGCGCGGGACGCGGTGCTGTTGCGGCTGTCTACCAGCGCGGGCGACCTCATCTGGCGCGCCAGCTCCACCGGGCTGACCAGCGAACACTCCGCGGCGCTGGCGGTGCGGGGCCGGCGAGCCCACATGGTGGGGTATTTCCAGGGTAGCGGCGTGTTCGGCGCGTCCACCCTCAAGGTCACGGGCCAGGACGACGCGTTCGTCTGGATGGTGAACCTGCCCTGACCGGCACGCTCGTCGTCTGCCCCGGCTCGCTGGCCAAGACCAGGGGAACCAGCCTCGCATGACCAGCAGATGGACCAGGACCATCTGGAACGCGGATTCGTTCGATGACAAAAAGTGATACAACACACCCATGATCGAAAACCCCGTCGGCGCCGTGGCCATCCTGTTGCTGCTGGTAGCGCTGGTCCAGGCCGCGTCTTCCAAGCCGTGGTTGCGCTTTTTGTTCGCCTTCCTGCCTGCGGTTTTCTACATCTACTTTCTCCCCTGCCTGGCCAGTACGCTGGGAATCATCCCCTCGGCCAACCCGGCGTACAAGGCGGTCGTGACCCACGCCTTGCCGGCTTCGCTGGTGCTGCTGCTGGTCTCAGCGGACCTGCGGGCCATCGTACAGCTGGGTCGCCCCGCGTTGCTGATGTGGGTCGCCAGCGCGGTGGGGATCGTGCTGGGCGGGCCGCTGTCCATTCTGATCTTCAACCGCTGGCTGCCGCCTCAGGCCTGGTCCGGCATGGGCGCCATGAGCGGGGCCTGGCTGGGTGGCAGCGCCAACATGGTGGCGGTCAAGGCCAGCATCGGCACCCCCGAGAGCGTGTTCGCGCCGATGCTGGTGGTGGACGTGGTGGTGGGCTACGGCTGGATGGCCGTGCTGATTGCCCTCGCCGGGCAGCAGCAGCGGTACGACCGCTGGAACCGGTCCGACACCTCCGTGGTGGAGCGCATCGCCGCGCGCCTCAACGAACCGGCCCGCACCATACGGCATGCCCTGAGCGCACGCTACCTGCTGCTCATGGCGCTGCTGGCCGCGGGCGGGGGCGAGGCCTGCGGGATGCTGGCCCGGGTCCTGCCCGTGGTGCCCGGCGTGATCAGCACCTACACCTGGACCATCCTCCTGGCCTCCACCCTCGGCGCGGTGCTGTCTTTGACGCCGGCACGCCGCCTGGAGGCCCACCGCTCGAGCGAGGTCGGCTACATGCTGCTCTACCTCGTGCTTGCCTCCATCGGCGCCCGGGCTGACCTGGCCGCGTTCACCCGCGCTCCGCTGCTCATGGCGGCGGGCATGGTCTGGATCGGATTTCACGCGGTGGTGCTGCTGGCCGCCTCCCGGCTGCTGCGTACGCCGCTGTTTTTGCTGGCCACCGGCAGCCAGGCCTGCGTCGGCGGCACGGTCTCTGCGCCCGTGGTGGCCGCGGCCTACCAGCCGGGCATGGCCCAGGTGGGCCTCGCCCTTGCCGTGCTGGGAAACCTTGCCGGCACTTACCTCGGCGTGATCTGCGCCATGCTCTGCAAGCTGGCCGCCGGAGCCTGACCCTTACCCTCCGGCTCTACCGTGCTCGCGCAGCCAGCGAACGCACCCTTTGGTGGTTACTTGCAGTGCGTGTTGAAGCAGGTGGTGCCGCAGGCGAAGTACGCTGCGCACTGGCCCGGGGTCTTGGGAAGGCAGAGGCAGTTACAGGTGGTGTAGCCTGTCAGCCCGCCTGTCTTGCAGTTTGTCTTGGCCGGATCGTAAAACTCCAGGCACTTGGCCAGGGTGATGGTGGCGCACTTTTCATTGACCGTGTAGTTGCACAACTCCTTTCCGCCACACTTGGCCATACTCTTGTCGCCAGCCATGGCCTTGTCGCCGGCCACGGCCTTGTCAGCGGTCTTACCCTTGTCACCGGCCATGGCCTTGTCAGCGGTCTTACCCTTGTCACCGGCCATGGCCTTGTCACCGGTCTTACCCTTGTCGCCGGCCATGGCCTTGTCGCCAGCCATGCTCTTGTCACCGGTCGTCCCCTTGTCCAGCTTTGTGTCGACGTCGGTATCATCGCTGCAAGCGGCCGCCATCAGCAGCACCCCCATGAAGGTCACAGCCCTCATTGTCGGTCTCATGGTTCTCTCCTTTGTTAGTCTAAGCTAATTAAGCCTAGCCTGCGCCGACACCGGCGCAACCAGACCATGGACCCGGTGGCGAGCGCCTCGCCGTCTGGTGAGCTCGCTGAACCAGGGGATGACGTGGCGGCGTTCTTGGCTACAATATGCCCCCATGAATCATGACAACGCTGGCGACCAAGATCGTTACTACCGTTTGCAGGAGCTGGACCCGGAGCAGGCCGCGGGGGAACTGGACGCGCTGGTCGGCCAGTCCCAGGAGGCCGCGCCGGTGCCCGCCATCCGGGCGCTGAGCGACCACCATCAAGCCGAGGCCCTCATGGGGCTGATCTCCATCGAGACTGCGGCCCGGCTGGCAGATCTGCTGGCAGACCTGCTCGCGGGGCCGGATGGCGCCACCCACGGACCTGTGGCCTGGGACCTGCTGAACCTGTTGCGTCGCCGAAGGTTTTTGCGGCGAGTTCAGGCGGCGGGTGCCGCCGCCCGGTGGGCTGACCGGTTCCAGCGGCTGATCGATTCCTCGGAGTTTACCTTCTCCCGGCTATTTCAGCAGCGGGCCGCCCACCAGCCGAGCCGAACACTGTTCATCGATCCCGGGCCTCAGGGCCCCCGGGAGGTGACCTGGCGCCAGGTATCGGGCCGGGTGGACCTGCTGGCGAGGGCGCTGCTGGCCATCACTGCTGACGACGATCCAGGCCTCACCGTGGCCGTCCTGGCAAAGAACTGCCTCGAGATGGCGTTGGTCGATCTGGCCTGCCTAACCACGGGCGTGGTCAACGTGATGATCCCGCCCACCGCGTCCGAAGCTGATGTGGCCTATGCCCTGGGGCACGCCAACGTCGGCACGGTGCTCGTTTCGTCCTCCGCCCTGGCGCAGACGGTGCTGGGGCTGCGGGAAAAGACGCCCGCCATACGCCGCATTATCTCGCTTGATGGCTCGGCACCGGACCGGGACGTGCTGTCATTGGCGGGCCTGTTGGATCGTGCAGCTGAGGTTTCGCGAGACGAGCTGCAGCGCCGCCGAGACGCTATCCGGCTCGATGATCTCGCCTCGGTGATGTACACCTCGGGCACCACCGGCACGCCCAAGGGCATCTGCTTTTCCCATCGTAACGTGGTCAGCAAGCGCTTCCACCGTGCCCTGGCGCTGCCGGAAATCGGCGAGGGGGACCGCTTCCTCTGCTACCTGCCGCTGTTTCATACCTTCGGCCGTTTCCTGGAGATGACAGGTTGCGTGTTTTGGGGCGCGACGTATGTGTTCGCCGAGAGCCCGTCGATGGACGCCATGTTGCGTCAGATGCAGACAGCCCGGCCGTCTGTGTTCATCTCCATTCCGATAAAGTGGATGCAACTGTACGAGGCCATCGCTGCCGAGGTGGACGTGGAGACTGCGCCGGACGATGACGTGCAGCAAGCTGTGCAGCGGACCACCGGCGGTAACCTGCGCTGGGGTCTGTCCGCTGCAGGTTATCTCGATCCAGAGATCTTTCGCTTCATGCAGCGCAACGGCGTGGAGCTGATGAGCGGCTTCGGCATGACCGAGGCCACCGGCGGCATCACGATGACCCCACCGGGGGGCTACCAGGAGGACTCGTTGGGGCCGGCGCTGCCCGGCATTGAGCTCTGCCTTGCCGACGACGGCGAGCTGTTGATCAAGGGCCCCTATGTGATGCAGGGCTACCTCTCGCCACCGGACGGCGCCGCCTCATTCGATGACCAGGGGTGGTTCCACACCGGCGACCTGATGGAACAGTCCAACCGCGGCTACCTGCGCATCGTGGACCGGAAAAAGGAGATCTACAAAAACGTCAAGGGCCAGACAGTGGCTCCGCAGAAGATCGAAAACCTGTTCAAGGACTTCGACCTGGTGAGCCGGGTTTTTTTGGTGGGCGACCACCGCCCCTATAACACCGCCCTGTTCTACCTGGACCTGGAGTCCGCGGACGAGGACCTGCGTGCGCTGTCCGCCGAGGAGATCAGGACCCAGCTCGGTTCGCTGGTGGTGACGGCAAACTCTTTCCTGGCGCCCTACGAACGCATCGTGGATTTCGCCCGCATCGAGCGGGACTTCAGCCTCGACCAGGGCGAGTTGACCCCCAAGAACACGTATCGTCGCAAGACCATCGAGCGCAACTTCGCGGACACCATCCGGCTGCTCTACCAGCGGAACACGTACTCTGTCGGAGGCGTGGAGGTGTTGCTGCCCAACTGGCTGTTTCAGGAGCTGGGCGTCACAGCGCAGGACCTTGAAGTGGCCGAGCGCGAGCTGTGCCTGGCCGACAACGGGACCCGCCTGCGGATCCAGCGCGTCGACGACCGGTGGGTGCAGGTGGGCCAGGTGGTCTACCACCACCGGGGCGACAAGGCCTTGAACCTGGGCACCCTGCTCTCGGTGCCGCACCTGTGGCTGGGCAACGAGGACCTTCTCGGCTTCGCCCCGCTGCACGGCGCGCGGCGGACGTTCAAAAGTCACCGCCACCTCAACGTGTCCTGGGAGCGCCGCAGCGCGCCCTTCGTCTCAACGGAGCAGGACCTCGAGCGCGTGGAGGCGTTGATCCGCATTTCCAATCCCAGGCTCATGGAGCTGCACCCTGCCGCGTTGCTGATGGAGTCTGACGACGCAGATCTCGCGCTGGTGGCCATCCGCGCACTGGAGCACGTGCTCGACGGCTCCGAGGGAGACGTGGCTGACACCGCCCGGCGTGTGCTACGTCGGGCCACGGCCAGTCCTCAGCCAGCGGTGGTCCGCCGCGCATTCCAGGTGCTCGTGGCCTCGACCCAGGGACGCGGCTGCCGCCGAGTGCTGACCGCCTTTCTCGACGCTTACCCTGCTCTGCTGGATCGCGACACCGTCGGCGTGCTCGTGGAGCGGGACCTGGAACGACAGCAGATGGAGGCATTCTTCGGTGAGGCCTCGGCACGCGTCGAGCAGGCTGCCACCAGCGCCGAAGCCGCTGAGGTGGCCGCCGGGCTGCTCGGTTTATTGGCCGAGTATGGCGCGGACCACCCGTCGAGCTTCCGGGGCATCCGCGCCTTCATCACCCGGGTGGCAGTGGGCGCCGACGACGAGCCTGTTCGGGTCGTCGCCCGCCGGGAACTGAAGCGGCTGCAGGCCGGCTTTCGCGCCTGGCTGGGCTCCCCCAGCCGCATCGCCGTGGATCCCGAAAACGGGCTCGAGTACCGCTGGGAAGACGTGGTGGCGTTCTCCGACGAGGTGAGCAACGAGGCCCGCGGGCTACTGCTCGACGCGCTGCGCGGCACGTCCATGCTGCGCGAAGGGGTGTTCCTCTTTGCCGGACGCGCCACGGTAAACCTGTCTGACATCCCGCCCGGGGGCGTCTGGATCACGCCCCTCGGCTCGGACCACGGCAAGACCGTCTATCGCATGGCGGTCAGGACTCGCACCCGTGACCAATATGACCTGGCGATCAACCTCAACGACGAGCTGACGGCGGAGCAGGTCTCTGATGAGATCGACTGGCTGGTGGTTTGCGGCGCGGTGGGCGACGAGGAGCCGCTGGTGGAGGTCTTTGGCGGCTGGTGGCCCGAGCACGGCCTGTGGACCGAGGAGTTCATCGCCGGCCAGACGCTGGACCGCACCCTGAAGCGCATGTCGCGCAAGCCCCGGGAGCGCGACAGGATGCACGCGGTATGGATCTCCACCGCGTGGAGCGCGCTGGCGGCTTACATCGAGTTTTGGCGTCGCAGCGGACGCTTGCTGGAGGTGGCCGATCCCAAGCCATCCAACGTGGTGGTGTCGACCCACGACTATCACGCCAGCGCCCGCCTGGTCTCCATCTCCGCGCGCCGTCCGTTTACCAGCATATACGCCATGCTGACCTCCCTGCGCCGGCAGTTCATCGAGCAGGTAGAGAGACAATACCCGGAACTGGAAGGACTGGCGGGCTGGACCACTGCCAGCGCCGCTCTCCTGGAGGTGGTTGGCGAGGCCGAGGGCCAGCGCCTTTTGCAGCAGTTGTTGGCCGACCCATCGACCGCCGACGACCCACAGCTTCAAGCCCAGGTGGCGGATTTTCTGCAGTCGGTGCAGCGGCGCGGCTTCTTGCCCATGCGGCTGTTTTTCGCTGGTAAGCGCTTTCGCAAATGGATGCGCATCAACGCCAAAGCCACCCGCCGGGCCAAGGCCCGCACTCTGCGTGAGATCTACTCCACCTACGGGCTGCAGGGGCTGCAGGACACTTACCCCGAAGCCCGGACCCGTTTCTTCCGCGATACGGTGTTTCGTACATCGGCGCCCCCCCTCACCGAGGGGCTGAACAGGATCATCAACCAGCTCAGGCAGCGGGAACTGGAGGCCGACGGAGTGGGTACAGCCGTGGCCGACCTGCGCGCTCACCTCGACCTGGAGCCGGATGACGACTTCTTTCTTGCCCGGTTGTCCTACCCTTACTTGCGGCCCGAAGACGAAGCGGAGTACGTGGCGGCCACGGCGGCGGGCGTCCAGCAGAGTGAGATGGTGGTAACGCTGAGCGACTCGGGGGGCGCTCCGTTCCGTG
>PVBE012828962.1_pt1 | contig 11226 bp, 9 predicted proteins | sample 1631181 | NCBI WGS metagenome assembly PVBE01 (sample SAMN08397723, study PRJNA350692) | Marine metagenome, whole genome shotgun sequencing project. | isolation source: water | place: Pacific Ocean | collected 2012-04 | reverse complement strand
CTATCAAAAGGCCTGCTTGCCTGTTGAGGGGCATCACTTCGAAAGGAGAGGGGTGGAGTGATTTGAGATTGAGGTTGGAGGGTGGTTGGAGGTTGAATTTGTGATTGTGTTGATGGCTGACCTTGAGCTGCTTGCATCATCCTTCTTTCGATTGAATCTAGCCTTGTGATCATTTCCTCATAAGCGATTGTTTCGTCGATAATTCGCTTAATATCCTCTTTTTTTGGGAGTATTTGAATCTCACTTTTTAGGTTGGAAATTACCTGATTTTGGCGTGTGATTTGCTGTTGTTGTTGGAAGGTTTGTTGGTCTTGTTGGAGTGATTTTTGATGGAAATAATTGAGCCATTGGGAGATCATTGCAGTGTCTGATTTTACATTTCCAAATGATGCTTTTAGAAGGTTGTGGAGCTGGCGAAATCTGGTGTTAATTTCATTTTTTGATGGTCCGAGTATTGTTAATAATCCCATTTTTTGTTTGTTTTTTGCCCCATTTCATACACTATAGTCCCAACTATAAAAACATATCGTTTTTTGGGAATGTGTTGGGAACGTTTTGGGACTATTATGGGACTGCTTATAGACGAAAGATTTAAATATATGGGAATATAATGGGACTATATTGGGAATGTTTTGGGAATGAGTGGGACTATGGGAAAAATAGTCAAACCTTACCATCCCCAATGAGTAGGTTTTTATTGTACTCATTCCCATTCTCAATACTTTGGGACTGTGTTGGGAATGAAAAATTGTTTTGCAAAAGTTTAAATAAATTGGCGGAAATCATAATAAAAAATTGCTTGAAAAGCCTGGGTTTTTGATCTAAATTGAGTAAGGGTTTTTTGGGTAAAACCAGGGTCTATTTTGGCCTAAATTGAGTGTATATGGAAGTGAGAGTTAAGGTGTGGTTAACAGGCTATAAGGCTTGAATATTGGCTTTATAGTGGTTGTAGATGGATAATGGGTTTAGAAGGCTTGTAAGCTTTGAATATTGGCTTTATAGGCGTTTTAGGGGTTAAAAATGGCAAAAAGTGAGAGTTCATTTATGGGAAAATCAAGGTTAGGGATAGTACTTTCAGGGCTAAAAGGCTTTTCTAACCCTAAAGTGAGTGCTGAACAGTATGAAACTGACTCAGAAGTGGGTTCTATGGTGATTTGGCAGGCTAAGATGCTCGGTGACATGGGAAAAGTGAGTGTTGATATGGGGTGTGGAACAGGGATCTTGGGTATAGGTGGGTTGTTGGTGGGAGGAGGTAAAATGTACTTTGTGGAAAGTGATGGTTCGGCGTTGGACATTGCCAAGGAGAATTGGGCTAAAGTGGAAAGTGAGTATAAGGTCGAGGGGGAGGCAGTTTTCTTACATAAGGACATTAAGGACTTTGATAAGAAGGTAGATGTTGTTTTACAGAATCCTCCCTTCGGAACTAAAGTGAGAAATAGTGACAAAAAGTTCCTTGAAAAGGCTATCAAGATAGGTAAAGTGATATATAGCTTCCATAAAACGGAGACTGAAAAATTTATTAGGAAGTATTGTGAAGGGAAGGGGTGCAAAGTGACCCATGTTTGGAGATTTAGCTTTCCTTTGAAGGCTAAATATGCGTTTCACCGACGAGGAATTCATCGGATCAATGTTAGTTGTTTTCGAATCTCGACGACAAATGAAAAAAAATGAAAAAAATATTGAGAAAAATTCTGGAAATGTTTTTAGTCCCAGCTCATTCCCAGCTGGGAATGATGGTGGGAATGATGTTTTTGTCGTCGAGGAATTGTGTTTTTGTTGGAAAATAGATAACTATATAAATTAATGAAAAACCCTAAGTTAAAATGGAAATAAAACTAATTGAAGAGAAGAAAAACAGACTTGTTTTTGAGCTAGATGCTAGCCATGGCTTTTGTAATGTGCTTAAAGATGAACTATGGAATGATAGTAAAGTTAAGACTGCAACATATGCTGTTGATCACCCGCTTGTTAGCAAGCCTAGAATGATTGTTGAAACTAATGATTCCGATCCTAAGAAAGCTCTTGCTGAAGCTGCTTCTCGTGTTAAGAAAAAGACTGAGAAGTTTGGTTCAGAGTTTGCTAAAGAAGTTAAATAATTTTTTTGAATTTTAAAATCAATATCATTAATATCTATACTAAAAAAAAGGTGGTCATATGTTTACCTTAGAGCAGGGTAAGGAACTAATTAAACTGGCACGGGATTCTATTGAAGGTTTTTTCTCTAGTAAGAATCCTGTTGTTGGTGATAATATTAAAAAATTATTTTCTGATAAGATGGGTGTATTTGTAACGCTAAATCTTGGAGGGGAGCTACGAGGGTGTATTGGTATTGTGGAGCCGACGAAGACGTTGTATGATGGAATTATTAGTGCTGCACGGAGTGCTGCTTTTTCTGATCCCAGATTTCCTAAGTTAAGTATAGAAGAGTTTGCTAAGCTTGCTATTGAGGTGTCTATATTGACTAGACCTAAACTTATGGAGGTCAGGAATCCTCTGGACCTTGTTAATAATGTACATGTTGGTAAGGATGGGTTGATGATAGTAGGGACGTTTCATCAAGGATTGTTGTTGCCACAGGTTGCTGTAGAGCATCATTGGGATGCTACTATGTTCCTTGATCAGACGTGTGTTAAGGCTGGACTTCCTGCTGGGACGTGGAAGGATTTCAATGCTTGCAGGGTGTATAAGTTCCAAGGACAGGTGTTTTCGGAGAAAAGTCCTAATGGGGAAGTTGTGCAACTGTTATAGTAAAGTGTATATTAATCTAGTGGTTTGTTTTTCTGAATTTGAGGGTTATAGGGGCTGTATGGCTGTAATCTGATGGAAAAACTTATAAACATTATGGTGCCTATATTTAGTTTTGTAGATGTATTTTATATTCATTTTAATCCAAAAGGAGCTTAATGATTTAAAATGAACTCAAATAACATATTAAAAACAGGTGTCTTAGATAAGGCACTGGCTGTTTTAAATTCAAAACGTCAGAAAAACCATAATGGTAAAGTACACGACGAAGTAAGGGATTATTTTATTGATAACCTGCACATTATAAAAGAAGGACTGAAGTTTTTAGAGAAAGAGTTGAGAGTAGTTGGAGGAGATGTCGATATTGTAGCAAAAGATGATAAAAATTTCTACCTTATTGAGGTAAAGACTCAATTATCCAGATATAATATTCGGGGTAATCAAAATGCAATAGCTCAACTACTAAAGCAAAAGAAAGGTCTTGAACGCATGGTATCAATGTTCACAAATAAGAAGTTACACCTTAAGCTGATATTTATTAAGTATGAGAGGGATACAAAAAGGATACAAGTGAATTTTGTTAATGGACATGGTAAGGTAGAGAGGTCAGTTAGGTTTAATTTAAGGGTTGATTAATTTGGTTTACATCAGAATAAAGAGATTTAAAAGAAAAAATGGAGAAAAAGTAGAATTTGCTTACTTTGTAGAGAATAAATGGAGGAAAAGGGTTAAGTCTGGTAAGATAGGTGCAAGACAGAAAGTAAAAGGCTATCTTGGTAGGGTCTTTAGGGTTGATAGAGTAAATGAGAAAGGGTTTTTTGATCATTATGGGATTGATGTCGAGGGGAGTGATGGTGATAATGGTGTTAAGAAGTATTTGAGGGGGAAGAGTAGGGAGGAGATTGTTTCTGACTTGATTAAGTTAGAGTTGTTTAATCATGGTTTTAAGGAGGAAGTTAGAGGTAGGTTTATGGTTAATGGAGATATGAAGTTTGATGTTAGGGGAAAGTGGGTTAGTCATGGAAGTAATGGTAATGTTGCTTTGGCTATGAATGAAGGTTATCTTTGTAGGTATTTGGTTAAGAGGTTGGGGAGTGGGTTTTTTGGTGGGAATGAGAAAGAGGTTGGCTATAAGTTAGCTAAGGCTTTTGTTGAAGCTGGGCTTAAGGTTCCTAAAGAGATATTTGTTGGAGTGTATGAGAAGGTTGTTAAGTGAATTTGTTTATTTGAGGGTTTTTTAGAATTATCTCTTTACGTCGAACTTTACTAAGTTAGTGGTGCAATGGGTTGGGTCTGTGGGCCAATTAAATGATTCTAATTTAATGTCTAGGGCTATCTTATGCTTTCCTTTGCAGTAATCTTCTGGAAGTCCGCCGAATTCTATTGAGTCCATCGTTCCTACGAATTCATCATCTATGTAAACGTCCCCTTGTAAGTATTGGTCTCCATCTATGAAGCTGACTTTTGGAGGGTATGGGTTCATAACAAGGTCTGCTGCAAGTATTAGAAATATGAAGATTAGGAATGTTATGATTAGGAATAGTTTTCTTTTTTTGTCTTGGTAATATTCAGGTATTTTGGTTAGGTCTGGTGCTTTATTCATCTTTTGACTGCCTTGTTTAGTATATCTTGGCGCTTTTTCTTTTTTTCTGCTAATCTTTTTGCTTTAGATGCTTTGTTTAATGGTCTAACTGCCCCGATTGGTTTTCTTCTGTATCTTGCCCTTGTAACCCCCCTAATTGGAGCGTAAGGTGATGGTGGAGTTCTTGTTGGTAGAATTGTTTCTTTTTTTGGTATGAAGTAGTAGATTATTGCAACTACAACTGTTAGAAATAAAGCTAGGAAAAAGAATTTGATGAAGTTGAAGAAGAATCTAGATGCAACTCTTTGGATGAAATAAGTGAATGATACTGGTATTGCTAATAACATTTTTTGTTAGGGTTTATGGTAAGGCATTAGATGGGATTGTTTCTATGTAGGCTTCATCGAATGCGTTTTTTGGTGGTCCGCTTATGTCGTTTGCTGATAATGCTTTTGTTGTTATTGTTGGTGAGACTGTAAATGTAATTGCGTTAATTTCTGCCTTTAGAGTATCTGTGTCTGCGCTTTCTATTACGTGTAGAGTTATTGTTCCACCATCAAGATGGTCTTTTAGGGTAGTGTGGGTGCTGATGCCCACTTCTTCATTATCGAAGATTAATGGAGCGTTGAATGAGGTTGCGTATAATGCTGCCATTAGCATGGTGTCTTTGTCTTCAGCAGGGTCTACAACTACTATATCTTCAAATGTTGTCCAGTATTTGTAATAATCTGATGGTAGCCCGTCTTCTAGGTCAGCTACTCCGAACTTTTTTATGATTTTGCCTTCTTCTGCAGGTGTTAACGTGCCATCATATACTACGAATGGCTTTTCTTTTCTTCCGCTTTCGTCAGTATATAATGCTAGAGGTATTAACTTTAGAATGTCTTTTTTATCTTCTGTTTTTGATATAACGAAGACTTTATCATCTACTTTTGTACTATCTTTTGCATTATCCACATTTATTATTACAACTTGGACTTCTTTTGTGCCCTGATTGTTGTCGTTGTCTGTAACTGTAAGCTTTACAGTGTATGTGCCCATATCGTCGTATGAAACTTTAGGTTTTGTATCTTCATCATCTGTTGATGCCTTAAATGTTACATCTCCACCAAAATCCCATTCGTATGATAGGGGTGGTGCATTGTTATTATCTACACTGTCAGATGCGTCGAATTCAATCTCTGCTGACTTGTCAAAGATATATGGTTCTGAAGCTCCAGTTATCTTAATTATTGCTGTTGGTGGACGTGGTCCGAAGATGGCGTATGAAGTTGTTGGATCGAAGTCATCTCCTTGCTTAGTTATTGTTCTTTTGTTTTGGTTTGGTGCGGGTTCGCCTGGGACTTTTTCCCATTTGTTGCTGATGTAATAATTCATCAGTATATTTGAAGATGATGCCCCTGTTGGAAGCATTTGAGGATAGTATTTTATGGTTAATGTGATTTCTTTATTGAATTCTGTTCCTATTGGAGTTATGTTGTAGGCCTCAGAAATGATTCCTTCGTTATCTACGCCTTCTGGTGGGGGGGTTGCAACTAAGCATACTTCTGTTTCAGTTCCAGGAGGTGGTGCTGGTGTGATGGTTGTGTCCTTGGGTATTGTTAATGTTGCGTCATGTGCTACTAAGGTAGTTACTCCTGCTGTTGGAGTTGCATCGAATGTTTTACATTGATTGTCTCTGACTATTAAACCGCATCTTCCTTTCCCTTCTATGAATAAGTTTAGTAGGTTTTGAGTTACATCCATGCAAGCATGGTATGGGTAGTTAGCAAAACAGATATCCCCGCCATACATTGATTCTTCTACATGGTCATCTTTTATCAGGAAAACGTTTTTTCTGAATCCTCCTTCAATTGAGCTTTTCATAGCTGGGAAACGGCCAATTGTTGGTGAGGCTAATACGTCTTCTCTCTTACTTAGGTCTGCAATGCAAACTTCTGTTATGTCTGGTGGGAGTTTTAGATTTGTCTCTTGGACTGAGCCGTATTCTATTGATGCTACTGATTCTCTTAGATCTACGCCAAACTGCTTAACTAAGATTTCGTTTTGTCTTTGGTTAAAGTCGGAGATTGCTTTTATTCCCCAGATTAGGAAGATGAAGATTAAGATACCTACGATTACGTAAGTTAATACATTTGATTGTAGCTGTGCTTTTCTTGTTTTTATCATTTTGTTGTGTATATATGGAAAAATGTTACAGGTGAAGGTGTTGATTCATACCATTTTTCCTCATAACATGTGTCTTTATTTGTGTATAGGCTATTGTATGTGTCTGATGTGTATAACCAGATTTCGTCATTATTATTACCGCAGCATTTAGTTTGGTCGGTATATTCTGATGTTGCTGCTACGGAATTTGCCCAACAGCCAACCTCTGAGTCTTCGCATGTTGCTTGTGTTGCTGCTGGGTTTACATACTCACAATAAGCTTGGCTTGTATCTGCGTCCCCTACTGTTATTTGAAGTGCTTTTTCTCCAGTTTGGCCGTCTTCGTTGTAAGAGAATACTAAATTTAGGGAGCCTTCTTTGTTTCCCGTTATTATGAATTCTGATGTTGATTCATCATAAGTTATTGTTATTAGGTCTGAGTCTTGCGGATAGGTTAAGGAGGCAATTCCTGACTCTCCTGCTCCTGTTGTTGATGTTCCGTCTGTAAAGTAAAGGGTAATTGAGAATCTTGCTGTTCCGTCTTTGATAAGCTCTAATGTAGTTAGGTCAACGTCTCCTTGATGTATTGCGAAAGAGGAAACCCCTCTTTGGTCTGTAACTTCTAATACTGAGGAATCTGTTACTGTTGTTCCTGATTCGGTGAATGATGCAGTTATTGTTGTGAAACCGAAGTCAGTTCCAGGGGTTGCTATGTTTCTATCGGCTGTTGCTTGGCCCCCATGTCAGCTACATCTGTGTTTGTTGATTGGTATGTTGCTGTATCAGTTACCTCGGCTGTTGATAGGTCTGAATAGTGAGCAATGACTGAGTAGGACTGGGTAATTCCAGGGTTTACTGCTGATGTATCTGGAGTCATTATGATGTGGGAGAGGACCGTTGCATCTTCTGGAGATACTGTTAATGTAGAGGTTGCTGTTTTTTGGTCTGTTTCGGGATAAGTTATAGTTATTGTGGCAGTTCCTTCTGCATTTGCATTAACTATGTTCTTTTCTCCTGTGGCTAATGACATTGAAGCTACTGCTTCGTTTTGAGAATCGTACCAAGTATGACTATGGGTGGAGATTTCTTCTATATCTCCGTTTGAGAAATGGGCTTTTGTTGAATATGTTAATGTGCTGTCCACATTTAAGGTGTGGGATAGAGGTTCTACTGATATGTGGGAGAATGTTTTTGTGTGTGAGACAGTTAATGTTGTTGATGTTTGTTTACTATTGTAGTTGGCGAAGATATTCACTTGTGCCCCATCTGCTGCTTCGTTTTTTACTGTGACTGCTAGTCCGTCTATTACAGCGTTGGTATTGTCTGTAATAATTTCGTCTGCTGAAAATGAAAGAGTAGCTTCTTGAGTTACGTCTGTTTCAGTATCTTGTAATTTATAACGGACTTGGAATGATTGAGTATAGCCTGGTTGTCTTTTTGGATTTGTTGGGAGGATAGCTAGTTCATCAACTGTTGTGCAAATTGAAGTAGATGGGTTCCAGACGCAGGATTGTAGGGTGCAATCGTCTCTTGTACATGCTATTTCAGTTTGAGCGTAATCTTCGCAGCTAGTTATTGTATCATCACACGTTCTGCAATAATCTATTCCGCTTCCTTTAAAGTAACAGGCTCCTTGACCTTGGCATTCAGTCATGCAATTATCATATGTACAACCACCTAAGAAAGATAGAACTCCATCACAATCTTCACATGAAGTACAAGAAGTTAAGGGAACTTGGCATGTTAGGTCAATACAATTCAATTGAGTTCCAGCATCATTAGTTCCGCAAGGATCTTGTTGACCGAAGCAATCTTCGCATCCGCATCCTTCATTTTCGCCTGTTTCGCAAATTTCATTGTGATTACATACTGGAGTGGTATCGCCAGGAGTTGAGTCGCTATCATCTGGGTCTGAGCCGGCAATTAGTTCTTCCCCGTCTGAGAAGCCGTCTCCGTCTGAGTCAACCTCGTCTGGGTCGGTGCCTGCTATGTTTTCTAATAAGTCGGCAACTCCGTCTCCGTCTGTGTCTGTATAATCTGGAACTGAGTCTGCATCGTCTGGGTCTGAGCCGGCAATTAGTTCTTCCCCGTCTGAGAAGCCGTCTCCGTCTGTGTCTACTAATTCTGGGTCTGAACCTCTTGCTTCTTCAATATCATCACTTATTCCATCTCCATCTGTGTCAGTAAGTGAAGGTGTTGATTCTGGATTATCTGGGTTTGAGCCATGAGTTGTTTCGTATGCGTCTGAGAAGCCGTCTCCGTCTGTGTCAGTGCCATCTGGGTGAGAATCTTCCTCGTTTGGATCTGTTTCTGCTGCTAATTCTTCTCCGTCTGAGAAGCCGTCTCCGTCTGAGTCTGCATCAAATGGGTCGGTGCCCCACATTAATTCTAAGATATCAGAAATTCCATCTCCGTCTGAGTCTGTATCATCTGGTGTTGAGTCTTCATCAGTAGGGTCTGAGCCTGCTGCTACTTCAAGACCGTCTGAGAAGCCGTCTTCGTCTGAGTCAACTTCATCTGGATCTGTCTCTCCTGGATCCACTATTCCATTTCCATTTCTGTCCTCTAGGACATCACTTAAACCATCACCGTCTGTGTCTGTATCATCTGGTGTTGATGTATCATCGTCTGGGTCTGAGCCATGAGTAATTTCGAAATCGTCTGAGAAGCCGTCTCCATCTTTATCTGGATTGTCTGGGTCTGGGTCACCATCGTTAGGTATGCCATCCCCATCATTATCGTTGGGGTCAATGTCACATCCTTCTAATGTATCACAGCAGCTATTGCAAGATGTTAGATCTTCCCCACAACCATCTGCTGCGGAAGTACAGCATTTGACAGATGTAGATGATGGTGGGATGGTTGATACGCATGATTCACCGTCAGTTTCAATACAGGCTGAATCATCAGCTATCCATTCGTAAGTGCTGGTTCCAGCATTGTATGTACATTCTAAACATGAATCCCCCATTCCTTCAGCAGAATAGTAATTATTTCCATCTTGGCAATAATGGGCACCTTCTGCATCTACACAACCATCAGTTCCTATTTGTTTACATTCATTTTCTGGGAGATCACAATCTTCTGCAGTAGGATCATCGCAACAAATGTTACCGGGATCATTACAGCAATATTCGAATTCAGAGAAGCAACCGCCTGAACAACAAACAGCAGTTACTATATTAATTGTGAATAGAGTTATAGCTAGTGTTAAGATTAGTAAAATTGTCAGTTTAAGTGATTTATTTGTTGTGATATCTATCAACTCTTTTTTATTTTCTTTAATTGCTTGAAAACGTCCTTTTTCTGAGGTTGTTTTCTTAGTTTTGAAAGTTTTTTGAAAACATCTTGTTTTTTCTCTTTGGGGATGGTGCTGCCTTGTTTTATTTTTCTTAATTTAGCTAATACTGCTGCTTCTTTTGATTGTGGAACTTGTTTTGGTGCTTGTTTTTGTGCAGGTGCTCTTTGCCCAGGTATTTGTTGTTTCCTTGCTACTTGAGGTCTTAAAGGTTGTGTCTGAGGCCTTAGTATTTTTTTAGTTTGGATTGGTCTTACCGGTGTTCTTTGTGCTGGTCTTATGTACCTTCTTCTAAATACTGGGCGTTGAAGCTGAGGTTTGGGAGTAACTTTCTTTGTTTTTGTTCTTTTTACGTAGATTATTATGAATGCGATTGCGACGAACAATGAGGCTAGGAAAAATGAATGTTTAGCTGTTCTGCTTAAAGGAGGTTTTGTTCTTTCTGGTTTTGGTTGTAGTTGTTGCTCTGCTCTTTGTTGGATTACTTGTTCTTTTTCCTGCTCAACTATTCTTGACGATTTTCCGAAGTTTATTTCTTGTGTAAATTGTTTTTCTGATGTCTTTACATTAATCATATGAGTTCCTGGCTCAATTGTTCTGGTTAAGATGACTCCAATGTTTGGTCTTATTCTGCCGTCTAAAGATTCGTAAGGGTTGTCGTCGATGGCCACTTCAACATCATTTAGTATGTCTTCTCCTTTATTGGATAATTGTATTCTTGCTACACCTGTGTCTGGGTCGTATTGGATGACTTGGATCTTTAGTGTTTGAGCTAATGCTAGTTGGAGAAGTAATAGGAATACGATTATTGTTATTGATAATGATTTTTTCATTTTTGAATTATTATCTTTAATTATTGGCAGGAAGTTGCGTCTTCATGTTTTTCCAATATGGTCGCATAATCCATAACATCCACCATCGCATCTTCCTGGCTGGTCAAAGCATGTGTCGAAAGTGACTACGTTGTTTGCGATGCAATCAGCATCAGTGAATATGTCATCGCCATCGCCATCTTGACCGTCATATCCTATGTTGTCAAGGCAGAGCTTTGTGGATGGATTATCTCTTTTGTATTGGACTAGGGCTGTACATTCTGTGTAGCTGATACAGCATTTTTCTGAGTTGCCATCAATATCGTAAACTGATAAGCACTCTCTACTGCCATCTTCAAAATCCTGACAATCTGAGTCATAGTCACAGTGAGTATTGTCAACACAACAAGTTTTTTCATTTGGCCCTATTCCTATTCCAATGCAATCAGTATCCGTGCAATCTATGTCTCCATTGCCGTCATCATCCACCTCATTATCGCAGTCTTCTGGGATGTTTACATCAAATGTTGTTGATAATGGGTCTGGATAGTCGTGATAGTAGTTTCCAGATAAATCTTGGCATGCTATGTAGTAAGTTGTTTCAGGAGTTAAGTCTGTTAAACCAGTTATTTGGTGAGTAT
>PVBE010131817.1_pt1 | contig 11226 bp, 6 predicted proteins | sample 1631181 | NCBI WGS metagenome assembly PVBE01 (sample SAMN08397723, study PRJNA350692) | Marine metagenome, whole genome shotgun sequencing project. | isolation source: water | place: Pacific Ocean | collected 2012-04 | reverse complement strand
GACACCCAGTGGTCCACGGGAGCCAAGAAGCTTCCCAAGTTTAACCACGCGGCCGACATGAACTCTCTTGCCGTTAGGATGGGATGGTTGCCTTTCTTCCCTCAAATTGACAAAAAGAACCCGCAGAAGCTTTACCAGGAAGCCATCGATGCCGGGTGCACAAGCGATGATGAAGTAAAAGACTGGATCACCCAGCAGTTCAAGAGTGGCGAGATGAATTTTGCCATCAATGATGTGGACGCTAAAGAAAACCAGTTGAAAATGCTCACCGTCTATCGCGGAAATCTTATTGGCACCAGCATGCGGGGGCATGAATTGTCGCTTAAACATTTCCTCGGAACAGGCCACAACGTCATGTGGGACGAGGAACCGGCAAAAGATCTGGTGAAGGAAATCGAATGGCATAATGAAGAATCCATCGGTAAATTGGACTTCCTGGTCAACCTTAACTTCCGCATGGATTCAACTGCCAATTATTCCGATGTCGTTCTACCGGCCGCCTTTTGGTACGAAAAATACGATGTCACCTTTGGTGATATGCACACCTTTATTCATCCTTTAACGCCAGCGACGAAGCCGCCCTGGGAAGCCAAGCACGACTGGGAAGCGTTTAAGGTGATCGCCAAGAAGTTCTCGGAAATGGCGGAAAAACATTTCCCAGAGCCGGTAAAAGATATTGTTTTCAATGCCTTGTGGATGGATAGCCCGGACCAAATGGCCCAACCGATGGGAGAGATAAAGGACTGGAAAAATGGCGATACAGAACTCATCCCAGGCAAAACATTCCCCAATATCGCCATTGTCGAGCGGGATTACACCCAGGTTTACGACAAACTGGTGTCACTTGGACCGCTCGTCAGCAAGCCCAAAGGCTATGGTTCCAAAGGGCAGTACACGGATTTGACTCCGATCGTTGAAGAAGAGCTTAAACATAACGAAGCTTTGGATGTAAAGAACGACCGCGTGTATTTCGAAAAACCTGAGCAGGCTTGTGAACTCATGCTTCAGATTTCTCCTGAACTCAACGGCCGCCTGTCAAATCTCTTTTTCAAGGAAATGGAAAAGAAAGTGGGGCTTCCCCTCGCCGACATGGTTGAGGGTGTTAAAGGCCGGAAGGTTCATTACAAGGATATCATTTCACAGCCGAGAAGAATTCACACCACACCACAGTGGAGTGCTGTATTGGCAGATAAAGATGGCAAACAGAGAACTTTTGGTCCATTTACGATGAATGTGGAACGGCTGAAGCCGTGGCACACCCTTTCGGGAAGGCAAGAGATTTACTACGACCATCAGGGAATCAGAGAACTGGGAGAAGCGCTACCCACCAATAAACCGCCGTTGGACATGGTGGCGGTTGGAGATATCAATCTTGACAAAGCCGGTCCAAAGTCAAAGGTATTCCGCTTCATTACGCCTCACGGCAAGTGGCAGATACACAGCTCTTTCAGGGACCATTGGCCTATGATGCACATGTCCCGCGGAGGCCCCACCGTATGGCTGAATCCCGATGATTCGGATGAGATTGATGTGAAAGATAACGATTGGGTGGAGATGTTCTGCGAGAACGGCATTGAAGTGGTAAGAGCAGTGGTAAGCCATCAGGTACCTAGAAATATGGCGATTACCTACCACCAGGTCGAAAGGCACGTAAATGTTCCTTTCTCTCCTCTTGCCAAGAAGAATAAGCTCACCGATTTGCGGGGAGGAAACAACAACGCAACAACGAGAATTTTGATGAATCCGCACACCATGATTGGCGGATATGCCCAATTTTCGTATTACATCAATTACTGGGGGACAAGCCCGTCTGAGAGAGACCATGGGGTAATCATCCGTAAGATGCCGCTTGGTGCTGATGGGAAACCGGTCTACCAGGAAAGTGAACTGCACAAGCTACCGGAAGGATAAGTAAATATTATGCGAGTAAAGTCCCAGCTGAGTATGACGTTCAACCTGGAAAAGTGCATAGGCTGCAACACCTGTACGGTTGCATGCAAAAATGTATGGACGAATCGGGAAGGCGCCGAATACATGTGGTGGAACAATGTAGAGACAAAGCCGGGTATCGGTTATCCGAAGCAATGGGAAAACCAGGATTTGTGGAAGGGTGGCTGGGTGAAGGATGGCAACAAACTGAAACTTCGCTATGGCAGTAAAGCTTACATGCTGTCCAATCTCTTTTTCAATCCACACATGCCTGAAATGGCGGATTATTACGGAGACGGTGACGTATATACCTTCAGTTACGATGATCTCCATTCATCGAAGCAAACTGAACAGCAGCCGGTTGCATCACCCAAGTCCATGGTCACTGAAAAGGAAGATGTCCCCATAGACTGGGGTGTGAACTGGGAAGACAACGCCGGCGGCGCCCACATTACCGGGAAATACGACATTAATTTCAATGATATGAACGAAGCGGAGATAGAAGCAGCACTCAAATTCAGAGACGTCTTCTATTTCTATCTTCCCCGTATTTGCAATCACTGTCTCAACCCCGGATGTGCCGGTGCCTGTCCATCCGGCGCCGCTTACAAGCGGGAGGAAGATGGCATTGTTCTCATCGATCAAGACAGATGCCGCAACTGGCGCTATTGCATCTCTTCCTGCCCATATAAAAAACCTTACTACAACTGGGCCAGCGGAAAGATGGAGAAGTGTATTCTCTGCTACCCGAGAATTGAATCCGGCCTGCCTCCGGTCTGCTTCCATTCCTGCGTAGGTAAAATCCGATCTTTTGGAGTGCTTCTCTATGATATGGACCGGGTAGAGGAAGCCGCATTGGCAGATGAGAACAACCTTGTGGCGGCCCAAAGAGAGGCTATTCTGGACCCGTTTGATTCCAATGTGATAGAAGCCGCTAAGAAAGAAGGTCTTGGTGACGATTGGATTGATGCAGCACAACGCTCACCTGTTTACAAGATTGTGAAAAAATGGGAGATCGCGCTTCCACTCCATCCTGAATTCAGGACTCTTCCTTCCTTGTTCTATATTCCGCCGCTGGCACCTATTACCACCAGCGCGGGAAAGGACTCACCTTCAGACACTGACGTCTTTGATATGACGAAACCGGAAAAAGGACCGCTTGTTGATCTGGACGAGTTGGATAAATTCCGTCTCCCCATCGCCTACCTCTCCAGTATGTTTGGAGCCGGGAATCAACAAGTGGTGAAAACGGCACTTCTGCGTCAGCTTGCGGTAAGGCACTACGAGAGAAGCCTGAGGGTGGAAAAAGATGCCAATCTGGATGTGCTCAACCAGGTGGGTTTGACCGCAGAAGATGCAAAAGAAATGGTGCGGGCACTATCCCTTGCTTTTTACAATGAACGCTTTGTTGTACCAACTACAAAGCGTGAAGATGCAGAGATCAGCCCGTATACAGAGCGTGGCCTCGCAGGATTTGACAAGATGAATCCCTGGTCACCGATGAAAAGAAGAAAAAGTTATTTTAAGTCCTATCATACAGATTCTAAAAGTTATGAATAGTATGGAAGAAAAGCAAATTTTTAAAGATGTCTATGCGCTCATTTCCGAGTTGTGGTGCAGCCCACCCGAAGAGGAAGCAAACAGAAAAGAATTTAAAAAAAACGTTAAAGACGTAATTAAAAGATTGGAAAGCATTGATGAAGAGAGCGCGATGTCACTCTCTGAGTTTGTCAGGAAAGAGGCTATTTCTGAAGAAGCTTATATTGATCTATTCGAATTGGATCCCCAATGTCCCCTTTATCTTGGCAGCCATACTTTTGACGAGCCCAAAACCTGTGCCAATGCAGCCGTTTCCGACCGAAACGGCTACATGATTGAACTAAACGCCATTTACAACCATTTCGGGCAAAGGCCGAATGCAAACGAATTGCCGGACTACCTGCCCTTAATGGTGGATTTTCTCTCACTGACCACTGAATCGAATGACGATCCCGTGAGAGATAAATTCATAAAAGAGTATATGTTACCGCATCTGCCTTCTATGCATTCCAGGCTGGAAGAGTTAGGTACTCCATATCTCTACCTTCTAGAGGCATTGGAGAAAGTCATGAACATCGATCAGGAAACACAATCTTTATCACAACAACAGGAACAAAAGGTGGAAAGCTATGTGGGATAATTTCTTTTTCATTGGGCTGCCCTACATTACCATCATACTGTTTTTCGGCGGCATCATTTACCGCGGTTTCAGTGGGATGATGAGTGGGCACAGGAGCAAGTGGGACTTGAGTGTCCGCGGGGATTATCTGTGGACAACACGCTCCACCGGATTCTTTGGTCGCGCCTCCATAGGCCCGGCATCCCTGTGCATGCACTGGGGCATACTTATCCTGTTTATAACGCACGTTGTGGGACTGATTGGGGGGGCGTACAACCTCGCTTCCTGGGTGGATTTTTTCAGATGGGTAGGACTAGGCGCTGGAATTCTTTTTCTTTATGGAATCGTTTGGGCTTTGTTGCGGAGAATCACCATCCCGCAGGTAAAGGCAATGAGCACGCCTGATGATTACATCATCCTTCTGTTCCTGATAACTATCGGGGGTTTTGGGCTTTATCAATCCGCCATAGAAATGGTCTTTGGAATATCTTATTCGGTAGGGCCTTGGATCGGTAGCATTTTCAAGTTGCAACCGGATGTTTCGATGATTATAGGCGCTCCGCTTATCAATAAACTGCATATCATTACTGCACTACTATTCTTTGCCTACTTGCCCTTTACTAAACTGGTACATATTTTTAGTTATCCTTTTGGATACATTACCAGGCCTTTTATTACCATGAGAAGATATGTGGCATTGAAAAAATAAGATTTTTTCAAAAACCTCTAAGCATTTTATTTGCTCTCACGCTTAGTAAAATCCTGTTTTCTTCCATTACATTAAATCATTTGTTGCCTAGACTTAAGTTTTTTTTAAGTCGGCAAAGATGATTACCACGGCAAATAAAATTAACAATTGAATCTACCATAGAATAACTAAACCAGTACTACTGAAAGAGTAGGGGGGGAAGGTGCAAGAAGTAGCGACTGCAAAATCCCATAAGATATTGGCTGTCAATACTTTGGCATTCACGGTCTGTTTTGCCGCGTGGATGCTCAATGGTGTATTGGTGACTTTTTTAGCAACCAATCAGGTGTATGACTGGGGGCCTGTTGAAATTGGCTGGGTGATGGGAATTCCGGTATTGACTGGCTCAATCTTTCTCCTCCCGGCAGGGATGCTGACGGACAAATTTGGAGGAAAACCGGTCTATGGGTCATTGCTTTTTTTATGTGCTGTCCCGATGTTTCTGCTTTCTTATGCTGACAGTTTCCTGTTTTTTGCCTTGTGCAGTTTTGGATTTGGACTGGCCGGAGTCAGCTTTTCCATAGGGATTGCCTACTCCTCCGTATGGTATCCAAAAGAACACCAGGGTGTGGCATTGGGGATTTTTGGCGCTGGTAATGCCGGTGCGGCCCTGACCACATTGTTTGCACCAACCCTGTTAAACACCTTCACAGACAATGGCACCAATTTGGAAGGATGGCGTTCCTTGCCTGTTGTTTATGCGGCTGGTTTAGCAGTCACGGGCGCTCTTTTCTTCGTTTTCACAGAAAATAAAAAACCTGCATCCTCCAACAAGCCGATGTTGGAAATGCTCCAGCCCTTAAAAAACATACGGGTCTGGCGCTTTGGTCTTTATTATTTCCTAGTATTTGGCTGCTTTGTCTCCTTTTCCCAGTGGCTAGTTCCTTACTTTGTCAATGTCTATTATCTTCCTCTTGTAACGGCGGGGATCTTTGCGGCTTTGTTTAGTTTTCCTTCAGGAGTAATCCGTGCATTGGGAGGGTGGATGTCAGATTTATGGGGAGCCAGGAAGGTGATGTATTGGGTACTGAGTTCATCGGTACTCATCAGTTTCATGCTCATCGTACCAAAGATGGAAATCTACTCCCCAGGAAAAGGGATCATGGCTCAACGCTCCGGGATGGTGACCATGGTTTCAGAAACAGAAATTGACGTTGAGGGGAAGAAGTATGCTCTTCAAGTCAAACCCGTCACGTTTGAGCATTTGGATGACCAGGTATTGGTCTTTCCTACCAAGGAGGTTTGGCAGGAAAGCGTGGTTGATGCAGGTCAAAAGGTGCAAAAGAAGGAACTTCTCGCTAAGGGAGTGACTCGAATCTATTTCCAGGCAAATTTATGGATCTTTGCAGTTTTGGTCATTGCATTAGGAAGTATTTGGGGGATAGGCGCAGCTGCAGTCTATAAATATATCCCCGATTATTTCCCTGAAGAAGTTGGAGTGGTTGGCGGTATGGTTGGTGTGCTTGGGGGATTGGGCGGGTTTTTCTGCCCGATCATTTTTGGATACCTGCTGGAAGGAACAGGTTTATGGACCAGTTGCTGGATGTTCATGCTGGTCCTGTCGTTAATTTGTCTGTTATGGCTGCATCGAACGATCATGAAAATGTCCAAACTTCCAATTGGTTTTGAGTCTAAGTTTGTTGGTTTGCGTCGAGCGGCTGGCAGCCAATTTATGATGCCATTGATTGCCTGGAACGAAGAATTAAGTATTGGGAATGAAAACATCGATCATCAGCATCAACATATGATAGGCCTCATTAATATGATCGATGAAACGATTCAAAAAGGGGGAACTTATAAACAGTTTGCTTCCATCATGAACGAGCTTATCGATTACACGGATAAACATTTTAAATTTGAAGAAAATTTACTGGAAAAGAATCATTGTCCTGATTTTGAACTGCATAAGCAGGCTCATGCACAGTTAGTTCAAGAAGTATTTGATTGGAAAAAGAAGGCTGAAAGAGGAAATGTTGAAATAATCAATGAACTAATGGTTTCACTTAGATTATGGATAATCAGACATGTTCTTGATGTGGATAAAAAAAATGCGTCCTTTCTAAAAGAAGCAATTGCGATTTAACCTACCCCAGGAGGACCTTAGTTATGCCAACCAATCTTGAGAAATGGGATGTTGAAAACCAGGATTTCTGGGAGTCAACTGGTAAAACTATAGCTAATAAAAATCTTTGGATCTCTATACCTGCATTATTGCTGGCCTTTTCAGTATGGATGATGTGGGGAATGATTGTGACTTATATGGACGATTTCGGCTTTACTTTTGGAATGTTACAAGGATTAACAAAAGGCACTCTGGAATATGAAGCCATGAAAAAAGAAATTAGTCTTCTGTATTATACACTTCCAGCAATTGCGGGGTTAGCTGGAGCAACATTAAGGTTACCCAATGCTTTCATGATCTCTTTGGCAGGTGGGAGAAACGTTATTTTTATTACCACTATGTTGCTTATTGTACCTGTTATTGGTGCCGGAATTGGATTAAGTGACATTAATACCTCTTACGGATTTTTTGCAACAATGGCTTTACTCTCAGGATTTGGCGGGGGGAACTTCTCTTCTTCCATGAATAATATCAGTTATTTTTTTCCTAAGCGAATGCAGGGTTATGGATTAGGAATGAATGCTGGTATTGGAAACCTTGGAGTTGCAGTCATGAATAAATTAATTCCTTTGGTAGTGCCAATAGTTATTTTTGCAGGTTCTGGTCCTAATATAACATTGGAAGGAGTTGCATTTGAAGGAATTCAAAACGCAGGCTGGGTTTGGGTACCACTTTTAGTAATGTCGGTTTTAGCTGCTTTCTTTGGAATGAATAATGTTATCACAGGAACTCCAAATCTGCCAACAACTATGCAAGGTGTATCAAAAACACTTTTGATGGCATTCTTGGGGCTACTTGCAGCAGCAGTTGGAGCTTATTTATTAAAAGGACTTGGCTTAAATATGTGGATCGTTTTACCAATTGTAATTGTATTAGCAGTTATGTTGATGAAATTTGCAACTCCGTCATCCATAAGAGAAAATTTGGATAAACAATTTTCTATCTTGAGAGATAAGCATAACTGGATAATGACTATTATTTACACAATGACTTTTGGATCTTTTATCGGTTATTCAGCTGCATTTCCTAAACTGTGCCAGGATATTTTTCCAACAGCAGAGTACAGATTATGGGTATTTATAGGTCCGGCATTGGGAGCATTAGTCAGACCAGTAGGCGGTATCATTTCCGATAAGATAAACTCTGGAGCAAAAGTGACAATGTGGAGCACTATCTTGCAAATATTAGCAGCATTATCAGTGGCCTATTTTGTAATTCAAGCAAGAGGTTCTACAGATTCTTTAGAATACTGGTGGCCATTTTTTGGTGCTTTCATGGTATTATTTTTAAGCACGGGCATTGGAAATGGATCTACATTTAGAAGTATTCCTTATATTTTCAATAAAGAAAAGGCGGGACCGGTTCTGGGTTGGACAGCAGCAATAGCAGCTTATGGTTCTTTTATTATTCCTATAGTATTTGGGCAACAAATTAAAGCTGGTCACCCTGAATATGCTTTATACGGATTTACTGTTTACTATGTTATCTGTCTTGTGCTTAACTGGTGGTATTACCAGGGGCCCAAAAGAGAATTTGATAACCCATAAGTCTAATCCTAAGTCGGTTAACTTTTGATTTAGACGGGGCCGTAAATTACCCTATTAAATAATATTTGATGCTAGTAAGGATGGGGACAGTTCCATTAAGAAAGCTGAGTTACACTATGGCCGCAGGTGAAGAGGCTGAACCATCGCCTGAAAGGAACCTGGGGTAACTGTGGTGTCCAGTGGATGTCAGCCCTGGCGGCCAGGATGGAAGATCAAGCCGAGAGCCAGGCGCCAGACAGAGTCAAAGAGATGCATGCGCCACTGGTAGAGATCTGGCAGCAGACGCAAACGGCCATGCAGGACTGGTTGTCAGAAGTACCGGCCTGATCTGATCTTCCACTCTCTATTCACTATTCTCACTTCATCCTTCCCTCTTCACCCCTCCCTGCCTCTCTTAAAACTAGTGCAAAACCTGACCTCATTCTTTACCTGATAAATGTAGAGAGAACTTCCCCGGGATCTATTGGTAACACAAACGCTGCAACGCACCTGTTCTCGTCGTACAGAGTACAATTTCTTGCGACTAGACCTAAGCATTTCAAACGCTCTGCCATCTGAGTAATCTAACAACATTAGTGGCTAAACTGCTACTTTAACCCTAGCATATTATCTCTGATGTGGGCCTCGAGACGTTGGTCGGGATGTTTAATTGTCGACGAAGGAGCATTTTGGTAGAATATCCGAAGTTAGAGTCTGTTGAGATCCGATTTCACTGGAAGGCAGGTAATTACCATTTTATCGATATCTCAAATTGAACAATGCTATCAGCAGGAGTATCTGCTGGCTTCCGGTTTAATAGCGGAAGAAGTCTCGGAAGAGACAGAAACTGTATTGTGGTCACTTCCGGAAATGAGACCAGATCAACCGGAGAGTTGGAAAGCTGTGTCACCTCACGCTAGAGTCCAGACTTACAGAAATCTGATTGATGTCACCACCACTGAACCTGGTTTACTAGCTTGTTGTACCGCCGAATTTATGTAGAGCGTGGCACAACTACTGAAAGACTCAGAGATCATAGGACATCATCCCAGTGACATCAACACTATCAATGTCTTGTACTGTTCTTCCAGCACCTATTCGCTCACGCAGGCACGGCCAATGTCACTTCCAAACCGAGATTTACTTTTCGCTACCTATGTACCTGCCCACCCTGCGATAAGTAGAGGCATTCAGCCGACTGGAATTTATGGTCCCTATAAGAGTTGTGCGGCCTGATGCGAGCCAAAATTATATTACACTACCCACATTTGTCTTCAGCCACATACGTGTTAAAATAGGTGCTATACCACAAATCATCCACCACCTGTTGGAGGAAATATGACTGCTCCTAATCAAGGATCTGATCCGACTAATATCCAGGGATTCGCTGATACTGACTCAACTGAGCGACAAAAAGAGGTCTGGGAACCGGTCTCAGACCGCAAAATCCGTATGGGGATTGCCGGCTATGGTGTCTGTCGTTTCGGGACCGCATTTGGATTCCAACACCATCGGAAGATTATAGCCAAAATATAGCCCAGATTTGTAGACGTTTTGGTCAACAGAGGCAAAAAATCGGAGGCGGTATCACCCCATTTACCAAATGCAGCTTCACTTAGGCTTGGCTTTGATACGGGTATCATCCAAATAGATGAGAATTCTAAGATAGGTTTAGCATCGTCATTAGATTCATCCCAATAGACTGTTATTGAAACAAGTGATTTAACCCAAGTAACAGTAGATGGAAAAGGGTGGAGATACCAAGTTACACCTGGAGATCTGGAGAATGCTTTTACCTGTTTGGCTCTCAACACGGATCTGAGGATACCTAACCAGCATCAATTGTTACAGAATTATCCTAATCTCTTCAGTCGAGAAACCTGGATACCCTTCCAACTGAGTCAGGATGCGGAGGTGAGGCTGACCATTTATGATGTAGCGGGTAAACCCGTCAGGAAAATGGAGTTGGGCATCTAACAGCCGGCAGTTACAGCCAGACAGAGAGCAATTTATTGGGATAGCCAGACAGAAATGGGTGAAGCCGTATCTTCAGGTACTTACAGCTGCAGGCGGGTGACTACACAGAGACCAGAAAGATGGTGATACTGAAGTAGGCCCAAACCAACATCGTAACTATAACCAGCCCTGTTGTGTGAAAGACTGTCACCCATGGTTCCAGTTGTTGAGGCGGGCCGGATCTCACCTTGAGTCCATCATGGCTCGTGGATTTTCCTATGGCAACGCCGTGTGGTAGATGATTCTGAGTAACTAATCCCGGTGCAATGCGAGAGGAGCGCACGTTGTGTCACTTAGCTACAAAGACCGCCTTCAACCTTGCTATTAATGGCTTGGGACGCTGATATTCGTCTAGTTGCAATCGTTGGGATTCAATTTTGTTGGACAGGGTTTCCACGTTTCTTTGACTGATAGCATTTAGCTGCTGTTCTTGATCTAGTGCTTGTTGCAGTTTTTCAATTTGTTGATCTTTGGTTTCTAGCTGTTCAGTCAACCGATTTATTTCATCTTTTAGCTGGTTTGTCAGTTCGGAATTGTTCGGAATGGTTTCCGAAACTCTTGTCATGCGTTCGGAGTCGTTCGGAACGGTTTCCGTCTCATTAAATAAACTGCTTGCCTGAACACGCCATGATTTGCCTGTTTTTTCAGCTTTGAGTTCACCACGTTCAATCCGCTTGAGTATAGTCCTCGGGTCTACCCCTAGATATTCAGCAGCCTCTTTTGTGGT
>PVBE011251670.1_pt1 | contig 11227 bp, 10 predicted proteins | sample 1631181 | NCBI WGS metagenome assembly PVBE01 (sample SAMN08397723, study PRJNA350692) | Marine metagenome, whole genome shotgun sequencing project. | isolation source: water | place: Pacific Ocean | collected 2012-04 | reverse complement strand
CTGGTTTGCTGCAATTGGATTTATTAATTTGGTATTACCATTTTTTTTGATTGCTTATGGCATAAAAAATGTACAAAGTAATTTAGCAGCAATATTAATGGCGAGCACCCCATTGAGTGCAACAATACTTGCACATCTTTTTATAAAAAATGAAAAAATTAATTTGCTAAAATTAATTGGGATATTATTAGGATTTAGTGGAATAATATTTCTTTTTACTGACAAGATATTGTTTACCGAAAATAATATATGGTCTGCACTTATAATATTATTAGCCTCTACTTTTTATGTTATGGGAGGTGTTTTGACTTTAAAAATAAGCAATAAATCTAATGAAAATGTTACGACATCTATAATGATTTGGGCAACAATATTTTTATTACCACTTTCTTTATTTTTTGAACAACCATGGAATTTAACTCCAAGGTTGGACTCAACAATTTCGCTTATCTATCTTGGAATTTTTTCAACAGGAATAGCATGGTTATTAAGATTTTATATTTTGAAACACAATGGTTTGGTTTTTCAAGCACAAGTAGCTTACTTAATACCAATTTTTGGAGTTATATTAGGTTTTTTAATATTAAATGAAACCATTACTTCAAAAATATTAATCTCACTGATTGCCGTAATAATTGGAATTTATATTGTAAAAAAAGGTAGTAAAATTAAAATAATTTAATCACGTCTAAATATATCAAAGGTTAAGATTAGGAAAAATTTTTTGAATACCGGATATTAAGTAAGATTCAACAGGAGCTTTAAAAAATTTATGTTTAAACCTCTGTTTTGCAATTGGATGGTAAAGTTTAAAAGCTACTTTACCTATTGGTGTTGCAAACTTAATTTTTGCTTTTTCGCTGCAGAATAGTGATGAAATCATAATTGTCGAAATCTCTCGTCGTTTATGATTGGGTATCCAATTATTATGCTTATAAAACCATGAGGTAGAGTCAATATTAACCCAGTCTTTCAATAATTTTGGAGATTCAAACAATTTTTTTGATACAATTTCATTATACAATGCGGTACCTACTATAGGCAGGTAGACGAAGAACATTGGAAAAATTTTAGGATTATCTTTATATAATTGTAAAAAGAATTCTACAGTTTCATTTCTTTCCTCATCAGTTTCAGTAGGATAACCGATTATAAATGTGTATTTCGTTGTAAAAGGAAGATTAGCTTCAGCTATAAGTCTATTTGCATATAACATGTTTTCTTTTGTGTCAGCTTTTTGAATATGTTTTAGCATTCTTTCCGATCCTGATTCTATTCCGATGTCTAAAGCCTTACAGCCACTCTCCCAAAGTAGTTTCATATCTTCTTTATTTAACTTACTTATAAGATTAGCTCTGATGCCTGTTGATTCCCACGCTATTTTCGGTCTAATACTAGCTAAGCCTTCACAAAATTCTATGAAATGTTTCCTTCCAGCTACTGTTAAATCATCAACAAATAAAAAGCTGTTGTATCCATACTTGTTTTGCAACATTTTAATTTTTGCAACAAGCTTTTTAACTGTGATAGTTCTCATTTTTCTTTCCTGCAAAATTTCATTTCCACAAAATTTACAAGCAAACGGACATCCTCTAGATGTTTGAAATGATGCAGATACACCATGACCAAGGTCAACTGCATTATATTTTGGTAGATCAAGAAGTTTATATGGTGAATCTGGAAGAGCATCAAGGTCCATAACCAGCGGGTTGTTGCCGGTAAAAATTATATTTTTACCAAACTTATTATTATGATGAGGGTTTTTTATGGTAAGACTATCATTTCTTGATCCATTATGTTTATGGTCTACACCATCACTGATTCTCTTATAATAATAAACTCCTTTAACACTATTTAATGCATCGCCTTTTAAAACTTCATCAAGGGTATTTTTTTCAAATATTTTAACGACTTCAACAAATGTGTAATCCGCTTCACCTTTTATAACAACATCTATTCCTTCGTGGGCTAAGCTTTGTTCTGGCAGTAGGGTTGCGTGAACACCTCCAAATATTATGGGAATTGCATTATCAAATTTCTTAATTATTTCTACCGATGTAAGCAGGTCTTTAATTGCTGGTCCCGTTAATGCTGTGATACCGACACATATAGGTTTACCATCTTTTAAATAATTTCTTAAAACATTTTCCCATTGTGGAGTAACTCTACAGTCAAAAATCTTTACATCATAGCCCATTTTATGTGGCATTGCTGCAATAGTAAGAATTGATTCAGGGAAACGGATACAAATCCCATCCCATACTCCGTGCCTAGGTTGTATCAATAATATTCTCTTGTTCATCATCTTCTAATGCCATCTCAATTTAATTTACCCATTCATATGTTAAATTAAATAATTTATATAACAATAAGAGGCTTGCAAAGTAAAACTGTTAAAATATAGTTGTTATTACGTCACATAAATAGCATTACCATTATAATTAGAATATATACTGTAACAAAAGATATTGGAACTAATTTAGTTAAACCTTTATAGATTTTATGCTTTTCTCATTAAATTTATTAGAAACATTTCCGCTAAATATAATTAATATTTTTTTCTTTTTTATTTTTCTTGTTGTTTTGTTTTTAAGTTATCCAATAGGAAGATATTTTTTAAGCAATTATTGTGAAAATAGTCTAATTAAAAATTCTATATTTTCTATTACAATTTTTGCTGCATTAATTTCTATAATTGTAAATTTGGCTCCAATTTTAGCAAAATATATAATTGTTATTTTTTATTTAGCAAATTTATTTCTTTTAATCATAAATTCAAGAATCAGAAATGATTTTATTAATGCGGCAATTTCATTCAAATTTATACTACCTGTTACATTTTTGACATTTTTAATACTTAATTTAATTTATCAGCCTATTTTTGTTGAAAATGGAGAATTAAATTTTCTACATGATTCTCATTACACTTATTTTATAAACCCCGTTACGGAGATTTTAACATCAGATTATTTTTCAAGAATTAAAATATTAAGCCTTTATCCTTTGGAATGGAGTGCCTTTCATTTTTTTCAAGCAAGCTTTAACTCAATTTTTTTATCGTCAATTTATTTGTCTGGTACAATAGGTTTAATTACTTTAAAAAATTTTTATATATCAATTTTTGTATCTTTATTTTGCTTCAGCTTTTTTAAGGACGAAAGTTTCACAAAAAAAGAATACCCACTAATTATTTTAAAAGTTTTATTAATTATTTTTCTTTTTATTTTTCTTTTTAATTCGAGAGTATCTTTTTTAATTACAACAAACTATTTTGTTTCTGCGTTATCAACAATATTTATAATACAATCTTTCTTTTCTAAAAATAAAAATGATTTGTTAATTTGGACAATTATCCTTGCCATATCTTCATTTGGTAATATTTTTACTTGTTTAATGCTTGCTGTGTATTATTTAATCGAATCACAAAATTTTAATTTTAAAATTTTTGCTCATAAAATCAAAAAAAGTTTAAACTTACCAAATTTACTTTTATTAATTCTTTTTTTATTTGAAATGCTATCTACTTTTTACCAAGCTGAGTTTACTCAACCTAAATATGATCTACCTAGTAACAAATCATGGTGGTTGTCAACGGTCTCTTATCCTATAATAGAAAACTATAAACTTTTTTTTCTAACTTTAATTTTACTGACTATTATTTATTTATCTTTATTAAAATTTTTTTTTAATAAACAATTAAATTTTGCTTTACATTTTAATAGACAAGATTTTTTTTATTTTAATATAGTTTTAATAATACCTTTTATTTTTTTAATTTTACTAATTTTTAAAAACCAAATTCTTGATATTTACAATATAGAAAAGTTAAAAGTATATTTTGACTCTCTAAATATCACAAATTTATCCTTCTACTTTTTTGTCCCCTTAATATGGTGTTTTATTTTACTTTGCTCAAAAATTTTGGTTCGATATATATTTATAATTATAATTGTAATTTATACATTTTTATCAATGTTTATTTACTCCCCCATCGTTTTCCCTGCGTTTTTTACTTTGGAAATATTAATCTTATTTTATGTTTCTCACATTTTATTAAATTTTAAAGTTGAGAACAAAAAAAAAGCATTTTGTTATTTATTTATGGTGTCAGTAATTACTCTTAGCATACTTCAATTAAATTTTTTACAAGATTTCAAAAATTATAAGGCGAAAGCAAAACTTGTTTTTGAAATTAAAGAGCTTAAGGAATTAAAAAAAAGAGAACACATATGCCCTCAGGATATAAAACGTGTTGGCTCACATAAATACATTGGCGATGCACTAAGTGCAATTTTAGCTAAGCCGTATTATTCTGACATTCCTATAATAGATGTATATTCAAATTGGGGAAACATATCTTTACGCTTTGCGGTACCTCCCAAACAACAGGTAAATAATCCATGTAAAAATGAATAGTAAAAAAATTCAAAAATCAAACTTAGATTCATTAATAATAAAAAAATAAATTAATATTTACTTCCAAAGTTTTATGCAATCAAGACTTGTCATTACGGCGTTGGGTTCGTAGTTTAATTCAGCAAGAATTTTTTTGTAAATTTTAATGTCATTTTTTCTACCCCATCTTTCGGGGCAAACAATACAACTTTTAAAATTTGATATTATTGGTAGAATTTCGCTTTTTATTGGTAAAGTATTTACTGTGTCTATCCATATCCAATTTACAAGTTTAGTAAAGTATTCAACTGTCTTAAGACTTTCGTACTCAGAAAATCTTATTGCCATATTTTTGTTTCCGTGTTTGGAAGAAAAGTAGATATATGGCATTTCAACATCCAAAAGAAAGTAAGATTTGATTGGTTTTGATTTAACAATTTTCAAAACTTCTTCCTCAATACCTGATTCTTTTATATTCAGAATCAATGTGCCGTGTTTGTAATTTTCAATGTAGTTAATTAAATTACAACCATCCTTAAAAGGCTCATGGTTAAGAATCAATCTAGAGCCTTGAGATCTTATATCAATTTCTGCTCCATAATCTGTTGGTAATTTTATTAATTCTTTCAGACTATTTATTCTATGAATGATTATTTCCATTAAAATTTTTTACGTTTTTTTAAATTATAAACATAATTTAGTGTTCTTAACGTTAGTTTAATTTTTGTAAACAAAGTTCCCCCACCTTTAGCCTCTCCGGCAACCCTTTTATAAATGACCAGTGGGCGTTCAATGATTTTATAATTATTTAGTCTAGCAGTTAGTAAAAAATATAAATCAAGAGAAAAATCGTTCGGAGGCTCGTTAATAAAATCTAAAAATTCTCTAGGAAAAATTTTTGGTGGAGCATTAATATCTGAAAGCTTGCATTTAAACAAAAAACTTACAAGCACTGACATTCCAAATGTAAAAAAATAGTCTATTGTACTTCTGTTTAATCTTTTTCCTTTAAAAAATACTCTTTTTTTTTTTAATTCATCATAATTTTCTTTAAAAATATTATAAATATCTTCAAGATTATTTTGAAGATCAGCATGACACCAACCAACATATTGACCAGTAGATTTATTAATGCCTGCCATGATTCCATAACCATAACCTAGATTTTTTTTTATTTCTACTAACCTAATAAAATTATTTTCATAAATTGGATGATTTTTAATTTTATGTAGTGAGTCATCTGTTGATCCATTTTCAACAACGATGATTTCTAAATCGTCATGTAGTTTTTTAAGCTTTGAGATTGCATTCAATAAACTTTCAATATTTTCCCCCTCATTATAACAAGGTAAAACTAGGCTAAAGATTTTCATTTTTTATATATGGCTATTTTTTTCTTTCCAATTTTTTAATTCTTGATAATTTCCCCAACTTATATATTTTTTAACAATAACTTCAGCAACCTTTAAACCCAAGTTAATTGCTTCGATTATTGCCATATCAAGATAATATTCATTATTGATTTTTCTTCCTTTTTTAAAAATAGATTCAATCGTTTTTGAAAAAGAATTTTTATTTTTAAAATAAAATGAACCAACTATGATTCTATCATTAACAGGATTAGAGCTAATTTGTTTTTTGCAAGAGACTTCTATTGATCCCTTGTTATTATTTTTAACCCAGCCAAATAAATTAGAATTTTCTATATGTATTTTACTAGCATTTGTAGAAAATACTAAAGCATCATATTTATTTGATTTTTCGATGAAGTCTTTTTGATCAAACTCAAAATAATTATCACATGAGCTTACGAAAATCTGATCATTTTCTTCTAAGTATTTTTTTGCCAAAAAGCAAGTCGAAGCTTGACCTTCTGTTGCTTGTTTTACTGATATAATTTTATTATTTATAAAATTTTTGTTTATTTCTTTTTTAATTAAATTATTATCTAAAAGCTTTTCTCTTACTACGAATATCCATAAATCAGCTTTGGGCATACATTTTGCTGATTTTATAAACATTGGTTCGCCATCTATATCAATAAGGGGTTTTGGTATTTGGTAACCAGCATCTTGAAATCTTTTTCCATCGCCTGCCATGGGCATTATGTTAACGAGTCTTTGTTTCATTTAATTAATTTTATATTAATACTCCATAAATAAATATGTTTGTCTTTATTTATTTTATAAATATAAATTTTTTTGATTAATTCATCAGATTTAATTTTTTTGTTTAAGAAATTCTTTATAAATTTTTTGTCTTTATTAACATTTACTAATGAAGCAACAGTAAAATGTGGTATCCATGTTTTTCCTACAAAAGGGTATCCATATTTTTTATTATTTTTATTCATCCAACTAAATTTAAATTTTATTTTTCGTTTATTATTGTTAAATTTAATGAAGGACTTTAATAATTCTAACTGCAGCGATTGCAGGAAAGAAGTTTTCATAATTTTGAAATAGATTGTTTTACCACTTGTAATGGGGTCATTAGCAAATATTCCAGTTTTTTTTATCAATAAAGTATTTTTATAATTAGATTTAATATTTATGCTTTTAAAATTTTTTTTAAATTTTAAAATTTGATTTGAAACATTCATAGTAAACAAAGTACAGTGGGGTGGATGCGATAAATAAGGTTGTGTTCCGAATTTTTTTTTAACTTTCTTTTTGAAACCTAAAATTTTTAACCTAGTTTTTTTTTGTGGGAGAATAAAAGCTGCAATTTTAATCATATAAGCCAATTAGCATTTTTTTGAAATCTTTCCTTTTTAAATCAGGGTAAATTTTATTTTTTCTTAAGATAAAATCAATTTTATGTAAATAAGTAATATTTATTTTAAAATAATTTTTAAGTTGAATTTTCAAAAAATGTCCAATTAAGCATCTTAGGAAAACATTATGAGTTACAATAAGAGCTTTGGAAAAATTTTTTTTTGAAAGTTTTTTTATAATTTCCTCTCTTATGAATTTAAATACTCTACTCTTAACATTTCGGGTATTTTCACCGTTGGGGAATTTTGTATCAACAGATTTTTTCCAAAGATTTACTTTTTTAGGAAATTTTTTAGAATATTGATATAGAGACATTCCTTCGGCTTTTCCGTAGTTAATTTCACTAAGATATTCACTAATTATTGGATTTTTTTTACTAAAAAGTTTAGCTGTAGAAATTGATCTTTTTAGTGGGCTAGAATACACAAAATTATATTTTTCTTTAAATTTCGGTTTTAATTTTATTTTTAAAATTTGTGGATTTCTGCCTTGGCCTAGAAATGTTTTATCATTTATAAAAGTTTTTGCATGTCTTAAAAAAACTAATCTTTTATATTTTTTGCTTTCATTTCTCAAGAATTGATTAAAATATGTTATAAATTTTTCTCCTAAAAGGATAGATTTATTTGAATAATTGGTACTTAAATTAATTTTTTGTTTACTAAGATACTTAAATTTATTCCACAAAGGTCTATCATTTTTAGTAATTTTTAAAAATAATTTACCAAAATTTTTTGAAGCAACCTTTATATTTTTGTTAGTATAAAATTTATTGTAATTATTAATTAAATTATTGACTATATGAAAAACAAATTCCCCTCTATTTTTTGTATTGATTTTATAATATATTTTTTTTAAAGAAACTTTTTTTATACTAATTTGGTACCTCCTTATTGAAATTTTATTTTTTTTGAGATCCCTGAGATAATCTTTTGAGTTTCTTCGAGCTTCAAAAAAATCTCTTAGATAAATATTTTCGACGGGAAAAATAGCCTTTAATTTTTTACCTTTAAACCAATTACTTCTTTGCCAATCATAACAAGTAAATGGGCTATTAATTGCGTGATCAATATGGCCTTTAATGTCATAAATCATCATATGCACAGTAAAATATTTTGTGGCATCATATTTTACAGGACCAAAAGTATCATTAATTTTTAGTTTTTTATTTAAGATTGGGTATTTTGATGTAATGTTTTTAATTTTTTTTTTAGATGTTTTTATTAATTTACCAGTAATTTTTTTAGATATTATGACAATGTCAAGATCACTAATTTTATCTAAATCATAAGTTCTAGTGAAGGATCCAACAATCGTAACAGAAATAATTCCTTCTATTTTATATAATTGCTTGATTAAATCATTTCCAAATTTTTTACCTTGAATAAATTTTTTATCATTTTTCATATCGCGACAATGTTTGTAATTTCATAATTTGGTTCTTTGGATTTTTGTTATTCAAAACGTCAGAACCAGAAACAACTCTCTCACTAGAAATTTTTGAGATCAAATTACTTTTTATGCCACCATCTACGCAAATTTTAAATTTTCTTCTTTGATTTAAACTATTTAATTTGTCTACTAAGACAAATGCTTTTTTTTCAAAGTTTTGACCAGACACTCCACATTCTTTAATAGACAGAACAAGAATTTCACTAAAATTATCAATTACATTCTCCAAATCATCGTAATCGTTAATACTGTGTAAAACTAAACCTGGAGTTTTCTTGTGTTTTTTAATTTCGCTAATTATTTTATTTTTGTCGTCTAGAGACACGTGGTGAAAATAAATGATATCAGAAAATTTATAAATCTCGTCATCCAAACAATTTAAAGGACGTTTTGACATGATGTGAGTATGAATTTGATGGTTAGGCCAATAAGCTTTTACCACCTCTAGTTTTGATAACTTTGTGTCTAAAGCATTTTGATTCATAGTATTGTCAATAATATCTACGTGAATAAAATCAGGATAAGGACCAATCTTTTCATAAATTTTTTTAATGTCTTCATATCCATTAGCATATATTGCGACGCCTACCTTAATATTGTCCCTAAAAGAGAATTTTAAATGAAAAAAATAACCTATTAGAAAAAACATTCCAGAAATTAAAAATCTTTTTTGCTCAAAACTTAAAGAACCAAAATCTACATATTTTTTTACAGAAAATTGCACAACATAGGCAATACATGATATTGTAACGTAATACATTAAAGATCTTTTTAATAAAGGTTTAGGAACATGAAAGTTAAATTTAATGTTGAAGTAAAAAGCAAAAATTATTCCTCCAAATAGTGATGAGTGTAAAAGAAGTGATTTTCCACCAAAAAATTCTATTAATATTTGTCTAATTCCTAATTCTACAAATAAAGAAAGGATTCCTATAAATATGTAAATAATTAAATGTTTTTTTTTATAAATAAAAAAATTTATGTGCTTTACAAAACTTTTTTCAATAATCATTAATGTTTTTGACCATAGTAAGATTTTTTACCAAATTTTCTTTCAAAATGTTTTTTACTTATGTATTGAGGTAATTTTTTTTTTACTTTTATTTGTTCAGTAAAATAAGCTAATTCTGCGATAAATTCCATAAGTTCACACATTTTAACTGCGTCAGAATTTTTTTTCCCCCAAGAAAATCCGCCATGTCCAGATACTATAACGCCTGGACAATTAAATGGATTTAATTTTTTCTTTTTTAATGTTTTAATAATTAAATTTCCAGTGTTTGCTTCATAGTTTTTTTTTAATTCTTTTTTACTAATAAAATTTGTTACTGGTATTTCAGATTTCCAATAATCTGCGTGTGTGGTACCATAAATTGGTATTGATTTACCAGATTGTGCCCAAGCAGTAACATATTTTGAGTGGGTATGTGCAATACTTTTTATTTCTTTGAATTTTTTATATAAGGCTCTGTGAGTTGGGGTATCAGTTGAAGGTTTATATGAACCAGCCATTTTTTTTCCATCACTTACTCTAATAATAGGGCATTTTTTTAGTATTATTTTTTCGGGAGATACTCCACTAGGTTTAATGGTAAAATAATTATCATTTAATCTAATGCTAACATTAGAAAAGGTTTGTATCGTTAATTTCTTTTTTTTTAATAGTTTATTTTGATTAACACATTCTTTAACAATTTCTTTTCGATAGTCCATAGGAGTTTATATTGCAAAAAATATCAATAAAATCAAATTAGTTTAATTATCTTGGACAATATTATTTAATTTGATACTAAATCAAGTATAAATTTGTATGTTTAATATTCAAGTTTCTGAAAAAATATTTCATCAGACTATAAAATTTTGCATAGTTGGAGTTTTTGGAGTTTTTATTAACTACTGTATTTTTATTTTAGCTTTAATTTTTTTAGAAATTCACTATATAATTTCAGGTTTATTGGGCTATTTATTAGGGGCAGTACCAATATTTTTTTTAAATAGATATTGGACTTTCAAATCTAATATATCAATTTTAAAAGGATTTCCTATATATGTTGTAATCAATTTAATCAGTCTGTCTTCTCATTCTTTAATTCAATACATTTCCAAAGAACATTTTGGTGTACCAGAAATTTATTCCCAAGCTTGCGGCATATTTGTTTCTGTTATAATAAGTTTTATTTTAGTAAGAAAATTAATGAGTAGTACAATTTAAGCATATATTAAATTTATTTATGCTTACAATTTTAAAAAAAATATATTATAGTAACTCAGTTAATGGAAGAGTTTTTTAAATGGCCCACGTCATATTTGCTCAAGAGATGTATTTTCCACTTCAAAGCACACAGGTATTGTCTGCTTATTTAAAAAGAGCAGGTCACACAACAGATGTTGCAATAGGTAGCCCTTCCGAAATTGTTCGATATTGCAAAAAAAGAAAATCAGATCTAATAGCTTTTTCAGTCCTAACTTCATATCGAAATCATATGTTAGCAACAGTCGATGAATTAAAAGAAACCAAGATAGATTCCATTTTAATTGCTGGAGGTTATGACATAACTTTTATGCCACAAATAATCAAAAATTCAAATTTGGATATTATTTGT
>PVBE011154890.1_pt1 | contig 11227 bp, 10 predicted proteins | sample 1631181 | NCBI WGS metagenome assembly PVBE01 (sample SAMN08397723, study PRJNA350692) | Marine metagenome, whole genome shotgun sequencing project. | isolation source: water | place: Pacific Ocean | collected 2012-04 | reverse complement strand
TCCAATTGTTGATGAAGAATTTTTCTATCGGCTGCTTTTGTAGAGCCCGTTAATAAGGCGATGTGCAGGTTCAGTTTCTTTAGAAAATCTACAATAGTGGTGAAATGCTGTTCAGCAAGGATCTCTGTTGGTGCCATTAATGCTGCTTGATAGCCGTTGTCTATAGCCAACAGCATGGTCATCAGTGCAACAATCGTTTTTCCGCTCCCAACATCTCCCTGCAACAGCCGATTCATCTGTTTACCCGAACCGAGATCTTGTCTTATCTCGCGGATAACCCGCTTCTGTGCTCCCGTGAGATCAAAGGGCAAGCATTCGTTATACAACCGAGTGACCATCTCTCCAACCTCCGAAAAAACTGCTCCCTGAAACTTATTTTGATTGATGAGTTTCAGCTTCAGCAATCGCAATTGCAGGAAGAACAATTCATCAAACTTGAGGCGAAATAAGCTTTTTTTCAAGGTATCAGCATCTTTTGGAAAATGAACATTGATGACCGCCTGCTCCCGAGCCATAAGGCTATATCTCTGTCTGAATTCAGAACCCAGAATCTCAGGGACGTGCTCTTTCAATTGGCTGACAACCACATTCATAATTCTTGAAATCCCTTTGCTATCGAGACCTTTGTTCTTGGCTTTTTCGGTAGATGAATAGACCGCCTGCAGAGAACCTGTAACACGCTTGGACTGCGCCTCCAAAGTTTCCAATTCGGGATGCGCCATATTAAAGCGACCCTTAAAACGGCTCGGTCTGCCGAATACAACATATTCAACTCCTGTTTTCAGAATCGGTTTAACCCACTTGATGCCCTTGAACCATATGAGCTCTATTACTCCGGTTCCATCGGTAAATTCAGCTACCAGACGTTGACCGCGAGCTTTTCCTAATGTCTTTACAGAAGTGATGTTACCACGCAATTGAATATCCGTTTCATCGCTTTCAACCTGATTGATCTGGTGGAATTTGGTGCGATCAATGTACCTGAACGGGTAATGTTGAAGAAGGTCTCCGTACGTTTTAATTGCAAATTCATCCTTGAAAAGCCTAGCACGTTCTGGACCAACGCCTTTTAGAAAATCGATGGATGTTTGGAGAAATGGTTTCACGTTCGAACAAAAGTAACTGCTTGTTTTATCAAGCCCTAACGAACAAACGTCCTAAAAATACTGCGGCCCCACTTTCGTAGAGCCGCAGCCAAACTTCTTTCTTGTGATATTACAAATGTTTGTGTCGGTTCACTGACGATGGTGGACAACATCGTGATGGCGAATGGTAAGGGTATCGATTTTAGTGCTACTAGTGATGCAACGGGCAAGACTAGTGAGTTGCTGGATGATTATGAAGAAGGTACTTGGACTCCTACCCTAACGGCAAGCGGTGGCGGGTTAACTACTAGTTCGTTTGGTATTAATTCAGCGACATATACAAAGGTGGGGAATATGGTAACGGCATCAGTTTATATAAGCTGTGTTGTTACTGCTGTAGGCACAGGCCACGGGGTTATTGGGGGGTTGCCCTTTAACACTCTTTCGGGCGGGTATACCCCAGTTTCCACCTCACATGAGACGTTATTTGGGGCTACAGGTGGCGGGTATACCGCATCTGGGGGTAATACTATGGTGTTTGTTGATGCTGGCTCTACTGTTTCAAAGGCTGTTTCAGGTACAGGGACTAAATATATTATGTTAGAAGTTACTTACAAGACCTCTTAATTATAGGAGCAGATAAATGGCAACAACAATAACTGAAATCGAACAAATCGACGCAATCGAGTGCTTGCCGTCTGGTGCGATACAGGTCAAGAAAGGCACTTATTATGAGAAGAAGGTGACCGAAACGGTTACTGACGAAGAGGGTAACCCTGTCGTTGACGAAGATGGCAACCAATCCGAAACGACTACAATAACTAAAGATCATGTTGGTAACTGGCGAGGTGTGATTGGTCTGCGAGATGAGGCTAGGGCCGAAGAACTGTTAGGTGAGAAGAAGTCAGTGGCGTTAGCTCACTGGGAATCGTTCCCCGTCGAAGAACCTGAAGGCGAACAGTTAGCCAAGCCTGACGAGTCTAACACGGTAGCTGAGATCAAGGCTTATCTGGATCAGGAAGAGATCGCTTACACGAGCAGCCAAACTAAGTCTGAGTTACTGGCCTTAGTGCCAGCAGAAGGAGAATAGGATGCCAAAAGGTAAGGGGTACGGTAAGAAGTCGGGCGGTTCTAAAAAGAAAGCTGTCCCAGGCACAGCCAAGTGGCTGAAGTCTAAAAAAGGTAAGAAGTAGATATGAGGAGGCTGTTGGGCAAGCTCAAGGCTAAGGTCGATCAGCCTCCTCGCCAACCAGATCGACCCAGAGTCAATCAGGACCAAGATCTGGCTCGTAAAGAGGCTAGAGAGATTGAGTCTTACGGTAAGAAGAAGCTCTGGGTTAAGCGGAAGAATTTTTGGTGGTAGTTAATGGCAGAATGGGATAAACGGTCAGAAGAAACGCCCGTCTCTTTTGAGGCTTTCGTGATTTATAGATCCATGCCTCCGACTGAGCGGTCATTGAAGGCCGCAACTAAGATTAGGTTAGGCCGAGAGCCGACCAAGCGGCATGTCAATCGGTTGGCCGAATGGTCGAGCAAGCACGATTGGTTTGATCGGGCCGCAGCTTGGGACGTTCATCAAGACAAAGAGTTCCAAAAGAAAGCCACCAACGTCATCCAGCGTGACAAAGAACGGATCTTGACTCAAGCCTACAAGATGATTGATCAAGGCAGCCTGTTGTTAGAGAAGGCTGAGATCCAGAACATGTCAGCTACCGAAGCTCGTAAGAAGATGAATATCGCAGTCCAGTTAGTTACTGGCGGTTCTAAGATTATCATGGACACCATGGGTCTTAGTGAGAATCAACAAAACGCTTTAATCAGTGCCGATGAATCAGAAGTCGCAATCCTCATCAACCAGTTCCACCAAGTTGGAGGGTTTAACCCCCCAACAGCGGGAGCAGTGGTTAGCAAGGACAGCTAGATCCATTTATTATAGTCAGCCTAAAGAGCTGATTTCTAGTCCTGAAAGCATGATGACGGCCTGCGTCTCGATGCTGAAGATTCAGGACAAGAACCGAAGGTTGATCCCGCTCAATCTTAACGCTACCCAGATCAAGATTATTAATGCGGCCTACGAGATGAAGAAAGCGGGTCGTCCAGTACGGATCTTGGAGTTGAAAGGTCGGCAGCAAGGTTCGTCCACGGGTATCGGAGCCTACTGTTTCTTACGCACTATTTGTGAACCCTTGACCAATAGCTTGATCATTACGGAAGAGAAATCGGGTTCGGCCCGAAACATCTTCTCAGTCTACAAGCGGTTCGCTGACAACTTACCTTTCGAGGTGGCTAGAGATTTCACCCGTGAAGGTACGTTGATGAAATTCTCTGATCCTATCAATTCGCAGATACGGGTCGAAGGTGAGAAGAAGATCACCAGTTTCACTTACAATATTGTTCACTGTTCGGAAGCGGCTTTCTTCTCTTCGCTGTCTAACACTTTGGCTATGTTGTACCAGACCGTGCCTGATAACGATGATACGGCTATCTTTTTGGAGACTACGGCCAATCAGCACGGTGACGACTTCTACCAAGAATGGGTTCGAGCGGTGGAAGAGAAGTCGGATTTTAAGGCTTTGTTCATCCCTTGGTTCGACCATGACGAGTATCGTGCGCCCTTCGCTAACGAGGAAGACAAGGAAGAGTTTGGCAACCAGTTATCTGATAATAACGAGTCGCAATATGGGGACGAAACCTTACTGGTCGGGGCTTACAATCTTAGCCTAGAGGCTCTCAACTGGCGTAGAAATGCTATTCGGAACCGATGTCAGGGCAGTTTGGATGAGTTTGACCGTCAGTACCCCAGCACTTGGGAGACAGCTTTTAAGACAGCGGCTATTAGTATTTTTGACATGGCTCGTGTCGAGAACTTGAAAGGGATGTCGCCCCAAACGCCTGAGCGTGGAACTTTGTTTGATATGCACGGCAGTGTCCAGTTCAGACCGCAGCAGAACGGGGTGGTGATGATGCACTTGCCGCCCGAAGCTGACTATTTTAGTGGTTATGTGGTCGGTGCTGACGTGGCTGAAGGTTTGGATCGAGGCGACTTCTCTTGTGCCGTAGTTTTGAAACGGTTGCCGTTACAGGTGGTTTGTGTGATCAAGGGTCGGGACGGTCGTCAGATCGATATTGATGAGTTCGTGGACCAGATCCATATGATCAGTAAGTACTACGATAATGCTAAGATCCTGGTCGAGTCTAACGCTGACGGTGGTTCGGTTAATCGTCTGCTGGCTGAACGGGGTTGTAACAACATTTTGAGAGAGAAGGATGTTGGCCTGTCGGGTTCGGAACGGATGGGTTGGCGCAACACTTCAACTTCTCGTCGGATGGGTGTGGCTTTATTGCAGACCGCTTTTAATTCGGGCGAACTGGAAGTCTGGAACGAAGATGTTTTAAGCGAGTTCTCTACCTTCGTGACTGTCAACGGTCGACCGCAAGCGATAAACAAGCGGAAGAAACGGGCGCAAGGCATGACCCGAACAGGGTTTTTTGATGACGGGGTCTTCGCCTGTATCGGTGCGGTACTGGCTCATGAAGGATTACCTGTCCCCCGTCCTAACCGCTGGCATCAACGTAGGAAGGACATAATCGAACTTAACCGTTGGCGAGAGTCAAAAAATAATAAATCAGTGTGGGATTATGTATAACGATAAAGACTTTCTGGACATCATGGACGAGGACGAACTGGTCGATTGCGTTAAGCAGATGCGACATGACGCTGAAGATGCTATCTCAGAACGGGTTAAGGTCAGCCGTAAGGCTTGGTTGTACCTGTTAGGCAACCAGTACCTGATCGATGAAGGTGAAGCCTATGTCGATGCCGAGATGCCGAGTTGGAAGTTCCGTCTGACCCGTAATATAGTGGCTCCAGTGATTGATACCTTGTCCCCGATCTTGTCCCAAGCTCGGCCTAAGTATTTTGTTCGGGCCGACTTCCCCCAGTTGAGTGGAGTGGTGACTGACCCTGAAACGGGGGTGCAGATCCCGACAGGTTTGACTGACTCTGAATTAGCCAAGCGGTTAGAAGACATACTGGAGAACACTCACCAAAAGCGGAACGAAGGGCTAGAGATCAGTAAGTTACTGATGGATGTTTTGATTAATGGTACGGGTTATCGCAAGGTTCATTATTGTAGCCATACCAATCAAGTCAAACTGCCCATCGTTCCATTTGAAGATGTGCTGATCGACCCGATGGGAACCCGACAAGACCTGACCGATAGCAAGTATGTGATTGTCAGGCATTACATGGATGCAGTCGATATCAAGAACTTGTACGGTCTGGACGAGAGCCAGTACGCTCAAGGTTCGCCCGATTCGGTTTATAGCAAATCGGGTATCAAGGGCGAGGGCCGTAGCTGGATGAGACGGTTACGCAACTTCTTTAATGACGGTAATTCGGGCCAAACGGGTAGTGAAACCCCGATGGAGCGGAGACGGTATCCAGTGCTAGAGTGTTACTACAACGGTGATAACGGCTATAACGAAGCCTTTCATGAAGCGCAAGATATGGGCTACAACACTGATCGTTCACGAACGGTGGTAGTGGTTAACGAGCAAGCAGTGGTCTATGACCAACCTAACGTTTATTGGCATGGCGAGTTCCCAGTAGCCTGTTATGTGGCTAACCCGTTACCGCATGTAGTTCATGGTCGATCCGAAGCTGAACCGTTGTTGAGTGTACAGGACGGGGTCAACATTCTTTATAACACGGTGATCGCTAACGCTTTGTTGATGAGCAATAGCCAGTGGTTGGTGGAGGACGGAGCGGTACAGTACGAAGACCTGACCAACCAGCCAGGTTTGATCATCCCTGTCGAGCGGTTGGATAAGGTGCAGCGAATCCCTCCAGCCCCAGTACCTGGCGATGTGCTAAACGTTTTGAAAGAACTGGAAGGCACGACCCGACAGAACACTTCGGGTATCAGCCCTGTCTTGCAAGGCCAAGAACCCTATTCGGGTGCGAGTGGCAAGCTGGCTAGTGTCTTGACAGGTAACGCTTTTAGTCGTCAATCGCCCAAGATCCAAGCTATGGATGACGGTTATCGACGACAGGCTCGCTTGGAACTCAGCCTAATGCAGCAGTTCAAGCGATTTGAAGATCCGAGAGAGACTAACACTTACGATGAAGGCGAGAACTTACTCTTTAGCGAAGCCATGCGGGAGTTATTGTACACGGTCGAGATCGATAGTAAGGCCGATTCGCCATTAAACCAGACTGACAAGATCAACTACGCTTTCGCTATGGTGCAAAGCGGTATTTTTGATGTTAAAGAGTTCGTCCGATACACTCAAATTGAGCTATCGGAAGAAAGAAAGGCAGAGATCTTCCAAGCCGTTTCACAGGCCGAAGTTCTGCAAGGACAATTAGCTAGTACAACGCCTATGGGCGACCTAGCCAACCAAGTGCCTCAGATGTTAGCCAACCAAGCGGTTGGTGGAGCGGAAGGCGCACAATAATGACGAGTACACCCGTTAATCGGGCCTCATAAGGAGCAAACATGCAAGTAGAGAGTACCCTCGATTCAGCCCAGCAAGAGCAGGCATCTGATACCGAGACTCCAGAACCCCAAGCCGACCCTGTAGATTCTGAATTAGACCAGTTAAGGAGTGAAATCGACCAGAACCGTCGTGGTGCTAGTCGAAAGATCACTGAGATGTCTCAAACCCAGTCAGGTCTTGAGGATCAAGTGCGTCTGCGTGACGAGCAGATCGCCCAACTGCAGCAGCAACTACAGCACAGTCAGCAACAGTCGAATTACAATTATTCTGATGACGATGGTCAGACCCAAATCAATCGAGCAGTGCAAGAGATGGCTCCTCGGTTCTTGGAGATGGAACAACGGTTACAAGATTACCAGAACCGAGAACAGGTTGACCAGAAAGTCACAGAGATGCAACAGCAGTTTGGCGTTAGCGTAGACGACGCTCGGTTAGCTAAACAATTCTTTGATCAAGGCGAAATCCAAAAAGGCTATCGGTTGTTAGAACTCAACTCGATACGCAACAAACGGAAGACTGCCGCCCCCGCAGCACAGGGTACAGCGGCTCCTCCACCCTCACCGACCTCTAACACAACCACTTCAGCCCCTGAGACAGGTACAGCCGATGTGGTGGACCAGATGGAGTCGGGCCAAATATCGCCTGCCGAGCGGAGACGGATCTTAGCTTCTAACCCTGAACTGTTGAACGAGATACAGAAACGTCGAGGGTAGATAATCGCCCTCGGAGAGGGGTATTAAAATGGCTGGAGTAGGCGGTAGTAGTACTACCATACTGAACCAGATTGAAATGGCAACTGTCCCTAGTCAACAGGGACTCAATCAAAATCTTTTATCTAAAACTAGCCCGTTACTACGGGTCTTGCAAGAAGCTGCTAAACGTGAAACTGGCTCACCGATCCGAGCACACGTTCGTTACAATCGGAACAATAGCCAGTGGTATTATGGCGGGGAACAGTTAACAGCGACTCGAACTGCGGCCAACTCGGACACATCAGGAGAAGCTGGTGGTGATGGTGGTCAGTTCGCTCAAGCTGAGTACAACTGGAAGGATCTCTCAGTTAACGTCATGATCACCGAATCGATGTTAGTTGAGAACGCTGGTCTTAACGTCAACGATCTGCTGAATATTAACGATATTGGCGGCATCCCTGAACGGGACCGTAACACTGTCTTTAATATTTTTGGTCGTGAAGTTGAGATGGCTGGCGACGATATGTCAGATGCCTTGGCTACGGCTTTAACTAGCAACGATGGCGGCCCTAATACTGATGCTCACGATGATTCTAATGCTATTCATAGCCTCTTCACTTTGTTGGACGGAGGCAGTTTCGGAGGTTTAGCCCCTGGAGCGTTAGGTGATTTTGGCAGCATGGGCTTGCTGGACACTTACCACAATACTAATAATGACCATACCGCTGGAAGTGCAGCAGTAGATCGTACTGCTACTAATAAGTGGCGGTCTAGGTTCGCTGATGTTTCTGGTACGGGGTATACATTAAGCACTACTGGCCCCAGATCCAATTTGAGCAAGGAACTGTTGGGCTTGGCCCTCCACGATTGCGCTCAGGGTGGAACCGACTCTGTGGATTATGTATTTGTTAATCCTAGAGTCTATGTCGGATTAGAGATGTTGTTGGAGTCTCAAACTCGTCGTGACGAAACCATGTCTAATTTAGGATTTAACCAGAACATGACTTGGAACGCTTTCGGTACGACCATTATGGCCGATCCGTTTATTGGTGCTGGCGATGTGGTTGGTATCAACTCCAAGCATACCTACATGGCGATCCATCCAGCTTTGGATCAGCAGTTCAGCGGTTTTAAGACTCATCCTGACCGTGCGGTAATCGAAGGTCAACTGAAGATTAAAACTCAGTTGGTGACTGATGACCGAGCTAAGAACTTCTGGATACACTTGGGTGATTCACCTAAAGTCGGTGGTACAGCAGTCTAACCTTATCCGTAGAAGTGGCGGTTTAATCGCTGCCGCTTCTACACTTACCTAATAATATGGCACTAACACTATCCGATCTAAGAACTAGGCTGAATGTCAGGACAGGCGACCCTAATGGCGACTTTCTGTCTACCAGCGAACGAGACATGATTATTAACGATGCGGCCCGTAAGGTGGCAAGTGACTTATATCGGAACGGTACTGCCTTATTGACTGATCGTAAGAAGATTCAATTAGAACCTAATGTGACCGAGTATGCTCTGCCCGACGATCTGATCGGGGTGCAAGAGGTCTTCTGGGAAGACTCCAGCACTCGGTACGAGGTCGAACAGCGACCCTTACAGAGCTTTAAAGATATTGATCGCACTGGCGACCGACCTGTCTACTTCGATGTTTTTGGTCAGACGGGTGAGTTTGTGGCACGAGCTAATGTGGCAACTAACAGTTATTTTGGTGACAGTTCTTATGCTGATCACACCTTCCGCTTGCATTCTCGGTACAAATCAGATGGTTCATCGACAGGGTGGAGCGGTTTTGATTTGCGGATCGGTGATATTGTTTATAACCTGTCTGACGATTCTTCGGGGGCTGTAACTGCCATTGTAGCTGGCAGACAACCTCTGGTGACTGCTCAGTTGTCAGGCGGTCAGCGTAACAGCGTTAAACTGGGCGACGATTTGGTTTTTGAGCGTGGTTTTAAATCCCTGCCAGTCTTGCACGTTTATCCGAAACCGACTGATTCGATTACTGTTGAAACGGTTAAAGAAGGGTCTTTCACGGGGACTACTACTGTGACTTTGACTATCGACCATTCAATGACGACTACGGATACTGCCCCCTTCCATCTTTATGGCATTCGGTTTAGTGGTGGAGCGGTGGCAGGCAGCGATACCTCTGACACTTATTATATTTATGAAGGCAGCGTTGGTGCTTCTGATGCTACTAGAGGTTGGCGGTCTTACGTCCGATCAGGCACTACCTCTATTTTGGTTAAGCCGCAAGAGGATATTCATTTAGATGCGGCTGGGACCTGGAATGTCAGGTTCAACTCTGATGCTGGCACTTCTGCTGATTACAAAATTCTGAAACTAAAAAAGTCGGAAGGGTTGAATGCTTACTATGCTCGATACCCCAAGTCAATGAGTTTGGATTCTGACGAGTTTGAGTTGCCAGAGATCGCTTTAGAAGCAGCTTTGCTTCACGCTGAGTATGAAGTCCATCTAAAGGCCGAGGGTGGCAGAAACAATCTGTCTTCTCAGGCTTATGCTCTCTACGAGATGGAGTTACAAAAGATTATTAAGTTTCTGCGTACTCGGAATGTTCGTGGCAGTCGCACGGTACGAAACACTATGTATGGACGTAGCTTGCGTTACGGATAATGAGATGGACAGATGTCAGCGTTGAAGGTGGTCGGGTCAAGAAAGACTCTTTAACGCATGGCATAACTAAAAATATCAGCCTATTAGCTGATGACAAGGCTAATGCTGTTACTGAAAGCATCCAGTCTTTAACCAAGTCATTGTCTCTGTTAGTTTCAGAGTCAGTGCCAGCCACTAGCAAGACTGGGTTTCACCAGTTGACTCGGTCGTTAAGCCTGACTCTGGATGACAGGTCGGATTGCAAGACTGATACAGTTACAGAGCATCAGTTGACTCAAAGCTTGGGGCTTTTGGTCGATGATCAGGCTAGTTCAGGCGTTGAGTCGATTTTTGAAACTTATAGCCTGACCAAAAGCTTGGGTTTAGCCGTAGATGATGCTGGTCAGGTTACGGGCAAGAGAATTGGCGATCATGGCCTGACTAAATCGATAGGGTTGAACTTGTCTGAGTCGGTCCAATCTTTGGTTAAGTCAGTGAGTTACGACCACCAGCTAACCAAAAGCAATCTCTTGCAAGCTGATGATAGTTCTCAATCGACTATCGTAACTACTGCTAGTTATGAGTTGACTAAAAACTTGGTTTTGGCAGTAGGTGACAGTGCGGATTCGGGTCTTGAGGTGGTCACCGATCACCAGTTAACCAAAAGCTTGAGCCTGTTAGCCGAAGAGAGGGTTTTGGGTTCTGTTGAGGTCGTGGGGGTTGAGCATTCGTTAACCAAGAAGTCAGCTTTTGAAGTTGATGACTTGGCAGCGGCAGATAAGATTGATGTTGTTCATAGCCTGACTAAAAATAGTCAGTTTGGGGTTGACGATTTAGGCTTCGTCGCCCTTATGAAGATTAAGTCTCATTTGTTGACTAAATCTGTAGGCGTTAATCTTTCAGAAACAGTCGATGTCACAGTTGATGATGTCGATACTGATCACCAGTTAACTAAGTCTGTAGGTGTTAATGTTTCAGAAGCGGTAGGGGTTACGTCTACTTTAGTTGCTAACCCCAAAAAAGAACAGTCGATTTCAATTATTTTAAATTATTCGGATCAAATAATAGTCGGTATAGATTAATGAAAGGTCGGGTTAGGATTAAAATTATAAACTGCGATGGGCAGTGCAAGCATGATTATGTGCTGGAGAACAGGGTTCAGGATGTAGTCAGAGACGCTTTGGCGGCCAAGGTCAGAAACAACACGCCCTTCCCTAGCAGTTATGTGCCTAATTTTTTGGGGGTTACCAGTAATTTGCTAGAAACCGTTACCCCTCGAATTCAAGCCAGATTCGTTCAGTCTAACGGCGGGATGTACTTCTTCAC
>PVBE010373781.1_pt1 | contig 11227 bp, 32 predicted proteins | sample 1631181 | NCBI WGS metagenome assembly PVBE01 (sample SAMN08397723, study PRJNA350692) | Marine metagenome, whole genome shotgun sequencing project. | isolation source: water | place: Pacific Ocean | collected 2012-04 | reverse complement strand
CAACGTGTTTCCACATCTTCTTTGTTTCTTCTGGTATCTGCGGTTCGGTATCTTGACCTCCTGCGGTATTCCAGGTTCTGTGATTATAATATATGTATGTCATAATATTAGGTTTAATCGGTTAATATAATGGGCCTTTTTTGTATCCCAGGCCCTGGAGGATTGTTTTGGTTTATTTACTGTATCTTCTGCTTGTAGAGTTATTGTTAACTGTCACCCCGCCTCCTGGACGTTCTACTAGATCAACTTTTACTTTTTCTACTTTTACTTCTTCTTTAGATTCTTTTTCTTTTTTAGCCATGATTTATTAATTTTATCGTTTAAAAAATTTACCGTTTTTAGGTCGGATAGTATCTTGTCTTTGTGTATTGGTTGGATAAGGTCCTTCCTTACCTTTTTTACTAGTTATAAATTGTGATTTTTTATCTTCTTCTATAATAGAATTTACATCTTGAATATTAAGCCCAGATTTTAAGTTTTCAAAATCAGTTTCATCCATACTGTCCCCTTTTTTATAAGGTGGTTCTTGGATAGGATTTTTAATACGTTCCTTTTTTAAAGGGAAAGGACTTTCACTATAAGTTATAGGGTTTGATTTTTTTTCTTTTTTAAGTCCGGGATATTTATTATATACTTTTTTAAGTATACTTTCCGGATTATTAGAAAAATGTGCTAGCTTAACAGCTGACTTAGCTCTTTTAAGTGTATTAATAGGGTAAGTACCATTTGGGCCTGCAAAATCTGATTGCTTTACATTGGGATATTTACCCGCATTAGACATTCCTGGCTTTTCTCTAATTTTTTCTAGTTTTGTTTCTTTTTTTGCCATAATATTTGTTATTTACATATACCTGTTGTAGTATCATAAGTTTTGCCTTCAGGGCAATTTACATTTTTAGCTAAAGTTTCATTAACTAAATTACCAGTTTGAGATTTAACACCTTTATTATCTATTCCGTATGTACCTTTTTCGACTCTTTCTGCTGCTAATCTATGTGCTTCCTTGTGTGTTTGCTGCGCACTCCCTGATTTAAACCCTTCTTGCTCTTTCACATATGCTTGATAAGCTCTATCTTTTACATCAGCTCCTATACCATATTTGTCAGCTAGTTTATGATATCCTTTACCTGGTCCACTGTTAGTTCTTATATTTTCAAGATTATTTTTCCAAGCTTCTTCATAAGTAGCTAATTTACCTGTAGGCTCTTCTTTTTCCTCTGGCTTATCAGGCTTATCAGGCGTTACTTTCTCTTCTATTTTTTTACATTCCCCATTCACTAATGTTTGCCCAGCTGGACAATTCTTAGGCTTTTCCGTTTTAACCTCGACCTTCTCACATTCCCCTGTGTCAGCATTTCTTGTTTTACCATCTGCACAATCTGATTGCCCTTTACTCTTTGCTGTAAATTTAGGCCATGCTGTTTTAGTATAGCTGGTTCTATAATATTCAGGTACGTAGGCATCCAAATCTACAGCTAGTAATGGACTCGTCCCCTTTGGGGTACCCGCACATGCAGCGCTGTCCTCTCTAAAACCCCCTGGGGTGTTTATTTCTCTAGCCCCTAGGCCTGGTAATTTAAATCCTTTGTTTTCTGGAAATTTAGGCATAATTAATTATTTTTTTTCTTTTTCTTTTTTTCTATATCTTTCCTTACAGCCTCAACTGGGTTAGCATCTTTCTTTTTAGTGTATTTCTCTTTACGAGCTTTTTCTCTTATTGTTAACTTTTCTGCTATGCGGGAATCTTTAGTGCGAGATTTAATCCTTTCAACTTTAGCTTTAGTTTTACCTTCAACTGAGCCTAATCTTCTTTGTTGTTCTCTTTTCGCTTTAGCAGTTTTTTCTTGTTGTCTAGCTTCTGTAATTTTAGATTTTTCTAATTTAACCCGTTTTTTTGTTTCTTCTTTTATCTTTTTTCTTTCTGCTCTACCTTTGATTCTTGCTTGTACTTTAGGATTTTTAGCTCTTCTTTCTTTCCTTTTCTGTATTAACTTACCTACTAAACTTTTTTTCTTTTTAGCTGGTTTCTTATTATCATCCGTCTTATCATCCGTCTTATCATCCGTCTTATTATTAGTATTATTTACATTATTCTTCTCTTCCTTATCATTCTTTTTCTCATCATCCTTCTTATCCTTATCACCTCTTAATAAAGCTAAAGCTTTTTTTCTAGCTTTTTCGTCCTTATATGATACCGGCGAGCTTGTCTTATCATCTTTTTTAAAATTCTCACCAATATTATTTGCCGCACTGCTCCAGTCTGTAGATTTGTAATCAGTCTCTATAACTTCTGGTGTATAATTATAATGAAATGGACTTGTTTCTTGCCCTTGTTTTTTATTTTTAGTATCTGGGTATCCTATTTTTGCCATGACTATCTATTTTTTTTCCAATTACGAAAATTTTTCCTGTTTTGTTGTCTTTTCTTTTTTTCGGTCGCTTTATTAGCCTTCTCTTCCTCTCTCCTAATAACGTTTGCCTTTTTTTTCTTTATTCTCTCCTCTTGCTTCTTGGTTCTTTTTTCTTGATTGGTTAAGGGTTTCTCTTGATCTTCCTGTCCCAGAGGTTGGGATTTCATATTCATGCTTCCAGTGAGTTTATCCCCATCAACATTAACATTATCTAGATGTATTGTTCTATCCTTCTTCTTCTTCTTCTTATCTGGATCAGTGCTATATAAAGGTGTACCACCCCCTTGACTATTCATTGTATTGTCGTATCCTATTTTTGCCATGATTGTTTTTTTAATTTTTTCTACGGGCTTTTCTAGCCGCTCTTAAGTCTTTTCTAGCATTCTGCACGGATTCGTCTTCTTCTAACATGGAAGCTTTGTGCTCACTGCGTGTTTCGTATTGTTCGCTTTCAGCCCATCCGTCGTCTTCTTTATACCACTGCGGCTTACCATCTGAAGTTCTAGACTCATTCTTTTTCCAAGGTTTAGACCTGCGGTACTCTCTACGGGCTTGCTTTCTATCTTTAAGCCTTTCCTTCAATTCTTTAATCCTGGAGTCTTTAGGGGGCTCCGTAGCATATAAAGGTGTGCCGCACCCACAATCTTTCTTGTTTTTAGTATCCCCGTATCCAATGTTTCTCATTGTTACTTTTTTTAGTTTTCGATGATTATTAGGAATAGAAACAGCGTCAAGCCGATCAGTATGTATCCAGTCATTTTTTAATATTTTACAAATAGAGGTATTGTATTACATATATGTATTTGGTTATCAAGCAGTTATTAAAGTCAATTTATTTTATACCCCCATATCAATAATAAAACGTACAATCCATCGTGAAATGTGTGACGAATGAGTCATATCACCATCAATATGACAGGCATGTCAATGTGTCATGTCAATATAACGTCATATATGTCAATACATTGCATTATATTTAACTAATTAACTAATTTATTAAGTTATTTGTAGTAAATCTTACATATTATTGTTAATATGTCAAGACTTTACTCTATATCTAGAATACTATTTAATTGTTATTAATAATTAATAGTATATTGTCAGTGTGTCATATGACATAATGTCAATGATTATTATATTAGTGATATAACTAATAAAGTGATGAATTATAATTATTATACATTATATTATAGTGCAATATTTCTAAAAAGGGACATTTTTATTGAATATATGATAATTAGTGATATATATGACATATTGTCATTAGTAATATACGTTACAAATTACTTTATAATGTGATAATATAATAAAGAAAGAATATGAGAAAATTATATACAAAACATTATAAATCTAAAATATTAAATACTAAAAAGTTTCAAATAAATGACAAAACTTATATTGGTTTTAAAATAGAAGATTTACAAAACTTTAAAAACTTTGATAGAAATTTAGTAAACTTTAATTTAAAAGGTTTTTCTTATATAAATAAAGAAAATCTTTCAGAAAGTACGTTACAAAGTATTTAATAAAGTGATAATATAATAAAGTAAAAAGAATAAATATGTACAATATAAATAAACATACAATAAAAGATATAATAAAACAAGAATTACTAATGTTAGAAAATAGAAATTTTAACTATTATGGAAGTGAAAAACAAATAGAAAATGAAAATAATATTGTTAATTTCACAAAAGTAGAAATGAAAGATAATGAAACTATAGAAGAATATTATAGAAGATTAATATAAATAAAATGAAAGATAGAGAAGAAATATACAATGAAGTAATACAAGATTACTCTGAACTACAATATAAGTATGAAGGTGATAAATTACAAGATGAAATAAATAAAATAGTTGATAAAATTATAGAAAATTACGTTACAAACTAAATAAATTTGTGATAATATAATAAAGAGTGGGTGTTAAAGTTCTCTCCACTAAAAATAAAGTTGAACTAAACTGACAAAGTTCGAAAGTACACTATCAGTTTAATGAGTAAATGGTTAATGTGAGTTCGATTCTCACCTACTCAACTAAAATAAATAAAATGAATAAAAGATTTAAATTAGAAATTGCAATATTCCTACATGAATATTCAAAAAGTAAATTTGATTGTGATGGTTTCGATTTATTACCTGAAAAACACAAAGAGTGGATTAGAAATGAAGTAATAAACGAAATGGACCAATTATTAAGATTATAATATGAGTAAAAGTAAAGAATTAAGACTTTTAGTTGACAAAACTAAAAAAGAAATAGTAAAAGAAATCGATAGAATTGTTGAATGGAATCTTGATGAATCCACAATAGTAAAAGATTTATACAGAAAAAGTAAAGGAAGATCAAATCATAATGGAATTTTTAACGAATTATTTCAAGAAGCTTCAAACTATATAAAAAAGACTATAATGGAAGAGTTATTCCATGAATATACTATAGAAGATAGTAAAAATACAAGAGAATATTTAAAATAAATAAAATGAGTGATCAAAGCTATAACGGGTGGACAAATTATGCTACTTGGAGAGTGAATTTAGAATTATTTGGCCAAATTGATTGGTTAGAAGAACCTTTTAGTGATCAATTAACTGTTGATTATTTAGAAGAATTAGTAGAAAACTGGATTTTTGACAATCACAGTGGACATTTAGGATTAATAGAAGATTATGCGAGAGCTTTTATATCTCAAGTAAATTATTATGAAATCTTAGAACATATAAAAGAAGAGTTGTCTAATGAAAATGAGGCAAGAGAATTTTTAAACAAAAAAGAAAATGAGTAAATTAATATGGAAACTATATAATGAAAATATGATAAGTGACGAGGTTGCTAATATATTATTAGATGAATTATATGGTAGATTAGAAAAGAAAAGATATTAAAATGAAAAACGGATATAACATAGGAAAAATAATGGGATTGGTAAATACAGTCAAAGGAGACCTATATTTAATAGAAAACCTCATTGTAAATGAAGAATCCGCAGATTATAGAGAAAAACACGGCAAAAGATTAATAAAAGAAGCCGAGAAAAGATTAAGTGAAATATATAAAATTGCAGATAAATTAGAATTATGAAAATAACTAAAGAAATGATGGAAGCAAAATTGTTGCAAATAGCACAATTTGAAGAGAAATGGGGCGAAAATACTCGAACCAGAGCAATGAAAAAGTATTGCACAGATGAAAAATATAGAAATAATGTACACGCTTTTAATAAAGCAAGTGCAAATACAATAGTAGGATATGAAAAATATAAATAAATAAAATGCGAACATTTGATAGATATAAACAAAACTTAAAACAATATGAAGATAAGATTTATTCTTATGATACTCATGTAGCAACGATTCACTATAATAATGATTATAAAAAAGAATCTTTAATACAACATGGGTGGTGGAGCGTAACAACTCAAAAACATGTTAATTATGTTGCTAATGAATATAATTTACCAATAATTGAAATGGATAAAGGTAAATATGAAACAGGCCATTTAAATATAGGAGTATGAAAAATATAAATAAAATAATAGAAAACGAACATAAAATAGTAAATAGAAAAAATATTTATGGTTTAGCAAGAAAAAGAGCTAAATTAAAGATAATGAAAGTTTCTAGTGCTCAAATTGAAGCATTTGAAAGAGATTATTGGATAAGATATAATAGAATATAGCGCTGTGGAGCAGTTGGTCAGCTCGCTGGGCTCATAACCCAGAGGTCGTAGGTTCGAATCCTACCGGCGCAACTAATAAAATAAATAATATGACGAATTCTGAAACCGGTACGCATATTATTGAACAAAGAATCTTTTTAGGTTCTTTAGGTGAGGCCTGTGCAAGTCAGGACTAGTAATTGAGAACTCACCTGTGCAGAAAGGGTCTGGCGTGTAAATCTTAGCGGGTTTATAAGAAAGGAGATATAAAAAGATTGTGCCAAGTTTCTCCCGGTTTTCTGCATAAAGCGAAAATAGCTCAATTGGCAGAGCATTAGACTTCCAATCTAAAGGTTGCGGGTTCGAGGCCCGCTTTTCGCTCTAATATTTAAAATATGAGTAAATTAGAATATTTAATAGTAAAACATAATGGTAAAACAATAAAGTATATGATAAATACACAAGTTGCTCCTCATGTACAGGACGCGGCAGTTGAAAATATACTTAAGCATTACCCTCAAGATGTTGAACTAGATTTTGAAATAATATGTTAAAATATGGCAGGAAATAAATATAACCCAATAGAATACGAAAGACTACAACCTAAAGAATATGAATTAAAATATACAGGTTTGTATGGTGACAAAACGACACTAATAGGAAATGCGCGACAAGTTGTCATGCATATTATAAATCATCAATTATAAATACGTTACAAATGGATGAACAAAGTGATAATATAAGTATAGAAATAGAAGAATTATTTAAAGAATTAGAAAATGAATTACCAAGAAAAAGTGCTTGAGCACTATAAAATAGAATTAACAGACGACACTTATGATAGATTTATAGATTTATCTGTATATAGAATGCTCACAGCTGATGGGTATGACATTTGGATGATAAATCCCGTAGGTGGGCTAGATTATGATCATAAAATTGATTGGGAGCATGATGTTTATATGTATAAAGATGGAATACCCGAAGTTTTATTTGATAAAATGAGAAATGAAAATAAAGGAATTGACCAGACTTGGTATATTGAAGATATAGACGAAATGTTTGAAAATTATCATTGGGCTGATGAATGGGAAAAAATCAAAGAAAATCTTGATGATGAGATTATTGATGATGATGATGACAAAGAGCCAGATGTTGTAGAAGATATGTCTGGTGTAGAACTTTTATTAAAATTAGCAGATGGAAGACACGAAAATTAAAGCATTAAAACAATTAATGGACATTAAAGAATATGATTCTTTAAGAGGTAGAGCGCTTGCTCATGTTTCAGCTAAACAATTTAGAGTTTACCAAGATTGTATTAATTGGAAACAGAAATCCCCTACATTCAGTTTAGAGCAAGAACAAATAGATAGCGTTATTGCTGGACAAGAAAAAGAATTAGATATGCTAGATTATATATATAATTTAATATTATACGATAAATATGACACCTGAGCAATTAGAATTATTAGCTGAAATGATAGCTGAAAAAGTGTTTAATAAACTTAAACATTATATAGAAGACAAACAAAACGGTTTTTTAGCCGCATTTGACCCAATGAGTCCACAAGAATTCTTTGATAAAGAAGTGGATGCATTTGGGAATATTAGATATACACCACCACGGCAACCATCTAAAAAAGAATTACTAGCAGGCCAACTACACGAACTTAAGATTAAATGGGCTCAATTGCTAGAAGAAGAAAAATATGAATTAATAGTAGAATTAAAAGAAATATATGACAAAATCAAAAAAGACTACGACAACCTTTAATGTAATGCTTGCGCATCCCTATGGTAAAAGAGATTTTAATAGAGATTCTCTTATACAACCAAAACTTGATGGGATTAGATGTTACATTACTAAAGATGGAGCATTTAGTCGAAACCATAAAGAATTTAAAACAGTTGAGCATATTAAAGAAGCTCTTAAACCTTTATTTAAAGAAGAACCACAACTAATACTTGATGGTGAATTATATAACCACCAATTTAAAGATAATTTTAATAAAATTATTTCTCTTGTTAGAAAACAAAAACCAACGCCTCAAGAAGCTGATGAAGCAAGTCGTTATATTCAGTTTCATTGGTATGATTATTGTAATTTTAATCAAAAAAATGAGGAAGTAAGTGCAGATTTTCGACTTAGAAATATGATTATTAAAGATGCAATTAGCCAAATGAATTCAAGACATATTATTGAAGTACCAACTCATGATGTATCTGTAATCGAATCCGCTAAACTTTGGCATAAAGATTTTTTAGAGCACGGTTATGAAGGCAGTATATTAAGATTAAACAAACCATATGAACAAAAAAGAAGTTACAATTTACAAAAATTTAAAGATTTCCAAGACTCAGAGGCGACGATCACGGGCTGGGTGGAAGGCCAAGGCAAACGTACTGGCACAATCGGGAAGTTTCTTGCACGAGACACTCACGGTAATGAATTCGGAATGCCAGTAATGGATGATTATAAAATAATGGAAAAAATGTATGACATTGCTGATTGGTATATTGGAAAAGTTGCAACATTTACTTATTTCCAACGAACACCAGCCGGCTCCTATCGTCACCCATTATTTAAATGTGTAAGAGATTATGAATAAAAAAGATATTCATAAATACTTGATAACCAAGTATATGGGAGGTGGTGCAAATATACCACGTGCTCAAAACATTAAATATGAATTAAAAGACGGATATGAATTTGGATATACTACTGTCTTTGGTAAAAAAGGATTAACTATAAAAAATAAAAATGGAAAAAAAATTAAGAGATAGTTTTTTAATAAAAGAAAAATTTAAAGGATATAAGATTGCAGAATTACCTGCAGGATTTGATAAACATTTATATAAGTGGTTTAATTATAATGGGCTAACTTATATAAGTTCTAAACCAGACATTTTAAACAAAACATATATAACAGATGAGTAGATATAAAATATACAGTCATTTAGTATCAAATAATATATTTGGTATTAATGAAAAGATAAAAGAATTTAGAAAAAATCCAAGACATGCTAATAAAAATAGGAAAGCTAAGAATTGATTTCGAGAGCAGAGCCTCAAAGCATAGAAGATATTTAATAGATCAAATAATGGATCTAAGAGCTGAAATAATAGATATAGTATTATTAGGTGAAGCTAGAAATAGAATTCCTATTCATTTATTAAAAACAAAAGCTAAGCTTATAAAAAAATATAGTAGAAGATTAAAACTATTAAATACATGAAGAACTTTAATAAAAAAATATATAGCTTAAATATAGCAGGATTAAACGAATTAAAAAATACCAATGTCCCATTAGATTATTACAAAATGGCCCATAAAATAGCTAACTCTTTCTCTAAAGAATATGCTGCAATTGGTATCATGAATATAAATGATTTAAACCAAGAAGGTTATTATGCTTTATTAAGATCATGGAAAAATATAGATTGGAAATATATTGATTCATTAGAGACTCCTCTTGATAAAAATAAAGCTATTAACAAATTTTTAAGTATTAGTATAAAAGGATTAATAAACGATCAGATAAAAATGAATGCTGACGGCTCAGTAAAACCCATTAAAGGTATATGGAATAATGAAGATAAAAAAAGATATTCCACTGGGTTTGGTTTTGTTTCTGTATTGTTTCCAAATTGGTTTGATACTGGCACTTTAGCTATATTAGAAGATGAAATTTATGACTACGATTACGATAAGTTAGGTGAATACCTAGAGAATTGGTTAAAAACATATATACCTAAGCATTGGTTAATGATGTCTATGTTTTACGGTTTAGATGATATATATTCTAAACCTAAAAAAATGATTGATATAGCACGCTTTTTTGGTACAAATGTAGAAAGCGTTAAGAAACAAAAACAAAGGCTTCTAAAGAAGCTTAAAACAAACGAAAAGGCATTAAATGAATTAGCTTACTTTGTATCTACCCACGATATAAGATCTCAATCGAAGGTTTTAGATTGGGCAGCAACTAATTTAAAAATATATCAAGATTAAGGTCCCTTTAACTAAAAATTGCACTATAATATTATGAACACATTTAAAACTAAATATAAAAGTTGCTTATCAGCAACAGAAGAATATCAGTATATAAAACAAAAAGATGATGCTCCTTCAACATTTAAAGAAAATGTACCTAGACAAAAACAATCTAATTATAAAGCTAGTCTAGTTAAAGCTGTATCATCTGGTAAAAATCTATACATACAACAAGATCAATTAACTGGCAAAGGAGTTAATACTAAAGAAAAAATCTATAATGAAATAGAAACCAAAAATAATGGTAGAGAGGATGCACATTGTCCATTAGGCAAATTAGATGATTGGGCATCTCGTAGGATTATGAAAAAGAATAACATTATATATGATTTATTAAATTGATATGGAAGATAAAATAACTTATACGGAAGGGGATGGAATGAAAATCTTCTATAAAAACGGAATATACTATAAATACCAAATAATAAACCAACATGAATATAAGAGAGAAACTAAGTAAAATCCAAGAAGAATTTAAAGCTAAAAAATCAAGGTTTAATTCTTTTGGTAAATATAACTTCCGCTCAGCTGAAGATATATTAGAAGCCCTTAAACCCATGAATGCCAAACATAAGGTACATTTCACGGTTAAAGAAAACCTAACATTAGGGAGTGACTTCCCTATGATCCATTCAACAGCAACTATTGTTGATAATGAATCTGGCGATGAGATATTAGCTACTGCGATAGTAGGTGTAGATCTTAACGCTAAAGGACAACAAATGCCCCAAAGATTTGGTGCAGCATCGTCTTATGGTAAAAAATATGCATTAGGTAATCTATTATTAATAGATGACACTGCAGATGCAGATGCAACAAATAATCACGGAGCTACTAATGTAGTATCTTCTAATAACTTTAAAAAAGTAAACGGTAATAAACCTGTAATTAATAAAGATAATATAGATCAAGCTAAAAAGTTTTTATCTAATGGAGGATTAATGAAGACTCTCCAAGATAAATACGAAATTGAGCCTAATACTTTAAAAGAGTTAGTTAATGGATAAGAAAGAGATCCTTGAAAAGTTAAGAGATGATGAAAATTATTATGGAGATTTTGGTAAACAATTTCTTTCTAATAGTGATATAAGATCATTACT
>PVBE012272292.1_pt1 | contig 11228 bp, 8 predicted proteins | sample 1631181 | NCBI WGS metagenome assembly PVBE01 (sample SAMN08397723, study PRJNA350692) | Marine metagenome, whole genome shotgun sequencing project. | isolation source: water | place: Pacific Ocean | collected 2012-04 | reverse complement strand
GGACCGGCGCGCGCGTTGGCCCTCTCAGCCTTACTGAAGATGCTGGTAGCGGGATTGGCGGCTTACTACGTAGCACGTAAGCTCGGTTTTCATGGCCCCTTCGCGCTACTCGTCGCCGTTGCCTTTGAGTTATGCGGACACTTCATGCTGCTGCCCGCGCATCCAGTTTCGGATGTCATGCCGTGGACGCCGCTGCTCTTCCTGTTTATCGAGCGTCTGGCTCTGGGCCAGGGAGAATACTGGCCGGCAGGCGCGGGCATTGGCGCACTCATGCTTCTGGGTGGCGATGGGGCTGCGGTCGCCGTCATATGGGCTTACGGCCTCTGCTACCTGCTCGCCCGCTTCACCATGATGGAACGGGCCACTTCGAGGCGGTCCATCCTGCTGTATTACGCTGCCGCGGCCGGGTCTTCCCTCGGACTCGCGGCCCTTCAACTGGCGCCGTACATTGAATGGTATCGCCTCTCCGTTTCCAACATCCTCAATGCGGTTCATGCGGCCGGATTCCGCGAGTTCTTCGGCATCTTCTCGCCGGGCTTCATTTCCGCCGGCGAGGGCGGCAGCCTGGTCTCGCCCCGGACTAGCGGGCTCGTCCACATGGGCTTCGTGCAACTCCTGCTCATCGTGTTGTGGTGTGCGCTTCGCCACTGCGTCGAGGGCCCGCACCGCCAGCGCATGGACGCGCTCCTCAGCGTATCGACCGCGTTCTACGTGTTCGCCCTCGCCGCGGGCCCACTTATCGAACGCTCTACAACCCTCCAAATCGGCACGCAACACCTACTCGCCGCGAACGCTTTCGCCTTCGCTTTGGGCGGGGCGGCCGCAGCCGAATCGTGGCTCGAGTTGACCCCGGAACAGTGCACCTCCTCGCTGAAACGCTTTGCTGCCGCCTTGCTTGGGGTGGGGGCCGTGGGCGCGCTTGCGGCTGTAATCGTGCTTCGCACGGCCAATCCGGAACATGGAAGTATCGTGCCTCATGCCGCCCTTCTCCTCGCGATAGTCGTAGTGTTCGCCGGAATGGTTGCGGCCACGCTGCTCAAACCGTCACCCCGGCTGATGGCCTACGGAATGGCCGCGTTGACCGCCGTCGATCTGCTGGCGGCATTTCTCCCCTTGACCGCGCGGACAAATGTGGACTATCTCTACCCCTCCACGCCCACAATCGAGTCCCTTGCCGGATCGTCCATGCGTATCGCAACCGCCGGCGGCCAAGAAGCCTGGCCACTGGGAGGCAACTTCGTTCCCCACCTGCCCGGGACTCGGAGCCGGGTCCTTCGTCAGACGGCGGCGTACATGGACAGGGCGAACGACGACCCGTTCTTGCTCCAGACAGCGGGCGGCGTGGGACTCGTTCTGGAGACCGGCGACATCCGCCGTCAAGACGGACATGGCGGGCAGTGGGCCAAAGCGCGAAGCGGCTTGCGGTTGAAGCATGCTTTCCCGTCAGGCAGGGGGCTATTCCAAACGGTGTCCCGCCCGGGGCAGGCGTGGTTGGAGCCGATCACTCCCCCACTCGCCGCGCCTAAGCAACAACTGGCGAATCCCTCGACCGAAAAACAGTCGAACGGACGACTCGTCATACGGACGCAGTCCTCCGAACCCTCACGCCTCGTCGTCGCGCAAGCGCATTATCCGGGTTGGAAAGCGCGCAGTGGCAAGGAAACCCTAACCGTTTCCCCAAAGGACGACGTATTCAGAAGCGTCGAACTGCCCGCGGGCGAACACGCCGTCGAGTTCCATTTCGACCCCTTCTCCCTGCGCGTGGGCGTGTGGATCTCGGCCGCGTCCGGGCTGGCGGTCCTCATCGGCATGGCCCGGCTCTGCCTGAGCGCCGCTCGCGCCCGCGGCAACCGCCTTTAATCCGAGTCACGTTTAGCACTTTCGCGTGGTTACTAGTGTGTCGATTCATGCTGAGCGAAGCATCTCCATTTCGTTGCGCTTCTGGCGTATCGAGATCCTTCACTGCGTCCAGGATGACAGAAAACGTACGCTCTTCCTCGCTTTCAGAAGCTGCGCCAATTACGAGTCAATACACTCGCACATCGAATAAGACACGAGAAACGGCCTGGCAACCCTCCTCTTCCAAGATGACGAACTCGGCGCAGAGCGCTGGACGCGCGACCCCGTGGCCAAGAGCGGGCTTTCCGCGTGTGTGCGAAAGAGAAGAACACACCCAACTCGTCGGCCAGGAGCGTCTTGATTGGGGCTCGGCGCGGGAGGTATCCTAGACTGCGGCGTACGCTACGCGATCCCTTCCTCGTGAGGAGACAGACCATGCCCACCAAGCTCGGCCCCAACACACCGTGTGAATGCGGAAGTGGTAAGAAATACAAGCATTGCTGCGGCGCGGAGGGCGCGGACGCGAAAAGGAACCCTAAGATGACCCTTGTTCGGGGCGGAATCGCCAGCGCATGTGTCGTCGGATTACTACTTATCGTTGCCGCCAACGCAAGTAAATCGCCGGCGCCGACGGCCCCGCCCGTGAAGAATACGGGAACATACACCGGGCAGCCGGCCGGGCCCGCGCCGGCAGGAAAAGTCTGGTCCGCCGAACACGGCCACTGGCATGAAGCGACCGAGGGCCTACCGCAGCAATACCAGTCCGCGCCCCAACCTCCGGGAGCAGCCCCTCCAGGCAAGACCTGGTCCGCCGAACACGGCCACTGGCACGACCTGCCTGGCGCGAACCCGGCACCACCAGCGCCGTGAACCAGCAGCATCCCACGCGTCACGCCACGACCGCCTCCTGTGGAGTCCGGGCTAGACTATCCGAGAGCGGTCACTTCATCGATCTGCGCGGACGGCCGTCTTCGTCGATGAAAGCGCTCTCAGGTTGAAGCGGGAAGCGCATTGAAGTGTCGCGGCGGGTTAGTCGCCCAGTTGGTGTTCGACTCCGAGTTCGGCGGTTTTTTTGTGGAACCACTTGATCACTTCGGGATGGTAGGGGATGCCGTTCACGCTGCGGTCTTGATAGGTTTCGTGTTCGGGCAGACCCGCGTAGAGAACGCGGTCCTCGCCCGGCGCAGGTTCGCACTCGCGCAGGCTCTTCATGTAGAAGTCCATGTCGTCTTTGAAGGATTCGAGGTCGGTGAAGGCGTCGATGTTGTAGGCGATGAAGTGGTGGCAAATGCCGTCGCGGCGCAGGAAGCCGGGCCCTCCGCCGCTGAGAAGTCCGCAGAGGACATCCCACATCACGGCTTGGCTGTACGCTTTGTGCGAGCCGATCTCCCGGGTCCCGCCGACGGGCAACATGGTGAATTTCTCGGGCGCGGGCTGTTCTTCCATGATGGGAGTGCCATCCGGCTTGGCAATCCAGCCGCCGGGAATGTTCACTCCGTTCCGCCGCGCCAGGATGATCTTGTTGACGGCTACGGAACTGGTCGAGGCATCGAAGAGAAAAGGCGCTTCGTCGCGCGTGGGCACGGCCATCGCGACCGGATTCACGCCCATGATCGGTTTCGAGCCATGGGTAGGTGGCATGTAGAGGCCGCCCTGGGTCATCGCCAGGCCGATCATGTTTCGTTCCAGAGCCAGGTGCGCGTGGTAGGCCGCCGCGCCGAAGTGCTGGCCGTTGGTCACGGACACTGAACCCATGCCGCAGGTTTCGGCTTTATCCATGGCCAGTTCCATGGCCTGCGGGCCGACGGTCAGGCCCAAGCCTTTGTCGCTGTCCACCGTAGCGACGGCTGGCGCTTCCTTCTTGATCTTTATGACCGGTGCGGGATTGATGTCGCCCTTCCGGATGGACGACACGTAGAACTTCATCATGTTACTGACTCCGTGGGAGTCGATCCCGTGGAGGTCCGCGTAGAGAAGCGCGTCCGCGGAACGTTTCGCGTCTTTCTCTGGCGCGCCTATTTTCAGGAAGATATTCTCGACGGTGGCGCGCATGTCGTCGCCCTGAATGCGGACAGCGATGTCTTCAGCTACGTGAAATTTATTGAACATGATGAAAACCTGACTTGTAGTTTTAGTCCTGATAACCGGGCTAACCGGGTTAAGAGAATACCGAATATTTGAAATCTTTGCCTGTGATGAATTCGAGCAGGGCCGGTTTGCCTTCTTCCGTAGCCTGAATGCCCCGCTTGATGGCGGACACGATGTCGGCCGGGTCTTCAATCCGTTCGCTGTAGGCGCCGAAGGCTTTGGCCATGTCGGCATAGTGTCCGGAAATATTCGTGGTCCCGTACTTCTCGGTGGACGTCTTCATGATCGGAATCTCGACGGCCATGGCAAAGTTGTTCATTAGAATGGATAGGATCGGGATCTTCTCGCGGACCGCCGTCTCGAAGTCCATGCCGGTGAAACCGATAGCCGCGTCGCCCCACACGTTGACGCACAGGCGGTCCGGATGAGCCAGCTTCGCGCCCATGGCCAGCCCGAGCCCATAGCCCAACTGCGTCGTCTTTCCCCAACCGATATAGCTCAGCGGCGCGATGCTCTCCCAGAAGGGCGACAGTTGATCCCGCGGGCTTCCGGCGTCGTGGGTAATGATCGTATTCTCGACATCGACCGTCGCCAACAGGTCGTGAAGCACGCGGTACGGGTCGATGGGGATCTCTTCGGAGGTACGCTTCGGTTTCCACTCTTCGAGCCATGCATTCTTGATGCTTGCAATTCTCGGCGGCACTTCCTTGCTGCGCAGTTCCGCCGGCTTGTTAGGCTTACCCTTCAACTCGTCGAGAATCGCCTGCAAGGTGAGTTGCGCGTCGCCGACCAGGGCGTGTTGGATCTCAATGCCCCGGTTCAAGTCGTTGGGATCCAAGGTCGAGTGAATGATGGCCGGCGGGTTGTCGCCCTTGAGGTATCCCCGCGTGGTGAAGTTGATGCCAAATCCAGTTTGAGCGAAACTGCACCCCACGCCGAAGATGACATCCGCGTCGGACAAGAATTCGTGGACCGGCTGCGGCAGGGCGCGTCCGCCCGAACCCAGGGAAAGCGGATGGTTCTCGGGGAACGCGCTCTTCCCTTCCAGACTCGTAGTAACGGGGATCGAGAGAAGCTCGGCGAGCTCCTTCAGTTCGGGCCAAGCCTCGGCATAGTGCACGCCCTGGCCGGCGTAGAGGACGGGGCGTTCGGCCGCGGCCAGCACCTCGGCCGCCTTCTTCACGGCGGCGGGCTCGGGCGCGGTACGCGTATGGAAGCTCGGCGTGTAGTCCACCGTATCGCCAACATCCTCGCCGAATACATCCATGGGCACCTCGACGAGGACGGGGCCGGGCCGGCCGTTCCGAAGCTGCGCGAAGGCACGCCGCATCACCTCTGGGACGGCTTTGCCCATCGTCAATGACTCGGACGACTTCGTGACGTTGCGGTAGTTGAGCGCAGAGTTGAAATTCGGATAGACATTCATGATCCGGCGTTGGTAGCCCATCGGGATGCAGAGAATGGGGACCGATTCGCTGTAGGCCTGCGCCACACCGCCGAAGGAGTTCTCGGCGCCGGGCCCGTGCTGGCAAATAAACACGCCAATCTTGTTGCCCGAATTCATTCGGCTATAGGCGTCAGCCATGTGGGCGGCCGTACGTTCCTGCCGCACGACAATGGTGCGAATATCAAAATCCGCGGCCGCCTCGTACATGAGATTGACGGGATATCCGACCACAAATTCCACGCCTTCGCGTTTCAGAATTTCGGCAATAGCTTGCGCGACCTTCATGCATGCGCTCCTTTCATCGGCCCACTATAGGCGGCAGGAAATTGAATTCGAGGTGATTGCGTAGTGATCGTGAGAAGAGTGTCTACCGAGTCAATCAAGAGCGGGCTCTCGGCCCGAATCCATGACTTATATCATTTCTCTGGACCGGCACGCCAGATTCAGACGGCCTTCTTGGATTTACACGGCCTCCTCCACGAGGAGTCCTCGCCGAAATCTCCCGCCCCCTCGTTCTTGTGCTTCTGCGTGTGAACGAGCCTGATGGCATGGGCTTCCAGCCCATGAATCACGGGCAGGATGCCCGTGCTACCAGGTTGATTACCGACTTGGCGCCTTTGCGCAAGACCCCACCCTAGCCCTTCTTGGTCACGAAGTCGATCAAAGTTTCGGCGTTTGCGCCGGGCGTCTGACAGAACTCGACGAGCGCTCGCTCACTCTTGAAATGGTCGTAGCAGGCTTGTCCGAGGATGTCGGCGATGCTTTCGGGGATCTTGATGACGCCGTGCTGATCGCCCTGGATGAGGTCACCCGAATTGACGGTTACGCCGCCAACTTCGACGGGATTCCCGAAATCGACGAGGTGTACGTAGGCGTGCGAGACGAGCACGTCGGCCGCGAAGAACTGGAACCCGAGCCCGCGCACCTCGTCAAGGTCCCGGACTCCGCCGTCGGTGACCAAGCCGACGCAGCCCAATGTCTTGTGGACGTTGCCGTTTACTTCGCCCCAGAACGAACCGACGGGGTTGGGCGCATCGTGGTCGTGTATGACCATGATCGTCGGTTTCGGCAGCGAGGCGATATACTTCCAGTACTTGAGGTTGCTCGCGTAGGGATCGCTATCTTCCCGGGGCCTCGAAGCGCGAATGGTCGCTGTCGCCGCGTAGCCGTTCACGATACCCAAATCGGGCAAGATGCTTCTGATCTTTGGACTAAAGACGCCATCGAGGCGGCTTTGCCCGTGCTTTTCCGGCAGCTCCCCCCACTCCAGCCCGTTGGCAATCGTCGGTGTGTCCCATTTGCGCAAGTAATCTAATTGTTCTTCGGTCAGCATGGATCCGGACTCCTTCGTCGCCTAGCCGGCGGCCGGTGGCGGAGCGACAACTTCGCCACAATCCCGGCCCCACTCGCCAAGGCAGTGTTTCGCATAGATTCGCTTCGGTTGATTTCACCCATGACACTGCTCGTCTCGTTTCCTCACGAGATGCGCTTCATACTAAGAGGTGTCTGTCGATTCTTCAACGCCGGTGATTCTTTTACCACGGGCTGCTAGGGTTAGCCAAGGTCCAAGTCTCGTTCTTCCCACCAGGGGAAAAACGGCGGCATGTCTTCGCTTACCTTGTTCGTGAACTTCGGGGAGCGCTTTTCCAGGAACGAGTCGACGCCTTCGCGCGCATCCGCGGACTTCCTCGTGAATTCAACCGCCAATGTATCGAGCCTGTGGGCTTCGACCGGGTCGTCCTCTCCGAGCAACCGCCACAGCATCTGCCGCGACAGAGCCACCGACACCGAGGAGGTGTTGTCGGCAATCTCCCGTGCCAGGCCATTGGCCACATCGAGCAGGTCGCCCGGCGCGTGCAGGCTGCGGACCAACCCGCCAGCCAGGGCCTCGGACGCGGAAAAGACCCGCCCCGAATAGACCCATTCCGCCGCTTGGCTTATCCCTACAATCCGAGGCAGGAACCAGGTGGAACAGGCTTCCGGAACAATTCCACGCCGCGCGAAAACGAACCCCATTTTCGCGTTGTCAGACGCTAGCCGAATATCCATAGGCAACGTCATCGTGATTCCCACGCCCACCGCTGGCCCGTTGATCGCCGCTATGACCGGTTTCAGGCAACGGAATATGCGTCGCGCCGCGCGGCCCCCGCCATCGCCGAGAGTCATCCTGTCGGTTGTATTGTCGAACGCGCCCTTGTTTCCCGACAGATCGGCGCCCGCGCAGAAGCCCCGTCCCGCACCCGTCACGATGATCGCGCGTACCGCGTCGTCCACGTCCGCCTTGTCGAAGGCTTCGATCAGTTCCTTCATCATCGTGTCGGTAAAGGCGTTTAGCCGTTCCGGCCGGTTAAGCGTGAGGGTCAACACGCCGTTATCGACTGCGTACAGAATTTGCTCGTAGCTCATAGACTTCCTTCTCTTCCGAGTTTAGAACGACTGGGCCGTCCTGATTCTTGGCAACTGATTCGATTCCCGCGGCCGGTTTGTTGCCAGCCAGATTCCTGGATTGTTCAAAGGAGCCGGCTCTAGCCGCCAACGAGGAGGGGGGCTATGGCGAGAAGATCGCCTTCGCGCAGAGTTTGGTCTTTTTCGGCATGGACGGAATTGACGAGGATGATGAGAGTCTTCTCCGTAGGGATTTCCAGCCGCCCGAGTATGTCGCCAACGGTCGTGTTGGCTATGATGTCTTGCGGGAAGGCATCGCCATTGGCGTCGGCCGCCCGAAACTCCCGGAGTGTGCCGAAAAGTTCTACAGTAATCTGCATGACGCTACGGGCTCGCGCTGTTTCGATTTCGCAACGGGAACGCTTTCGATCCAGATCCCGCGGATCTGGGGACTTGGTCTGTGGGCTCGTTCTCAGGCGGTGAAAGTCTGATCGAGTTCCTCGTCGGGCACATCGAAAACCGTGCCGTGAGGCGCCAACTCATCGCGCACGAAGAATTCGGGAAGCCGGTCGTCCTCGTTGCTGAAGCCTGCGCCTTTGTTGAACGCGAGCTCGGCCGCTATGACTTCTTGACCATACGCGGCGAGCCCGTCATCGCCGAGCTCCCACCCTAAAAGCGCGTTGAGCATCTTGGGGATGGCCGCGGCGCCTTCTGGGATGTCCAAGGCGGCAAAGGCAACGAAGATGCACAGGCCGGCCGAATCCAACGAGGCGGTCGTCAATTGAAGCGCGCGGGAGAGGTCGACTTGACCGTCTGGCTTGAGGCCGTCGACCTTTCCGGAGAGGTTGGTGGTGACGGCGTATCCGGCGGTGTGGTCGGCCCCCATGGGGGTGGTGGCGTAGGTGACGCCGATGCCTTTGATGCTGCGCGGGTCGTACGCGGGCAGGCCCTGGCGCTTGACCACGGGCACGCGCTCGACGCCGTAGGTTTGGCCGGTGACCGCCGCGCCGTTGCCCAGGATGCGCCCGAGCGGCGTGCCTGCCCCGACTTCGTTGAGCAGCTCAATGGCGCCGGGGCCGTCTCCGAACTCCTTCACGCCGGCGTCCATTGCCACGCCGATGGCGCAGCCCATCTCGATGGTGTCCAGTCCGTAATCGTCACACAGGCGGTCGGCTTCGGCGATACTTTCCAGGTCGTTGATGCCGCAGTTGGCGCCGTGGGCCCAGATGGTCTCGTACTCGAAACCGGACGTCTTGTATTCCTTATTCTCGTCTAAGTAGACATTCGAACACTGAATGACGCAGTTCGAGCAGGCCGAGTGCGTCGTCTCGCCGCCGCGGGCCTTGATCGTGTCGTGGAGGGTTTCGCCACTGATGCCGGCCACGCCTTCGAAATTCCCGGTCGAGAAGTTCCGGGTAGGCAGCGCGCCGGCTGCGTTGACCGGCCCCATCAGCGCATCGGTGCCGTAGACCGACAAAAGCCCGCCCGGTTTGGTGGTGTCATGGCTGGTAAGGGCTTCGCGGAACGTCTTAGCCGCTTCCCTGAATGCATCCTTATCGTGGTATTCGACGCCGGGGCCGCCCTCTTTGTCGAGGACCACGGCCTTGAGGCCTTTGGCGCCCATGACAGCCCCCATGCCGCCGCGTCCCGCATGGCGCGAGGGCCGGCCCTTGTCGTCGGTCGCGGCGACCGATGCAGCGGACATCCTCATCTCGCCAGCCGGGCCAATGCTCATTATCCCAGCCTTCTTGCCGTGTTTGGCGTGCAATTTCTCGGCGAGATCATAGTTCTTCAGGCCCTTGTACTCGTCGGCCGGTTCGAGCGACGCTCCGTCCTTATTCACCAGGAGGTAATAGAGTTCGCCGCTGGCGGGTTGGCCTTCTATGACGACCCCCCGCAATCCGAGCGCGGCTACCATGTCCGCGACGCTGCCGCCAACGTTGCTCTCCTTTATGCCTCCGGTGAGTGGGCTCTTGGCCCCAACGGAAAGGCGTCCGGCATTCGCGGCGGAGGTCCCGCAGAGGAGCCCGGTCGCGAAGACGAGCTTGTTGTTTCGGCCCAGAGGGTGGCAGGCCGGGGGAACCTCTTTGGACACGATCATAGACGAAAGTGCTCGGCCGCCGAATCTCGCGTACTCGCCAAGATCCTCGAACGCGACCGTTTTCTCTGCCATATTCACTCTAAGAAGCTTGCTCATCAGTCAGACTCCATGTGATGTGCGAAATCGCAGGATGGGGCATCAGGCGCCGCAGGATCCGCCACGGGCGCACACTTCTTCCACTTTTATAGACATTACGCTCATACGCCCGCAAGGTCAAGCCACGCGAGATCGCGTGATTACTAGAGTATTAATTCATGCTGTTTCCATTTTATCCGTCATGCTGAGCGAGGCGAAGTATTTCCATTCCATTGGGCTTCTGGCGTATCGAGATCCTTCACTTTGTTCAGGATGACAGAAAACGAACGCTCTGCCTTGCTTTCTAGAGCTGCGCCAATTGTGAGTCAATCCACTAGAGCACTTTAATGTCTCACGATGGGGTTAAATCCCTCGCCTTTAGGCGAAAACTTGAGCTAAACTGTCTGCGCCTCCACATATGTCCCCGAGCAAGATTATGCAATACATCAAGGGCAAGACGTCGCGCAAGCTCATGATGGAGTTTCGGCATATTCAAAAGGTCTTCTGGGGGCGTCACTTGTGGGCGCGTGGCTATTTCGTGGCGAGTTCGGGCAATGTGATAGATGAAGTGATCTTGGAGTATATCCGCCTGCAGCAAGAGGGAGAGCCCAAGGATGGGGGAGAGCAGTTCAAGCTTGAGGACGGCTGAAAGGGACTTTAGTCCTTTCAGCCCTCAAATCAAGCCCTCGCCTTCAGGCGAGGGTAGTTGACTTAATTCTGTAGCCGGAGCTGCGCCGCAGTCAGCCGATGCCGCAGCAAGCAGATGCGGCTACAGAATTAAGTAAAGTGCTCTAGAACTAACCCCCCTCCCTGGTTTAGGGAGGGCTGGGGGAGGGTTGACCTTCCAAAATTCCCTGCACTCAAAGGCTGGGACAACAGTCGATTCGGACCTCTCGTTTTTTACACAATTTGCCTGCGGAACGGAGGTGCGGCGCCGTTCAGGAAGTATTGTTCAAGAGCTTCGCGGAAGGGGAGCGAGCGATCTCAGGCAGGCGCGTGGCCGGTTCGCCTACCGGCCCCTGCCAAAGTGGTCGCTGACACTCTCGCTGATACTTCGCGACGGACCGCTTGGCCGGTCGAAGGTGAAAATGAATAGGGCAAACAGGATCGCGAAGAGTCCCACGAGGACGAGGACTCCCATTCTATCTCGCTTCCCTCTCTGACAACAAGCTTGAGACAGTTCCTTGCCAGAAATTAGTGTAGAGGGCGAGGAGCGATTGGACATGAGCGAAGTCAATGACAGAGGTGTGCCGACTTTGGATGAAGGTTCGGTATTGGCGGGCCCGCGCGGTG
>PVBE012056997.1_pt1 | contig 11228 bp, 8 predicted proteins | sample 1631181 | NCBI WGS metagenome assembly PVBE01 (sample SAMN08397723, study PRJNA350692) | Marine metagenome, whole genome shotgun sequencing project. | isolation source: water | place: Pacific Ocean | collected 2012-04 | reverse complement strand
GCGCCGGCGCGGTACGCGTTGACGCGCAACTCCTGGTGCGGGGGATGGATCTTGAGGGCGCGTATCCCCAGGTCGACGAGGTGATCGACCGCGCCTCGTGGGTCCTGGGCAACCTTGCTGTCGCGCGGGTCGAGGCCGCCGAAGGGCAGCAACCTACGTGGGTCGGCTTTGGCGACGTCCGCTACCCATTCGTTGACAGAGTCGGTGAAGCCCATCAATCGCGGTGCAACGTAGTTGATCATGCCGATCCGATCGATGCCGTCTTCGTCCATGCGGGCGAGGACCGCCTGCGGATCGTGCATCATGGCCGACAGGTCCGCGTAGTCGGGTCGTCCACGCGACATCACGGTTTGGGCACCGGGATGGAGCCGCTCCCAGGGCTGGATGTGGATGTGAATGTCGGTGACCGGGTAGGGGAGGTCGTGCACGGCAATCTCGTCGGTTAGCCCAGGCTGGAGCCGCAGGATACCGCGTCACGAGGTGCGGCGGCGGCGTTTGGTGACCAATCGACGGCGTGCTTTAGTCGGTCTCATGGATCGATTCATCGATCGTGAGCACGCCGGTGCCGCACTGGCCGCTGAGCTCTCGGGGCGGGTCGGCGGTTGGCCCGCGCCGGTGGTGCTCGGCATCCCACGGGGAGGTGTGATCGTCGCCGACGTTGTCGCCCGCGAGCTCGGCGTCGAGCTCGACGTCCTCGGCGTCGAGAAAGTCGGTGCCCCCTGGAATCCGGAACTGGCCGTTGGCGCGGTGGGGGAGGGCGGCGCCCTGTGGGTCGATCCGGAGATCTCTCCACACGTCGACCCCGCCGTCCTGACGCGGGCCATCGAGCACGAACGCGCCGAGCTCCGGGACAAGCTCGCCGACCTGCGCCGTGTCCGGCCTCGTATCGAGCTCGCCGGACGCACCGCGATCGTGGTGGACGACGGCATTGCCACCGGATCGACCGTACGCGCGGCGCTCCTGGCGCTGGAAGGGTTGCGGCCGGCGCTACGCGTACTTGCCGTACCGGTAGGGCCGCCGAGGACCCTGGCGGACCTCGCCGGCGTAGCCGACGACATCGTATGCCCCCTGCAGCCATCGGTGTTCCAGGCTGTCGGTCTGTGGTACGAGACCTTCGGGCAAACGGAACAGCAAGAAGTGTTGGAAGTGTTCAAGCGACGGGCCGCGGAGCCCGAAGGCGGCGCGCCCACGTGAATGATCGGTAAGCGGCATACCGTCTGCCGCCGTATCATGGACGCGCCCGGCACCCCCGGGAGTTGTTCAGCACGCTGCAAAGACCCGCACCGATGGCCATGAAGCCACCTGTCAACAACCCGTTCATCGACCCCGGCGAGGTCACATTCACAACCCTGGAAGCCGGTGATACAGCGGAACACCGACAGCAGGCCGTCGACCTCGCCGCCGCCATCCGCTTCCACGACCACAGCTACTACGTTCTCGACACCCCCCGTATCGCCGACGGTACCTACGACCTGCTCTTTCGCCGCTTGCAGGCGCTCGAGGAGGCCTTCCCCGAGCTGCGCTCCATGGACTCGCCGACACAGCGCGTCGGCGGCGCCGTCGCGGCGGAGCTGCCGCAGGTCGAGCACCAGGCGCCGATGCAGTCGCTCGATTCCGGCGCCGACGAGGAGGAGGTGCGGGAGTTCGACGAGCGCGTGCGCAAGGGGATCGAAGACGACGCCGTTGACTATGTTGCCGAGCTGAAGTTCGACGGACTGTCGATCGAGGCGGTGTACCGGGATGGAGTTTTCGAGGTCGGCGCAACGCGAGGCGATGGCGTACGCGGCGAGGACGTCACCGACAATCTGCGCACCGTCGCCAGTATCCCGCTGCGGCTCGACGGCGACGCGCCGCCGATGCTGGCCGTGCGCGGCGAGGTCTACGTTCCGCTGGCCGGCTTCCACCGCCTCAACCGGGAACGGCTCGAGGGCGGCGAGGAACCATTCGCCAACCCGCGTAACCTCGCCGCGGGGGCCATCAGACAACTGGATTCCTCGATCACCGCGCAGCGCCCGCTGGATGCTTTCTTCTATGACATCCTGGCGGTGGACTGGGCCGGCACTGCGCCGCCGGCGGATCACCTCGAGGAGCTCGAGACGCTGAAGGATTGGGGATTCAAGGTCGACGGCCGCAGCCGACATTGTGCCGATATCGAAGCCGCCATCGCCCGTCACCATACGCTCGAGGAAGAGCGCGACGAGCTGCCCTACGAGATCGACGGTGTGGTGATCAAGGTGAACCGTCTCGACCACCAGCAAGCACTGGGCGCGCGTTCGCGCAGCCCGCGGTGGGCGATGGCCTACAAGTTTGCGCCGCGCCTCGAGGTGACCAACATCGAAGACATCGTTCTGCAGGTCGGGCGCACCGGGATCCTCACGCCCGTGGCGCAGCTTGCCCCTGTGGAAGTGGGCGGCGTGACCATTTCGCGGGCGTCGCTGCACAACTACGACCAGGTGACCGAAAAGGACATTCGTCCGGGTGACAAGGTGCGCGTGGCGCGCGCCGGTGACGTCATCCCCTACGTCGTCGAGCGGGTCGACGATCGACCCGACACCGAGCGACCCGCGCCTTTCGAAATGCCCGAACGGTGCCCGGTGTGCGACGCCCACGTGGTGCGTGACGGCGCACGCTTCGTGTGCACGGGCGGCGTGTCGTGTGGCGCGCAGCTCCTCGGCGCGGTCGAGCACTATGCTTCGCGCCACGCCCTCGACATCGAGGGGCTCGGCGGCAAGACGGTGCACCAGCTCATGGACGAGGGACTGATCGTCGACTCCATCGTCGACATCTACGGCCTCACCGTCGAGACTTTGGTGGCGCTCGAGCGGTTCGGCGAGAAGAAGGCACGGAACCTCGTCGACGCCATCGAGGCGCGCAAGGACATCTCGCTGGGCCGGTTCATCTACGGGCTCGGCATTCGCCACGTCGGCGAGCACGTTGCCGATGTGCTGGCGCGGGAGTTCGGCGATATCGGGTCGCTGATGGAGGCCGACGTCGAACGCCTCGTCTCGGTGCACGAGATCGGTCCCGGCAGTGCCGAAAGCGTGGTGCAGTTCTTTGCCGAGCCGCACAATCGGAGCGTGGTCGAGGGCCTTCTGGCTGCCGGTGTTTCGCCGCGCGCCGAAGAGAGGCAGCGTCTCTTGGACGGTGAGCGTTTCGTGGTAACCGGTGCGTTGCAGCGATGGAGCCGCGATGAGATCGGTGCGCTGCTCGAGGGCGCCGGCGGACGCGTCACCTCCTCGGTCAGCAAGCAGACGGACTTCGTCGTGGTAGGCGGCAAGCCGGGGTCGAAGGCGCGCAAGGCGGAAGAGCTCGGGGTGCCGGTTCTTGACGAGGAGGGCCTGGTGGCGCTGCTGCGCGCCAAGGGGCTGGAGGTCGAATGAGCTTGCGGTCGCGCACTCGGCCGACGTGGCGCGGCTGCTACAATGTCGCCGAATTGGCCTGCTGGTGGCCCGGATGCGCGCCGTATCCGCCACCGGCAAGACGCATCGATCGAGGCAAGCATGAGCGCTCCCACGACCCACACGACTCCCGACGGCTCCACCTTTCGCATCAGCAACATCCAGGCCGTGCGTGAGCAGTCGCTGTTTCTGGGCCAGAAGTTCACCTTCCAGGTGGAGAGCGACTCCGCCGAGGGAACTGCCACCGCGTTCGAGGTGAAGGTGACGTTTTCGCCCATCGCCATCGCCATCGCCTCGCCCGAGGATCGATTGCTGACCGATGCCTACGCCGGGACGCTCGTAGAGCGCACGCTCGACGGCGGCAACCTGCAGGACCTCGAGATCTGCGTGACGAGCGACGGCGCCGTCAAGATCGGCGACGAGGTGATCGATCGCATCTATCCGTTGATTGCGGCCGGCTAAGGCATGGACGCGGGCCGGCCGCCGACGACCTCTTCATAGAACTCCATCACCTCGGCGGCGACCGTGTCGGGCGAGAACCTGCCCGCAAACCGGGCCGCCGTGGGCGCGTCGTAGGCGAAGTGTCCGCCGATGATCTCCTCGATCGCCCAGGCGATCGCCGCAGCGTTGCGCGGCGGCACAACGATGCCCACCCCTTCGTCGGGGACCCAGGCCGAGATGCCGGTGGTTTGGGTGACCACGAAGGGGGTCCCCACGGCGGCCGCTTCCATGCATACCTTGTTGAGCGACTCGAGCGGCGAGGCGACCACCACTACATCTGCCGCCGCCAGCACCTCGAGGGCGCGTGACGGGTGCACGGCGCCGGCAACGTTGACCTTGTCTGCAACGCCGCGCTCCTCGGCCCGGCGCCGGAGCGCGTCGGCGATATCGCCGAAGGGCCTGACGGTCATCGACGGTCCGATAACGAGCACCTTGGCATCGCCGATGGAAGCCGCGGCGTCGACCAGATAGTCGATCCCCTTGAACGGGTGCAGTCGCCCGAAGGAAAGCACCAGCGGGCGCCCGGCAGTGCCGAACTCCTCGTCGGTGCGGGCGCGGGCGGCAGCGCGGAAGCGGGTGCGTTCGTTGTCATCGCTGGTTGCCGCGCGGGCCACGTTCTCCGAGATGTTGAGCGGGATGACGCGCCGTGGGTTGTTCGGCGACAGCCGAGCGATGGTCTGCTCGGCGAGTGGGGAGATGCAGCGCAAGGCCGCGGCGCGGCGCAGCGTCCACTTCACCAACCCTGCCGGCACCGGGTAGCGACGCATTCCGTACGAGCGATCGGAGACGATGAGGATGTCCTCTCCCATCGGCGTGACGGCGACCGGGCCCTTCCACCCGCTGCGCGCGGTGGCGAGCGCGCCCGCCGCGGCGTGGGGATAGGCGACCTCGAGGTGCAACAAGTCGATGCCCTCGCCCTGGGACTTCAAGTGACCGGCGAGCGCGCCGGCGGCCGGAAGAAGTTGTCGCGTGCGCAGCAACGGTCGCCCCAGCTCGCCCCACAGATGGCTGCGGCCGGGCTCGATAAGCACCGTGGCGGCACCGTCTTCGGAGGTCTCGCTGACGGCCGAATCGGCACTCGGCGAGGCGCCGTCGGCGCCTGGTTGCGGCGTGGTGAGCAATTCGAAGCTGTGCCCCAGACGCTCCACCGCGGCGGCGAAATCGCGATGCACCCCCCATCCCAGGGCATCGGGTCCGAGCGACGGCATGAACATTGCGATGCGCATGGTGGCCTAGTGTCCTGTCCCAGGAGTACGTTGCGTTTTGTGGTGGCGTGAGCGAGGCGAATTCAAGGAGCGGCGACGATCGCGATGCCGTGCGCATCGTGGAGGAGCTGCGACGCCGAAGGCGGCCGCTCCCGCCGCCACCCTACGGGCAGGAGGGATATGCAGGTGATCTCCGCGTCGTGGCTCATCGACGATGACTCCAGCATCGCCTGCTTCGCTCCTCCTTGACCTCACCTGCATCTCCCTCCTGCAAAATGCAGCGTACTCCTGGGACAGGACACTACTTTCCAGGCGCGAGCCAGGCGAGTGCCAGGCGCTTGCCGGGGACGTTGGAGCGTTCGAGCAGATCGATTTCTTCGGGGCCGAGTATACGGGCGACGCGCAGCCCTGCGATGTAGGTCAGAGCGCCGACGAACGTGAGGGCGGCGGCTTCGACCGGCGACTGTGGGAGGTACCAACGCAGGATCACCAGCACCGCGCCCATGATGCCGGAGACCATCGCGGTCTTCGCGGCGAAGCGCCAGGGGAAGCGAAAGCCGTAGTCACGGCGGCAGATCAAGTATCCGGTGACGCTGACGACGAGCCGGGTCCCGCCGAACACCATCGCTGCTGCCACCAGCCCACGGCTTCCGGCGACGATCAGGAAGAATGGCGCCGCAACGATCAGCATCGATTGGGTGTACAGGACCACGCGGTAACGCTCGTCGATCGACAACCAGATCATGCCGAGGTTGAAGGCGGTCTGCGTGTACATCAGCACGACGAACGTCTGCGCGACCGGCACCGCGGGCGCGAACGCGGCACCGTAAAGCAACGGGATATAGTCGCCCGCCATGATGAAAAGACCGACGCCGGCGGGGCACAGGACCACGAGTTGTACCTTGGAGACGCCGGCGAAGGCGCGACGCAACTGCAGCGGATCGTTACGCGTCCGCAGATGGGCGAACATCGGCCGGTAGACGCCGCGGAAGCTGGCCACCATCAGCCCAACGCTCATGAACGCCAGCGTGAACCCGTACGAGAAGATGGCGACCTCATCGCTGCCGAGAAGGATCGCCAGAGCGGGGCTGGCGAACGACTTGTCCGAGAAGTAGATCGACAGCTCGAACAGGTACGTGAACAGCGCAAAACCGACGAACCGAGACCGTTCCGCGTCGACTGCCGCGCGCGTGGCGACCGGATCGCTGGGAGCAGGCGCGGCACCCCCCTCGAGTGGCTCGATGTCGCCCAGCGTCCCCCGCGTCGCGTGCACGGCGACCAATGCGGCGACGATGCTGCTGGCGACGACCATGCCGAACAGCCCACCGATCGTGAAGCCGAGCAACACGGCCGCGAAGCCGAGGACGACGTCGAGGCTGCCCTGCAGGATGTCGAGCAGGTTGGAGCGGAGTTGGCCGAAGAACGCGTTGAGCGAGCGGATGCACAGCTCGAATACGGCACGCGACGCGATGAGAATGGATGCGAGCCGAAGGATGAAAATGCCGTCGCTCCCGAGGTCGAGCCAATGTGCGAGCGGTGCGGCGAGCAGGTTCAGCGGTACGAGCGCCACGGCGACGAGGAGCAGCCGATACGACGCGACACGCCTGAGAAACAGAACGACAGCGGGGGCGCCGGCACCGGCTTCGATTTCGGGCAGGAACTTCGTCAGGCTCGTGGGGATGCCGAGGCTGGTGAACATCACCACCGAGGTGACCACGCCCATCGCCGTATTGTAGATCCCCGCCTCGAGGCCGAAGCGACGGGCCACGACCACGGTGAAGGCGAGGCCGAGCAGCGCCTTGAGCGGGAAGAGCACGGCGTTCCAGAAGGCGGCGCGCCCGGTGCGTTGGATCAGCGTAGGGGAGCCCACCTAGCCGCCTCCCCGCCTCGCCGCCAACCCGGCATAGAAGTCGAGGTAGTCGTCTGCCACGCGGGTCACCGAGAAGCGCTCCGCTACTCGCTGCCGCGCTGCGGCTCCCATCGTCGCCGCCCGATCGGGGTCCGCCAGCAGCAGGGAAAGCCCTCTCGCTAGCGCGTCGGCATCGTCCGGCGGCACGACCATCCCGGTGTTTCCATCGGCGGCGAAGATGTAGTCGGTAATGTCGGCAAGCTCGGCGACGACGCAGGGCAGGCCGGTCGCCATCGCCTCGATCATCACGGTGCCGAAGCCCTCGCGACGAGAGGGGAAGGCAAACAGGTCGGCGGCGCGCAGGTACTCCTCCACGTCGGGCCGTACGCCTGCTTGCAGGACTCGCCGACGGGCACCTTCCGAAAGGCGCCCGAGATGATCTTCCAGAAATGCAGCCGCGGTGGGGTCATCGGCGAACTCGTTCGGGCCCACCATCACGAGCGTGGCGTCCGGGCTATCCGCGGAGACCTTCTCCCAGGCGGCCAGCAACAGGTCGATGCCCTTGCGCTCGATCAGCGAGCCGACGAACATCACCACCTCACCGTGCATCGGGATGCCGAGGCGTTCGCGCAGGGCGCCGACGTCCTCCGCCGGGCGAAAGCGCTCGACGTCGACCCCCTGCGGGATGACGCGCAGCTTTTCCTGGGGCAACCCCGCGCGCTCGTATGCGCGCGCGAGGGCAGGGGAGATGGCGACATAGCCGTCGCAAAGGCGGAAGATACGGTTGCGCAGGCGGTTGAAGCGATTGCGATTGTCGGCGAAGCTCAGGGCGTCGTCCGTGCCCATGAGCGTCATTTCGAAGATCAGCGGGAGGCCGCGCAGACGGGCGAACAACCACGATGAGTAGAGCGCATCGCCTAGCGTGTGCGCGTGCAGCACCTCGGTGCGCCAGCCGCGCAGCATGAGCCAAAGGAACGCCCGCACGCCGAAGATCTCGCTGCGGAAGCGTCCCGGCCGGAGCCACGACGAAAGCCAGGGTATGTCGGCGCGCAGCCGGCGGATGCGGTAGCCGTCGACGTTCTCCCAGGGTGGATTGCGACCGTGGCCCGCGGTGAGGATGGTGGCGGGAACGCCGCGCCGCGCCAACTCGCGGCACAGCTCCTCGACCTGGGCGCCCTGGCCGGAGAACAACGGCCGGAGGCGCTGGATGACCATCGTGACATCAGCAATGCCGCGGCCTCGCCGCGAGGCCTGTCGATCGCTCAAAGCGCTGTCCCACCGGGCGGGCGCGGAGAGGAAGCTCGAGTGCGGAGCTTCCGAGGCGATGGGTGCTCCTGATACTTGCTACCGGGGGCACCGGATCCAGCGCCAGATACTAGCAGGCCTGCGCGCTCGGCGGCGTAGCCCGACCCATCACAGCCTCACCACGGTCTGCTGGCGAACGCTACAGCAAGCTGCCCGTTGCGAAGGTCGGGCAAGGGTACGGCTCGTCGGCCCAGGAAGCGCGCCTCGCGGCGGCGGTACGCCCGCGCAGCGAGGGCATCGTCTCGATGCCCTGCAGCAGGTCCGCGTCGAGCTCCTCGAGCGGCCGGGCGAACGCGATCGCCACCTCCTCGGGAACGCCGCCGACCGATACCGTGCGAACCACGCGACCGTCGAGGGGTTCCGGCGCCAGGGCGTTGCAGGGGAAGCGAACGTCCACCCTCGTACCGACCGGAACGTCCAGATCGATGTCGCAGCGGAGCCCGCCGCGGGAGATGTCCGCGACCATACCGCGTGTCAGGAGCATCGCCGGCTTGTCTCCGCTGACTTCGACGCGGAGCTCCACGGAGATTTCGCTGCCTACGTCGTGCCGTTGGAAACGCCGTCTATCGCTCTTTTGCTTGGGCTGCTGCAATGCTCGGTTCCTCGGTTCGCTCTCGGTGCCGCCGGTGACAGGTAGCCATGGGCGTCACCCGGTCCTTCACCAAGGTAACGGAGCGCGAGCCGGATTTCCGTCGAGAAACGACGAAAAAACGCCGAACAGCCGTTGGACGGGGATCCGGGGAGGTGGCCGCGGTGTACCGGGGTGTCTATTGGGCCTTGTAGTAACCGGAGTAACTGCGAATCTGCTCGACCGGCACGACGCGACGCAGTTCCTCGAGCGTCGTCAAGCCGCTGTAGACCTTGCGCAGCGCATCCTCGACGAGCGGCTTGAGCCCGTTCTCGTCGGCGCTGACGCGGACCGCGCCCTCGTCGCTGCCGGTACCGATGACCTGTCGTGTGGGGCGCTTCACCTCCCAGAACTCGTACAGGCCGACACGGCCCCTCAAGCCTTTGCCATGGCAAGTGGAGCACCCGGTGCCACGCACGAAGCGCGCTTCCTCCGGGAGGGTCCCATCGGGGAAGAACTCTCGCAGGATCTGCGGGTCCGGCGTGTAGGGCTTGCGACAATCGGCGCAGTTGCGCCGCGCCAGCCGCTGCTGAATGACGCACAGCAACGCTTCGGCAAGCGATGAGGAGTCCAGCCCCAGGTCGCGCATGCGTTGCACAACGGCTACGGCATCGTTGGTGTGCAGCGTGCTGAACACCAGGTGACCGGTCATCGCCGCACGGATACACGAGAGCGCGGTCTCGTCGTCGCGGATCTCACCAACGAGGATGATGTCGGGATCCTTGCGGAGGAAGCGCCTCGTGTACTCGGCGAATGTGTTGCCGATGAAAACGTTCACCTGATACTGGGTGACTCCGTCGAGATGGTATTCGACCGGATCTTCTGCGGTGACGATCTTCTTGTCGCCTTGATTCAGGTGCCCCAACGACGAGTAGAGCGTCGTCGTCTTGCCGCTGCCCGTCGGTCCGGTGATCAGGATCAACCCCTGTGGGTTGGTGACCAGCGACTCGTAACGCGCCTGCACTGTGGACTCGAATCCGAGGTCGCCGAGGCCCAGTAGGTTGCGCGCCCGGTCGAGCACACGAATGACCGCGTCTTCGCCGAACTGTGTGGCGTGCACGTTGATGCGGAAGTCGATGTTGCGGTCCTTGCCGATGCGCATCTTGAACACGCCGTCCTGGGCACGGCGGCGCTCGGCGATGTTGAGGCCCGAGTCGATCTTCAACACCGAGATGATCTTCTGGATGTTGCCCTTGTTGATCGGCGTGGTGCGCTCGTGGAGGATGCCGTCGATCCGGAAGCGCACCAGCGTGCGGGTTTCGAGGTTCTCGATGTGGATGTCGCTGGCGCCCTCCGTGACCGCTTCGTACAACAGTTTGTTGAGGATGCGGCGCATCTTGGGCAGGTCTTCGGTGATGGTGATCTCGGAGCGATCCTCTCCCTCGTCCCACTCGACGTCGGTTTCGATTTCGAGGTCCTCGAGGTCGACCTCCATCTGGCGGTGATAGTTGTAGGAGTAGCTGATGCTCTCCTTGAGCCGTGCCGGCCCCGACAGGACGAGCTTCAGCTCGGCGCCCTGCGCTTCGGCGACGCTGTCGAGCATGTCGCGCACCTGCAGGTTGGTGGGATCCGAGATCGCCACCTCGAGGACCTCTTCGTCGTAGTCGAGGCGCAGCGGCAGGATCAGGTTGCGTTCGGCGAAGCGTTCGGAGACCAGGTAGGTGAGCTGGTGGTCGACGTCTGATTGCTCGAAGCGCCTGTACTCCATGCCGAGTTTCTCGGCGAGGATCGGGTACAGTGCGTCCTCGCTGATGTGTTCGCTTTCGACCAGCAGCTGGCCGAGCTTCTTGCGCGACCCCGACTGCGCAGCGAGGCAGTTGTCGAGCTCCTGCCTCGTGATCAGGCTGCGGGAAATGAGAATCTCACCGAGCCACATCTGGCGCAGCTCGTAACGCTGGCGCACCTGGTAGCAGGCGGTAAGTGTGTCCTGCAGCTCGCTCGGCCCCACAATGGCGAATGCCGGCGTCAGACCGGTCTTGCTTTCGATCTCCTCCAGGGCATCGTCGGTGAGATGCTCAGAAGTCGCGAGTAGAAGTGAGTCGGCGGTGCGGTACAGCGGTAGTACGTTGAACTTGCGCGCCATCCCCTCCGGTACGATGTGCAGGAGTTGCTGGTCGATCGAGAGGACGGGCTGAAAGAAGGGGTTGTTCTCGCGCATCTGATGGGCCAGCGCCTGTCCGAGCTGCTCCGGCGTCAGCAGGCCGAGGTCGATGAGGATCTCACCGAGCCCCTTGGAGCGGCTGCGCAGGGAGTTGTCGTCGTAGAGGGCGCGCAGCGTCGAGTCGAAATTTGCGACCTGCGACGGGATTGCGCGCACTTCCGTGCCGGCGCGCTCGCTGAGT
>PVBE012034545.1_pt1 | contig 11228 bp, 9 predicted proteins | sample 1631181 | NCBI WGS metagenome assembly PVBE01 (sample SAMN08397723, study PRJNA350692) | Marine metagenome, whole genome shotgun sequencing project. | isolation source: water | place: Pacific Ocean | collected 2012-04 | reverse complement strand
TTGCAGGCGCTCGGCATCGATGCGGTGACGGGGCCGCGTCACATCCTGCTCGCCGCCGGCCGCAAGATCTCCGGCAACGCCTTCTACTATCGCCGCAACACCGCACTGCATCACGGCACCCTGCTGTTCGATGCCGATCCCGGGCGGCTCCGGCGCTGTCTGCAGCCGACGATCGATGGGATCGAGACCCGCAGCATCGCATCACACCCCGTGGACACCGTCAATCTCCGTGACCTCGCGCCGGACCTGACGCTGCCGCAACTCGAGGAGAAACTGATCGAGACTTTCCATCTTGAGTACGGCGACGTCGATACGTATAGTGTGATGCACGACGGTGACTGTGACGCGGCCGCGGTGGACGAGCTGCAGGACAAGTATGCCGGGGCTGCCTGGAGGTTCGGGATGACGGCGCCATTTACGCTGCGCCTGCGGCACGGCGACCATGCCACGGCGGTGACGGCAGTGTTGCAGATCCGCAAGGGATCGATTGAATCGGCGGAGTTCTCAGGTGCCGGCGCCGCCTCGCTCGATGGCGTTGCGACGGCCCTGGAAGGTTGTGACTTTCGCACGGTAGCGCTGCAGGACCGGCTCCGTGTCGCTGGCATGGCGGGTTCGGAGTTCGGCGATTGGCTGGGCGCTTTGCCCGGTGCCTGACAATGGAATGGATGGCCTGTCGGCGATCGGATTTGTGAAAAAAAAGAGGATACACACAATGAAAATGAGCATTACTACGAAGACCGGTGACCGCGGCACGACCCGCCTGTTTTCCGGCGAGGAAGTGTCGAAGGACTCGTTGCGTCCGAACGCCTACGGCGATCTCGACGAGCTGGTCTCCATCCTCGGCGTCGCCCGTTGCCACTGTCCGGCGGCAGACACGCAGCAGGCGATTCTGGAACTGCAGCGCGAACTGTTCGTCGCCGGCTCCGAAATGGCCACGACACCGGGCGCCGTCGAGCGTCTTGACCAGCGCATCGATGCCGCGCGCCTGGCCGAGCTCGAACGGCGTATGGCCGAGCTCGAAGCGGCAATCGAGGTCCCCGACAGCTTCATTGTCCCCGGCGGTTCGCCGGCTGGGGCCTTTCTCGACCTTGCCAGGTCAGTGTCGCGGCGGCTGGAGCGGCGTGCCGTCGGCATGTGCGCCGACGGTGAGCTGGACAACGACAACCTCATTGTCTGGCTCAACCGCCTGTCAGATTATCTGTATCTCCTTGCCCGCAGTGCCGAGGACAAACCGACATTGGTTAAATCAGAGTGAACGCTGCTGCCCTTGAGTCGATCGCCCGCGAGCTCGCAGCCGGCGGTATCTGCTGCGAACGTGCTGCAGCGCTGAAGGGGCGGACCACGTTTCGGTTGGGCGGACTCTGCCCGCTGCTGATCCACTGTGAGCGCCCCGAACAGCTCGGGCAGGCTGTCGACCTGTTGCATTGCACCGGCACCGGGTTTGAATTGATCGGCGGCGGTTCGAATCTGCTTGTTTCTGATGATGGCGTGGACTGCCCGGTTATCTGTTATGCCACGGGCGTCCCGGAGATTTCCCACGACGGCCTGGAGCTCACTGTCTCCGGCAGCACCGCACTGGATGCGGTGGCTGGCTATGCTGTCGAGCATGGGCTCGGCGGATTAGTCAATGCCAGCGGCATTCCCGGCACGGTCGGCGGCGCTATTGTTGGCAATGCCGGCGCCTTCGGCTGGCAGGTTGGCGATGCCCTGGTATCGGTTGACTTGCTCACACGCGACGGCGGCCGTGACACCGTTGGGCCCGGGGCACTGGGGTTCAGCTATCGCGATTCGCAGCTGAAGCGAACGCGGCAGATCGTCCGGAGTGCCGTTTTCAGGATGCCCGGAACCGATCCCGCTGCCGATCGTGCCGAGCGGCAGCGGATCCTCGACCTGCGCGCCTCGAAGCATCCCGACCTTTCGGTGTTTTCCTGTGCCGGCAGCTTTTTTCGCAACATTGAGCCGACGTCCGCTGCCGACCGGCGACAGGCGGCCGGTTATTTGCTGGACAAGGCCGGGGCGAAGGCCATGAAGTTCGGCGGCGCCGGGGTTTATGAGAAGCATGCCAACATCATCATCAAGGACAGCGACGACTGTTCCGCGCAGGACATCCTGGAGTTGTCCCGGATGATGGCCGCGGCAGTGCACGAAAGGTTCGATATCGAGCTGATGCGCGAGGCGCAACTGCTCGGCGATTTCGACGATGCCGGTGTTGCATCGGACCGTGCCTGATTCCATCGCAGGTTTGGCGAACCATGGCAGCAAACTCCAGTAATCCGGAAATGCCCGGGCATCCGATCGTCTTTTACGACGGCGCTTGTGTGCTGTGCAGCGGCTTTGTCGCCAAGGCGATCAACGCGGACACCCGCGGGGTTTTTCGTTTCGCCCCGCTGCAGGGGGACACTGCCGGCGCGATGCTGCCGCCGCTGCCCGGGGACCGGCGCCACTGGAGTGTCGTCTATCTCGATGCGGACGGCCTGCGCACGTCCTCGGACGCGGCGCTGGAGATCGCCCGGCGGCTCGGCGGCTGGTGGCGGCCGCTGGCCTGGTGCCGGATTGTGCCGCGCGGCCTGCGCGACTTCGTGTATCGGTTCATCGCGCGACACCGGTACCGTGCCCTTGGTGAGCGCCACTCCTGCACCCCGCTGACCCCTGGGCAGCAGGCCCGAATTCTTCCCTGAGCCTTCCGCGGCGCCTTTGGACATGCGGCCGCCCTGGCGGTAACTTCGATGATGGAACAGTTGTCATTAATTGCGACCTCCGCATTCGGCCTGGAGGCAGTTGTCAAGCGTGAGTTGTCGGCGCTCGGCTATGAACCCGGCGCTGCCGAGGCCGGTCGTATTTTTTTCCGCGCCCCGCTGGTTGCCATTCCGCGCACGAACCTGTGGCTGCGCAGTGCCGATCGTGTGCTGCTGCACGTGGGGACCTGCCGGGCCGATGATTTCGACCAGCTCTTCGACAACACCCGGGCCCTGCCCTGGCACCAGTGGGTGCCGGCAGACGCGGCGTTTCCGGTGCGCGGCAAGTCGGTGCGGTCGAAATTGACCAGCGTCCCGGCGGTTCAGCGGACGGTGAAGAAGGCTATCGTCGAGAAGCTGCAGGAGGCCCACGGTACTGGCAGTCTGCCGGAGACCGGCGCCAGGTTCCAGGTTGAAGTGGCGCTGCTGCAGGACCGCGCAATCCTGACCATCGATGCCAGCGGCAACGGTTTGCACAAGCGCGGCTATCGCACCCACTCCGGCCCGGCACCGCTCAAGGAGACCCTGGCGGCCGGGCTGTTGCAGCTGAGTTTCTGGCAACCGGGGCGGCCGTTGCTCGACCCGTTCTGCGGCACCGGCACAATCCCCGTCGAGGCGGCGATGATCGCCCGCAACATGGCGCCCGGGTGCCGCCGGAGCTTTGCCGCCGAGGCCTGGCCATGGCTGCCGGGGGAACTGTGGCAACAGGCCCGCGACGAGGCAGCGGATCTGCAGCAGGCCGCGGGCGCCGGCCGTATCGTCGGCAGCGATAGCGATGCGGGGGCAATGAAACTGGCCGAGGCCCATGCCGTGATCGCCGGGGTTGCGGGCGACATCCATTTCCGGCGTCGCGACTTTGCCGAGCTGCACACGGCCGATCGTTTCGGCTGCCTGGTTGCCAATCCACCCTACGGCGAGCGCCTCGACAACGATGAAGCGCTGCATACACTGTATCGCGATATGCCGGCGGTCCTGGCACGGCTCGATACCTGGTCGCATTTCATCCTGACCTCGTACCCGGATTTCGAGTCGATCATGGGCCGGAAAGCGGACAAACGCCGCAAACTCTACAACGGGCGGCTGGCCTGTACCTACTTCCAGTTTCACGGACCGCCGCCCGGGCATGACGAACCCGATGAGGCAGGGGCGCTGCGACCGGCCTTTGGCCGGCTGCCGGCGGCTGCCGGGAAGCAGGCGGACGAATTCCGCCGCCGCCTGCAAAAGCGCGCCCGGCACCTGCGTCGCTGGCCGGGCCGCGGCATCACCTGCTATCGGTTGTACGACCGGGATGTGCCGGGCGTGCCGCTGGTGATCGACCGCTATGACGATTGTCTGCATGTCTCCGAGTATCATCGACCCGAGGCTTCGAGCAGTGACTCGCATCAGGCCTGGCTCGACCTGATGATCAGCGTGGTGGCAGAGGTGCTCGAGGTGACGGACGACCGGATCTTCCTCAAGCAACGGCAGCGGCAGAGCGGCGCGCGGCAGCATGAGCGCGTGTCGGATGCCGGGTTTGAGCGGATTGTCGGGGAAGGCGGCCTGAAGTTCCGCGTCAATCTTTCCGACTATACCGACACCGGCCTGTTTCTCGATCACCGCATCACCCGGTCGCTGGTGCGCCAGCAGGCGGCCGGTGGTCGCTTCCTGAATCTCTTCGGATACACTGGCGCGTTTACGGTCTACGCCGCCGCCGGCGCCGCCGCCGCGACAACGACCGTCGATTTGTCCGCGACCTACCTGCGCTGGGCGGAGGACAATATGCGGCTCAACGAGTTCGCCGATGCCCGCCTACACCGCTTCGTGAGAGATGATGCAATGGCGTTCATGCGGAAACTGCCGGAGACGGAGAAATTCGACCTGGTCGTGGTCGACCCGCCGACTTTTTCAAACAGCAAGGCGATGACGGATGTCTGGGACGTCCAGCGTGATCACGGCGAGTTGCTGAACCTGGTACTGTCCCGTACCGCCGACGGCGGCGTCGTTTTTTTCTCGACCAACTACAGGAAATTCAAGCTGGACGCCGAGCCGACGGGTTGCGACCTGCGTGAGATTACCCGACAAACGATGCCTGAGGATTTCAATGACAATGGTGCCCACCGCTGCTGGCTGTTGACCCGCAAAGGGTAGCGTGCCGCCCGCCGGGCGTTGCGGCAGACGGGCCGGCCCGCAAAAAGTTCGCGCCGCCGGTGCATACGGACCTACGGTGACCAGTGGTTGTCCAGTAGGCGATGGGTGTACGGCTGCGGCTGATCACCCTCGAAGTCGTCGACGACGTGGCCGTTGCCCAGCAACACGTACTTGTAGCTGGTCAGGCCCTCGAGTCCGACCGGCCCGCGGCTGTGCAGGCGGTTTGTGCTGATCCCGACCTCGGCGCCGAGACCGTAACGGAAGCCGTCGGCGAAACGCGTCGAGGCGTTGTGCACGACGGAAGCGGAATCGACCGCGCTGATGAACTGCGTCGCGGCGTCCTGGTCCTCGGTGACAATGGTGTCGGTGTGATGGCTGCCGAACGTGTTGATGTGATCGATCGCCGACCCGATGTCATCAACAACCCTGATGGCGATGATGTAATCGAGGTATTCCGTCTTCCAGTCGTCGTCCGTTGCCGGGACCACCTGCTCGCCGAGGATTTCCCCGGTGGCCGCGTCGCCGCGCAGCTCGACGTTTCCGGCGCCAAAAGCGGGCGCCACCGCAGCCAGGAACTTCGGCGCGATCCCACGATGCACCAGCAGTGTCTCGGCGGCATTGCACACGGCGACGTACTGCGTCTTTGAATCGACGGCAATGCGGACGGCGCGATCGATGTCGGCAGCGGCGTCGACATAGACGTGGCAGATACCGTCGGCATGGCCCATTACGGGAATGTTGGTGTTTTCCATGATGTGCTGGACAAACTCGTTCGAGCCGCGCGGAATGAGCAGGTCGATGTCATGATGCAGGTCGAGAATGGCGGCCACGTCCTCGCGGGTCTCGAGCAGGCCGATCCAGCCGGACGGCATGCCGGCCTCGACCGTTGCCGCTTCGATGACCTCGGCAAGGATGCGGTTCGAGTTTGACGCTTCCCGGCCGCCCTTGAGCAGCACCGCGTTGCCTGATTTCAGGCAGAGTGCGGCAATTTGCACCAGGGCGTCGGGGCGCGATTCGAAGATGACGCCGATGACCCCGATCGGCACGGAGACCCGGTAGAGCTCCAGGCCGCCGGCCAGTTCCATCGCCGACTGCGTCCGGCCCAGGGGGTCGGATTGGCTGCGGACGCTCCGGACCATCTCGGACAAGCTCTCGTACTTCTTGTCGAGTTGCAGACGCTTGAGCAGCGGCGCCGCAATTTCGCCGGCCTGCACCATTTTCTCGGCCGCCGCGATATCCCGGCTGTTGGCTTCGAGGATCTCCGCCTGACGCTCGGCCAGGGCGGCGTCGATGGCGGTCAGGGCGGCGTCCCGGCTTTCGGCGGACCTGGTTGCCAGCTCACGCGCCGCGCCGCGCGCGTTGGCCGCCATGGTTTGGATCAAAGTGCTCATTGTCAAGGTTGTATTGGGATGGTCGGGTCGGGCGGTACAAGGTCAATATATCCGCCCGACACTGAATGTGCCGGAAATTTCCGCGGACAATGCCTTGTCCGGGGCGTGGCGCCCCGATCTAGACATCACGCCGCCGTGGGCGGAACGCTGCTGACAAGGGCCTACGGCTCGAGCTCCGGATACAGCGGCAGCGCAATGCCGTCGCCGCCGTTTTCGACGGAGCGATAGGCCGCTTCCATGAGTTCGACGCAACGCAGGCCCTCGACCCAGGTAAGGCAGGGCTCGCGATCCTCGCTGACCCAGCGGGCGAAATCGTTGACCTCGAGCCCGAAGGCGTGATCGAAACCGAGATCGTCGAAGCGTTCGTGGTGCGCTTCGTCTTCGTCGAGCCGCTGCCAGTACAGGTCGAGGTGATCCATGAAAGGTTCGAGCTTGAAGCCGCCGTGCCGGCACTCGACACGTGGCCCCTGGGATTCGCGGAACTTATGGATCGGGTACGACAAGCTGCCGGTCAGCGTGAACACCGCACCGGACTTGTAACGCACGGTTACATGCAGGCTGTCGGGGAATTTGTACCGCGGATCCTGCTGCGGGCCAGTGACCGCCCACACCTTTTCCGCATCGCCGAAGACGGCCCGTGACCAGTCGAGCACGTGGACCCCGTGCATGTGCAGAAAACCGCCGGACAAGGCCGGGTCGGACCACCAGCAGTTCCAGAACTCGTACGGCCGGTTGTCGGTATGCTGGGCGACGGTCCCGGACACCGCGGCGCCGAGCAGGGCGTCGTCCGTCAGTTCGATCATCCGCGCCCACGGCGGCCGCAGCCGGCGTTTGTGCCCGACCATCAGCTTGACCTGGTTGCGCTCACAGGCGCGGACCATGTCCCAGCACTCAGGGACGGTGCGGGCCATTGCCTTCTCGCAGTAGACGTGCAACCCGGCATCGGCGGCCGCAACGGTGATGTCGCGGTGCAGAAAATTGCCGGTGCAGACGGCGACGGCATCCAGCCCGCCGGCGCTTAACATGGCGTTGGTGTCGGTGTACTCCCGGGCCGTCAGATTACGGTGGGCCGCGACCGCCGCGGTGCTGTCCGGATTGACATCGCACAGCGCAACGATGTCGGCGGTTTCCAGGAGGTAGCTGCTGAATTCCTTGCCGAAGCTGCCGCAGCCGATCAGGCCGAACCGAAGTTTGTCGCTCATGATGAAATCGTCGTGGTTGTGGGTTCGAAGGTTGTCGAAAGTACGACAGGATTGATGCATTCCCAGAACACCGTGCCGATTTTCGGGGCGGCGTCGTGGGCCGGCGGGGATTCTCCCATCCAGCGTCCGTCCGGCGGTTCATCCGCCGGCTGATGCCTCGAATCGGACGACAACCGCCAGCGACTGCGGTGGTTGTCCAGGCTGGCGTACCCGGGGCGCATCGTCAAGGCCGGCAGTTCTCCGACGGTCCCGGGCGAGGTCTCCGGCTCGTATCCGAACGATGTGATTGGCTTGGTCATGGTGTTGGCGGATCTGCCTGGCGCGACGACAGATGCATCTTGCCATGCTTTGCGTTTGCCGGTATCGCACCGGCAGTGCCGCGTGTATCCGCGGCGATGAACATGATCGTCTACCGATCGAGCAAATCTTCCGGCTGCAGTTTGATCGGCTGGCCGCTTCGGACGCTTTCGAGCAGGCGCAGCGCGATGTTGGTGACCTCGATCGCCGACTCGAGCGGGCAGGGGTTTTCGCCATCACCGCGAAGATGCGCGGCGAACCGGTGCAGGTGTGAATTGTGGCCCTTCTCCGGAAACGCCGACATGGCCGGCAGCTCGCCACCCTGCCGCCGGATTTCCTGGAAACGATCACCGGCCTCGTAAAAGGATTCCAACCCGATCTTGTCGGTGACCTCAGCGCCGCTGCCGAGTGGGAAACTGGTGCGAAACGGTTCGCTGTCCAGGCCCCGTTGGCGGACTTCCATGTGATGGTCCAGGCAGATCGTAACATTGCGCAGCCCGACTTCGATCAACTCCTTGGGATAATCGAAATTGCCCACCATCGAATGCATTAGTGTCGTCTGCGAACCGTCCTCGAAGCTGATGATCTCCGTGAAGTTGCCGCGATTCGAACCACTGGCGTACACCTTAGAAGGCGCGCTGTCGTTGAGCCACAGCGCCAGATCGATGAAGTGCACCATCTCCTGCAGGATTATGCCGGCCTTGTCATCGTAGATCCAGGCTTTCCAGGTGCGCACATCGTCATTGATGCGAATCAGCGTCTGGGTCTGGTCTTCCTCGTCGAACTTGAACTTTTTTTCGTGGAGTCGATCGATGATGGCGCCGCGGTCGGCACCCTCCACTCGCGCCTTGTCCACCAGGCGCTTGAACTCGAGCATCGCCGGGCTGGAGCGTCGATTGTGCCCGACGCATACCGGCACGCCGGTCTCCTTGTGGGTCGCGAGGATCTCGGCCATCTCCGACGTCGACTCGGCCAGCGGTTTCTCGGTATACACTGCAATGCCGTGCCGCAACGCTTCACAGATGATTTCGCCGCGGAGGGAGGAATGCGTGCACAGGACGATCAGGTCAATGTCGTCGGCGTCAGTGATGGCGCGCCAATCCGTTTCGTGCCGCCCGGCGCCCCACTCTTTTTGCGCCTGCACCGCGGTTTCGCGGCGGACATCGCAAACGGCGCACAGCTCGATCTCGTCACTGGTGGCGATGTTCGGAAGGTGGGCACCGTTGGCCAGGGCGCCGCAGCCGATCACTGCTGCTGGCATTTTCATTGATACATCTCTACTCGCATGATTTCAACCAAGGAGGTGACAGTACGCCGCAGGTGCACCAAGTCAAACTGTTCCCCGGCCTTCCTCGACGGTATTCGTATTTCCAGTGCCCTGCGGTAAGTTCAAATCAACTCTACGTGCGGCTGAATTTTACAACTTTTTCCCGGACCATGGCCAACGGAATCAATTGGAACCCGGCTTTCGAGGCGTTGCCGTTTTCGCCGATCCGCAAGATGTTCAACACGGCGGCGACCATGGAGGATGTCCTGCATCTTTCGATCGGCCAGCCCGACTTTCCGACCCCGCCGCATATTATCGAGGCGCACATCGAGGCGTTGCGCGACGGCAAGACACGTTACGAGATGGACGCCGGCCTGCCGGAACTGCGCCAGGCGTTGGCGTCCTTTTACAGCGGCCGCTATGGGATCGGGCTGGAACCGGAGAACGTGCTGGTTACGACTGGCTGTTGCGAGGGCATGTTCATCGCCCTCACCGGCGCCGTGCGCCCCGGCGCCGAGATTATTCTGGCCGAGCCCTATTTCGTCCTGGCGCACGTTGCCGAGATGGCCGGCGCGACATTGCGATGCATCCCGACCACGGCCGCCAACGGTTACCAGCTCGACCCCCAGGAGGTGATCGACGCGATCAACGAGCGGACCACCGCGATCCTGCTCAACTCCCCAGGCAACCCGACCGGCACGGTCTATCCGCGGGAGACGGTCACGACGATCTGCGAGGCTGCCGCCGAGCGTGGCATCGCCGTGATCAGCGACGAAGTCTATGACCGACTGGTCCTCGACGATGTCAACTATGCCAGCGCCTTGACCTGCGCCCCGAGCCTGGACAACATGATCATGTCGAGCAGTGTGTCGAAGACGTATTCCATGGCCGGCATGCGGATCGGCTGGGTGATCTCCTCGCCCGAGAACATCGAGACCATGCAGCGGCCGCACATGTTCATAAGCACGACGGAGAACACCGCCTCCCAATGGGCGGCCGTCGCTGCGTTGAATGGCGACCAGGGCTGTGTCGGCGAAATGGTCGCGGCCTATCGTGAGCGGCGCGACCGGGTCGTCGAGCTGGTCGCGGCCGCACCGCACCTGACTGCCTACAGCCCGGGCGGCGCCTTCTTCATCACACCGTCATTGCCGGCGGGCACCGACGGTTTCGACGTCGCCATGCGCATGCTCACGGAAGCACGCGTCTGTACGGTGCCGGGCGGTGCCTTCGGCCAGAGCTGCGGCAACGCGTTGCGGATCAGCTTTGCAACGTCGATGGAAATAATCGAAAACGCCTTTGCGAGGATCATACCATGGCTCGGGAAGCAATCCTTCTGACCCGGCAGGATATCGCTGCCAACATCGACATCACCGCCGCCGTCCCGGCGATCGAGGAGGCGCTTGGCGCCTTCGAGAAGGGCGAGGACTATCTGCCGCCGAAAGCGATCCTCGAGATTCCCGTCGGCGAACCCGGCACCGCTTACGCCGCCTGTATCTCGGGCTACACGAAGACGACCAACCTGATGTCGATGAAGATCGGCCACGAGCGTACCCATAACCAGGCGCGTGGCCTGCCGACGACCGAGGCCTGGGTCATGGTCTTCGAGCCGGAGACCGGCGAGCTGCTGATGATCTGCGACGGCACATTGCCGACCATGCTGCGTATCGCTGCCGCTGCTGCGGTCGGCGCCGGGCAACTGGCCCGCGACGATGCACACACGCTCGCCGTGATCGGCGCCGGACAACTCGGCCGGCAGTGCCTGCGGGCGGTGAATACCGTGCGCCGGTTTGAAACGATCTACCTGCACGATGCCGTTGCGGAGTTCGCAGAAGCCGTCGCCGGCGACCTGGCTGCGGAGCTCGCAGTGCCCATCGAGGTGGCGGACGCGGAGACTGCAGCGTGCAACGCCGACGTGATCGTCACGGCGACCAACAGCCGCGAACCAATCATCATGTCCGACTGGGTGCGCCCGGGCACGCACCTGTCGTGCATGGGTACCGATCTGGCCGACAAGATCGAATGCGAAATGGCGCTGCTGCCGCGCTGTCGGCTGTTTGCGGACAAGGTCGAACACGCCTTGTTGCGCGGTGAAGTCAGCCAGGCCGTGGCGGCGGGGATTCTCGATGAGAACTGCTACCTCGGCTCCCTCGGCCAGGTCATCAACGGTGACCTGGCGGGCCGCAGCAGCAACGATGACATCACGGTGTTT
>PVBE010959390.1_pt1 | contig 11228 bp, 6 predicted proteins | sample 1631181 | NCBI WGS metagenome assembly PVBE01 (sample SAMN08397723, study PRJNA350692) | Marine metagenome, whole genome shotgun sequencing project. | isolation source: water | place: Pacific Ocean | collected 2012-04 | reverse complement strand
TGGTCCACCGCCCCCGCGTCGTCTCCCCGCTGCGCCAGGATCCGGCCCAGGTAGAGGTGGGCTGACTTGTCGCCGTAGCCCAGCAGCGTGTTGAACTCGTTCAGCGCCTTGTCGAGATCTCCCGTCCAGTAGAGAGCTTCGGCGTGGCCCTTCAGGTAGCGAGCGCTGCCCGGTTTCATGGACAGGGCCTTGCCGTAGGCGGTGAGTGCCGTAGGCCAGTTGCGCTGGGCTGCGGCCTGCGCGCCCGCGCGAGAGTGGTCCTCGGCCGTCGTGGCGGCCTGGGATATGCCACCCGTCGGCTGCACGCTCTGGACCGAACCCTGCTGGCTGCCCTGGTCTTGGCTGGTTTCGCAGGCGGGGCCTTCGAGCCTGCCCTCGCGGCAGTACTTTGCCTTGAGCTCGGGCGTGAGCGCCCGGTAGATGTTCTCTTCGGGATCGTCTTCCGTACCGATGGGATCAGGGGGTTGCTCGTCGTCGGGCTGCAGCTGCAGCTCGATCTGCCTTAGAATCTCCTCGCGGTCGAACTCGGGATTGCTCACACTACCGGGGTTCTCCTCCAAGCCGACCTGCGAGCCAGGCTGCGTACCGACCTGGGCCGGCGTGGGAGGGGCGCGCCCGAAGGCGTACCAGAGCACTGCCGCCACGCCCACGGTTCCGGCGGCCATGAGCCAGAAATTGCGCCGAGAGCTATCCGAGCCCTTCGCGCCCTTGCCAGACCCCGGCTTGCGGCCTTGGGCTTCCGCCTTCCGCCGCGCCCGCATGCGCTCACGCTGGCGCTGTTTGAGGCTCTCGAAGGGGTCGACGAAGCGCTGGGGATCGGGAGCAGGCTGGGTCGGACCGGGCAGGGGCTTGGAGGAAGGGGAAGCGTCCACGGCCTTGTGGCCTGGGCGCTCGAACACACCCGTGGAGATGTTGTTGCGAAGGCTGCCCATGCCCACGACCATGATGGGCCCGTCCTCGAACTCCTCTTCCTCTCCCTCCTCGCCGCGTTCCTGGAGCTGATCCTCGAGCTCTTCGTAGACCTGGACGAAGTACGCGTCGAGGTCGGGGATGTCGCCGATGCGGACCCAGTTCGAGCCATCGTGGGAGATGACGTCGTCTTCGGTGACGCGGCGGTCTTGGATGTACTTGCGCAGGGTGCCGATGTCGGAGAAGTCGTACACCAGCCCGATCTTGACTCTGACCTTCCAGGTGGAGATGCCTACCCGTCGGTAGTCGAGCTGATCGGCCCGCTTGACCGTACCCACCAAGCCCGAGCTGCTGTCTGCGTCTTGGGCCAAGGGGTTGGAGGACCCGTCCACGTCGTCCTGCGTGTCTTCTTCGGCAGCCTGGCTGGGCTCCTGCCCCGGCTCGGGCTCGTTGCCCTTGGTGTACACCACGAAGACGTGCTGGCACTCGGGGCAGGTGAAGCGTGCACCACGGCCCTTGATCTTGCTGTCATCGAGTTTGTATCGAGCGGCGCAGCGCTCGCAGGTGACGATCATTCCGGAGGACCTTCCCGAGACAGACCTCGAGCAGCGAAGCTACCACGCCATGGAGCCTGTCCGCAACGCATACGAGCCGTGAAGCGGCCGTGGACCAGCGCACCGCCGACCGGGTTCCGCACCAGGAGAGGGAGGTTCAATCCACCAACACCTCGAGCCGCGCTTCTCTTACACGCAGCTTCTTCTTTCCGAACCGCTCGAAGAAGACCACCACCCTCATGGAAGGACCACGGCCTTCACAGGCCTGTATGGTGCCTTCACCGAACGCTACGTGCTGGACTCGAACTCCGGGTCGGAACGCATCGGGCGTGTCTGGGACCATGGTGAGCCTGTTGGCGGCATGACCCGGTGGAGATTCGGACCGCTGTTTCTGGGCGCGCACGTTCGCCAACAGGGCGTCGAGCTTGCCCGTGGCCCCAGGCGGCAACGGGCTGGGAGGAGGTCGGTGTGCGCTGCCGGAACCGGACCCACCGAGGGGCTGCAGGTGTCGGCTGGGAAGCTCGCGCAGGAACGGCGAGGGCCGCGCGGCGGCGAAGCGTCCTGCACCGGACCATCCACCTCCTTCGCCGCGCACCCACCGCCTGGACGGCCGGCAGAGCACCAGCCGCTCACGGGCCCGGGTGAACGCCACGTAGGCCAGCCTGCGCTCTTCTTCGATGTCTTCGAGCCGCTCCTCGGCACGGGCGTGGGGAAAGACCTTTTCGACCAGGCCCACCACGAACACCAGGGGGAACTCGAGACCCTTGGCCAGGTGCACGGTCATGAGCGTGACCTGGCCGTCGTCGTCGGGCAGGTCCTGATCGGCCGACGCCAGGGTGGCCTGCTCGAGGAAGGTTCGAAGCCGCTCTACCGGGGAAGCGTCGGCTGGCAAGCCGTCGTCGGTGGTGCGGGCGGCGCGGGCCAGGGCTTCGATGTTCTCGATGCGCCCCTGGGCCTCGAGGGACTCCTCGGCGCGCAGGGCATCGAGGTAGCCCGTTTCTTGCGCGATGCGTTCCACCAGCTGGGCGGGATGCAGCGCTGCCGCGTCGGAGGCCAGGCGATCCATGATACCCACGAAGCCCGCCACGGCCTTGGCGGCCCGCCCGCGGGCCTGCTGGGCGAACCGCCTGGAAGCCTCGAGCAGGGGCACGCCCTGGTCGTCGGCGAGAGCGCGCACGCGGCCCACCGTCGCCGGCCCGATGCCACGGCTGGGCACGTTGACGACGCGCAGGTAGGCCATGCTGTCGGTGGGATTGACCAACAGTCGCAGGAAGGCCACCACGTCGCGGACCTCGCGGCGCTCGTAGAACCGACGCCCCCCCACGACCACGTGGGGGATGCGGGCGTGACCCATGGCCTGCTCGAGGGGTCGAGATGCCGCGTGGGTGCGGTAGAAGACGGCGATATCTCCAGGGCGCCGACCACGGCGTAGCTGCCGAGCGATCTCGTCGACCACCTTGAGCGCTTCGTCCTCTTCGTCACGGCCGATCAGCTGGTAGACCGGATCGCCCGCGGGGGCTTCGGTCCACAGGGTCTTGTCCTTGCGGTGCTGGTTGTGGCTGACCAGAGCCCCTGCCACCGCCAGGATGTTGCCCGTGGAGCGATAGTTGCGCTCGAGTCGGATGGTCTTGACATCGGGGAAGTCGCGCTCGAAGTCCAGGATGTTGCGGATGTCCGCCCCGCGGAAGGAGTAGATGGACTGGTCGTCGTCACCGACCACCGCCAGGTTGTGCGGCGGTGCTCCGGCCAGCGCCTTGATGAGCCGGTACTGAGCGTGGTTGGTGTCTTGGTACTCGTCGACCAGCAGGTAGCGGTAGCGGTCGCGGTAGGCGGAAAGGGTGGCGGGATCCTGCTCGAGTAGCTGGACCATGCGCCCCACCAGGTCGTTGAAGTCCATGGCGTTGGATGCCAGCAGTGCGTTCTGGTAGTGGCCGAACACCTCGCCCAGGCGCATGGCGAGCGCACCAGGCTGAGCCAGCACGCCATCGACCGCATCCTGGGGTGCCAGCAGGCGGTTCTTGGCTTGATCGATGCGCCCCCGGTAGGCGCGAGGTGGGTACCGCTTGGGATCGATGTCCAGTCTCTTCAGGATGTCTTTGAGCAGGCGGAGCTGGTCGTCGTCGTCGTAGATCACGAAGGAGGAGGTGAATCCGAGCTTTGGGGCTTCGCGTCGAAGAAAACGGGCACAAGCGGAGTGGAAGGTGGCCACGGTGATGCGCCGGGCTTGGTCGCCCACCAGCCGCGCGACGCGCTCGCGCATTTCTTGCGCGGCCTTGTTGGTGAAGGTGACCGCGAGGATGGACCAGGGGGGGACTCCCTGTTCGACCAGCTGGGCAACGCGGCAGGTGAGCACGCGAGTCTTTCCGGACCCTGCGCCGGCAAGCACCAGCAGGGGGCCGTCGAGGTGACGTACGGCTTCGAGTTGCTCGGGGTTGAGCCCCAGCAGGTGGTCGGGCAGGCTCACTCGGGGACCTCGCCTTCGTCGGGAGCGGTTGGGAGGGACACGGCCGGTTCTTGGCCGTCCTGGGCCCTGTCGCGGAACTGCTCGCGGAGGTGGCGGGCACCCTGGGGGAAGGTGACCTGACGGGCCCTGCCGATGGCCAGCGCGTGAGCCGGCACGTAGGCGGTGATGGTACTCCCGGCTCCCAGCAGGGCTCCGTCCCCCACGGTGAGCGGGGCCACCAACGCGGTGTTCGAGCCGATGAACACCCCCTCGCCGATGATCGTGGGGTGTTTGCCGAACCCGTCGTAGTTGCAAGTGATGGTGCCCGCCCCCACGTTGGTGCCCGAGCCGATGGTGGCATCGCCCAGGTAGGAAAGATGGGAGGCCTTGACGCCATCGGCCAGGGTCGTCTTCTTGGTCTCGACAAAGTTGCCGACACGGCAGGCTTTCCCGAGCTTGGTGCCTGCGCGGAGGTGAGAGAAGGGGCCAACCTGGGACTCCGGCCCCACCTGGGCGCCCTCGAGCACGCTGCTGGGTTTGATCACGGCACCGGCGGCCACCACCGTGTCGCGGAGCACGGAGTGAGCACCGACGCGCGCGCCGGCCCCGACGCTGGTGAGACCCGCCAGCACGACGCCCGGCTCGAGCACCGCGTCGGGCTCGAGCACCACGTCGGCTTCGACCCGGATGGTGGCCGGGCGTTGCATGGTGACCCCGGAGGCGGCCCAGCGCTCTATGATGCGGTCCTGCAGCACGTCTTCGGCGCGGGCCAGCGCCGCGCGGTCGTTGATGCCCCACAGGCTGGCGGCGTCGGTCGAGCAGGTGGCGCGAAGTCGGCCGGCGCTGGCGGCCATGGCCACGGCGTCGGTGATGTACAGCTCGTTCTTGGGAGGGTGGGGCCGAAGAGAGGGGAGGACGGTGTCACGCAGCCAGGCAGCCTCGAAGGCGTAGATACCCGCGTTGACCTCCCGGATGCCCAGCTGCTCGGCGGTGGCTTCCGAGGCCTCGACGATGCCGACAACACGACCGCTCTGGCGGACGATCCGACCGTAGGCGCCGCCATCTGGAAGGACCGTGGAGAGCACGGTGCACAGCGCGTCACCGTGGCTGTCCAGCAGGCCACGCAGCATGGAAGGGCGCAGCAGTGGGGCGTCGCCGGGCAGCACGATGACGGTGCCGCTCGCGGGAAGCAGGTGGGCCGCCGCGCGCACGGCGTCGCCGGTGCCCCGGGGCTGCTGCTGACGGGCGCAATCGACCCCGGGGAGGGCCTGACGCACCTGTTCTTCCTGGTGGTGGACCACGGCGACGACCCGGCAGCCGGCTTGCTGGGCCGCCGCAACGACCCAGCCGACCATGGGCCGGCCGCACAGGGGATGCAGCACCTTTGCCAGGCTGGAGCGCATGCGGGTGCCGAGGCCGGCGGCGAGGACCACCGCGAGAGGCTGGGGATCGGAGGGAGCCATGAGTCATCCGAGAACACGGGGAAGCCGCTGAGCTATCCCGGGTTCCCTTCGCTCGCCGGTCAGGGAATGTCCGCTACTCGAGGGTGACGGTCCAACCCCCCGGCGAGCCATCCCAGCCCGCCACCACGACGCTGTAGGTGGTGTTGGCGGAGAGGGAGCGTGTGAAGCCCTCGGGCTGGTAGCCCCCCTCTTCCACCGAGCCAGCCAGGTTGTTCTGGCCCTGAAGCAGATGGAGGTCGTAGTCCGAGCCGACCGCGTCCCAGACCAGCGAAAACGTGACGGTCTGGGACGAGGAGAGCTTGAACTCGGTCCAGTCCAGGTCGCCCGTGTAGGAACCCCCGCTGTTCGAGGCCCGGTAGAGGTTGCCCTCGATGATCGCCGGCAGGGTGATGGTGCCGAGCCAGGCGGCGTCGGAGGATTCGTCGCCGCCTTCGCTGACCGTGGCCGTGTAGCCGGCCATCGTGAAGGAGTCGGACAGCGTGTCCGAGCGGTTTCCAGCAGCGTCGGCGACGTACATCGTGCCGCTCACCGTGTCGCCAACCTCGAGGCGAGAACCGTCGACATGGCAGCGGGAGGTGCCCGTCGCGGAGTACTGATCGAGATCGGCCGGGATGTCGAACGCATACCCGGCGCCACCGATGGTGAGCGAGACCAGGCCGCCGGTCAGATCGTTGTCCAGGTCGAAGACCTCGAAGGTGACCTGGACGGTCTCGTCGCTCCCGCGCTCGGAGAGATCGAGGGAGCTGAGTTGGGGCGCGTTGTCGCCGTCTCCGGGATCGGTCTCGTGGGTTTCTTCCTCGGTGTCCTCTTCCGGCTGGGTGTCGGTCGTGCGGCCGGGCTCCAGCGGTTCCTCGGGTGGCCCGTCGCCCGAGTCGAAAAACGTGGGCTCGAGGAAGAGCGTGCCGCAGCCCAAGAGAATCAGGGGCAAGAGCGCGGGCCAGGTTCTGGTCATCACACCTCCCTGGGTGGGGGCGAGCGCGAGGGTACGGGGCCGCAACGATGATACAACCCGAGGCCCAAATTCGCTACCGTTATAGCCTTTCCCCGCTAATCTACTGCTCTTTCGGCCCTTCGGGGATGACGCGCCGCGCCGCAGACGCCCCGTCGGAGGGACAGAACCCGAATCGGGCGTGGTGCACGAACCCGCGATAGACCTTTTTGGCTTTCGCCGCCCCTCCCTCCCACCGCCCGAGAGGTACTTCGTGTCCCAGCAGATCGCCATGGAGCTCACCGACCGCTACAGCGCCCGAAACTACAACCCCCTCCCCGTCGTGCTCTCCAAGGGCTACGGTGTCTGGGTCGAGGACGCCGACGGCAAGCGCTACATGGACATGCTGGCCTGCTACTCGGCGGTCAACCAGGGCCACTGCCACCCGCGCATCAAGGCCGCCATGCTCGAGCAGCTCGACCTGCTCACGCTCACCAGCCGCGCCTTCCACAACGACAAGATGGGCCACTTCGTACAGAAGCTCTGCGAGCTGTCCGGCTTCGACAAGGCCCTGCCCATGAACACCGGCGCCGAAGCGGTCGAGACGGGCCTCAAGGCCGTGCGCAAGTGGGGCTACAAGGTCAAGGGCGTGCCGGCCGACAAGGCCGAGATCATCGTCTGCGCCGACAACTTCCATGGTCGCACCACCACCATCGTGGGGTTCTCCACCGAAGACCAATACCGCGATGGTTTTGGCCCCTTCACGCCGGGCTTCCGGGTCATCCCCTTCGGCGACGCCGCCGCCCTCGAGGCCGCGTTCAGCTCGAACACCGTCGCGTTCCTGGTCGAGCCGGTCCAAGGTGAGGCTGGCATCATCCTGCCCCCCGAGGGCTTCCTGAAAAAGGCACGCCAGCTCTGCGACCGGTGGGGTGCCCTGCTCTTCCTCGACGAGATCCAGAGCGGCCTGGGCCGAACGGGCAAGATGTTCGCCTTCGAGCACGAAGGTGTTCGCCCGGACTGCATGTCCGTGGGCAAGGCCCTGTCGGGCGGCTTCTACCCGGTGTCCGCCTTCCTGGCGTCCAGCGAGGTGATGGGAGTCTTCAATCCCGGCGACCACGGCTCCACCTTCGGTGGCAACCCCCTGGCATCCGCCGTGGCTTGCGCCGCGCTGGACGTGCTGGTGGACGAAGGCCTGGTGGCCCGCGCCGCCGAGCTTGGCGACTACCTCATGCATCAGCTGCGCCTCATCGACAGCCCACACGTCGAGGTCGTGCGCGGAAAGGGCCTGTTCATCGGTGTCGTCATCAAGGACAGCTCCGGGCCGGCGAGGCCGTTCTGCGAGCGGCTCATGGAGCTGGGTGTTCTGGCCAAGGAAACCCACCACCAGGTCATCCGCTTGGCCCCGCCCCTGGTCATCACGAAAGAAGAGATCGACTGGGCTCTCGAGCGCCTCCGGCAGGTGCTGGTCGACTGATGCGCATCGTACACACGGGCTGTGCGGGGCTGAGGCTGGAGCTCGACGGCGGTGCGGTGATCGCCATCGACCCCGCCGAAGACCCCGGTCCGTTGGATGCCATCCTGCTCACCTGGAACGAAGCGGAGCGGCTGCAGGGAGCCCTCGAAGCCGTGCTGGCCGAGCGCTGCCCGCGGGTGGTGGCTCGACCCGAGATCTTGGACTGGATCGCTCGAAAGGGAGCGCTGGACGCCGCGGACCTTGCGGGCGAACACGCGGGTGTGTTGGTCGAGGCCGAGACCTACGAACCCGTGCCCTACGCCACCCCGGCCGAAGCCATGCGCAAGACCCGCAGCGCTGTCACGGATCCACTGCGGGCCGCAGGTCGGCTCATCACCCGTGCTCGGCTTCCCTCCGCTCCCCCTGTGGTCCTAAGGCTCACGCTTCCCGACGGACGCCACCTCGTGCACCTCAACTGCGCGCTGCACCGCGACACACCCCGAGCGTGGCTCGATGACGTGGCAGCCCGCTGGGGGGGAGCCGACTGGGTGCTCGCCAGCTGGGACTACGACGAGGACGAAGCCTTCCGAGAACAAATCGGTGCCTTTCGCGCCCAGCGAGTGCTCATCACCGACCTGGTCAATCAGGTACGAGGCAAGCTGGGCCTGCCCCAGGTCAGCCGAACGCTGACCGCCGACCGACTGGCCGACAAGGGCGTGCCCGTGCTCATGCTGGCAGCGCAGACCTCGCTCAGGTTCGACCGAGCGCTCTACAGGGGCACGTAGATCAGCGTGACCAGCAGGTCCTCGGGTGTTGTCGCCAGGTCCGACACGTACGCCTCCCAGCCCGGACCGGAGCGCTCACGCTTGTGCAGCGCTAGCCACGCGTCGACGGCCGTGTAGGTGTCGGAGAGCCCCGCGTAGGCACCGGTATGGGTGACCTTCAACACCGAACCGGACGGCGTCTCGGCCAGCTCTACGTCGCCCTCCAGCCCTACCGGCGTGGCGCCCTGGAACGGAATGCCGGCCCGGAACACCCACGTGTCGGCGTCGCGGGACAGCGTGATGGCCAGAGGAGCGCCAGCGGGCAGCAGGTTGGCCGCGCCCATGGAGGACTTGACCTGGCCGAAGGCCGAAGCGAGCGCAACCGACATGGCCTGGGGCTCGGTGGAACTGCGGGACTGCAGGACCGCCATGGGCTTGGCCGCCGCCACGGACTCCTCGATCTCGAGGGCACCGACGTCGGCGGTGGGCAGCCCCTCGGCCAGGGTTTTCAGGTTGGCCAGGCCTTTCTCGTAGTCGGGGCCGATCATGCCATCGAGCAGCAGGCCGAAATAGCGGGCAGCCGGGTTCATGCCGTGCTCGCTGACCAGGTCCCAGCTGGCGGTCACCCCCCCATCCGTCGGGGTGAGGGTCCAGGTGGCCCGGGCGGTGCCCTGCTGACCGAAGTCCAGATCGTGGCCGAGCGTGACGCAGGGCGTCACCGTACTGACGACCATGCTGCCCGTGCCCACGTTGGGATCCTCGCTGCTCCACAGCATCGTGGCACCCACGCCCGTTTCGGGCCCTTCGTAGGAGTAGACCGCGTCCGGATCGACACCCGCCCATGGGGAGAAGTCGTTCCACCAAGCGTATCCATCCAGCAGCGTGTAGACATTGCAGGCGGGGGCCTGGATTGTGGTGCTCCGAACCACGGTTGTCGTGGCTGGCAGCACGAACGAGATGCCAATGACGAGCACGAGGACGACGACAAAGGCGATTCCGAGCCGCTTCAGATAGGCCACGGCAGCTCCCGGTAACGAGGGGTGCTGCCATCCTTTCACACCGGGTGGCGCCAGGGGAAGGGTGGGAGGCAGGTCCTTGTCACGGGCGTGACAGTCCGCCAACCGGCGCTATGGTCATTCGGATGCTCCTCCTCCTCCCGCTCCTGGCCGCCTGCAGCGAGCAGCCGGACGTTCCCCACCCCGAGGGTGGACTCCTGCTCGCCAGGCGGCCAGAGGCCCTGGTCAACCTCGACCTGCCGGAGACCAGTCACCCGGGCGGAGAGCGCGCACCCGACAGGACCGTGCTGAGGGGTTCCTTCCATCGCGGCGGGCGGCATCCCGAGTTTCGCGAGTACACCGTCGCGCTGCCGATGCGCCGGATCTCGCGCTCGAGCTCGAACCGCGCTGCACCCACGGGCATGTCCCTGCTGGACGCCGAAGGACGAGAGGTCCCCTTCCAGGATCGCAAGAACAACGCTCGAGCGCTCGGCTGGCGCTGCGAAGACGACCGCCTCGTCCTGCGCGTCGCGCGCGGCCAGCCGCCACCCCGAGCCGAGGACTACACCCTCGTCTACCGCGCGGCGGCGACCTGGGAGAACGAACTCGATCCCGCCACCTCCACTCTCGAGGGCAGGGACTTCGCCCTGCGGGCAGTACACCTGGGCGAAGAAAGCCGCCACGGCCTGCTGCTGCCGGCCCCTGGCGAGGCCACCTGGGAGCTGACGCTGCCCAATGGCGCGGTGCTCGACCTCGAGGCGCAGGTGCTGCCACGGGGGGTAGACCGTGGCATCGCCTCCGACGGCGCCCGACTGGTGGTGGAGGTGGAGCACGGCCGGGACACGACCCTCGTCCTCGATCTCGACCTCGTGGAAGACAGCTGGCAGCCGGCTCGGGCGGACCTCTCCCCATGGGGGGGAGAACGCATGCGTCTACGCGTCCGCACGCTGCCGGGAGACGACGCGACGCTCGACCGCGTCTTCGTCGCCACCCCTCACGTTCACGTACCCCAACCCGAGCCCACCCGCGTCGTGCTCGTGTTCATCGACACCCTGCGGCGGGATCACCTGGGGTTGTACGGCTACGAGCGGGACACCACCCCGAACATCGACGCCTGGGCCCGGGACGCCGTGGTCTTCGACGACGCCCGGTCCAACGCACCATGGACCCTGCCCTCGGTCCGCGCACTGCTCAGCGGCCGGCCCGCGAGCGCCTGGGACGGCACGTCCGCACTCCAGAGCCGGCTCACCGGCGAGGGCTTCGTCACCGGCGCAATGATCGCCAACGCCATCCTGTCGCGCAACTTCGGCATGGACCAAGGCTGGGGCGAGTATCGCTACGACCAGAAGGCACCTGCCGACCTGCAAGTCGACCGAGCACTGGACTTCCTCCGACGCCACCCCGATCGCGACCTGCTGCTCATGATGCAGTTCATGGACCCCCACATGCCCTATGGCGAGCCCGAGCCCTGGCATAGCCGCTGGGTCGGACCGACGCCGCCCGCGATGAGTGGCGGCACCGACGTCGTCCGCGGCAAGAAGCTCGAACCGGAGCAGCAGGCCGCGGTCGGGCGCTACCTGACGGATCGCTACGACCAGAGCATCGCATACGCGGACCACGAGCTCGGCCGGCTGCTCGTTGCGCTGGGTAAGGACGACGTCGTGGTGCTCTTCGCGGACCACGGCGAGGAGTTCTACGACCACGGCGGGCTCGCTCACG
>PVBE010629844.1_pt1 | contig 11228 bp, 9 predicted proteins | sample 1631181 | NCBI WGS metagenome assembly PVBE01 (sample SAMN08397723, study PRJNA350692) | Marine metagenome, whole genome shotgun sequencing project. | isolation source: water | place: Pacific Ocean | collected 2012-04 | reverse complement strand
GCGAGCGCACGTTACAGCAACCTGACCCAGGAGCACGAGTTCTACTGCTACGGGCACATGATCCAGGCGGCGATTGCGCATCGCCGCGGCACCGGCCGGGACACCTTCTTCGACGTGGCGATCCGGGTGGCCAAGCACCTGCTAACAACCTTCGGTCCGGGCCGACGGGATGCCACCGACGGGCACGAGGAAATTGAAATGGCACTGGCCGAGTTGTACCGCGAGACCGGCGAGCAGAGGTACCTGGACCTGGCGATCGACTTCTTGGACCAGCGTGGCCAGAACCCGTCGGTGCTTCCGGACCGGCCGCGCCGCCGCGAGCGGGAGTACTACCAGGACCACCTGCCGGTGCGGGAGCAGTCGGAAGTGGTGGGGCACGCGGTGCGGGCAATGTACCTGACGACCGGGATGACGGACGTGATCCTAGAGACCGAAGACGCGCAGATGGAAGCGGCGCTGCACCGTCTGTGGGACAACACCTATTCGCGCAAGGCCTATGTGACCGGGGCGCTGGGGTCGCGCTATGAGGGCGAGGCCTTCGGCGACAACTACGAACTGCCCAACGAACGAGCCTACGCGGAAACCTGCGCGGCGATCGGCGCGGTGTTCTGGAACTGGCGTTTGCTGGCGCGCTACAGCGACGCGAAATATGCGGACGCGATGGAGACGGCGCTGTTCAACAGCGTGATCTCAGGGGTTTCGCTGGATGGGCAGGGTTACTTCTACATGAACCCACTGGCATCGCCGGGTGGCTACGCGCGGGATAGCTGGTTCGAGTGCTCGTGCTGCCCTCCGAACGTGGCGCGGCTGCTGATGAGCCTTCCCGGCTATGCCTACTCGACGGACGATGACGGGCTGTGGGTGCACCTGTACGTGGCCGGCAGTGTGACGGCGGATCTGGGCGCGCGCGGGAGCCTGGCGATGAGCGTGGAAACCGAGTACCCGTGGGACGGCGCGATTCGCATGCAGGTGGCCGAGGCGCCGAGCGGCCAGGCGACGCTGGCGCTGCGGATACCGGCCTGGGCGGACGCGGCGGATCTGAAGGTAAACGGCGAGCCGGCCGGGGTTGAAGTTGTTCCGGGTTCGTACGCGCGGATCACGCGGGAGTGGCAGACCGGCGACGCGGTGTCGCTGGATTTGCCGATGCGGGTGCGCCGCTTGCGCAGCCACCCGCGGGTGCTGGACAACCGCGGCCACGTGGCACTGGCGCGGGGACCGGTTGTGTATTGCGTCGAGGAAGCCGACCACGCCGGGGTGGATGTCTACGACCTGGGCCTGGCGCCGGACGCGGCGATCGCCAGTCACCACAAGGGCGACCTGCTGGGCGGGGTGACGGTGCTGGAGGCCGAGGGCGTGGAACTGAACAGCAAGGCGTCAAACCTGTACCAGGAGCAACCGTTCGCTGCGCCGGGGGCCACCGGCAGCACGCCGCTGAAGGCGATCCCGTACTTCGTCTGGGCCAACCGCGGCGCGGGCAAGATGCGGGTCTGGATTCCGGAGGCTTAGCGGTAGCTCGATGGCCTTGAAAATCGCCTTCATCGGGGCCGGCAGCGTCGGCTTCACGCGACGCCTGCTGCGCGATGTGCTGACGGTGGCGGAGTTCCGGGATACCCATTTCGCGTTCACCGATATCTCGGCGCGGAACCTGGAAATGGTGACGGCGCTGTGCGAGAAGGACATCGCCAGCAACGGCCTGCCGGCGCGGGTGACGGCAACGACGGACCGGCGCGAGACGCTGCGCGATACCGACTACGTAATCAATTGCACCCGCATCGGCGGGCTGGCGGCGTTCGCGCTGGATATCGAGATTCCGCTCCAGTACGGAGTCGATCAGTGCGTCGGCGACACGCTGTGCGCGGGCGGGATCATGTACGGGCAGCGCAATATCCCGGTAGTGCTTGATTTCTGCCGCGATATCCGCGAGATGGCGAAACCGGGCGTGCTGTTCCTGAACTACGCAAACCCGATGGCGATGAATGTCTGGGCGGCGCTGGAGTACGGCGGCGTCAACACGATCGGCCTCTGCCACGGTGTCCAGCACGGCCACCAGCAGATCGCCGATGTGCTGGGGGCGGAAAGTCGCGAAGCGGTGAACATTATCTGCGCCGGGATCAATCACCAGACGTGGTACACGCAGATTCGCTACGCGGGCCGCGATGTCGATGGCGCGGAGTTGCTGGTGGCGTTCGAGCGCCATCCGGAGTACTCACGGACGGAACGGGTGCGGATCGATGTGCTCCGGCGCTTCGGCTTCTACAGCACGGAGTCGAGCGGGCACCTTTCCGAATATCTGCCGTGGTACCGAACCCGGCCGGAGGACATCCGCGAGTGGATGAACATGTCGCACTGGATCAACGGCGAAACCGGCGGCTACCTGCGGGTCTGCACCGAAGGACGGGACTGGTTCGAGACGGACTTCCCGGAGTGGCTAGCGGCCGATGACCCGCCGATCGACGCCGCCGGGCGCTCCGACGAGCACGCCAGCTGGATCCTAGAAGGACTGGAAACCGGGCGCGCCTACCGGGGCCACTTCAACGTGCGCAACCGGGGGGTGATTGCCAATCTGCCGGACGACTGCGTGATCGAAGCGCCGGGCTACGCCGACGGGAACGGGATTGCGATCCCGCAAGTCGGCGAACTGCCGGCGGCCTGCGCGGCGACCTGCAACGTGTCGATTTCGGTGCAGCGGATGGCGGTGGCGGCGGCGGTGACCGGCGACGTGGAATTGCTGAAACAGGCGCTCATGCACGACCCGCTGACCGGCGCGGTGTGCGGGCCGGAGCAGATCTGGCAGATGGCGGACGAGTTACTGGTGGCGCAGGCGGAGTGGCTGCCGCAATACGCGGACGCGATCCCGGCGGCAAGGAAGCGGCTGGAAATCGCCGGCCCGCCGCCGTTCCCGGACAACCAGGGTGCGGCGCGACTGCCGGTGCGCTCGGTGGAAGAGTTGCGGGCTAGCGGCGAGGTGGGGCGGGGGGCGGTGGGGTAAGGGCGGCGGTTGGTCGGGAGGAAGACTTACCTAATCCGGGGCGATTTGGTGCGAGAATAGGGATTCCGGCCAGCGGTCCCGTGTGGATCGAGAGACCGGGCCGAAGAGCGCAACCGACACCCCCGCGAAACGAGCGACTCCGCTGAAGATCCTAACGGTCAAGGGCATCGACATCCGCCTGCATATCACGTTCCCGCTGCTGCTGGTGTTCGCGGCGTGGCCGGCGATCTCGAGTCCGCGAATCGATTTCGAGGAAATGGCCTTCAGCGTCGTGACGATCCTGCTGCTTTTCGTGAGCGTGACGCTGCATGAACTGGGGCACAGCCTAGAGGCGCTGCGACTGGGGATCGGCGTGCGCGGGATCACGCTTTACCCGATGGGCGGGATTGCCTGGCTGGAGCGAGTCCCGAAGAACCCGTGGCACGAGTTGTGGATCACGGCCGCCGGCCCGGCGGTGACGTTCGTGCTGGCCGGACTGCTCTGGCTGGCCGACCAGAGCCTGGAGTCACGGACGCTGTCGCGAGAAGCACCCGGTCTGCTGGACCGGTTCGTTCTCTCCGGCTGGGGGCAGATCGTTGGACTGCTGGCGACGATGAATCTGACCCTCGGCCTCTTCAACCTGATCCCGGCATTTCCCCTGGACGGCGGGCGCATTTTCCGGGCGGTATTGGCGATGCGCCTGGAGTACGTGCGGGCGACGACGATCGCGGCCCGTGTGGGCCAGGGTGCGGCGGTTCTGCTAGCGGTGTCCGGGCTGCTGGACAATTCGGGGGTCCAATACTTCGGGGCCAGCATCCGCATCTTCATCGCGTTCTTCATTTGGACTTCAGCGCAGGCGGAGTTGAACGCGCTGAAACGCCGAGATGGTCGTGCCGGCCAAACCGCCGGCGACCTGATGATCCGCAATGTGGCGGTGCTGGGGCAGCACGTCTCCCTGGCCAGCGCGCAGACCTTTATGGCCGGGTCGCAGCAGAACATCTACCCGGTGCTGGACAGCGTCGGGCGGCCGGTGGGGTGGGTGACGCGGACGATGGTGGAGGCGGCGCTGACGCGACTGATCGGCGGGACGGCGATCCGCGAGGTGATGCTGGCGCAGGTGGAGTACGTGGGCGAGGACACGCCGGTGCAGGAGGCCATCAAGTTGATGGTCGAGAAGCAGCACCCGGCGCTGGCGGTGGTCGAGACCGACGGCCGGCTGCGCGGGATTCTGGTTATCAACCCGGCAGCGGCCGCCAGGCCGGCGGGCGGCTCGGGGCTGAACTAGGAGATCGCCTGAATTGGCGGCGGGCTAACCCGCCCCCGGCTAGACCAGCGGCTTGAGGCACTCGAGGCTGGAGCGGATGCAGTCGTAGTGGTCGCGGCGGCAGAGGTCCTGCTCGACGACCCAGGTCTCGGCGCCGGCGGCTTTGGCGGCGGGGATGATGGCATCCCAATCGAGATTGCCCTCGCCGACTGGCGCGAATACCGGCAACGGCATGTGTCCGTCGTCAGGCAGAACGACTTCGAGATCCTTCATGTGGATGACCGGCATGCGACCGTGCAGGCGCTGGATGAGGTTGACCGGATTCACTCCGGCGACGGCGGCCCAGTAGACGTCGACGGTCATGGCCAGGTCGGGTCCGCCCTGCTCGATCAGCAGGTCGTAGATGGTGTCACCGTCGGGACCGCGCAGGAACTCGATGGAGTGGTTGTGGTGGCCTAGAGTGATACCGGCAGCCTTGAGTTTCTCGATAACCGGCGGCAGATCGGCTACGAACTGCTGGTAGCCGGAGTAGGCGTAGCGGTCGTACTCGTCGATGATTATCGGCACCGCGACGTAGGGGCAGCCGAGGGTCTGCAGGAACTCGATCTCGGCATCGGTGTCGTCGCGCAGCGCCCCCCAACGGCGATGGGCCGAGGCGCAGGCCAGGCCGGCGTCGTCGAGGATGCGGCGGGCCTCGGCGGCGGTGGTGTCGGGGGCCTCACCCTCGACGGCGCCGACGCCGGCGAATTCAACCGCTTCGTAGCCGACCTCACGGACCCGCTTCATGGTGTCGATGAATCCCTTTTGATCGGGCATGAAGTCGCGCAGGGTGAATAGCTCGAGGGAGATCGTGGCCATGGGGTTGTCTCCTGTTGGTGAAGGGTTGGTTGCAGGCTACCAGCGGTGCGGGTGCGGACCAAAGTCGGCGATGTAGAACGGGGCGACGGCGCGGCCGGGGGCGCAGATTTCGTCGATGGCGGCGCTGTCTTCGGCGGTGATTTCGATGTCGAGCGCGCCGAGGTTGTCTTCCAGGTGGCCCATGGTGCGCGGGCCGATGATGGCCGAGTTGACCCCGGGACGGGAGACCACCCAGGCGAGGGCGAACTGGCTGACGGTGCAGACCTTCGCTTCGGCCAGCGCCTCGACGGACTCGATGGCGTCGAAGGTTGGGTCGGCAAAAAGGCGGCGCATGGCGACGCGGTGGTCGTCGGGTTGGTAGCGGGCGGATTCGGCGATGGCTTCGCCGCGTCGGTAACGACCGGCCAGCAGTCCACCGCCGAGCGGCGACCAGGGGATGATGGCGATACCGTAGGTCTGGGCCATGGGGATCAACTCGCGCTCGATTCGGCGCTCGAGGATGTGATAAGGCGGCTGCTCGGAGATGAAGCGGTTGAGGCCGTGCTCTTTGGCGGCCCAGAGGGCGTCGACGTGCTGCCAGGCGCCGAAGGTGCTGGCGCCGATGTAGCGGACCTTGCCGGCGCGGACCAGGTCGTCGAGGGCGCGCAGGGTCTCGTCAATGGGGATGTGGGCGTCGGGGCGGTGGATCTGGTAAAGGTCGATGTGGTCGGTCTGCAGGCGGCGCAGGGAGGCTTCGCACTGCTCGATGATGTGGCGGCGATGGTTGCTGTGGGCGTTGGGGTCGTCGTCGTCCATGACCCCGTGGACCTTAGTGGCCAGGATGACGCGGTCGCGCCGGCCGTTGCGCTTTAACGCTTCACCGACGAACTCTTCGCTGCCGCCACGGCTGTAGGCGTTGGCGGTGTCGAGGACGTTGATGCCGGCGTCGAGGGCGCGGTCGATGATGGCGCAGGAGTCGTCCAGGGAGGTGTTACGGGCGAAGTTCATGCAGCCCAGGGTGAGCGGCGAGGCCTGCATGCCGGTGCGGCCGAACTGGCGGTATTCCAAGGTGAACCTCCCGGGCCCGCGCGTTTCGGGTCGGCGCGAGCGCTGTCTGGTGAACGGGTGTCGACGATGCGAAATCGGACACCCGGCAGGATTGCAGGGTAGCAGTCGGGCCGGGCGGGGCCGGTTTACAGGACCCAGGTCAGGGTGCAGTATGGCGGCCTGCACCGTCAACCATCCGGGGGGAAGAAACGGGCAAGGCAGAGGGAAAACGCACCGTCGCGCTCGCCGCCTTCGCGGCGATGTTCGCGCTGGGAATGATGCGGGCGGTCGGGGTGTCGCCGCAACGGGTGTGGGGTTCGCTGCGGGGAACGCCAGCGCCGATGGTGGACCTGCCTCAGACGCCGGTGGCGGCGGACGCGCCGATGGTGGAAGTCGCGGCGGCCGCGCCGGATGCGCCGCGCGGCCCAACCACCCTGCGCACGCGGGCGTTTATCTCGTTCGTGATCATGTTCGGAATGGGACTGGCGGCGTGGTGGCCGATGATGACGTACCTGTCGGTGTTCGTGCGCGACGTGCTGGACGAGGGGATCCTGGCGGCGTCGTTCCTGATGGTGGGAATCCACGGGGTCACGGCAACGCTGGGGCTGGCAAGCGGGCCGTGGATCCGGAAATTCGGAAGCAAGTGGACCTACGTGCCCGGGCTGATGGGGCTGGCGGCGTTCATGCTGGTGCTGGGGGTGGTGACGGACTTCACCTTCGTGCTGGTGGCGGCGCCGGTGATGGGCTTCTTCCTGGCGTTCCACTGGACCGGCGCACAGGCGTACATCATCGAGGCGAGCCCGCCGGATCGGCGCGGGCTGGGCAGCGGGATCGCCACCTCGGTAGCGACGCTGGTGCCGGCGATCTCGGCGCCGATATTGGGGCTGATAGCCGATCAGTACGACTTCGGCACGATGGCGCTGATGGCGTTTGGGATCGTGATGACGGGGCTGGTGATAACGGTGCTGGTGGTGCCGAGCCTGAGATCGGCGGAGGAGCCGGAGGCAAAGGAGAGTGCTGTGGAGGCGGTGGAAGCGGCGGCGCCCGACCCGACCCCTTTGCTGCGGATGCCGGGAATCATCTCGATGCTGATCGTGCGTGCGGCGACGAGCATGATGCTGGGGGTATTCGTGCTGCTGAGTGGACCGAAATTGATCGACGCCGGTGGGGCAATGAGCTCGGTGGGATTCTTCGTGGCCGGGGCCTCGCTGGGCGGGGGGCTGGCGCAGGTGGCGATCGGCTGGACCTCGGACTGGCTGGGGCGAAGGACACTGCTGGTGACAACGCTGGTGATCGGGGTCGCGTCGTCGGTGGCCTTCGGTCTGACCGACAACGTGGTGCTGCTGCTGGCGGCGTCAGGCTTTCACGGGCTGTTCCGCAACGCGACCCAGACGCTGATGATCGCGGTGGTGGGGGACATCACTCCGCCGCACGAGACGGGGCAGATTTCGTCGCTGATGACGAGCGCGTTCTCGGTGGGGATGGTGGCGGGGGTGCTAGTGGCGGGGGTCTTCTTTGAGACCCGGCAGACGCTGCCGCTGATCGGGGACGTGGCGAATATCATCCCGTTCCTGATTGCGGCGGCGATAGTGGCGGTGGCGATCATCGGATTGTTCCGAATTCCGATGCGCGGGGTGGATGTGCCGACGGCCGGCTAGTCGCCGCCCGGATTCGCCTGGGACTCTTCCCAGAGGCGCAGGAACTCGCGGGGATGGTCGGAGGAGTGCAGGAAGGCGAAGCGCGCGACCTGCGCGCCGACGTTGCGGACGGCAGCGTCCAATTTGGCGTCGATGAGCCCGCCATCGGCGTTGAAGGCGTCGCCGGCGCGGGCGACGGAAACCTGCTCCGGGACGACCCAGGCGTGCAGGGAACGGCCGATGGTGCGCAGGTTGCTGAGTCCGTTGGTGGCGCCCATCACACCACCCGATACCCCAACAAGGCCGATCATCTTGCCGCCGAACTGCGAGAAGCCCATCAGGTCGAGGGCGTTCTTGAGGATACCGCTAACGCCGCTGTGGTACTCGGGGGTGCCGAGGATGATGCCGTCGGCGGCCGCGACTTCGGCCCGCAGGCGGTGGACGTCGGCCGGGTAGGTAGACTCGTCGTCGCGGGCGTCGCAGAAGACCAGTTCGTAGTCGGCCAGGTCGAGCAGGGCGACTTCGGCACCGACTTCGCGGGAGCCGGCGAGCGCCAGGTTGACAACTTTGCGGGTGTGGCCGCCAGGCCGCAGGCTGCCGCACAGCCCGACGACGCGGACCAGGTTGGTTGGTTGAGCGCTGGCCGCCATGATGACTCCCCGGGACTATTGGAAGGGCGTACCAAACCCTCGCGCCACGGTAGGGCCGGAGTCAACCGAAAACCGGCGCGGCATCGTCGTATAGTTCAGGCGAGCGCCAAATAGCGGTCGACTGGAGGGAATCTTGGGCGAAATGACGAGTCAGGCGGGAATCGTGACCGGCGCGGGGCGGGGCATAGGGAGGGCGATTGCACAGACGCTGGCGGAGGCGGGGATGGCGGTAGCGGCGCGGACGGCGGAGCAGGTGGCCAAAACGGCAACGCTGATCGAGGCGGCAGGCCGTCGGCGGTGACGGTGGGGGGCTGGCCGGGCTAGACGTCGACCGCTTTCGGGACGTCGATATCAGCGGCGCGGGCGATGAGTATCTCGATGGTGGTTCCCTGTACGAAAAGGGTGAAGAGGACGACGCCGAAGGTGATCTCTTGCAGGAGGGCGCGGTCGGGGAAATCCAGCGGTAGCGAGAGGGCCATGGCGATGGCGACCGCGCCGCGCAGGCCGGACCACCAGAGCACGTTGAGCCAGGAGGTGGGCAGGCGGGGAGCGATGCCGCCGAAGAAGGCCAGGCGCGAGGCGCCGTTGAGCAGCACGTAGACGACCAGGGCGCGGCCGATCAGGACGGCGAGGATGGCCCAGAGGATGGGGCCGATGGCGTTGCGGAGGCTCTCCAGGGTGATGGCCAGGCCGACGAGCAGGAAGACGACGGCGGTGAGCACAAAGGCCAGGAACTCCCAAACGCTGTCGATAGCCTGGCGGGTGGTTTCGGACATGCCGAAGCGACGGCCGACGTTGCCGAGGACGATGCCGGCGGTGACGGTGGCGATGATGCCGGATTCGTGAAGGGCGTCGGCGACGACGTAGGTGCCGTAGGCGAGCACCAGCGAGATGGTGGTCTCGACCAGGTGGTCGTCGACGCGGGTGACGATGAAGGAGACGACCAGGCCGCCGACGAGGCCGATGAGGATGCTGACGCCGACGGTGATGAAGAACTGCAGGATGGCGCCGGTGATGACGACGTCGGACTGGACAGCCTGGATGGCGATGACGAAGACGACCAGGCCGGTGCCGTCGTTGAAAAGCGATTCGCCTTCGACCAGGGTAGCGAGGCGGGTGGGCGATCCGAGGCGGCGAAAGGTGGCGAGGACGGCGGCGGGGTCGGTGGCCGAGACCATGGCCCCGATGACGAAGGCGAGGTCGGCGCGCATGCCGGTGGCGAAGTGGAGGATGGCGGCTACGACGCCGGCGGAGATGATGACGCCGGGCGCGGCGAGGACGGCGACGCCGGCGATAGAGGCCCGCAACTCGCGGATGTCGATGCGAAAGGCGGCGTCGAAGATCAGGCCCGGCAACAGGACGACGAGCACGACCTCAGGGCTGATCTCGAAGTGCTCTTCGCTGAAGATCTGCGCCGCCGCAAGTCCCAGGACAACCAGGGCGACGGTGTAGGGAATCGCGATGAGCCGTACGATCAACGCCGCGACGACGGCGGCCGCCACCAGCGCGACCGAGATTTCGACGGTGTTGAGCCCGAACATGCCTTCCATAACCGCGCATTCTAGCCCGACTTTCGCCAACCTTTGTGCCTGACGGCGCCCGGGGGAAGCTATATAAAACGCACGTTCGTTCTATTGTTCGCTCTAAGGAAGGCCCCTGTCCCCCAAGGTCACCCAGGAGCATCTGGATGCCCGCCGTCAGCAGATATTCGACGCGGCCTGCGCCGTGTTCGCGCGCAAGGGCATGCGCAGTACGACGATCCGCGATATCTGTGCGGAGGCCGAACTGAGCACCGGCGCGAGATATACAACTACTTCGCCGGTAAGCGGGGGATCCTCCTGACGATGGTCGAGTTGAGCCGGGATCGCAACGCCGGGCTGATGGCGGGGGATGGTGGGGCGGGGGAAGACTGGCCGGAGATCGCGGTCGGGCTGACCGGGTACTTCAGGGCGATGCGGGCAGGCGGGGAGGCGTTGCTGGTGGGGTGACGCGGCTAGGCGGGGTCGGGCTTGTCGGCCGGTAGGGTGAGATTGCCGGCCTCGGCTGCGAAGCGCTCGTCGACCAGGCCGCTGACCGGGTCGGCGACGCGCCGGAAGGCGGCCAGCAACGCGCGGGCTTCGTCGGTGAGTCGCGAGGCGCCGCCGCCGGGCCCGCCGGAGGTGGAAATCAGCAATGGAAAACCGGCAGCGGCTTCGGTCTCCTGGAGCTTCTTCCAGGCCGTGCGGTTGGGCAGGTCGAGTTCGCGGGCCGCCGCCGAGACCGAACCGAGCCGGTCGACCCACTCCAACAGGTCGGCCCGAAAGCCGCTGAGCAGAACCGCGCGGTCGTCCTCCAACCACACCTTGGAACGGACACGCCAGCGGTGCGGGCGGCTCCCGAACATTGGCGGTCCTCAATTCGCGACGGCAGGCGAAGGCAGTCGCCGCAATTCTAGAGGCCGCCGGCATCCGCCGGCTTCTCGGCCCCGGCATTCGCGACCCTGTCATGCCCGAGCATCAGGGTCGCCAAGATATTATTTCGGCACATAAAATCCAATTCCGCTATCATTCAAACCAATGATCGCCCACCGGGGGCGACTGGCAAGGGATTGGGGGTCGGGCGGCTTGATTGCACTGGCGGAACTGGGCGCGGGACAGCTGGCGGTGGTGGAGGGGGTGGACGCCCACGGATTGATGCAGCGGCGACTGCTGGACCTGGGCTTCGTGCCGGGCACGCCGGTTGAGTTGGATCAGCAGGCCCCCTTTGGCGACCTGCGCGCCTATCGAATCCGGGGCTCGGTGTTTGCCCTGCGGGCGGCGGAATCGTGGAGCGTGAAGGTCCGGCCG
>PVBE012109953.1_pt1 | contig 11229 bp, 7 predicted proteins | sample 1631181 | NCBI WGS metagenome assembly PVBE01 (sample SAMN08397723, study PRJNA350692) | Marine metagenome, whole genome shotgun sequencing project. | isolation source: water | place: Pacific Ocean | collected 2012-04 | reverse complement strand
CGTGGAGGCCAAGGCGTGACGACGAAGGCGCACCAGAGGTGCGTCGAGGAGGAGCAACGCCGGCATCGACGTCAGCGACCGGCGCGCTGTGGTCGTTACTTTCGCCGAGGGCATCTAGGGTCGAGTGTCGCGGGCTTGCGAGCTTCGCCGACGCATCGTTAATGTCCGCGCCATGCTGAGAACGCTCATCGCACTCATTCTCATCGGCGCTGGCTTCGCCGGCGGGGTCGTCGTCGGGATTGAGTATCGGGACAGGCAGCTCGACGATCCCGCCGAGCTGATGAAGCTCGTCAGGCAGAAGGCAGGCAAGGGGTTGGAGAATGTGGCGAAGGAGCTGCAGAAGGTCGACTAGCGCGAGGGACGCACTCCTGGTGGCTGCGCTGCTTTGTTGCGGCTGCGTCACCGAGGATCCCGCGCCGGAGGCCGATGGCGGCAATGGCGGCGACCCGGCGGTCGACGACGACGGCGACGGACACCGCGGCGACACCGATTGCGACGACGGAGATCCGGCGATTCACCCGGACGCCTTCGACGTCTGCGGCGACGGCGTCGACCAGGACTGCAGCGGGCGCGACTCGCGCTGCGACGTGCAGGACCACGACGCGGACGGCTACACCGCGGACGACGGGGACTGCGACGACCAGGACCCGAGCGTCAATCGCGACGGGCGCGAGGTGTGCGACGACGGCATCGACCAGGATTGCGACGGCGCCGACCTGCCCTGCGCAGAGGCGGACCAGGACGGCGACGGCTACAGCCCCAACGGAGGCGACTGCGACGACGAGCAGGCGGCGATCGGCCCCGGCCGGCTCGAGACCTGCGACGACGGGGTCGACCAGGATTGCGACGGACGGGACCTGCCGTGTGACGAGGTCGACCAGGACGGCGACGGCTACTCGGTGGCCGATGGCGACTGTGACGACACCTCCATCCGCATCTTCCCGGGCGCCCAGGACAATTGTGAGAACGGGCGCGACGAAGACTGCGATGGGGCGGACGCCGTGTGCATCAACGACGACCGCGATGGCGACGGCGTCCCGGATGGCGAGGATGTATGCCCCGACGTCGCCGACGTCTTCCAATCCGACCGCGACGGCGACGGCATCGGCGACTTCTGTGACAACTGTCCGCAGGTGCGAAACCCCGGCCAGAACGATGGCGACGGTGACGGCACGGGTGACGCGTGCGACGGCGACCTCGACCAGGACGGCGACGGCGTGCTCGGGCGCGACGGAGACTGCGACGACGGCAACGCGGATGTGTTTCCGGGGGCGGAGGAGCGGTGCAACGAGGTGGACGACGACTGCAACGGCTTCGTCGATGACGGCTGCGCGGGCGACATCCGGACCGAGCTGATCGCGATCGCAGCTGGACCGTCACTGCTCGGCAGCCGGGACGCGGACCCCGCCGGATGCGCGCGCGACCCCGACAGCGACGAGAATTGCGACGAGGTCCCGCAGCGCGAGATCGAGCTGAGCGGCTTCGAGATCGAAGCGCACGAGGTGACCAACGCGCAATACCACGCGTGCATCGACGCCCGCCGATGCTCGGCGCCTGCGATGCCGATGGGTGCCGTGAGCGCCCGGCAATTCGACGACCCCGACTTCGTCGACCACCCGGTCATCTGGATCAACCGCGTCCAGGCGGGGGCCTACTGCGCGTGGGCGGGCCGGCGCCTGCTGACCGAAGCCGAATACGAGCGGGCGGCCCGCGGCGACGCCCCGACTTCACAGCGGCGCTACCCATGGGGGAACGAGGCGCCCGACTGCGAGACGGCGAGCATCAACAACTGCCGCGCGATCACCGCACGCTTCGGGCGCCTGCGCGACCGCACGGCCCAGGGGGTGCTCGACCTCGGCAGCAACGTCCACGAGATGGTCTCCGGCTGGTACGACGCGACCTACTACCGCACCGCACCCGAGCGAGATCCGCCGGGCTCCGACCGGATGGGCGAGGGGTACATCCCCGTGCGCGGCGGCAGCTACCGCAGCGGTCCGGCGTTCAGCACCCTGACCTACCGCGGCCGCCGCGTGCTCGTCCGCGACCGCGACCCCCGTCCCGACGTCGGCTTCCGCTGCGCCCGCTGAGTGCCAACCGCATGTCACCCACCCGCACCAAAAATACAGTAGCAAATAAGATTATTTGTTACCTGCACATATGCTAGTGCGGGTGGCGGCGGTCCAATTCAAGGGGGTCCGGGAGGACTTCGAGGGGTCGCTGACGCAGCTCGCGGCGTTCGCGCGGGTGGCCGCGCACGGGTCGGACCTGGTCGTGCTGCCCGAGATGGCCGCGACGCAGTACCTCTTCACGGACGAGGCCGAAGCGCGGGCCCACGCGGAGCCTGCGGAGGGTCCCACGTTGGCGGCGCTCGCACCGGTCGCCGCGGAGGCCGGCTGCTGGCTGGTCTGCGGCTTCCCGGAGGTGGACGCAGACGCGCTGTTCAACAGCGCCCTGGTGATCGATCCGACGGGTGCGCTGCGGTTCGTCTACCGGAAGACGCTCCTGTACCCCGCCGACATGTCCTGGGCGCGGCCAGGGGACTCGGGGTATCGCGCATTCGACGCGGACGCCGGTCGCTTCACCCTCGGCGTCTGCATGGATCTCAACGACGACGCCTTCGTGGAGTGGTGTGCGGGCTCGGGGGCGCGCGTCGTCGCGCTGCCGACCAATTGGCTCGTCTCGGACGAAGACGTCGACACCTGGGCGTACTGGGCGTGGCGTATGGATCCGGTCGGCGCGGCGCTCGTCGCTGCGAACACCTACGGTCCGGAGCGCGACATCGTCTTCTGCGGGCGGTCGGTCGTGCTGGACGACCGGGTGGTCCACGCGGCGGCGCCGGTGGTCGGAGACGGGGTGGTCAGGGCTTCGCTGGCGCCTTCTTCTTCCCGCGCTTTCCAGCCTTGATCGCGAACTGCGTTTCGGCGATGACCGGCCCGCCATACGTCGGCTGCACCACCATCAGGAAGCGGTGCTCCTCCTGAAAGGCGTCGGGTTCGAGGCGCACGAAGCTCGCCAGAATCCGCGTCTCCCGCTGCTGCGGATACACCGGGAACGTGGTCACCATCTCGCGGCGCTCGGTGATGTCGAAGATGGTCACGGTGAACTCCGTCACGGTGTACTTCCGCGCGAAGAACGCCATGAACTCGACGCCGATCTTCTGGCTCTCGCCGTAGGTGAACCTCTTCGTGTCGGCCCGGCGCATGTGCTTGATGAATGCCTTGTCGCTCGCAAACGACGAAGGGAACGCCTTGGGCGACAGGATGATCTTCCCCTTGAGCTTGTTGGCCACCTTGTTCGCCTGAGCGGCGGATGGGGCGAGCAGCATGGCGAGGGCGAGAGGCCACAATCGCACGAGTGCCCGCGGCACTAGGATGTTCATCGGCGGCTCCCCGTCTACGTGTCGCGCGTCCTGCCCCGACGCAGGTCTCGCACGCTTTCTTCAATCTGACCGTAGTCCGTCCGGGACGCGAATTCGACTGCGCCGCAACGGCGCAAAGTTTGACGCCAACGGGGCACCCTCCGAGCATCGTGGTGATGCGCAGCACGATCCTCGGCTTCGCGGTGGCAGGTGGCTTGGCGGGCATCGCCACCGGAATCTTCGACGCCATCGGTGCCACCTCGGGATCGGGTGCACTCCTCGCGCTGCTCGCGGGGGCGATCGGTCTGCACGCCGCATTCGGTCTCCTCATCGGGCCGCTCTTTGGCGTGCTCCGCCCGCTGATCCCGCCGTCTCTCGCCCCGGCCAGCCTGTTTCGCGCCGCCTGGCGTCGCATCCTCCCAGGCGAGGACGACGCGCTCGCCGAGCGCTGTCATGCGGTCGCCACGATCTGGATCTCCCTGCTTCTGCTCCGCATCTGTATCGGCTCCCTGGCGACGGCCTATCCCATCGCGCTCACCCGCATCGAGTCGGCGAGCTTCGCTGCGGTTGCGGTGGCGCTCAGCGGCCTGCTGGTGGTCGCGGTCTCGCTGGCGGTGGCCGCCCCGCTGCGCGCCGGGCTGGCTCGCGCCTTCGAATTCGTGGTGCGCCGCTGGCCCCGCCTGTCATTGCTCTCGCACCCGCTCTTCAACCTCTTCGTCGCCCTCGTCTCCGTGATGCTCGCGATGCTCGGTTGGACCCGCAGCGAGTCGGAGATGGTCGACGCGCTCGACCTGCGCCCCGCGTTCTCCGCCGTGTTGCTGCTCGGCGGCCTCGTCATCGGCGGTGAGTTGATGACGCGCAGGCTGCGAAGCGCGCGACGCGTAATGGTCTTGGTCGGCGTCACGGCCCTCGTGCTCGTCGCAGGCAGCTTCACGGCGGTCGGACTCACGACCCCGGCGGCCCGCGCTGCGCTCGGCGCGGACTCCGGCTCCAGCCGCCTTCTCCTCGCTGGCGTGCGCGCGCCGTTCGACGACGACAACGACGGCTACGCAGATGTGCTCGGGGGCGGAGACTGCAACGACGCCGACCCGCACATCCATCCCGGAGCGGTCGAAATCGCGGAGAACAGCATCGACGAGGATTGCGACGGTCGCGACCTCCCGAAGCCGCCTCCGCCCTCGCTCCCGCCCTCGCCTCCACGCCCGGATCCGATCACGAGGTTGAGCCCGCCCTACAACCTGGTGCTCGTCACCATCGACTCGATGCGCGCAGACCATGTGGGCGTCTACGGCTACGGGCGCGAGACCACGCCGAACCTCGACGCGCTTGCCCGTGAAGGCGTGATGTTCCGCAACGCCTACGCGACCTCCGCCCGGACCCCCACGTCGATCCCGTCCATGCTCAGCGGGCGCTACCCGTCGGAGATGGTGCGCGACGACCAGCACTTCTCGACCTACAGCGCAGCCAACGTCTTCGTCGCCGAGATCCTCCAGCGACGCGGCTACCGCACCCTGGGCTTCCCCGCCCACTGGTACTTCGAGCCGCGCTACGGCCTGAACCAGGGCTTCGAGGTGTGGTCCCCATTCACCGTGGTCGCGCGCGAGATGGAGGAGGTGCCGACCGCGGGCCCCCTCGTGCAGAGCGCCACCCGCGCGTTGAAACACATCGACCCCCTGGTTGGACCCGACGACAAGCCGTTCTTCCTGTGGGTCCACATGCTGGATCCCCACAAGAGTTACCTGTGGCACAGCGACCTCCCGTCCTTCGGTGATGCGCCCGTCGACCGCTACGACCAGGAACTGCTCTACGCAGACCGGTGGCTCGGCGAGCTGCTCCGTGTGCTTCGGGCCCGCCCGGACTGGGGACGCACCGCGGTGGTCGTGACCAGCGACCACGGCGAGGCGTTCGGCGAGCACGGGTACAAATTCCACGGCTTCGGCCTGCACGAGCACCAGCTACGCGTGCCGCTCGTCGCGCGCATCCCCGGCGTCGCGGCGCGCACCGTCACGGCTCGGGTGGCGCTGGTCGACGTCGTCCCGTCGATGCTCGACCTCGCCGGAGTCCCGCGCCGGTCACCGCTGCGGGACGAGGAGATGAAGCTCGCCGGGCGCAGCCTGGTCCCGCTCGCGCTGGGAGAGCCCGAGGTGGATGTGCCGGTCTTCGCCGAGATGCCTGCCTCACGGGCGCCGCGCACCCCTGCACGCCTGGCGTTCATCGACGGTCATTGGAAGCTGATGCACAACGCGGACGGCGACCACTACGAGCTGTTCAACATCGCCGGCGATCCGACCGAGGAGAACGACCTCTACGGCCGCGTCCCGAAGCGCGCCGAACAGATGAAGACCGCGTTGAAGCAGTTCCGCGCGGCGCTCGAAGTGCGCCGCGCGACCCGGTAACGTGCTGGCGATGTTGCGCGTCCTGCCATTGCTGCTGTTGTTGCTCGCGCCCCCGGCCAACGCTCAGCGCGCCGCGGGCTCGGGGCGTACCCTCGAAGCTCGGGTCACCGCGGATTATGCGGAGGTCCGGGCGGGACCCGGCGCCGCCTATGTCAGCCGCGGCCGCGTCTACGGCGGTGACAAGCTCCGGGTCAAACAGCGCAGCGAGAACGGTGAGTGGTACGAGGTCGTCGGCGCCGGCGTGAACGGCTGGGTCCGGGCGCGCGCGCTCGAGGTGGGGCAGGGCACGGCGGCCCCGAGCAACCCCGGACGCGACCGGAAGACCACCAACTACACCTACGACGCGGACGGCCGTCGAATCTTCCTCGACGGGCGCGAGATGGGCAGCGGAGAGGGCACGAAGGGCACGCGGGTCAGGAAGAGGCGCGCGCGCAAACGCTCGGGTGACGACGTGATGAAGCTCCGCGTCTCGCTGGGTGCGGCGCAGATCAAGCGCACCTTCGAGTCGAATATCGCGATCGAGTCCGCGCTGCGCGACCTGTCGGCATCCGCGACCGGCTTCGGATACGAGTTCGAGGCCGAGTACGTGCCGATACCGTATGTCGCGGTGCGCGCGCTCTACCGCGACACCCGCTTCACCGACATCCAGATCCCGGCGAACGAGGAGTTCGGCTTCGAGGCCGCCGTCGACATCGGGACCTCCGCGCAGCAGGCGGAGCTCGACGTGACGGGGCGCTTCCCGATCGGACAGGGCTGGGTCGGCGCCCATGCCGGCGGACACCTGCTGCGCCACCAGTACCAGGAGACGCAGCCGTACGCGGTCTTCCTCACGAACAGCTTCATCGCCGCAGTCGCCGGCGCCGGTGTCGGATGGCGCTTCGGCCCGATCGAGGTCGGCGGCCGGGGCGGCATCTTCCTGCCGGTCTCAGTCTCGCAGTCACCCCAGGAGGGCGGCGACCCGGAGGGCTTCGGTTTCTCGGCCGCCGCGCACCTGGCCTGGCACCTCGCCCCGCGCTTCGCCGTCGTGGGCCACTGGCACTTCACGCGCGTGCGCACCGACTACAAGGGTGAGTCGACCCACGCCGACACCCACGGCGACCAGCCCGAGGCCTACTCGGTCGCGCAAGAGATCGACGCGGTTCACGGGGGCGGGTTGGGGGTGCGCTGGACGCCGTTCTAAACGGGACGGACGCCGTTCTAAACGGGACGGACGTCAGTTCCCTCGCTTCTTCATCGTCACGTCGAGCTCGAGCTTCACTTCGTCGTTCCAGGTGAGCACCGCGGGGTAGTCGCGGAAGCCTTCCTTTCGCAGCACGAGGCGCAGCTCGTTCTTGTCGCGCGCGAGGTTCAGCTCTTCGTGGGGCGTGTTCCCGATGTAGCGGGCGTCGAGGTAGACCTCGGCGCCGGGCGGCGTGCTGGTGACCGAGAGGGTGCCCTTCGACTTCTTCAGAAAGACGCGACGCTTCACCTCACGCGTCTCGGTCTTCACGTCGGCCGCCGTCACCCCGATGGTCTCGGTGTGCGTCTCGTAGCCCTTCAGCGTGAAGGTGATCTCCTTCTCGACGCCGGCGGCGATGTTCTCGAGGCGGGCAGGCGTGCGCTTGCCCGAGTCCTGGCCATCGACCGAGATGGCGGCGCCCGGCGGCAGCGTGGTGAGCACGAGGACGCCGACCGGGGGCGCGTCCTCGGCGAGCAGCGTCGGGATCAGCGTGATGCCGGCGTAGACGAGCAGCGCGAGCAGCGCGAGCACCGTGACGCCGGTCGGTGAGGCCACCCGCTTGAGCAGGCTCGGTCCGCCCACCGCGGCGGTCGTGGGCGGCGACACGTTGACCGTCCCGCGGCCTGCTTCGTCGGCGCGGTTGGCTGGTGGCCTCCGGCCGGGTGTGGGCGGCGGAGGCTGAGACGCATTCGGCGCTGGAGGGCGCGGCGGGGCCTGCGGCCTGGCCGGCGGCGTGGGTGGGGGATGGCCGCCCGCGCGCTGCGGATGAGTGTGGTCGAGCGGGTCGCCGTCGGCCGCGGATGGCGTCGCCGGGGGCGTCGCGCTCGAGTGGAGCGGGAGGTTGCTCCCCGCCTGCGGGGACACCGGGCGGTTGAGGCGCGCCGGAACCTCGCCATCGCGGCTGAACAGATGCGTCGCGGGGTCGTCGCCGACCGCGGCCCGGGCCGCGTCTACGGCGGACATGTCGATTACGGCCGTGCGGTCGTCGTCGTCCTCGGCGGCCGCTGCAGGCACCTGCTGGTCGGCCCAGACGGCCTCGGTGATCGTGCGCTCTTCCTCTTCCTCCTCGACGTACTCCGCTGGCGCGAACGAGTTGTGCGACATCGTCCGGTCGTCTTCGCTGAAGTCGGCCGGCGCGGGGCCGGCCATCACGTCGATGTCGGAGACCGAACGCAGGTCGAAGATGACGCTCTGCGCCGACGCGGGATCGAAGTCGGAGGCACCCATGAGCGCGCCCTGCTTCTGGACGGGCGCGACCGGCTCGGCGCCGGGCGGCGGCAACTTGAGGACGAAGCGCTGGTCGCCGAAGACCTGGCGCATGAAGTCCCGCACGCGCCCGCGGCTGAAGTTGGGCCAATTGCCGTACAGGAAGCCGGACAGCGCACCCTGGAGCGCGCCGGCGGCCCGGTAGCGCTCGTCGCGGTCGCGCGCGAGGGCGCGCAGCACGATCTGCTCGAGCGATGGCGGCAGGTCCCGACGCTTCTGGCGCATCGGCGGGATCTCCGCCTTGCGGACCTTGTCGAGCAGGACGAGCGCCTTCTCCTCGTTGTAGAGCATCTCGCCGGTGATCATCTCGTAGAGGTTGATCCCGGTGCTGAAGATGTCCGTGCGCGAGTCGATGTCGTCGCCCCACGCCTGCTCGGGCGACATGTAGAAGAACTTGCCCTTGATGACCCCGCTCTCGGTCTCGCGGCTGCGTCGGGCGGCCTTGGCGATGCCGAAGTCGACGATCTTCACTTCACCGTCGTACGAGACGAGGACGTTCTGCGGGCTGATGTCGCGGTGGATGAGGTTGAGCGCCCGCCCGTAATTGTCGGATTTATTGTGGGCGTATTGGAGCCCGGCGGCGGTCTCCATCGCGAGGTAGGCGATGATGTCGAAGGGGATGTCGATCTCGAGCTCGGAGCACTGAACCAGCAGCTGGTACAGGTCCTTGCCGTCGATGAACTCCATCGCGATGTAGTAGGTGGTGTCGATGCAACCCAGGTCGAAGACCTGGCAGATGTTGCCGTGCGACAGCTGGACGGAGATCTTCGCCTCGTCGATGAGCATGTCCACGAACTCGCGGTCCTGCGAGTACTTCTCGTGGATCACCTTGAGTGCGAGGACCTTTTCGAACCCGCCGATCCCCTGGGTCTTTGCCAGGTAGATTTCAGCCATCCCACCGTACGCAACGCGCTTGATGAGGATGTACGGGCCGAATCGGGCGCCTTCTTGCAAGCCTGCTTTCTCTGTCGTCCGCTGCGGCGACGGATTCGACGCGATTCTAAGCCTGTAGGGACGGGTGGGCAAATTGAGGAGTTCTAGAGCCGTTCTACCGCGAAAACTGTTGTGTCGACGGATGTTTGCGGCGCCTTGACGACGTTTCTGGCTAGCCGCTAGCCTCACTCGCTTCTCGGAGAGCAAGCCTGAGCGGCGTTTGAGCGGAAGACAAAGGGGGCCAGATGCGACGGGGAGAGCTCCGGCACTACGCGCGTGGCGCGTTCTTGCTCATGACGCTGGCCGCTTGCGGGCAGCAGAGTGGGTGTTCTGGCTGCGCTCAAGAGGGCGAACCTTTCCCGGATAAAGACAAGGTGCACAGCGCGGTTCAGCTGCGCATCACCGAGCCCGGGCTGACCTTCCTCGAGCAAAACCTGGAGCCGCTCCTCGCCGAGGCGCTCCCTGGCGGGCTCGACATCTGTCTGCCCGGCCAGGAGGGAGAGGTCGACCTGCTGCTCGCTCAGATCCGCTACGGCTTCTGCGCGGAGGAGGCGTGCCTCGACGACCCGAACCAGGTCGGCTGCAACCTGAACATCGAGATTGGCGCGATCGATTTGTCGGCGGTCGAGCCCAACCGACTGCGGGCGCGCATCGAGTTCGAGGAGCTGGCGGCGCGCATCCCGGTCTTCGCCGAAGGCATCATCGAGTGCACGCTCTCGATCGACGGCCCCGGGTTCCCGGTCCAGATGGACCTGGTGCTCGAGACGCCCGATCCGACCCGTGACCTGACGTTCCACATCGAAGACCCCGTCTACCAGCTGGCGGCGCTCAACCCGCGCTTCGAGTCGGGCAACGACGGCTTCCTGACGCCGCTGTGCGATCTCATCTCGGGGGTGCTCGACTTCCCGATCATCGGCGACTTCATCCTGGGTGCGATGCAGGGGCTCGTGGACGGGTTCCTCGCCGACGCCATCAACGGCTTCGTCGAGGACTTCACCTGCCGCACCTGCGACGACGAGACGCCCTGCCCGGTCGGGACCGGCGCGGCGTGCGATGGCGGGCGCTGCATGCTCGACGGCTCCTGTCTGCCGGCGCCGCTCGGCATCGAGGGTGAGCTCAACGTGGGCGACCTGCTCGGCAGCATCGGCGGCGGCGTCGACGCCAACGTGAAGTACCTGGCGACGCCGGGCAGCTATGTGGAGGTCGAAGAGGCGGGCTTGTCGCTCGGGCTGATTTCTGGCGCGAGCGCTGAGCAGAGCCGCTGCGTCCCGCGTCGCGCGCTTCCGGATCCGATGGTCGAGCCGCCGCGTGCGCCCAGCTTGCGCGGCAACACCGACCCGCAAGGGCGCGAATACGAGATAGGCATCGGCATCACCGACGTGGTGCTGCGGCGGTTCATGTGGGCCTTCTACACGAGCGGGGCGCTGTGCATCGGGATCGACGGGAGCTCCATTGACCAGCTCAACACCGGCACCTTCCGGCTGCTGCTGCCGAACCTGCTGACGCTCACGCAGGGCGACGCCGACATCGCGATCACGCTCTCGCCGCAGGAGGTGCCCATCGCGCACATCGGGGCGAACACGGTGATCCCCGATCCGGAGAACGAGGGGCAGTTCATCCTCGACGATCCGTTGCTGACGCTCGAGATCCCGGACCTCTGGCTCGACTTCCACGCGTTCTTCAACGACCGCTGGACCCGGATCTTCAGCCTGCGCGCCGACGTGGTGGTGCCGATCGGGCTCGCGTTCGCACCCGACAACGGGATCATCCCGATCATCGGCGACCTCGCTGGAGCGCTGACGAACGTCGAGGCCGCCAACGGCGAGATCATGTTCGACGACGCGGCGATCTTCGCGAATCTGCTGCCGGCGCTCATCGGTCCGCTGGTGGGTGGCCTGGCCGACGGGCTCTCGGATCCGATCGCGCTGCCAGACGTCATGGGCTTCGCCCTCGATCTGCAGGAGGGGTCGATCACCGGCGTGGAGGACAACACCATGCTGGCCATCTTCGCGAACCTCGATCGGGCGCCGCCGCCGGAGGAGGGCGAGGAGATGCCG
>PVBE011782899.1_pt1 | contig 11229 bp, 5 predicted proteins | sample 1631181 | NCBI WGS metagenome assembly PVBE01 (sample SAMN08397723, study PRJNA350692) | Marine metagenome, whole genome shotgun sequencing project. | isolation source: water | place: Pacific Ocean | collected 2012-04 | reverse complement strand
CTGACCGGCACAATCATAGGTATATGGCCTCTTATCTTTGCTCTTGTGTTTCTGAGCCACAGAATCCGTGAGGACCAGACTCGGAGCATAAGCAAGCAGCGTACCATCGTACAAATGGTACAAGATGTATCTGAAATGTTGGAAGACAACAGAAGCCTCTTCGGTGTCGATCCACCTGTTGGCCAACGACACGGCCTGCGTCTGGCGGCACCGCTTCGACCCGTCGGCGGGCACCGTGACCCCGTTCCGATCGGGGTATAGCAACGCTCCGTGCCCGCCCGACGAGGCCGGCTAGCCTTCCTGTCCGCCACGCGCGGCCAGTCCCTCGACCTCTCGCATGACGCGCAGTGTGTTCCCGCCCAGAATCTTCGCGATGTCGCTATCGGAGAAGCCGCGTTCCATGAGGCCGCGGACGAGGTTGGGCATCTTGGAGACGTCCTCCATGCCCTCGGGCAGCTGATCGTTGACTCCGTCGAAGTCCGAGCCCAACCCCACGTGGTCGATCCCCGCGACCTTCACGGCGTGCCCGAAGTGATCCAACAGCCGGTCGAGCGGCACCCGGCCGATCCTGGCGATCCGCTCGGCGTTCAGCTCTCGGCGGGCAGCGCCGAGCCGCCGGGGGTCGTCGCCGTACTGCTCCTGCACCCGGCTTTCCTGGACGTCGAGGTCGTTCAGTCGGCCGGCGCGCCGCAGGTGATCCTCGTCGAGATAGTTGTTGTAGTAGTTGATGTGCACGACGCCGCCGTTCTGGGCGAGCGCGCGGAGCATCTCGTCATCCATGTTGCGGGGATGGCTCGCGAAGACCCGACACGAGGAGTGCGACGCGACTACCGGTGCCGTCGACGTCTCGATGGCGTCGTAGAACGTTGCGTCGGAGACATGCGAGATGTCGACCATCATCCCGAGCCGGTTCATCTCGCGCACGATCTCCCGGCCCTGGTCCGTCAGCCCGTTCGAGGCGGGTGGCTGGCCGGAGGAGTCGGCCCACGGTGTGTGGGTGAAGTGGGTGAGGGTCATGTAGCGCGCGCCCAGGCGGAAGAGCGATCGGAGCACCGCCGGGCTGGAGTCGATGACGTGCCCCCCCTCGATGCCCAAGAGGATCGCGATCTTACCTTCCCGCTTGGCGGAGGCGATCTCGTCGGCCGTGGTCGCCAGGATCAGATCGTCGGGATGGCGTCCGACCTCGCGCTGAACCGCGTCGATCTCCTCCAGCGCGCGTGCGATCGATTCCAGTGGCGTCAGGGTACGCGAGTTGGGGTTCGTGGCGAAGAACATCGCGTTCATCCCGCCCTGGCGCATGCGTGGGATGTCCACCTGACCGTAGTCGTGTGGCTCAGACAGGTCGAAGCCTTCGTTGAGAATCAGCTGGGTCGTGTCGGAGTGCAGGTCGATCATGGTCGCGCGTTCGACCAGTGCATCGACCCGGGATTGGTCCACAGTCTCCTGCGTCGCCGACCCGGCATGGCGCGCGGTTCCGGCGGCGCCGAAAGCCAGGATCGAGACCCCCAGGAGCGCTGCGAGCGGGCTGGGTGCGAGACGCCGGGGCGTGGTGTCCGGTTTCCGTGGCGGGTTCATGGCTGCTCTCGCTTCCTCCGTCGCTACCGAGCGGCGGTGCCGAGCGGCATTACCGAGCCTGCGCAGCGAAACGTTCGTAGACCTTCCTGGCCTCGTCGAACTGGGCGAACACGTGGGCTCGCTCACGGTCCGACCGCCAGCCCGGCCAGGCTTCGGCCATCTCTCGTAGGGTATCGATCCATCGCATCGAGTAGTCGGCGGCGGCGCGGTCGCGGACCGGCTGGTCCCCCACGAGGACCCAGACTGGGTTCGTGAACGCCTGCGCGTAGGGGACGTCTAGCGGCTCGCGCTCCCGCGGGTCACCGCTGGCCCGCAGGTGATACCACCCGCTGCGCGTCACGCTGAGGGTTCCCTCGAAGCTCGCCGTTAGACGATCGGCGTCGAGGGCGATCTCCTCGACGACCTCTCCGTTGAAGACCAGCTCGGCCTTGCTGAGAGGCGTGATCGATCGCACACGCGCCTCGACCCGCACGGAGCCTCCCCCTTCGGGCAGTGCGACCTCCTCACCGGCCAGCTGGCCGTCGACCGTCAGCTCGACGAGGGGTCCGGTGCTGACGAACGCACGCCCCCGCCGGAGCCCGGCAAGCCAGGTGTCGGCATCGAGGCTGCGCGCGCCGGTGTAGACATAGGTGCGCACCGATCCCACCAGCTTGCTCTGCTGCAGATTGCTGATCGAGTCCTCGCCGCCAACGGCGGTCACCCGCAGGCCGTTGTTGAGGGCGGCGTACCAGGGAAAGAACCCCGCGTGCCCCGGGCCCGACCATTCGACCGCGTCGGTCGTGCCGAGCGCCGCGTCGACGATGAAGCCCTTCGCGCCACCGAGGTTGGTGTCGATCGGATCGTCCTCGCCCCCGAACGCGTGTACGTAGCCGACCGTCGCTCCCTGGGCCCTGGCCTTCCGAAACATGTCGGTGTTGCTGGGGTACAGGCTCTCGATCGCCGTGCCCTCGTAGCCCGTCGTGAAGGGTGAGATCAGGTGGTCCTGCAGGCCCAGCAGGAACACGTGGCCGTAGAACGGTGGGCGGTATTCCTCGCCGACCATCAGGATGCGGTCGGGCTGGGACAGTGGGTGCGACCCACCACCGGGCACGAAGAACTGGTAGTCCAGGATGCGGTTGTCCTTGTTGGCGATCAGCTCGTTGACGACATCCTGGTCCTCTGCTGCGGACATCATCATCAGGTTCTCGAGCGTATTGTGCAGGTTGCCGCCGTAGTTCATGTGGACGTGGGTCGAGCCGCTGTACCAACCGCGGGCCCCCATGTCCGTCATCCGGCGAAGCTCCATCGTGACCGTGGTGACCTCGGCCGCGTGGATCTCCACGTCCATCGTTTCCGGCCAGAACTCGAAGCCCTTGACCGCCTGTAGGGAGACCGTGCCTGGAGGTACCTCGACCATGAAGTCGCCGGGCGTGTGGAACACCAGGTCCCCGACAATCCCCTTGCGAGCATAGGCGTCGGCGGGCGCGTAGAACTTGCCGTCGGACGCGGTGAGGTGGATCCGGGATGCCGAGGGAACGTAGGTTTCTGCCTCGACGGTTCGTACCGACAGGACACCCATCGGGCGTCGCCAGCGCCGCTCCGTGACCCACACCGTCCGTTGCTCCCCGCCGTAGGTTTCCAGCAGCGCGAGCTGGGGCAAGTCATGCTCGTTCGAGATGTAGGCGATCCACTCCCCGTCCGGGGACCATCGCGGGTGGAAGGCGTCGTGCGAGAAGAAGGTCATCTTGTACGGCTCGCCGCCCTCGGTCGGCTGGACGTAGAGGTTGCTGAACTGGTCGGCGGTCCCGCGTGTCGACGAGTAGACGAAGCGTCTGCCGTCGATCGAGACGTCGGGACGGGTGCGGTAGAGCGTCTGCTCGGCCAGGACGGTCCGGCCTTCCTCCATGGCCCCGGGCGCCGCCGGGATGCGCACCACGTTCCCTGATCCCAGGGGCACGTCCCGATTCGAGACCACGAGGAGCTCCTGGCCATCGGGCATCCAGGTCGGGGTCAGGTGCATGTCCCACTCGCCGAAGTACAGCCTCTCGCGGCCGTAGCTGTTGTCGGTCGTGAGGGCGACCTCCTCGCCGGCCCACTGGCCGTCGCGAAAGGCCCGAAGGTAGAGGTTGAAGTAGCCGTTGGGCTTCGTCGACACGTACGCGACCTGGGTTCCATCCGGCGAGAACACCGGGTCCGTGTAGATGAAGTCGTCATCCGTCAGCGCGTTCGACTCTCCTGTCTCGAGGTCGACCACCTGGAGCTGGATCGTCTCGCCGCCGTCGTCTGCCGTGTAGACGATCCATCGCCCGTCCGGCGACCAGTCGGGTGACGAGTGGTACTTCTCGTCGTAGGTCAGCTCGTGCGCCACGCCCGAGTCCGGGGCGACCTTCCAGATGGACCCGCTCATGGCCACGGCGATCCACTCGCCGTCGGGCGACCAGGCCGGCGCCCAGGGCGTCGAGCTCGGAGAGGGCGGGAAATAGAAATTGAACATGTAGTTCCCGCCATGCTCAGAGGAGGGGTAGAACTGTGCCACCGCGCCCGTGCCCGAGGCGAGGACGAGGGCCAGCACACCGAGTGCGAGTCGAGGCCGAGGAGGGCCGAAGCAAGACGTCATGGGATGTCCTTCCGTCGAAGTGGGGCGCGACGGTGGTCACGGCCGAGACAGGTCACTGCTATGACGTTTGTCGGATCGCGTGGGCGTGCCTGCCTAGAACTGCATCATGTAGGTCATCTTGCCGATCACCGCCCGATCGATTAGATCGCTGGTCCGAGAGTCACGCCGCTCGTTGTAGACGAGGAAGAAGTCGCTGAGCGGCCGGTGAATCAAGTTGAAGCGTATGTTCGAGCTGAACTGGCGTGCGTCGGTGTTGTACTGCAGAAACGAGTTCAAGAACATGCGGGTCGAGAAGTTGTAGTTGATGCGTGCTCTGATGAGGTCCGTCTTGAAGGCGCCCGCCGGTAGATCGATGTCGTTGCGAGCCAGCGACCCCTCGAAGTTGAAGTGCGCGTTGACACGCGTGGCCATCCCGAACTGTATCGTGCGCCTGTGACCATCGTAGAAGTCACCCGTCGCGTAGCGTCCGGTGAACGACACGCGCGCGGATCGGTTGGTCCGAACCAGGACGAAGTTCTCGTTGAACTGGTAGCGTCCGGGGTCGATGAAGATCTCTCGGGCCCCGTTGATCTCGAACGGCTCGGCCAGATTCTCGATGTTCGGGTTGACCCCGACCTCGATGAAGGTGCCGTCCTGGAAGTTGAACGGCAGGTGGTAGTCGTAGTAGCGCGAGTCCAGCTCGCCGTCGGTCCGGCGGTCGATAGTGACGACCTGCCAGTGGGGGTAGATCTCGCGCAGCCAGCCCGACACCGCCTTGGGCCGGAGCCGGACGCCCGCGGCCGCCTCGGTCTTGTTGATCCCGACCCGGGGGACGAAGCCCATCTCGGCGTTGAACTGCTCGCCGATCCGCACGTGCGATGCCCGAAGGTCCCAGAAGGTGTCGGCCCAGCTAACCCCGGCGATCGTGGCGAGCTCCTCGGCCTGGTCCACGCCGATGGTCTCCGGACCGGCGGTCTTGGCGACGAGCCCACCGAGGTTCAGGTTGCGGAAGAATCGGAAGTTGACGTCGGCGCCGAGCGAGCGGTTGTAGCGGCCACCGCTCTCGTACTTGTTCAGGAACATGACACCGACGTCGGAGTTGGACAGCATGTCCTGGCGGACCCGCAGCGCCGTGAAGTTGGTCGTCGGGAACTCGTCCAGGCTGCGCTGCTGGATGTTCAGCGCGCCGATCGTCGTCCCGCCACTCGCGCGGCCGGTCAGCCGGGTGCCGGCGAGGATGGGGATCGCGTCACCGTCTTCCGACAGGCCGATTCGCCGGCTGAAGAAGAGGATGAGGTCGTTGCGCTGGGCGTTCTGCCGTCCGCCCACGCCGCCCCCACCGCCGCCGCCCCCACCCCCACCACCGCGACGCCCGCCCGGACCGAACTGGAAGATGCCGGAGTTCTCCAGGAAGAAGTCTCGTTTTTCGGGGAAGAACAGGCTGAAGCGCGTGAGGTTCACTTGCTGCTCGTCGGCCTCGACCTGCGAGAAGTCGGTGTTGACGGTGAAGTCCCACGTGAGTCCGGTGGTCACGCCGTACTTGAGGTCGAAGCCGATGTCCCCGTCACCCACGCTCGGGGTCTGCTCGACCTTCGATGAGCTGGCGAGCGCGTAGGGCTTGAACTTGAGGTTGTTGCCAGGCCGCAGCCCCACGAACCCCTCGAGCGTGCCCGCCATCGACACGCGGAAGATCCGATAGATTCGCGGGTAGGGCGCCCAGGCCGAATCCTCGTTCTTGCGGCGCACGCGACGCAGGAAATTCACGCCCCACGTCTGCGGGCTCTCGTTCGAGAACTTCATCGTGCGAAACGGGATCGCGATCTCGGCATACCAGCCGTCTTCCGTAGTCCGCGTGGCCACGTGCCAGACACCGTCCCAGTTCGCATCGTTGCCCCGGCCCTCGTTGCCCACCTGGGAGTCCCACTTGGCGCCCGCGGGGTTGGTCTCGAACTGGTAGCCGTTGCGCTCGTCGTGGAACGTGTCGAGCACGACGCCGAAGATATCGCCGTCGGTGGGTCGGAAGTCCCGCCGGATGTCGTTGACGATCGCCCGCTGGGGCAGGTCGTCGTGGTTGAGCACCCCGAAATACAGGTTCTCGTTGTCGTAGAGGACCCAGACCTCCGTCTCGTCGGTGGCGGGGGCACCCTGTCGGGGCTCGACCTGGACGAAGTTGGTCGCGACCGGCGCGTCGCGCCAGGCTGGCTCGTCCAGGACGCCATCGAGCGTGATGGGGCCCGCCGCGCGCACGGCCTGGAGGCGGCGGCTGAACCGCGCCGTCTCGTAGTCGATGTCGGCGCCCTCCGTCACGCCGACCCCCGAACCGGCTCCACCGTTCCCGCTCGCAGCCGTCGCGGCCAGGCCGGCGGCCGCTCCCACGACCAGCGCCCCGTTGGGCCCATTCCCGCCCTCCGCCCCCGAGGGTGTGCCCTGCGCCGAAGTGGTTGGTGGGGGGGCGGAGGCGGCCGAGGTCGTGGGGACGGGGTTCAGGGTCAGGGCGACGTTGGAGACGTGGTTGGCGGCGACCGTGATCCGGTGCTCGCCAGAGACCGCAGACCCGTCGCGGGCCGAGCTGCCACCGGCCCGCAGCACGTATTCGCCGGGGGTGACGTTCAGGAAGAAGAACGCCCCGTTCGGGAACACGCGGCCCGGAGCGGCGACGGCGTCCGCGCCGCGATCCCGACCCTGTGGCTCGAGTACGACCGCCGCGGAATTCAGCTGGCTCCCGTCGTGGCACACGAGACGGCCCGAGACGCGGACGCCCGCCTCGGCGCGGCCGGGAGCCATCGTGGTCGCCGAGCGAGCCTCCTGTGCTGCCGTGGGTCCGGTCGCATAGGCGACCGGTACCGCGCCGAGGCCAGGCACGAGGGCGGCCACTGCGAGGCGCAGCGGTAGGGCTCTGAACATCTTCATGTGCACGTCATCTATTGGGGCCTGGACCCGGCTGGCTGGGAAAGTGGTCGTACCCGCGTACGTAGCATAAGGGAATTTGCGCCCCGACGCCACACGCCGGCGACCGCTTCACGAAGGCCCGAGACGGCTCCTAGACTAGAACTGCATCATGTAGGTGAACTTGGCGATCACGGCCCGATCCAGGAGGTCTCGGGACCGGGAGTCGCGGCGCTCGTTGTACACGAGGAACAGGTCGCTCAGCGGCCGATGGATGATGTTGAACCTGATGTTCGAGCTGAACTGGCGCGCGTCGGTGTTGTACTGGAGGAGCGAGTTCAAGAACATGGTCGTCGAGAAGTTGTAGTTGATGCGCGCGGCCAGCAGGTCGGTCGTGAACGCTCCGCTCGACACCTCGATGTCGTTCCGGGTCAAGGTGCCGGAGAGGTTCAGGTGCAGGCCCACGCGCGCCGTGGCGCCGATCAGGTAGGTGCGCTTGTGCCCATCGTAGAACTCGCCGGTCGAGTAGCGCCCCGTGAGCCAGAGCGGCGCGGAATGGTTGGTCCGAACCTCGACGAACTGCTCGTCGAACTCGTAGCGCCCGGGCGCGATCGCGATGTCCCGCTCGTGGTTGATGGTGAAGGGCTCGTCGGGGTTCTCGACGTTCGTGTTGAGGCCGTACTCGATGAAGGTGCCGTCCTGGAAGGTGAAGAGTATCTGGTAGTCGATGTAGCGTGAATCGATCTGACCATCCTTGCGGCGTTCGATGTCGATGAGCTGATAGGTCGGGCTGATCTCGCGGAGCCAGCCCGAGGTTGCCCTCGGACGGATCTTGGGTCCGACTCCGACCTCGATCTTGTCGATGCCGATGCGTGGCACGAAGCCCATCTCGTCGTTGAAACGCTCGCCGATCGAGATGTAGGACGCGCGGGCATCCCACGCAGCGTCCTGCCAGCGGACGCCGCCCTGGGCGGTCAGATCCTCGCCCGTCTCTCCGATGACCTCGAGCGGTGAGAACGACTTGGCCAGGAACCCGTTCACGTCGAAGTTCCGGAAGAAGCGAAAGTTCGCGTCCGCGCCCAAGACTCGGTTGTAGCCGTCGCCGCTCTCCTCCTTGTTCAAGACCATGACACCCAGGTCGGAGTTGGCGAAGAGGTCCTGGCGGAGCCGAACAGTGGTGAAGTTGGTGGCGGGGACCTCGTCCGTGCTGCGCTGCTGGACGTTCAGGGCGCCGAGGGCCACGGAGCCGACGCGTCCGGTGAGCCGCGTGCCCGCTAGAATCGGCACGGCTTCGCCCTCATCCGAGAGGCCGATGCGGCGACTGAAGAAGAGGATGACGTCGTTCCGGGACAGGTTTTGCCGGCCGCTGCCGCTCAGGCGGCCGAAACCACGTCGCCGATTAGCGGGGCCGAACTGGAAGACCCCGGCGTTCTCGAGGAAGAACTCTCGTTTCTCCGGGAAGAAGAGGCTGAACCGGGTCAGGTTGACTTGCTGCTCGTCTGCCTCCACCTGCGAGAAATCGGTGTTGACCGTGAAGTCCCAGGTGAGGCCGGAGGTGACGCCGTACTTGATGTCGAAACCGACGTCGGCATCCCCCTCGTTCGGCTCGCTGCCGACCGTCGACGAACTCCCCAGGGCGTAGGGCTTGAACCGAACGTTGCTGCCCGGTCGCAAGCCCTCGAGTTCTTCCAGCGTGCCAGCGAGCGGCACGTAGTGGATGCGGCGGATACGAGGGAGCGGGGCCCAGTAGCTGTCCTCGTTCCGTCGGCGTACCCGTCGCAGGAAGTTGACCCCCCAGGTCTGCGGATCGGCGCTGCTGAACTTCACTGTCCGGAACGGAATCGCGAACTCGGCGTACCAGCCGTCCTCCACGATCGTCGTCGCCACGCTCCACACCCCGTCCCAGTTGGAGTTGATCTGGCGGCTGGCGTTGAAGCACTGCGCGTCCCACTTGGCCCCGGCCGGGTTGGCCTCGAACTGGTAGCCGTTGCGCTCGTCGTGAAAGGTGTCGAGCACGATGCCGAAGATGTCACCCTGGACGACGTTGAAGTCGCGCTCGAGCTCGCTGACGATGGCCAGGTGCGGCTCTGGGTCGTGGTTGAAGACGCCGAAATACAGGTTGACATCGTCATAGAGGACCCACACTTCGGTCGCGTCCGTGGCTGGCTGGCCCTCGCGAGGCTCGTTTTGGACGAAGTTCGCGGCCCGGGGCGCGTCCTTCCAGGCCGGCTCGTCCAGCACGCCGTCGACCACGATCGGTCGAGCCGTTCGCACGGCCTGCAGACGGCGCTCGAAGCGTGCGGTGGTGTAGTCGACGGCGCCCCCTGCCGGTGTTCCGCTGGCACGTGCCCCCACGCCGGCCAGGGCGGCGCCCGCGAGAACCGGGGTGTCGACGGTGTCGGCCCCGGGCGCGGCTGGTGCAACGGCGACGCCCTGGCCGGGGCCCGCCGCGGTCGGCGTGCCGCCCGGGCGCAGCGTGATCACGAGGCTCGGGATCGGATCCGCTCGGACCCACACCTCGTGGGTCGCCGACAGCGGTGGGCTTTCCGTGGACCGGCCGTCCGCCTTGCCGCTGGCTCGGATCCGGTAGCGTCCGGGTTCGAGGTTCACGAAGAAGAAGCTGCCGCTGGGAAATACCCGACCGGTCGAGCTGGTGATCTGCCCGGTGTTCGTGGTGTCCAGGCGCTCCAGGGTGACCGTCGCTGCGGTCAAGGGGCGGCCGTCCTCGGTGACCAGGCGGCCCGCCAGGATCCCGCGGGACGGCGTCGCCGTGGGTGGGTCGTCCGGGCCTCCAGGGGTGGTCTGGGGCCACGCGTCGACACCCGACGGTCGTCCCAGCACGAGGCACGCGGCGAGGACCAAGGCCCACCTGGGCGGATCAGACACTCGAGCCTCGGCCGACACCAGGATTAGATAAGGCCTTTATTTTCAAGATAATGAAGCCTTCGCGCCGATGTGCGGGCCCCGCGATACCCTGCCAGCCCAAAAAGCCGTTGAGATTCCGCGCTGGCCACCGGTAGAATCGCCCCACCATACGGCACCGAGGGAGATTCCTTCACCGATGATCAGCGTCGCCGCCATTCGCATGCAGCAGTTCGGCGTGCAATTCTACCAAGCTTCCCTGAGCGCCAGCGACATCGACAAGCTCGTGCGGTTCGAGGTACTCAACTACGGGGAGCACGCGCAGCCCCCGGTGCGCGGCGGCGGCAAGCGGCGCGGGTTGCCGTCCAAGGTCAACTGGGATCTGCTCGAGCGTCGCATCGCTTCGAGCGAGCGGGCGTATCAGCGCCAGATCATCCGCCGAAAGATAGACGAGATCGTTCAGTACTACGAGCAGTGCCGACAAGCCCGGGACCTGCCCTCGATTCCGGGTGCCGTCATCATCTCGAGTGATGAGCCGCTGCGCTTCGAGCCTGCCGGCGAGGGTCTCACCATCGGCAACCTGAAGGTGCCCGAGCGAGAGGGCATCCTGCGGGCGATCGACGGGCAGCACCGTTTGCTGGCGCTCCACGCTGACATCGGCCGGTTTGGCCGTGAGCAATTCAGCGTGCCGGCCGTCATCTTCGATCGTCTGCCGGAGGACCACGTCGTCCAGATGTTCGTGACGATCAACGCCAAGCACACGCGCCTGAACCCGTCACACCTCGTGACCCTCTCGGGCCGGCAGCTCTATCGCGACGAGGAGCTCGCCGCCGCCCACGAGGTGGTACGGGCGCTCCAGGAACGAGACGATTCCCCCCTGGCGGGTGAGATCAAGCTGCTGGGGGTTGGCAAGGGGCGGGTGGCGCAGGCGGCGCTGGCGCGGGAGTTGAAGCGGCTCTTGGCCGCCCAGGTGTTCGGGGGGCCTCGCCGGGCACCGGATCTGAGTGACGTCGCGAAGAAGTTCTTCGTGAACTACTTCAAGCAGGTGGCCCTCGTCTTCGGAGGGGCCTGGAACGGACGCAAGTACAGCATCAAGACGGCGACCGCGCTGCGGAGTTTCATCCGGGTGACCCCGGATATCATCCGGCGGCTCGATCAGGAGCACGTCGAGCGCACGGACTTTCGCGCGATCGGGCGCGTCATCGCTCCATGGGGTCGGCGAATCGGCGACCTGCGGTTCGAGACCGAGGGAGCCTGGAAGCGTGGCGGGACGACGGTGGAGTCCCTGTCCGGAGAGCTGCGGCTGGCGCTGCAGTACCCGGAGGGCGCGG
>PVBE010539315.1_pt1 | contig 11229 bp, 7 predicted proteins | sample 1631181 | NCBI WGS metagenome assembly PVBE01 (sample SAMN08397723, study PRJNA350692) | Marine metagenome, whole genome shotgun sequencing project. | isolation source: water | place: Pacific Ocean | collected 2012-04 | reverse complement strand
GCAGCAGCTCGATCGCGGGCCCGGACTGATAACCTTCATCCGGATTGGTGCGGTCAATTTCCACCCAGGCCCCCAGTCCAATGAGCTCGACAGCGAGCAGCAGGGTGACCCAGCGCGGCCCGGTGAGCAGCGCAGCTGCCGGCGTCGCCAATGCAACAGTCAGCGCCAGCGGCAGGGTTTTCGCAGCTGCCGGCGCATTGTGGGCCGCCGCCAGATACCATGCCAGCGGCAGCGCGAAAGCGGTAAGGGCTGCCAGCGCCCCGGCCCAACCCAGCAGCTGTCGGCTGGGAATGAGGTTTTTCTGCCAGCGGTGTAACCCCGAGCATGCAAGCATTGCCAGCGCGAAATTGGTGAGCAGTAAGAATCTGGCCGGTACGCGCAGCTGCGAAAAACCGGGCAGGTATTCATACAGGAACAGGTGCAATGGTGTGGCGGGCCCCAGAGCGAGCAAAATCCCGACGGCCACGAGCAGAAGCAGTATGACCCGGCGGGGATTCTGTTTAAGCCCAAAGGGAGCCAGCAGCAGGGTGACGATGCCGGCAAAGCCGAGTTCGACTCGATCCCACGCAGGCCAGAAGTGCGCCGGTCCGCGCCCGAACAGGAGTGGGGAGAGCATCCCGGCCAGTCCCGTTGGGGGCAGGTTGTATCGGGAGGCCTGTTCGTAGCTGAGGCCAGCGCGGTGGGTGTATTGCGCCAGTTCGACCGTCGGAATCACGAAAAACGCGCACAATCCCAAGGTCAGCACAGCTGCGCCGGCGCATAGCGCCAACCATTGTGCCTTGCGGGGATTTGTTGCCAGCATCCAAAATGCGGTCAGTGATATTGCAAGCCCGACGATTAGTGCCATTTGGGCGTGCCCGGCGAGAACGGCTAGCGTGACGACCACGGCGAGAGCGGCAGCGGATGTCAGGCTGCGTTTGCTTTGCATGCGCTGCAGAAACAGCCAGGCCCAGGGGAGATATGCGGCCGTTGCCACGATGTTCAGGTTGCCAATATGGGTGATGAATACGGACGAGAACTGAAACGCTAGCGCCGCGACCAATGGCGGCTGTGTGTTGGCGTGGGGATGGTTTGATCGCGCGGCGACATACATGCCAGCACCGGCGAGAAACACATGTAACGCCACCAGCCATTCCAGGGCGCGATAGGGTACATCCGGCAGCAGCGCAAGGAGTAGATTGGGGGGATAGAATAAGCCGGATGAAGGTTATCAGTCCGGGCCCGCGATCGAGCTGCTGCGTGTGCAACCCGGCCCATTCCGCATTGACGTCGCCGCCAGCAGCTGGCAGCCCGATGCAGCGACCGTACACCAGCTGGAGGCCATAAACGGGCTCCATAACCCGCTGGCGCTCGCACATTACGACACTTATTACTGGTCTGTCGGACATCGCGGTTCGCCCCAGTACAACTTCCTCAACGCCAAATACCTTTTGGCCGATAAAGGCAAACCGGCCGCCGACGCCAGTTTCATCCCGGTTTTCGACGCCGACCCGCAGGTCGACGTGTACTTGAACACACAGGCGCAACCGCGCATCAGCCTAGTTTACGAGAGTAAGCTGGTGAGCAACAACGCGGAAGCCTTTGCTGCAGTTCATTCACCCGATTTTGACCCGTCCCGCCTAGTAGTCGTAGACGGCGGGGCCACGCTGCTACCCAAGAAACCCGGCAAGAGTACGTTGCGATACAGCCATTATTCAGCGCACACTCAGACCGTGGAGGCCGTCACTCCTTCCCCGGCGTACCTGGTTTTCAGCGAGGTGTGGTATCCCGGTTGGCAGGCGCGACTCGATGGCGAGCCCACCTCGTTGCTGCGCGCAAATTACGCCTTCCGCGCCGTTTACCTTCCCATCGGCGAACACACCGTGGAGTTAACGTTCTCCCCCGCCAGTTGGCGCTATGCGTCTTCCGTCTCCCTCGGCACGCTCCTGACACTTTTCATCATCTTCCTCGCGTCACTTTGGCGCAGGACCGCGCTTCCGCATGATTAGCTCGCGCACCGAACGTCAGCAGCTTTTCGTGGTTCTGGCCGTGGCCGCTCTATTGCGCATGGCCTTTCCCGGAATGACCGAATTCAAAGCCGACGAGGCGCGTCTATATACGCTGGCGTATGACCTTGCGGCCGGCCAGAACATCCCCCTGCGTGGCATCGGTGCTTCCATCGGCATCCCCAACTTCCCATTGAGTGCGTGGCTATACGCATTTCCGCTCGCGTTTTGGAAGCATCCATATGCGGCCACGCTCTTCACCGGATTGCTGAACACCGCGGCGGTGTTTGCCTGCTGGTGGGTTGCACGCCGATACTGGGGCGCGCGCACAGGGATTCTTGCCGCGTTTTTTTTTGCAGTCAGCCCGTGGGCGATTATTTATTCACGGAAAATATGGGCGCAAAACCTGCTTCCTCTCTTCGTTATTGCCTGGGCCATAAGTGCATTCCTGACTTTCGCTCACGGGCGCCGGCGGGCAGCACTCGCACACGGCGTTCTGCTAGGGTTCGTGCCGCAAATCCACTTCTCAGGGCTAGCGCTGTTGCCGATCAGCGTGGTCACTGGGCTGCTCTTCCGTAGGCGCGTTGCGTGGAAATGGCTGGCTGCCGGCGCAGCCGCCGCGGCCGCGTTCGCTGCCCCGCTAGCCTTTCATCTTGCCGCTCAGGGTTTCCCCACACTGACCGGACTAACTGCGAGCCCGCTGCGATTAGGAACTGAATCGCTGACTTTCATCTGGATGCTCAGCACCGGCGCTGACATTCATTCTCTGGCCGGAAACCCTGGTTACCTCGATTACATGCAAACCGTGCCGAACCTAGCTCCGATGCGCTGGCTGTGGGGAGCTCTCATCGCCTTCGGCGGCTGGCGACTCCTCCGCCCAGCGCAAGATCGCGAACGCAGCATAGTCGCCCGCTTGGTAATTGCGTGGCTCATGGCTCCGGCTCTTCTGTCGCTGTGGAGTCCGGTCTCGATGTATCCGCACTATTTCATCATCACCTTTCCGGCGCAGTATATTGCCGCTGCAGTGGGCGCCATTGCGCTGCTGGATAAACTGACTCATCCCTCGCAACGCGTAGTCGGATGGGGATTGCTGCTGGCCTCAGGTAGCGTACAGCTATGGGCGCTCATAGCGCTGTTCCAATTTTTGTCTCTCCGCGCCACGCCGGGAGGTTTTGGAATCCCGCTCTCGATGAAACTAGCAGCCGTAGAATCGGTCCGCGCCGCCCTACGCGCTGGCCCCGCCACCGAAGTATTGATCGCCGGCAGCGGAAATAACCCGACCGTACACCAGTTCCCGGCAGTTTATGACGCGCTCTTGCGCAAGACGCCGCATCGTTTTGTCGACGCCAACGCGAGCGCGGTGCGCCCGAACACACCGACAGTCGTGCTGCTGCAGCTCGAAACCACCCAACCTGCCCCGCAGCTCTATCGAGAATGGTCGATTCGCGCCGCTTCTGTTCCGTTACGCGCGGGTGAAGGCAGTCTTAAGGTGCTCGAACTTCCGGCCCCGACCGATGATTTCATTCCACCGAGAGAATTCTCTCCGCCGCACACGCTGGCAAACGGCGTAGCACTACTCGGTTATGAGCCTTTGCCATCATCGCAGAACGAGTTGCGTTGGGCACTACACTGGCGCACCGGAGATGAAGCCGACACTGATTACCACTTCTTCAATCACTTGCTGGATGCGAGCGGTGAGCGTGTGGGTCAGGCGGACGCTCGCTCGTTTCCGGCCAACCAGTGGAGAGAGGGCGATAGAGTCATCAGTGTATTTTCGGCGTTTCTGCTCGACGCGCCGGAGACATTGCGCGTAGGGATGTACACCTATCCGGATATGGAGAATGTGCCCGTCGTGGATGGGTCCGGAGGCATCATCGGTCAGGCCGTGAGCGCGCGGTGGACTTCACCCTGACGGTGGCCTGATGCCGGAAGCCACTGTTGTGCCGTCCCCACGGAATTGAATCCCAAGCAAATTTAATAGAAAAAGGCCGCCAAACATCTGGCGACCCGATGCGGTGATAATTACGCCCGTGCGAGCGTTGATTTGTCACCCATCCTGAGCATCCACGGGCAATTCAAACCCGCGCGCTCGCAACGCTTTTTTTAAGTCAATCAGGCTCTTGCGCCCAAAACCGGTGACCGCCAGCAGGGCTGGTTCTCCACCGGTTTCCAGTTTTGCCAGCACGTGTCTTGCATGTGTGATTTCGACCTGAGCCAGAGCTGCCATGGCGCGGGATGTCAATCCCAGTTCGACTAGTTCAACTTCCGGCGATGCCAGGGCAGACCGGTGTTCATCAAGTTTTACCACATGCTGCTGGCGCGCTTCCAGTTTACGGTAAAAGCGTTCCACCTGCCCCTCGGTGTCCACGATGCGCTGCTCGCCCGTGTAAAATGGATGACACTTATAGCACAGGTCGGTATGAATTGATTCCTGCGTGGACCCGGTCACCCACGTGTTGCCGCACGAGCAGACCACTTTCGCCTGCGGAAAATATTCCGGATGAATGGCTGTCTTCATTCGCGTTCTTTATTTCAGGTTCGCCGCTAGCACCGAGACGCGCTTTTGCCCGCTCGATAACCGCTCAAAATGAACTTGGCCATCGGCAACAGCGTAAAGGGTGTAATCTCTCCCTGCACGCACGTTTGCCCCCGGTTTAATCCGCGTGCCACACTGCCGCACAAGGATGTTACCGCAGCGCACATTCTCGCCTCCAAAGCGCTTGACGCCACGCCGTTTCGATTTGCTGTCTCTTCCATTGTGGCTTGATCCGCCGCCTTTTTTGTGTGCCATCCTAACGCTCCCCTCCGCCCACTAAGAGATAATTTTGTCGATCCTGACGCGCGTGAATTCTTGCCGGTGACCTAGCGTTCTGCGATAACGTTTCTTCGGCTTGTACTTAAAGACACGGATTTTCGACCCACGCGCGCGGCCCACGACCGTGCCTTTCACCGAGACATCCTCGAGTATCGGCTTCCCCACAAGCACAGCATCCCCCTCGGAGAGCAGCATAACGGGGAATGTGACTTTGCTGCCCTCTGCCTGTGGCAACCGATCCACAGCCAAAACCGCGCCCTCTTCGGCGCGCAGCTGCCGTGAACCACTTTGGACAATCGCGTATTTCATGCGCCTAGCTGTCTCCGGTAACACCATAGAACCCCGCCTAAGCGGGGCACGACTCGGATTATACCCGCCTCAATCTGGGTTGTCAACGAAAAAAAGTGCTGTCCGGTGCACCCGTATGCCTGAAACGCCCATGGCAGCTAGCACTTCCTCCGGTCTGCCGGTAGCCCCGGGCCGGGCCGCAAGCCGCATGCGCAATGTTGCGGCATCGTTCTTTCCAATTTCCACCGCAAGAGCGTCAATGAGCACGCGCAGATCGTAATCCTTTCCGCGTCGTTTACGCGTGATTGTGGCGCGCCCCAAAATGTCCTTAACGCATTTTATTAACATCTCCGCCGGGCAGTCACCCGATAGCTCGACCAGATATTCGGCGGCACGCAGGCGTGATTGGAGCGACCTCTCTCTCAAATCCACTGCAGCGATATCAAGCGCTTCAATTCCCGGCGGAGCGGCGGCGCCCACCGCAGCCAGCAAATCATTCAGCTTAACTGGCCCCCGCAGCCAGATATCGACCACCTCCGCCTCGCTGGTGATGCCAAGCGGTAGCGCCGAAGCCAGTTGTAACTTTGGCGTCGGATGGAATCCCTGCGAATATGCCAACGGAGCATTCGCCCGCCGAAGCGTGCGTTCCCACGCGCAGTGCAGGTCACGGTTGCCGATGTAGCGCGCCACGCCGCGCTTGGCGAAGGTGATACGGAGGCGCTGCATGTTCCATACTATAATACCCCACCATGCCTGATGACGCCCGCAACCGCTTGCGCTGGCTCTGCATCGGAGCGCTGCTGCTGGCGATTGCGCTCTACTTTTCGGCAGCTCCCCGCCTAGAGCATGGATTGACAGCAACGTATTTCTCAGACGCGGACTTTAGCGAGATAACGGCAACGCGGTTGGAACGCGTGGCGATGCTGAGTAGCAATGACCGCCTTGTCAGCCACGAGCGTCCCTTTAGCGTGCGCTGGGAAGGTTTTTTGTGGGTAGCCGAAACCCGCGAGACCGCCTTCACCGTGCCCGCCGGAGTGAATGCCCGCCTGTTGCTGGACGGTGAGCTGGCGCTCCATTCCCGCGACGCCCCCGCAGCGCAGAACCTGACAATCCCATTTACCCTCAGCCCTGGCGCGCATGCGCTCACACTTGAGTTAGTCCGCGCCGTCGCCGGTGACGATTTCTTCTCCGCCAACCTCGAGTGGGACACTCTTTTGGGACAACGCCTAATCCCGCCAACATTTCTGTACCCCTCATCCCAGGAAAATGGCCAGGCTCGCGGTGAAATGCGGCGGACGCAAACGCGGAATGCCGCCCTGTCTCTGGGTGCACTAGCTATTCTCGGATTGCTGGGGCTTTCGATTGCCGCACAGCGGCACTCATTGCAGCGTCGTGAAACCTGGGGGCTGCTGCTTGTCGTCGGCATTGCGCTCGGCCTGCGCCTGGTATACCTGCATGACCTCGTCACGCATATCCCCAACTTTGACGCATTGCCCGTAGGCTCCGATCATCGTACTTACGAGGCCGCGGCGCGGGACTTGGTGCGCGGTCTGTGGCCGCCGCGGAGCGAGTTTTACCGTCAGCCCGGCTTCCCTTGGCTGCTGGGAAACTTTCATGCCCTCTTTGGGCCAAACCTGCGTCCCTTTCAGATTGTGCAATTAACGGGCGGAGCCCTGGCATCGATGGCAATTTACGCGCTCGGAAAGCGCATCTTCAGCCCTCCAGCCGCATGGGTGGCCGCACTGCTGTGGGCCATTTTTCCACTGGCAATTTTTTACGATGCTCAGCTTGTGACACATGGACTGGAGGCACAACTCGTGCCGTGGATCGCGCTGCTATGGATACATGTATTGATGCGGTTTCGGGACAACCGCTCGGCTCCACCGCACGACTGGAAATGGCTCATGGCTCTGGGTTTACTGCTTGGCGCATCGTCGGTCGTGCGACCCACTTTGTTGCTGCTGTCACCGCTGGCTGCCCTGTCACTATTGTGGGCTTTGTGGCCCAGATGGAAGTCCGGTCTCGCGTACATCTTGGCACTAGCCGCAACAGTGATGTTACCAATCCTGCCCGTGACCCTACACAACTACCAGCATTCCGGAAACATTGTATTGATCAGCACCAGCGGTCCTGTCTCTCTATATATAGGCAATAACCGAGATTCAGCGGGCATCGGGCAGTACTCGCAAGCATTCCGCGCCACGCATGAGCGCGTCAATCGCGGGGAGGTGACTTTCGTTGGCGCTACGTTGGCCGATATCGGCGCTTCCCCGCGCCGCTGGCTCGGTCTGATGGTGCGCAAGACGGCGCTCTATTTTGGCAACCAAGAAATCCCCAACAATGTCGATTTTAATTCAGAGGGTGCAGCCATCTCGCCTTTGCTACATAAGACCCCGCTTCGCTTTGGAACCATCGTCGTGCTCGGATTTACGGGACTCGGACTGGATCTTTTCCGGGTGCGGGTGTACAGGCCGGGCATATGGCTGCTAAGCACGGTTTTGCTGATACTGTATTCAACGACGGTCCTGTTTCACGTCGTCTCGCGTTTTCGCGTGCCCACGTATGGGCCGTTGATTCTTTTTGGCGCATTTGCGCTCGTCGATATTGGCCGCCGTCTGGCGAGCCGCGATGTCCGCGCAAGTGCAGTTTCGCTCGGCCTACTCGGAGGCAGCAGCGTGCTGGTCATAGCACTGCCCTGGGTGGCTGATAGCAGCATGCCACTCCCGACGTTGGCAGAGCCCCCGGCAGAGAGCGTGCAAGTTCGGGCCGTTTTCGGCGAGACGCTCGAACTATCAGGGTACGATCCATTCGCCGCAGTCGAGCCAGGCGAGCCGTTGTTTGTCACACTTTACTGGGAACCAAATTCTCCACTTTCGGTGGATTATTACGGGACGGTGCAACTGCTCGCCCCCTCCGGCGAGAAACTCACGCAGGTGGACCAGCGCCTCGGCACGGGTTCATTTCCCCACCATCCCCCCACAGGTTGGCGGCCGGGAGAGATAGTAGCCGATCAGTATCTGCTCTTCCCGCCTCGCGACGCTCCCACGCCATTGGCATTGACGGTATTGGTGGCAGTCTATAATCGCGAAACAGGTGAGCGCCTCGGCGAGACAACTTTGCGTCCGCTGCCGTTGACCCTAGCGCAACCGTTAATTCTGCCGGACAACGTCACGCTGGTGCATGCGACAATCGGTCCGGTTCTGCTGGCAGCATATCAGGTCGAAATCGAGAATGATGAGCTCGCCCTCACTTTGTTTTGGGAATCAATAGCGCCGGCGTCAGTAGCCGGCATGGTCTTCGTCCACCTTTACGATTCAAGTAGGGATTTTGTCCTCGGGCAGGATTTGCCCCCTCGCGAGGGTGAGTACCCCATGACAGCCTGGCAGCCCGGTGAAGGCATCGTTGACCGACGCCGAATCCCGTTGAGGGAGCTTCCGGCCGGCGAGTACGTAGTCTTCGTCGGCGTGTATGATCCGGCCGATGATGCGCGATTTCCCATGGTGGACCAAGCCGGCCATGGTGTGCCCAATGCATCTCTTAAGCTATTCCAGTTCAATTTAGATTGACCGTGACGTGTACGCTGGGGCTTATCACCGAGCATGAAAAGTAATCGCTCCCCTGCCAGGTTATCAGAATACCTAGTGCTCGCCTGCATTCTCATGCACGGCTTGTTCTTCCGCGTTCGCCGGCTTGGGGATGACCCTTTCTTCCAAGATCAAGCCGCAACGAGTATGGGGGCGTTGCAGGTTGTGGAAGGCAGTTGGCCGCTTGTCGGTCCGATGTCGTTCTCATTTAGCACCACACTTAGGGATCCACCTCTGCCTAGTTATCTATATGCAATGCCGTTTGCCGTATCCGGCGACCCTCGCATCGCACGTATTTTCACTGCTCTATGGAATTTGTTTTCCATCTCCCTTGCGTACAAAATTTGCAGGCTCTATTTTGGACGCAACGCCGGGCTGTTTGCATCGGCCCTCTACGCCGTGCACCCAACAGCAGTTTTGGCAAGCAGATTCATATGGAACCCTAACCTTGCAGCACCTTTCGTCATGCTGTTTTTGTACACCGGCCTGCAGGGGTATTACCAGTCGAGGTGGTTTGCCAGAGTGATGCACCTCCCGGCGCTGGCTCTCGCGGTCTTGTGTCATCCTTCGCTCACACTGCTTGCGCCAGTTTCACTTCTTTTTTGGCTTTGGGCCTGGTGGAACCAAGCCAACGAACGCCGCGCGCTCCTTGTGCAGGGCGGTGCTAGCGCCGCCATTGCGATGTTGCTGCTTGTGCCATGGTTGGCGGGAAACCTGCAACTGGCAGCCGCCGCACAACCGGCCGCGGACCTGAGCACTTTTGGAAACTGGGTGCGTTTGCAAAGCCCGGATCTAAACGTCTTGAAAACAGTTCTCGCCGGAGAAGGATGCTGGCGAAACAACTGCCCGATGCTGCTGGGTGAGCGACCGCCGGTATTCATGACTCACTTTCTTCCCAACATCACCCTGCTGGCGACCGCATGGACATTGCTGCTTGGAGCGCTCCGCCGCCGGGTCTTTCCAGCGTTGGTAATCGCCGCTGCGTTTTTCCTGCCCCCGGCAATCGCTTCCGCTACAGGGCGTGTATTCGACCACTATGTCTGGCCGCTGACAGGTAACGCGGTCATTATCCAGGCCGCCGTCCTCAGCGCCGAACGCGATTCTAGAAGTACGCAAGGCCACCAATTCATAAAGTCCCTCATGCCAAAGTCAACGCGCCGGCTCATCCAATTTTCGTACGCGCTCGTGATGGCACTCATACTATTTGGCCAGGCGCGCTTCAACTTCTTGTACAACCCGCAGGAGAGCCTGCCGAGCCTAAACCAAAACCTGGCCACGGTCAGGTACGCGCTGAAAACTGCCCTTGATGCGGGCGCTGAGCTAATCCTGCAGGACTATCAACCGCCTGACGAGCTGCGGTGCATCGGCTGCCGCGGTTGGGAGACGCTGCCCGCATTGCTCGGCCATGACCTGCGCGTGTTGCCCCAGGATAGCGGTGTGCCTGCCCCGAGCACGGGAGCCTATCTGCTGCGCTCAACGAGCTGGCCACATGAGGACGGCCATCTGCTCGAGAAAGAAACTGTCAACACGTGGTTCCAACTTTCGCGAATACCGACTGCCAGTGAAACGCAATTGGACATAACCACCGCGGAACCCTACAGGTTCGCGAATGGCGCTCTCGTTCTCGGCCTTGCCACGGCGAGCCCCGCGGCGCTGTCACGTGCTTCGGAAGACTGGCGGCCAAGTCTGGTGTGGCGGGCCGGAGATGCAACCACGACGGACTACAAGCTATTCGCTCACTTTCTCGATTTTGATGGCCGGAAATATGCCCAGGCAGATCCGCTGGCATTGCCCGGCAGGTACTGGCGTGCCGGAGAAACAGTGGTCAGCGAACTCGACTTCAAGATCGCCGAAGACTTACCCGAGGACGGTTCATTATTCATCAGATTCGGAATGTATGATCAGCACGGGAACGTGCCGGTCCTTGACCGAGCCGGCGCGCCTCTGGTTGACCATGCCACCATCCAGATACGCGGCGGCGGAAAGCCAGCCTGGGTATTTACTGAATCCCTTGTCCTCGACGAGATTGACATGGCAAGCGAGCAGCAACAGGGTCCTCCGTTGGTCGTGACCGCAACCTGGCACGCCCGCGAGGGCGGGCTCCAAAAGACGCAATTGCGCTGGCGCATAGTGACGCGAGCCGGCAAAACCGCTTTCGAAACTCTGACTGATATCGCACCTCACGCTGGGGTAGGCGTACTTCTGGCACCCGCCTTCGTCGCCGCAGAATACGGCTTACGCATCCCCACTGATATCAGGCCCGGTACCTATCGACTGGAATTGCAGCCAATTGCTCATACAGGTCACGCGCTCGGCAATCCTTTTAGCACGGTCATCCAAATAACATCCCGAAACCGCAACTTCGACCTGCCGCCAATGCAGAACACTTTAGGCGCTACATTCGCGGACCAGATCAAGCTGACCGGATACGACTTGGGCCACAGCAACGGCACACTGACGGTAGTATTGCACTGGCAAGCGCTGGGTCAAATCCCCGCTGACTACAAGTACTTCGTCCACGCGTGGAGCAAGGGCGAAGTGGTCGCACAGGCAGATG
>PVBE010064930.1_pt1 | contig 11229 bp, 14 predicted proteins | sample 1631181 | NCBI WGS metagenome assembly PVBE01 (sample SAMN08397723, study PRJNA350692) | Marine metagenome, whole genome shotgun sequencing project. | isolation source: water | place: Pacific Ocean | collected 2012-04 | reverse complement strand
TGCAAATGCTAGGTTCTTTCTAAAACTCCCTCCAAAGCTGTCCAAAACATTCCATTTGTATCCGAGATTATTTGACGGGATAATTGACGGCACAAAATGGCACTTCCTGCCCCGATAGTGGTTTGACGGTATACATCGCAGGTTTTCGCCCATGAGAAAAACCCCAGCCAAGAGGCTTCATGAGTACAAGAAACAGGCTCACCGAATTGGCCGTCAGGACGGCAAAGCCCACAGACGGACCCCACAAGCTCACAGACGGCGGCGGCATGTACCTGCTGGTTCACCCAAACGGGAGCAAATACTGGAGGATGGACACCCGGATTGAGGGCAAGCGCAAAACCTTCTCCTTCGGCGTGTGTTCTGAGGTTTCACTGACCGAGGCACAGGAGAGGCGTGACGAGGCACGCAAGCAGATCAAGGGTGACAAACCCCATTGAGGAAAAGGGGAGCAGAAGCGCATCAAGGCCGTGCAAGTGCAGGAACAGGAGCGCATCGAGGAAGTGCAGGTCCCACGTTCGAGAAGGTGGCACGGGACTGGAACTGGGCTCCAAGGATTGGGCCGCAGCATACCCGATTTGTCTCTATTTGGAAAGGGTCCTATCAAAGGGAAATAGGACACCCCTCCGTACAGCTTGACATCGTACCGAATCGTGGGCACTCTATAGAAGGCCGGGGCCGCGCAATCGACGATTTCGAACCGTGTCAGATCCTAGCGGAAGCAGCACTAAGATTTCCTAGATGTGCCGCGTCACCCCGGTCTCCCAGTTCAATGAACAATGACCAACTGATGTTACGCACTCGGATTTTAACTCATTGAATCATTGTGTTTTTAAAATCCATCAAAATTATCACCATCAATAAAATCAATAACTTACGAAGGGACTGCGTAACATCAGTGACCAGATCAACAATGATCATGGACACGGATAACGGATAACGGTTCATTGATCAATGGCCTACGTCGTACTGGCGCGCAAGCTTCGCCCTCAACGTTTCTCGGACCTGATTGGTCAGGAGACCACCGCCCGAATTCTCCAAAACGCGATTCTTCAGGACCGCGTGGCCCATGCGTTTTTGTTCACAGGGTCGCGGGGAACCGGCAAGACCAGCGCCGCCCGCATCCTCACCCGCGCCCTCAACTGCCTGACGCCTCAAGACGCTGATCCCTGCGGCACCTGCGAGAACTGTAGGGAGATCGAAAGTGACGCATCTCCGGACGTTTACGAGATCGACGCAGCTTCAAACCGAGGCATTGAGAACATCCGGGAACTGCGCGAGAACGTCAACTATGCTCCGGCCCGCTGCCGCTTCAAGGTCTATATCATTGACGAGGCGCACATGCTCACGCTGGAGTCGTTCAACGCGCTGTTGAAGACGCTGGAGGAGCCGCCGCCGCACGTCAAGTTCATCCTCGCCACCACCGATCCGCACAAGGTTCCACAGACCATCCTCTCGCGCTGTCAGCGTTATGATTTCCTGCGCATTCCGGTACGCACAATGGTGGACTACCTCAGCCAAGTGGTGTCCCAGGAAGGCATCACACTGCCGGAAAGTGCGCTGGAATTGATTGCCCGCAACTCGGTGGGCGGGATGCGGGATGCGCTCACCGCGATTGACCAGGTGTTGAGCAGCCTCGGCAAAGAAGCGTCGGATGAGGAGATCGCGCAGTTGCTTGGAGTGCTGGATTCACATTCCCGGATTCGACTGCTGGAGGCGTTGATCGCCAAGGACGCCCCTGCGGCCATGCGATGCTTTCAGGAACTGCACGATGGGGGGCATGACGCCCAAACCCTGCTCCAGAATCTGCTGGAGTCGGTCAAAACCAGCGCACTCATCCAAACCTTGGGACCAGACCGGGAGCTCTTTCAGGAGTACTCGACTGATGAGTTGGAGACATTTGCGGTACTGGGAAAACAGGTGCGTCCGGACGTATTGCAGCAGATGTTTCAGGTGTTGCTGGAACTGGAAGACCGCCTCAAGCGCAGCACACATGTCCGCATCTGCTTCGAGATGGCGATTCTGCAACTCACTGCGGTGGAGCCGCTGGTCGGCATTCCGGAGTTGCTGGAGCAATTGCGTGGGTTGCCAACGGGTGAGGTTGCCGCACCACCTGCACCCGCTTCCGAAAACACCGGAGGTTCGTCGTCTTCCGGAGGAACTGGCGCTGCGACCCCCTATCGCCACAAGGCCGGACGCATCACCTCGATGCTCAAGCAAGAGGAACACAAGCCAACCGAGTCCGCACCCGTCGAAGCGCCGGAAACTCCCGGGATGGTGAGGGAGGATCCCCAAAAAACCGCGGCACCCAGCTTGGCGGAGGCCCTGCCGCCGTCTGCACCTGAGCCACCTGAGGCTAATCTCAACAGGCAGTTCTCTCACGAACCGGATGTGGTCGCGGAACCAACGCAGGACATGGTGTTTCCTGAGCACCCGTCAGCGGTGGTTGCTGCGGAGCCAGAGCGGCAGCCGCCTTCTGAACGCTGGATTCAGCTTGTCGAGGCGTTGTGTGAAAAGGCACCCAAGCTCGCAGGATTGATGCGCAATGCCATTCCGGATGCGCTCAAAGGCCCGGAGTTGCGGTTGGGTTTTCGGAACGTCGGTTTTTTGCAAATGCTCACGGCGGAGAACATGAGCGAATTGGCACATCTGCTGAAAGAGTTTCTGGGTCGTGAGGTGAGGGTCCACTGCCTGCAGGAACCGCAGGCATCCCCGTTCCGGACGGTGTTGGAGCAAGAGGAGTTCGTGGAGCAACAGGAGTGCGAACGTCGTTGCCAGGAAGCTCGGAGACACCCGCTGGTTCAGAACATCCTCGCAACCTTTCCTGGAAGCGAGATCACGGAGATCCGGCTGCATTGAGCGCGGGTCTGCCGTTTTGAGCTTCCAATCCAAATTGAGAGAACGTCATGGATTTCAATGAGTTGATGAAGAAAGCCCAAGAAATTTCGCAAAACATGCAGGGCCAGCAGGCCGAGCTTGCGAAGGAAACCTTCCTGGTTTCCGTGGGGGGTGAGATGGTGAAAATGGCCTTCAACGGCAAACAGGAACTGCTCTCGGTGGAGATTGATCCGGAGGTGGTTGATCGGGAGGATGTGGAGACGCTTCAGGACTTGATCCGCTCGGCGGTCAATGAAGGCATCCGCCAAAGCCAAAAACGGGCGCAGGAATTCATGGGCAAGCAATTCGGGCAGTTCACCGGAAATCTTGACCCCGGAAACTTCTTTCCGCCCAAATCCTGAGCGACCGTGTGCGCTTGGCGGTTGATTGAGGATGTGCCGCAGTCCGGAGCATTCAACATGGCGGCGGATCAGGTGTTGCTGGAACGCTTCTGTCCCGGAGATCCTCCGATTCTACGCCTCTACGCTTGGGACCGCTCCACTCTTTCCATTGGACGCAACGAACGACTTGATTCCAAGCTCGACCCGCAGCGCTGTGCGGAGTTGGGCATTCCCATCGTCCGCCGCACCACCGGAGGCAAGGCGGTGCTACACGGCTCGGACCTGACGTATGCGGTCGTGGGCGGGGTGCTGGCACCGGAATTTGCAGGCGGAGTGCTGGACAACTACCGCTTTCTCGCGCAAGGATTTTTCTGGTTTTTCAAGGAACTGGGACTGTGCCCCGAATTGCAGGCAAACTCCAGAAAATCAACGGAGGCGCATGTTTGCTTCGCCGATCCCAGCGCTTACGAGATTTTGGTCGCAGGCCGCAAGCTCATCGGCAACGCCCAGCGCGTGCGAATCGTCCGGAGCAAAGATGGCTCCAGTGGGCGGGTCTTTCTCCAACACGGTTCCATTCCGCTTGCCGATCCCTCCGAAACACTCGCCACGCTTTTTCCCCACACAAGCGTGGAAACCCTGCAACAGCAAATGCACTCCCTGGAGCGCTTGGGGGTATTGAAACGGCACGGACTCCCGGAACTGCGGACCTGTCTCAAGGACGCCATTTCCAAGAGTTTGGACGTGAGTTTTCAGGCGCAACCGTGGACTCCGGAAGAGCGGTTGGCGATCACGGAGGCGGAGCGTTGCTTCCAACCGTTGGGAGAATCTTTCAGGCACACTTGATGCTTGGTATTGGAAGGCGAGGGGGGAAATGCAAAAAACCGTTTTGGAGGCTTGCAGATGCCCAATGCCCTTCAGTACAGTGGACCTAGCGGCGGGACAATTCCTGATCCGGATTTCAGCATCAACCCCTTTCGACAGTACTCGGCAGCGGACTTGGGTTCCTGTTGCCTGATAGAGTGCACATGCCAGAACTCAGCCAGTACACACGGGCCATGGCGCAATGCTTATCCACCTTGGAGGACACGCCTCCGGAAGAGGTGGACTATACCTGCCCTGAGGGGCATCTGCTGGTGAACATGTTGCAAGGGCGGATGCTTGAACACCTCAAGTATCGGGTCGGTCTCTACTATGGCATTGATCCGGAAACGCTGGGCGAAGAGTTCTCCACCGCGCTGATCGAGGTTTTCAACAAGGAGATTTTTGGAGCGTTCCGGCGCAAGATCGAGCAGCAGCCTTGGCTGATCTTCTTCCTTGCCCGCCGCATTGTCGAGGTCGAATCCAGCGATCGCCCGGATTCTCAGCAGCGTATCAACCGCCTCTACCTCTCCATCTTCTGCAAGCATCTCGAGTACCGGAACCTCGAACGCATCATCGCCGCGCTGCAAACCGATCCGCGCATCCAAAACACCATTGTCCGCTGTGTGTAGCACAACATTATGGACACTATCGTTCCAAATTCTCCGCTGCCGCCTCCTGAGCCTCACGGGAGCGTGAACGCTGCCCCGTCCTCCAAACCCCCAACACCCCCAACGCCACCGGAAAAACTCCAGTGAGCAAATAGTAAACGGCGTCAAAGCCCGTGATGAAGTTGGTGCGGTTGTCCTTGTCCGGGTTGTACTCCAAGGATATGAAGAAATCAAGGATCAGCCACAACAGCGAGAACGCCCAAAAGAGCAGAATCTTTCCGGACATGGGGTTAGGACGTGGAGGAGAGTTGCGGTTGCACTTGGCTGAGTTCTTCTGGAGTGTTCACGTTCACGAGCTGTCCGGCGAGTACGTCAGGAACCTGGGGGGTCTGGATGAACCAGTGCGAAAACTGGCGCTGGAGCGATTTTCGGCTCTCACCCCACATTTGCTCCAGTAGCGGGCGCAGGGACGGTTCGTAGATGGCGAGAACCGTTTCGTGCCGTCCGTCCGGGGAAACCGGAACGGTTGCCGGATGCTGGGGACTGCGCTCCCGGCAGAGCCATTCCAACAAGTCGGCTTCCAGCAATACCAAGTCACAGCCGACCACCAACCACGCCGAATCCGGATGCTGGGCGAACAGCCCAAGCAATGCGCCCACCGGGCCGATCCCGGACACTTGATCCGGACAATGTGGAATTTCTGAAATGCCTGCAGGTGCATTGGGAGGCAGGGGGCCAGACAGCAGCACCTCCTGAACCTCTGGAAGTGCTTGAAGCAAGCGAACAAGGTGGAGCGCATGGGGGCCATGTCCGTGATCCAGCCACGCCTTGGGGCGTCCCATGCGGGTGGAGCATCCCCCAACCAGCACAGCAGCCCGCAGCGGGTGAGGGGGTCCGCTGGGCTTCATGTGCTTCCTTTGTGGTTGGCTCTCAGTTTCCAGAGGTCTCGGATCAGAGCGAATCCGCCGCTTCCTTGGGGGTCTTCGGTTGACCTGGATTCAGGTCCGCGTTTTTCGGCGGGGGGCTGCAAGCGGCACCACAGGGTATCCGGCGAGATCATCTTTTTGGGATTGCCCTCCTCGTAGTACAGGCAGATGTTGCCCGAAACAGAGGCATCGGGAAAAGTCGTTTGCAGCATGTCGAGCATCCGGATGGTCAAGCTGCGATGCACATCGTTTCGGCCATGGACTTGCCCTCAGATTCGGGACAGACGATGGGTGGTTCCTTGAGCACGAACATAAAGCCCCCCTTGAGCAAAGAGTGCGGCGGTTTCCCTTGGATCATAGCATACAAATCCGTGTACGGGCAATCCCGTTCCACCACACGGGGGCGGATGCTGCCAAATTGAAGCTGACAAGGTACAGTAATTGCTTGAGTGGGGCGGAAGTTGTTGCACCTGAGACGGGAAAACGTGACCCCTTTACCACCATTTGAGGCAATGGATGTCTTCATCCGGACGCTTCAGGACACCATCTGCACCGCACTGGAATCCGAAGACTCTGCAAGTTTCCGGGAAGACACTTGGCAACGCCCTGAAGGCGGGGGAGGCCGCAGTCGAGTACTGGAAGGCGGTGCGACGATTGAGAAGGGCGGAGTGAACATTTCCCGGATTCACGGAGAGATGTCTGAGGAGTTGGCCCAGCAACTCCGTGCAGAGCGCACCCCGTTTGCGGTGTGCGGACTCTCGCTGGTGATTCATCCCCGCTCGCCGCGAGTGCCGACCACGCACATGAACGTGCGCTACTTTGAGACAGACGCCGGACGCTCATGGTTTGGCGGAGGCATTGACCTCACACCGTACTATCCGCACTTGGAGGATTTTCGGCAATTCCACCAAGTTCTCAAGGACACTTGCGAAGGCGTCCGTTGCGGATCGTATGACGGCTACAAGACATGGTGTGACGAGTATTTCACGATCCGGCACCGTCAGGAAATGCGCGGGATTGGGGGCATCTTCTTCGATGATCTTGATGGAAATGATCCAGTCAATTTTGCGTTGGTGCAAGCAGTCGGCGAGGCATTTCTAACCGCCTATCTCCCGATGCTCCAGGCCCGCAAGGACGAGCCGTTTACAGAGGCGGATCGACAGTTTCAGCTTGTAAGACGCGGGCGTTACATCGAGTTTAATTTGGTCTATGATCGCGGCACCCTGTTTGGCTTGAAATCCAACGGGCGCATCGAGTCGATTTTCATGTCCCTGCCCCCAGTGGTGCATTACCCTTACAACTGGCATCCGGAGCCGGGCAGCCCGCACACGGACATGATTCAGTACTATCAACCCCAAATCTGGGCCTGATCCGCCAGCGGACGAGTCCGGGAACGACAGGAAGGGCATCCATCGTGGGCAAAGGAAAGGAGAGCTGACTTGATCAGGCACTTGCTTGTTCACGGAGTCGCACTGAGCGTGGCGTTGCTGGCCTTTGGATCGGTGGCGTCCGGAACCGAAGATCCGATCCGCAAGCACTCCTCCCACTACAAAGCCTTCCTGCTCGCCGATGCCCAAACCGGGCGCATTCTGGATACCGACCGTCCCCAGCGGCTCATCTATCCGGCTTCACTTGTGAAGATGATGGTCGCGCTGATTGTGCTGGAGGAAGTGGATTCCGGCAAGCGGCTACTGCGTGAAAAGGTACGGGTTTCGCGATCGGCCAGCAAGATTGGAGGCAGTCAGGTCTATCTGCGCGAGGGCGAGGTTTTCAAGCTTCAGGAATTGATGAAGGCGATGGTCATCAGTTCTGCAAACGACGCCGCAGTGGCCATTGCCGAACATGTTTCCGGAAGCCGAGCCAAATTCATGAAGCACATGAATCGCCGAGCCTGGGAATTGGGAATGCAGCGTACCCGATTCCATTCGCCTCACGGCCTTCCGGTACGTCGCGGACAGCAACCGGACGTGACCACCACTTACGATCTCTACCTGTTGGCGCTGGAGTTGCTCAAGCATCCACAGTACCTCAGGTGGTCCTCCACACGCCTTGACAGCTTCCGCAACGGCACCTTCCAACTGACGAACACCAACCACCGCCTGATCCGGAGCTATCCGGGCATGGACGGCATGAAGACCGGTTTTTACTCGAAGGCGGGTTTCAACTTGGTGGCTACGGCGAAACGCAAAAAGATGCGACTGCTCTCGATTGTAATCGGTGCTCCAAACCACCGCTGGCGCAGCTTTCTCACCACCAGCTTGCTGGACAAGGGCTTCAAGGAATACATGGCCGTGCAACTCAACCCCACCGGGATCACCGTGCGCCCAACTGTGCAGGTACTGAATGGCGAGGTTGAACGCCTGAAACTGCAAACCGCCGCACGTGCGGTGGTGATGCTCAATGCTCAGGAACAGCAACAGGTGACGATGCAGGTGCGTATTCCTGCGCTGGTGGAAGCACCGGTGGTGGCCGGCTCACGGCTGGGAACGCTGGAGTACATGCTCGGCGGGAAAGTGTTTTACCGCGTGCCGCTTCAGGCGAGCCATGATGTCGGCCCACGCAGCCTGCTCGCTACGGTGACGCACTCCCTCGGCTTTTCGCTCGACTGATCTGCTCCCGCAAGCCCTGCGCGGCGTGTGCAGCAGCTTCGGCGTAATTCGCCCCGGAAGAGGCGTAGAGAATGCTACGGGAGGCGTTGATCAGGCAGGGCAGTCCAGAACCGTCCTCGGCATCCCGCAGGGTTGCTTCCAAACTCCCCCCCTGCGCTCCCACTCCCGGCACCAGAAACGGCATCGGCCCGGACAACTCCCGGATTTCCCTCACCTGCTCTGGACGGGTGGCTCCAACCACCAATCCTGCGTTGCCATGGTCGTTCCACTGCCGCACCTTGCGGACCACGTCTCGGAACAAACTTGGAAGCTGAAAATCGGAGGCTCCGGGATTGGAGGTTAAGCCCAGCACAAAGACGAGCCGATCCCGATATGTCAGAAAGGGCCGCACGGCATCCTCGCCCTGATACGGCGTCACCGTGGTGGCGTCACAGCCGAAAATCTTGAAAAGCGCGTGAGCGTACCGGTCTGCCGTGGGGCCAACGTCCCCACGCTTGGCGTCCCCGATCACGGGAGTGTGGGTCCGGATTTCACGGATCAGTGCTTGGAGCAGGCTCATCCCTTCCGGGCCAAGTGCCTCGAAAAATGCGAAGTTGGGTTTGAAGGCAATGGCGTGTTCGCGGGTGGCCTCGACGATTTTCAGAAGAAAACCCCCGATGCCTGCGATCGATTTCGGAACGGGTTCCGGAAGCCGCTCCGGATCGGGATCAAGACCAACGCAAAGCAGGGAGGAGCGTTCTTCTGCGAGTTGCTTGAACCGTTCAAGGCAGGTGAGAGAAGTCATGGCCTTCAGGATTTGAATGGCACTGGAAGCACAGGGGCGGCATAATGAAGTCAGAACAGTGACATCTGCTCGGCTTCGGTCTTCTGGGAGTGAGGATTCCAATCCACGGAGATGCTTTTGATCCCACTGCGGGAATCATAGTGCAACTTGCCATGCTCAAGTGCGTGGAGGTAGAGATCCCGAGTCACTTGGACATCCATCTTGCAGTACTCAATGATCTTGTCGATCTCCCCCAGCTTGTACCATGCGAGGGCTTGGAGTCCATCGGCAGACTTCCCGGTGCCGAGTGTTGGACGGGCGACGGCTTCAAGCTTGAGGCGGTGCCCCAACTGTTTCTTGAGTTTGACGAGCATGTCGAAGTTGTTGAGCCCGGCGAGGTCGGTGTGGAGTCGGGAACGCTGTTGCTGGTCCGCAAAGCGGGCACCGGCGAGAACGCGGTAGTCAAAGCTGACATGGTTGAACCCCACCACGAGGTCGGCACGTCGGCAGTGTTCCTCTAAATCCGGGACTTGATGATCGAGGTAAACGTGGAAACGCTCATCGTGGGAATCCCAAACCACGCCCACGGACATGCCCATGTCCTCAATGTGGTTCCAGCCTCCGACCTCATCGGCGGAATACTTGGTTTCAAGGTCGAAGTAAACGATGCGCTCCATGAATCTCCTTAGTTGACAGGATGGACGATCCTTATCGGTTGTTACAAGTGGCTCCAGACGCAAGCCCGGAGAAAATCAGGAACGCGTTCCGAAGGACAGCGAAGACCGTGCATCCTGATCTCTACCAAGGGAGTTCCGAGGAAGAACACCGGAGGCGGCAGCTGCAGTTTGTGCGGCTCACTCAAGCCTATGAGGTGCTTTCCGATCCGCAGCGTCGAGAGGCTTTTGACCAAAGTCGCAGAAAGCAAACGAACCGTGCATCACACCACCAGAAAACCTGGACAAGCACAAGCGCATCTGCCCGGGATCACTCGTGGCAACACCCTCCCCGAACCCCTCCGGAACCCGAACCGGAGCAGGCGCTGGAGGAACTGCTCAACGAGTTGCAGGAGTTGCTGGGGCGGTTCGACCTGAGATTCCGGGATCCGCTCGATTTACTGATGGACTGGGCAAAGCGGGTGTTCCGGGACGCAGTGCAGGCATGGGATGCGGCTGGCCAGGAAGAGCCTTCCCCAACTCCAAACTCGCAAAGCACCCAAGACTGGAAGAGCGAGATCGAGGCAGAACTGAACCGCCTCCGGAAGCAAGCCGCTGGAGCCTCACCCCGCGCAAGCACCACTGCTTCCTCGTACCGCCCCCGGACCACGGATGCCGAAATTGAGGTTGAGCTTTCACGGCTCAAGGAGCGGTTTCGCTGAACTCCCCACCCCGAACGGTTTTGTTGGATTCAATCACTGCCACGCCCCCGCGCATCGCCGTGCTCATCCCGTGCCTCAATGAAGAGGTGACGGTGGGCAAAGTGATCCGTGATTTCCGGGACGTGCTGCCGGATGCGCTTTGCTACGTCTTCGACAACAACAGCACCGATCGGACGGCGCAGATTGCCGCCGAGGCCGGGGCTGAGGTGGTTTCCGTTCCCCAGCCGGGGAAGGGAAACGTGGTGCAGGCGATGTTCCGGGAGGTGGAGGCGGACTGCTACGTGATGGTTGATGGCGATGACACCTACTCCGCAGAGCACGTCCGTGAATTGCTTCAGCCCGTGCTGGAGGGGCGGGCTGACATGACGGTGGCCACCCGACTCAGCGAATGTGCCGACGATTCCTTCCGCCCACTCCACGTCTTCGGCAACAACCTTGTCCGCGCCTTGGTCAACTGGACCTTCCGGAGTCGGCTCACGGACATCATGTCCGGCTACCGGGCCTTTTCCCGAGAGCTGGTTCGGAGTGTCCCGGTGCTCTCGTCCGGGTTTGAGGTGGAAACCGAACTGACCATCCGTGTGCTGGATTTCGGGTTTCGCATCGAGGAGATTGTGGTTCCCTACCGTAAACGCCCGGAGGGTTCAGAGTCGAAGCTCCATACCTTTCGGGATGGGTTCCGGGTGCTTTCTGAGATTGCCAGCATTGCCAAAGCGTATAAGCCCCTGACCTTTTTTGGCATGATTGCTCTCGGGTTCTTTTTGGCAGGAGGCCTAGCCGGAGGCTGGGTGGTCTGGGATTACCTGGAGGATCAGTACGTCCACAAGGTCCCTACCGCGATTCTGGCGACAGGTTGTGTCTTGCTCGGTTTTGGG
>PVBE011190118.1_pt1 | contig 11230 bp, 10 predicted proteins | sample 1631181 | NCBI WGS metagenome assembly PVBE01 (sample SAMN08397723, study PRJNA350692) | Marine metagenome, whole genome shotgun sequencing project. | isolation source: water | place: Pacific Ocean | collected 2012-04 | reverse complement strand
GCAAATGGTTATAGTGTAGTTGTTACTAATGGTTCTAGTTGGACAATCGTATAGAGGAAAATTTTTATGGTCAGTACAGTCAAGGTAACAAACATAGATACACCGGATAACACGGGCAATATAACTTTTGATAGACCTATTGTAGGTGATGGGAGTAATCTTACTGGTGTAATGACAAAAAGTACTTCTGAACCTGCTCTGGACACAAATCCATCGGGTGGTGTAGGTACTATTTGGCTACGGACTACTACAGGTGAAATGTATTGCTGTACTGACGCGACTACTGACGCTAATGTTTGGACTAATATTGGCGCAGGTACGGGAGATATTGCCCCAGTTATTGGGGTTGAATATTTGGTTGTTGCGGCGGGTGGAGGTGGCGGAATGCAGTTTAACTTGGTTGTCTCGGAGCGGCATTTGATTGAGGGGCGTTTGCCTGTCGGAACGGGTGCCGAGGTTGTCCGTTGTCTCGTGCCGGGTGGAGGGATGGCGGTGCTTCGCCAAGCAGGTGAGCTTGGCCGAGCACAACGTTGGCTTGGCCAAGCGGAGAGCCGATTGATTCGCTCCAGCAACGGCGAAAATGGTTGGCTGGTATACAAGCGACCAAGTTTGGACGGAGGTGGCGAATGGACGCACCAGTACGGCAACGCGCAAAACACAGCGTGCAGCGGAGACGATCTTTTGAAGGGAGAGCTTGGTGTGAAATGGTGGGGCGAACCGGGGCCTCGCCCGATGCCGGACCGCGGTCCGCGCAACCCCGCGCCTCTTTCCACCAAAGGCCTTCTCTTCATCCAGGGCGACCGCGTGTTGTTTGGGCTCGATGCTTACAACGGGACGGTTCGGTGGAGTTTCTCCAGCCCGGAGATGCGGCGAGCCAATGTTCCCCGGGACAGCAGCAACATGGTGGCGGCTGGAGATCGACTGTACCTCGTACAGGGTCGTTACTGCATCGGCATTGACGGTGCCACCGGGCAGCGAACCATGCGCTTCAGCGTACCGAAAGGTGACACTGCCAAACACCAATGGGCCTATCTGTCGGCAACCACGGAAATGCTGATTGGCAGCCGCGTAAAGAAAGGAGAGGAGTACCTCGGAGACGATGGGGAGTGGTACGAGAAATACGAAACAAAATTCATCAGTCGGGTGACCAGCGATATGCTGTTCGGTATCGATCCCGAGACAAGAGTGCAATCTTGGGAATACAAGGGTGGTGCAATCATTAACTCCACCATCACCATAGGTGACAGTATGATTTACTTCATTGAGAGCCGGGCGCGGGAGGCGGTGGAACGATCCGGTTCCATCCAGCCGATTGAGCGACTGGGTGACCAGCAACTTGTGGCGCTCGATCTGCGGAGCGGTCAAACCAAGTGGAAAAAGGGATATGATTTTTCAAAACTCCAGTACATGAGTTATCTTGTCTTATCCAAAGGCGTTCTTGTGGCAACCGGAACCGATAAGGACAAACACTACCATACCTATGCCATTGCCGCTGAGCAACAGACTCGCAAGGGCAAGGATGGCAGCCCCGTTCTGATACCGGCCGGCAGCCAACTGTGGGAGGATCACCACAAGGAAGGAAAGGGCCATCACAGCGGACACCTGCAACATCCGGTTGTCATCGGCGACACGTTCTACTCTGACCAGTGGGCGTTTGACTTGACCACCGGGCGGCAGGTGCGTGATGATCTGCCTGAACGGCGCGGCTGCGGCACAATGTCCGCAAGCAATCATACCATGTTTTTCAGGCACTACTACCATGGCATGTGGGATATTGAAACCAACAAGCGAAGTCAATTCGAGGGCATTCGCAGCGGATGTTGGCTGAGCCTGATCTCGGCCGGCGGAATGCTGCTCGCGCCGGAAACCAGCGCCGGTTGCTCTTGCACGCACTCGATCCAGACGTCAGTTGGGTTTATGCCCCGGTTGTTCGAATGATGATTTTCCTTTTGAAAAAGTAGGAAAGGAAGGCAATTGAAAAAAATGATATGTGGAAAAAACGCCCTTGTGTGTAAGGCAATTCGCGTGATGTGAACTGGCAATCACTGTCGTGAATATCTACGTAAGTCTGACATTGACAGATCGAAGTTTATTCAACCTGATCCCCACGGATTCTTTTTTATGAGTCAACATGGATTGTAACACGTCTATCGGCATGGATTGAACCGTAAATGCGAGTTGTTTAGATTCGTCGGCCATTTAGACATTTGGCACCGCATATTACCAATGAAACGATTCTTAACTCGAACAGGGCTGTCTTGCACCTTGGCCTTTTGTCAGCAATTGACTGCAGATGATGTGGAGATTGTCGCTCATCGTGGCGCATCTTACGATGCACCGGAGAATACGCTTGAGTCGGTCAAGCTTGGCTGGGAACAGGGGGCAGACGCCGTAGAGGTGGATGTGTACCTATCCAAAGACGGGTACATTATTGTTCATCACGACTCAGGCACGAAGAAGACTGCTGGTGTAGATCGAAAAGTTGTAGGTCAAACGTTGGCCGAGTTACAGCAACTCGATGTCGGTGCGTGGAAAGGAGCCAAGTGGAACGGTGTCCGAATTCCGGAACTCAGCGATGTGCTTGCGACCATCCCCGAGGGCAAGCGAATGTTTGTTGAGGTAAAGTGCGGACCGGAAATCATCCCAAGCTTGGCCAAGGCGTTTAAAAAGAGCGGCAAGAAGGCAGATCAGTTGGTGGTGATCTGCTTCGACTACGAAGTCGTCAAACAGGCCAAGGCCAGATTCCCCAGAATTGACTGCTTTTACCTCTCCAGTTTCAATCTGGATAATAAAACAGGGGTACAAACACCCAGTGCGGAAGAACTTATTGCTATGGCCAAGGCTGCCAACATTGAGGGCATAAATGTCAATTACAAGGGGCTTGATGACAGGGCTTTTTTTGACAAGGTTAAGGCAGCAGGATTGGAGTTGTTCACATGGACGGTGAACTCGCCGGCCGAGGCCAAACGCTTGGCCAAGTTTGGCATCAATGGAATCACCACCGACCGCCCCGCTTGGCTGCGGGAGCAAATGAAGTGAGCGGATTCAGTGTTTTCTGGTAACTTTGGCCAGTTCTCTGCGTATATAGATCATTGAGGATGGATGTAATTCCCCGTTGGTTGTTGTTTCTGTCGGTGCTGTGCACTTGGTCAACAGTTTCTGCGCAGGACCCCCAGTTGAACAACCCCGACTATGATAGGGAAATAGCTTCCATAGAAAAGGAGTTGATGCAGGAAATCTCTGTTTGGGATTTTTCTACGAACCTGCGGATTGGTGGCGGCTACAAGGAGAATGTCACACTGTCGGCGTTTGCCGAGGAGTCCAGCCCGTTCATTGCGACTGGACTGGATTTCATGGCCATCCGGGTGCCCTTGGCGGAGGACGGTGTCGAGGTCATGATGTTTGGCGCGCTGGATGACCGACGCTACCTTGACGCTGATGCCGTGGACAGTGAACAATCAGGACTATTCAACGTCAGCTTAGAGAAAAGTTTTGCAGAGAATTGGCAAATGGAGACGGATTTTCGAGTCATCTACATCGATGAAATCTACGATGCATCGTTAACTGAGGATGATATTGGGACGGTGCAAGTAGTTGGGAAACAGGTTAGTATTGAACCCGTGTTGCGCCGGGAACTTTCTGCAAACACATGGCTTCAGGTTGGGGTGGAAGTCTCGAGGCAATATTTTGATGAGCCATTGGATGACTATCTGGAAGCGGGCGCTCGTCTGTCTGGAGGAGTGGATTATGGGTACAGGTCTGAGTTTGGATTTTATGCAACGATGATGCGACGTGATTATGATACGCGAAGCCAGCGTGATGAGATTGGATTTTATATGCCAGACACTGATCTAGGTTACGATCGACCAGAGCGGGGTATAGAGTGGATCCATTACTGGGACAACAAACGCCGGTTCCGCATGCGTACCCGCTACTCGATTCTCGAGAACGAGGATATTGGCTCGGGGTACTTTGATTACAGCCGCAAGCGTATATCCCATAACTGGCGATTGCGCACGGCACCCTGGAGCATTTCCACCACCGTTCGTAAGGCCACTTACGAGTATGACCTCCAGCGTTCAGCAAACTTTGCCAATCTCCGACAGCGTAACGACTTGTCGTGGGAAATCTCGATTGGTTACGAGTATAACGAACATCTGACGTTTCAACTTGGCTATGAGCAGGAAAGCATCAACTCCAACGTCCCACAAGATGCATACCGTTACCGAATTTTCTCCGCTGTCATCGATTGGGAGTTTTGATGAGAGCCGGTTTATGGAGCTAGAATTGAGCCGGTGACCGCCGGAGCAAACCGCCAATCCAGGCTCTGAACTATTAGCTGATTCATTGCAATTGTTGATTGAGGCAAAACGAGCTATTTCTTGCAACTTTAGCACTACAGTTTGGTAAGAGGGAAAATTTGATAATAGCAATAAATGAGTCGCTTTATTGTGCGAAAACGTCTTTTTTAAATAAAAAAGACTATTATTTTTTTTAAGGCCATTTAACTGAAACTAGGTCGATAGCAAAATAAGATGCAACAAGAGCAATAATCGGTTGGATTAAAGGCCAGTTGTACTGTTCAATTTTTGCGTTTAAGAGGGTTTACATTTTGGCCGAACTGGTGGGTTTTTGACGGGGTCAATTCATGAAGAGTGATAAGCAGCATGGATGAAGTTCATAGAATGAAAGTTTTGAAGGAGCGGGTTTCAGCACTGTCGTTTTTTCGCGGTATGCAGCCTGACCACGTTTGCAAGTTAACTGACTCGGCCATGGGAACCGTCTTTGAACCTGGTCAAAGTATTTTTTTGGCAGGTGAAGAAGCCGATCGGTTCTACATTATTGAGGAGGGACGGGCGGCGATCGATACTCCGGGGCCGAGTGGTTGCTCAATTCCGATTCAGGTGTTGAATCCTGGCGATGTGATTGGATGGTCATGGCTATACCCTCCACACAAGTGGAACCTGAGCGCGCATGCCGTGGACAGGTGCGAGGCAGTTTCTTTTTTTGGTACCCATGTTCTGCTTGAGTGTAAGAAGGACATCGGGCTGGGTAACGATCTTTATCAGAGAATATCTCAAGTAATGCTCGATCGATTGCACCACATACTGGATCGATTGGTTGAGGCAAGTGCTGATAAGTAAAGAAGATATTTTTTTAGTAATGACAAGCGGAACACTTTAGTTATGGATACAAACCACACGGAAATCAAAGGCGATTTGGCTCAAGGTATTCTGTCCAAGCCAAAAACGGATGATAAGCAAATCGTTCAAAAACTTGTCGAGAGTGAATTGTACAAAACTTTTCGCGAGGCGTTCGGAGATCTCACCGGTCTTCCACTGGCTCTACGCCCCAGAGACTACTGGCATCCGCCACTGCATGGGGTGAAAAAGGAAAACAATATGTGCCATACCATCGCCCAAAATCCTAGGGCCTGCTCCAGTTGCCTTGAGACACAGATGAGACTCACAGAGTCGGCGCAGGAAAAGGGGCAGTCTGTGGTTTGTCCCATGGGAATGGTTGACATCGCGGTGCCTGTCAGTATGAGCGGTCAATGCGTTGCCTTTCTGCACACTGGGCAGCTGCTACCACAGAAGCCTACTGGGAGTCAGTTTCAGAAAGCTGCAAAAAAACTGAAGGAGTGGCGTCTGGACATCCCGTTGCCGAAACTGGAGAAGAGTTACCTGAGCGCAATCGTTTATTCCTCCCGACAGCAGGAGGCAGTTATCCAAATATTAACACAGTTTTCGGATCGCTTGTCGGAACAGGCGAACGCCTTGATGATTCGCGCACGAATGGCAGAGCCGCCGCTCATCTCCAAGGCCAAGGAGTACATGAAAGCTAACCTTACCGAAGTTGTGCGGCTTGAAGACATTGCTGGGCATTTAAACGTCAGCCCCTTCTATTTTTGCAGGCAGTTTAGGAAACATACCAAACTTCGCTTCACTGACTACCTCACCCGGTTGCGGGTGGAGAAAGCCAAGCTATTGCTGCAGAATCCAAATCGGCGCGTCAGTGAGGTGGCTTTTGAGGCCGGTTTTCAGTCTCTGCCACATTTTAATCGTTCCTTCAAGCGTGTCACTGGGGGGACGCCTTCCCTCTGGCGCGAGCACTAAGAGGGCTTGGGCAAGCGTATGAGCAGGGTGCTAGGCCCCCAGTTGTTCGTATTCCGGGTTGTTGTAAATTATCGACCCAACCTAGACAACATTGTGGTTGGATGAGAGAGGGCGAATGGCGTCTGTCTACTACTGTTGCGTTTAAAATTATTAACTCCTAAATCAGAAACATAAACACCACAATTAGTCGGACTATTTTTTGCCAGAACACTAATTGCCGAGACGGCTTTCGCTCAAATAGAAATCGAAAACAAAACTCTCCTGATACGGAGATTGGTTGCTGGGTTACTACAACAACATTGATGACTTGGTGGTGAATGCCTTCTTCGCACAGGACGATTAGTTCAGGTTTGATGGCAGGAACGCCCAAACGGATTCAAGCGACTTCGGAGGCCACGAGATCCGGCTTGCTTACGTAAGCCGTGAGAACTTGAATCTCGTCAACCGAATGTACATCCTGGACTCGATTTCGAGCGGTCAGGATGGCAAACGTTTTCGCATCGACTTAAACTGGAAGTTTTAGCCACGCTACGGTCCTTGGGATCGGATGTATTTACTCTCACTTGAGGTCCGATGTTTGTCCGCCGATCGGGGCACCTGACTGAACCCACTTGATGAGGATTAGTGTCTCTTCGTCGCTAAGATGCCCCTTGCCCTTAGGCGGCATAACATCGTCATCATCTTCCGGCAGGAATATTCCTCGAATGAGGTTGCTGTCTCCCGGGCTGCCGGGTACGACAGCGGTTTCCTCGCTCTCACCACCGGCAAAGAGAAGTTTCATATCGTCCACACGGTAATCGCCTTTTTGTTTCTCTGGTCCATGGCATTTTAGGCAATGTTTGCGCAGAATCGGTTCTACTTTTAATGCAAACAAGTTGTCACTTTCTCCATTCCCACCTGTTGAGCCGCCCGTTATTAAGTTGCTCCCCGAATTCGTGTTTTGAATCAATTCCTTCAAAAAACCGGGAGCGTTTTTTGTCAGGAAAGTCGTGCCGTGTGTTAGGTTGCCACCTGAATGTCCCGCCCCGAGTAGGATTCCAAAGTTCAGGGCCAACAATACGCGAAACATGATAGTCCATCGACGTGTTTTGCTTCGTCGTTCCATGGCCAGCACCCCAGTGGCTATCATGGTTGTTGCCGTGGTGGCAAAACCGTAGTTACGGTGGGAGGCAGTCAGCGCAGTGTTGTAATCTTCTCCGTTAGCCAAGAATAAGCCCAAGATCGTCACAATTATGAGGCAAACCAAGTTCAACAGCATCAGCCAAACCATGACATCTCTCAATACCGCTCGGCGTTTGCGCCAGTATACGAGTTCCAGCAGACAAGCAGAAATAATAAAACCAAACGGAAAATGTAAAATTACAGCATGAAACGGTGCGACGAAACTCTGCCAGTCGAACATTGCTTGATCCATGACTGTGATTTATGGGGTTGTTGCGGCAGTCAGGGGGAAGGGCAAGTCCCATAAAAAAAACGACACGGCCGATATACGTACCAGTGGATATCGGCCGCGCCCGATTATGGTTAGCATGTCTACCATCCTTCGCGGCTGTATTGTGTCGTTTCTTGTCACCGCTCTACCTACGATGATCCCATCGATTAAAGTAAAGCTATAATTGTCTAGTGAATCTCGTCGCTACTTCTTTTTTTTGTGCACATCGTGACAGGCCTTGCAGGCTTTGGTCATCGCAGCAAATGCCTTTTTTGCCTCCTCGACGTTTTTTGCCTCTACCGCTTTCAGGATGGCCGTGCTGCATTCGCGCAGTGTGCCGCTAGCGGCCTTGGCCCAAGCGCCATCAGGGCAACGTCCGTCTGCCATCAATGTATGGCTGACTTCGTTGATCAGGGCAGCGTTCAATGCCAATTTAGCCCACGCCTCATCATCGGAAGGGCCGGCATCCAGTCCATTTTTTAACTGGGTGCAGTTGGGCTTCACCACTCCTTTCATAAGTTGGGCGGTTTTCAGCGGTCGTGTTTTGCCCTTGTTGACTTGTGCCATAAGGGTTCCACACGCGAATAGTGCCACCATCGTTAGTGTGGCTGTGATGTAGTTGGTGCTCGTTTTCATTTTTCGTTGAGTTACGGGCTATAAACGCGGTCTAACCATTATGCTTGACCGTTTATGCGATGCCCTCAAATCAAGAATATCGAATTAACACTCTGAATTGCACCTCGTAAATTGCTATTATAGGGCCAATATTTGCACTTTGATTGAAGCGAGTTTGTGACAGGCCGGTTTGTGTGCCGATTTACTGAACAGAACAAGACAATAACTGGCGTTTAATAGACATAAATTGCTAATCATTTGGGATTGTCCCGCTTAGCAACATCGCTAACAATGTCTGTATGTTGTTTGTTCATTTCTTCTCAAAATTAAATAATGACACCGGATTTACTTTGAATAATTCAACACGCAGGTGGCAACGGAGTTGCTGTCTGTTAAGTCTGATTTCGACAGTACTGGTCTTGTTTGGCTCAACGTTGACGGCTGGAATACTGGAATTAGACAGGGAGCCGATTAACTACAAGACAACTCCCGTTCAAGACCGAATACAGTTGTTGAAGCAACGCTTGGAGGAGGGTACCGCAAAACTTGAGTGGGACGAGAAGCATGGCTGGCTGCCCTCCATGCTCAAACATCTCGAGGTTCCCGCCTCGTCACAGACACTTGTGTTTTCCAAGACGAGTGTGCAGAACACCCGCATTACTCCAGCCAGGCCAAGGGCGGTTTATTTCAACGATGATACCTATGTGGGGTGGGTCCAATACGGGGATGTGCTTGAGCTCTCGGCTGTTGATCCCAAGCAGGGTGGGATATTTTATGTCCTTACACAGGAAAATACTGACCGTCCCAAGATTGTTCGTGATCAGGGGGATTGTTTGACGTGCCACTCTTCGTCCAAGACCAAGGGAGTGCCGGGTTACCTTGTTCGTTCTGTGTTTGCATCAGATGACGGTCGGCCTCATTTCGGTTACGGCACTACCACTACGGATCACACAACGCCTATGAAAGAGCGATATGGCGGGTGGTACGTCTCGGGCACTTATGGTGGAATGCGGCACCGCGGCAATGTGATTGCCAGCGATGATCGTTCCAACCCTATCGATCCTGAAAAGGGCGCCAACATCATTGATCTGAACAAACTTTTTCGAGTTGAGCCCTACCTCGACAGGGGAAGTGACATTGTGGCGTTGATGGTTCTCGAGCACCAATCGCAGATGCATAATCTGATCACCAACGCGTCCTTCGATTGCCGCCATGCGATTCATTACCAGAAAATCATGAATCGTGCGCTCGACAGGCCCATGGATCATGAGACGGAAAGCACCCGGAGTCGCATTATTGCTTCTGGTGACAAATTGCTTCGGTACATGTTGTTTTGTGATGAGTATCAACTGGAGTATCCCATCGAGGGATCCTCCGGATTTACCAAGCAATTTTCCTCACACGGTCTCCGGGACGACAAAGGGCGATCGTTGAGGGATTTTGACCTGAAGAGCAGGATGTTTCGTTACCCCTGCAGTTTCTTGATCCATTCCGACTCTTTCGATGAACTTCCCGCCCCACTTCTGGCGCATGTCGAGACGCGACTGATTAATGTGCTGCAAGGGAAGGACAGGAGCGGGGAGTTTGAGCACCTATCGCTCGGAGAGCGTGAAGCTATTCTTGAAATCCTCATCGATACCAAGCCGGGTTTTCGAGACAAGGTGGAAGCTTTGGAATAGGTTTACTGTTTGAAACCGGGCTTTACGGTGGGACAATCTGCTGGTAGTTCTACCGCACCAACTTAATCCCGGTCTTGACTTATTTTTTGGAAAGAGAGGTGAAGCCGATTCAGGTCGATAACGGCCTGTCGCTGCATCAGCGGTATCAATCGATGCGGTACCGGGCGATCCGTTTCCCTGGCAGCGAGCAGTCAAGTGCCCGCCCAGCTGCGCTCGACACCCGGTTCGGCAACTCGCCGAACGTGACCTCCCCTTTGGCGGGGGCGTCGATAGGGCAAGCCAGCGCCCGTCTGACTACCCAGCCTTTTACTGACTATGGACACCCCGAATTTGCCGTGGCACGCCGTGAGGTTGCCTACGGGGTTAACCCGTTCCAGTCCGGCTTGAACGAGGTCGGCTGAGTTCCGATGAAAGACACCAGGGTTGCCTCCGTACAATTCGAGCACGCGCCCGGCGACAAACAGGCGAACATTGAGAAGGTGCGCTGTTTCACCGCCAAGGCGGCAGAGCAGGGCGTCGAGTTGTTGGTGTTCCCGGAGATGTGCATTACCGGCTACTGGTTTCTGCGTGACCTGAGCCGGGAGCAACTCTTGGCTCTCGCAGAGCCGGTGCCGAGCGGGGCGACAACGGTGGAATTGCTACGCTTGGCCAAGCGTCACAACTTGAGCGTCGGTGTCGGCCTGCTCGAGATCAGCGACGAAGATGAGATGTTCAACAGCTACGTCGTGGCGATGCCGGATGGGAGAACGGTCTGCCACCGCAAACTGCACGCATTCGTGAATGAACACATCCTGAGCGGCAGCGAATTTACGGTATTCGACCTGCCCAACGGAAACCGAGCAGCGATCCTGATCTGTTACGACAACAACCTGTTCGAGAACACCCGCATTGTGGCGCTCAAAGGGGCGGAGATTTTGATCGCCCCTCACCAGACCGGCGGCTGCCGGACGCCGAGTCCGCGCTGCATGGGCGTGATCGACCAAGCATTGTGGCACTCGCGCCGCGAAAACCCAAAGGCGATTGAGGCTGAATTTTACGGTTCAAAAGGCCGCGAGTGGTTGCTGCGCTGGATGCCGTCGCGTGCCCATGACAACGGGATGTTTCTCATCTTCAGCAATGGCGTCGGGATCGATGGCGACGAGGTGCGAACTGGCAACGCGATGATATTAAACCCCTACGGCGAAATTCTCACGGAAACATGGGTGGCTGATGACAAAATGATTGTTGCCGATCTTGAGGCGTATCAGTTGGCGATGAACGTTGGCATGCGCTGGATCCAGACCCGCCGGCCGGACATGTACGGGAGTCTGGCCAAGCCGACTGGCCGCGAGATGGACACGCGCACAGTCCGCTTTAAAGGCATCAAGAAGTCAAACTGAACCGCTTGT
>PVBE010864653.1_pt1 | contig 11230 bp, 10 predicted proteins | sample 1631181 | NCBI WGS metagenome assembly PVBE01 (sample SAMN08397723, study PRJNA350692) | Marine metagenome, whole genome shotgun sequencing project. | isolation source: water | place: Pacific Ocean | collected 2012-04 | reverse complement strand
GCTGTGTCCCACTCACTGGTCGAGCCAAAGCGGGGATACAAATCAACTTTGCCTTCTGCTATTTCACAAAACTTGATTGAACTGCCTTTTTGAATCAATTCATAATCATCAACATTATTTTCCACCCAACTTTCAAATTCATCATTCGAGTGGGACCTACTTTTAAAAACATAAAGGTGGTCTGAATTTTTTTTATGACTTGTTTGTATTTTAGTAGAATCAGACAATGAATTAATTGTTTGATCACATAAGAGTTTGTATGATCCATTATTTTTACACGCGTAATATAAAACGGACAATGCCGGTGCATAAATGACTCCTAGTATGGGTTCATTATTTTCAATTAAAGCAATGTTGACTGTAAATTCAGCTCTTTGATTTATAAATTCTTTCGTTCCGTCCAATGGATCAACAAGCCAGGATCTTGACCAATTCTTTCTTACACCCCAATCAACTAAAGATTCTTCTGAGAGAATAGGAATATCTGCATTAAGTTCAGAAAGGGAGTTGATAATAAATTTATTTGAAGCAAGATCAGCTTCCGTTAAAGGGGAATGATCAGTTTTAAAAGAGATATCGTTATTTGATTTATAATAAGTCTTTATTATTAATCCAGACTCAATGGCTATATTGCAAACTGGTTGAAGAAATTTATTTAGATTTTCTGTGTTCATTATTGATTTGACTTTTATACAAATGAAAATACGGTTTTAGCATAATTTTTCTTTTATTATGATATGAAAAATATTTATGATGTAATTTCAAAAGAAAAACTTGATGTAGTATCAAATTCTATTGAAAAAGCGCACGGTCTTCCCAATGAATGCTATCTTGAAGGTGGATATACTGCAATTGAAAGAAAAAAATTATTTGAAGATAGGTGGGTTGCTGTAGGTGTTGCGAGTTCGTTGCCTAATCCTGGTGATGCAAAACCTTTTGACCTTCTAGGCATTCCTCTTATTATTTTACGTGATAAAGATAATAAAATACGCGTATTTCATAATGTCTGCAGTCATCGAGGATATAAGTTGTTGCATAAAGCATGCAGGCTGAAAAATGTGATCCGTTGTCCTTATCACTCATGGTCATATGACCTCAAAGGAGATCTTGTTGCAACCCCGCATCTTGGAGGCATAAATCAGCATGAGCATGAAGATTTTGAAAAATCAAAAAGTAATCTCAAAGAAGTACGTTCTGCGATTTGGATTGATTTAATTATGGTCAATATATCAAATAATGAAATATCTTTTGAAGAATACATCAAGACTTTAGAGGATAGATGGTCGGAGTTTTGGACAAAAGAAGATCAACAAATGATTTATCATGCAAATGATTATGGTTATTTTTTACTAAAAGCAAAATGTAATTGGAAATTTGCCGTAGAAAATTATTGTGAAAGTTATCATTTGCCGTTTGTTCATCCCGGCTTAAATTCGTACTCCAAAATTGATGACCATTATCACATTCAAGGATTATCCAATCGTTTTGCCGGACAAGGAACCGTCGTCTACAATCCAAGATTTGAAAATGATGAAGAATTTCCAACCTTTCCTGGTTGGAACAAGAAAAAAGAACGATACGCAGAGTATGTAGCGCTGTTCCCCAACGTGATGTTGGGCATTCATAAGGATCACTACTACGCTTATTGGCTTGAACCTATTAGCCATAATTATACAAAAGAGCATATGGAAGTTTATTACGTGGGGGAGGAAGCGGCATTATCTAACAAATACAAATCCCTACGAGAACAAAACTACAAACAATGGCATAGTATTCAGTCTGAAGATTTAATGATCATTGAGGGTATGCAGGAGGGACGCAATTCCCCGGTTTACAATGGGGGAAATTTTTCCCCTGTCTTGGATAATCCCACACATCATTTTCATAAGTGGGTTGCCACATCATTGATTGAATAAATTAATTTATTTAACTTCTCATTCTTGAGCCGCTAGGATCATACAATGGTTCATCAATAATGTGAGCTAAATAAAATTTTCCATTAATTTCAATCTCAAATTTCGTGTCTTTTTTAATAGTTTCAATCGGCAAATAACCAAAGGCGATACTTTTCTGGACATGATGAGCATATCCTCCTGATGTGACATAACCAACACATTTGCTATCTTTCATAATTGCTTCATCATTAATCACATCTATATCTGAGGTGTTGACAACCATTGCAGTTAATTTTTTTTCAGGATTGTTTTCTTTTTCCTTCAAGCTTGCCTCTTTACCAATAAAGTTTTTTTGCCAATTAATGAATTTATCCAGTCCTGCCTCCAGGGCGGAAAAATCTGGTCTATAATCTAACCCCCACGCTCCCCAGTTTTTTTCTAGCCGCAATGACATTAAGGCTCTTGCTCCATACACTTGTATGTCCAAGTCTTTTCCTTGATTCATTATTTCTTCAAACAACTTTAAATGAAAATGCGGCGCTACATATATTTCAAAACCTAACTCACCGGTAAAAGACAACCTATTTAATATACAAGGCACCCCAGCAACAAAAGTTTCTCTTATATCGCGAAATTTTAATGATTTAGCTGATACATCATCACGGCAAATTCTTAATAATAATTCACGGGACTTGGGGCCTGAAATTGCCATCCCATGCAATTCATCAGAACAATTTTTATATTGAACATCATCTTTGGGCAGATAGTTTTCAAACCAGCGTCTATGTGACTCTTGAAGTGCGCCAGAACCAAAAAGCATAAATTTTTCCTCATTGATGCAAGCAACTGTTAAATCACCTATCAGCTTTCCTTTAAAAGATAACATTGGCGATAATGCTATTCGTCCTGCTTTTGGAATTGTTCCAGCCAAAATATAACCAAGATAATTCCTGGCACCTTTGCCAGTAATAAGATGTTTAGAAAAATTAGCTACTTCGGAACAGCCAACTCCGTTTCGAACTGCGCTTACTTCTTTTGCGACATAATCATGGGCGCGTGAACGTTTAAAAGTAGGGTCTTCATGCGCATCGTCCTTATTATTCGCAAACCATAAAACTTGTTCCAAGCCAAAATTGTCTCCCATAACTGCACCACGCTCAATAAAACGATCATACAAAGATGTTGTTTTTTGTTTCCGTCCTTTTGGAAGTGTTTCGTTAGGAAATGTCATTATGAAACGACGCTCATAATTCTCAGATGACTTAACTGTTCCATATTCAGGAGAGGCAAAATTTCCAAAACGCGCCACATCCATCGCCCAGACGTCTATGGATGGTTCTCCATCAATAATCCACTCAGCGATTGATTTTCCAACGCCGCCTGCCTGACAAAAACCGGCCATTATGGCAACAGCTGCCCAATAATTTTTTTTACCCGGCACTGGCCCAATTAAAGGATTGCCGTCAGGACCGAATGTAAACGGACCATTAATGATATTTTTTATCCCTGCCTTTTCTAAAGCTGGCATACGTTTAAATCCTATGGCCAATCGATCTTGAATATTTTCTAATTTTGCGTCCAGCAGTTCATGGCCAAAATTTAAAGGAGTTCCCCTTACTTGCCATGGGGTTGATTTTGATTCATACGTGCCAAGCAACATGCCGTTTCCTTCTTGTCTGAAATAAATATTTCCATCAAAATCAGTTCCCACTGGAAGGCGTTTATCTTTACCGAGTGCTTCAATCTCTGGAATTGATTCTGTAATTAGATAGTGATGCTCCATTGGTTGGATAGGAAAATGAACACCGGCTAATTGTCCTACCTCGCGTGCCCACAATCCAGCTGCATTGATGATTATTTCAGCATGGATGTTTCCTTTTGCAGTAATAACATCCCAAGATCCATCAGCCCTTTGATTAGTCTCCAAAACAGGAGTGTGTGTGTAATACTTGCCTCCGTGTACTTTTGCTGATTTTGCATAAGCATACGTCACGCCTGTTGGATCAACTTCGGCATCAATGGGATCCCAGAGTGCTGCAATATAATGTTTCGGATCAATTAGTGGATTTTTTTCTACAACCTCTTCTAGTGAGATGAATTCTTGGTCAAGCCCCATGTAGCGAGCTTTTGATCGCTCCCGTTTAAGATAATCATGCCATACCTCATTAGAAGCCAAATAAAAACCACCATGTTGTTTCATGCCAACAGAGTGGCCGGAGGTTTCTTCAATTTCCTTATACAGATTAATCGTGTAAGCCATAAGTCTTGAGATATTCGGGTCTGAAGAAATTACATGCACATTTCCCGCGGCATGCCAGGAAGAACCTGAGGTTAATTCATCGCGCTCTAATAAAATACAATCCTTTAATCCAAATTTAGCTAGATGAAATAAAATTGAGCACCCGACAACACCGCCACCTATGATTACAACCTTAGCTTGTGTTTCCATCAAAACACTAAAATTTTAGAGCATAGTCAGTATTTACTTTTTTAAGCAGTGGATCTGTACCATGGGCTTGGTGCTTGCTCATATCTGGGTAATATTGATATGAGATGGGTTTTCTTCCCAATGCCACTGCCATTTCCCGAACATGATGAGGTTCTGCTCCACAACAAATTCCAATAAAATTAATATTTTGGCTAGCACAACTTTTTGCAAATTCAGCCATTTCAAATCTGTTGCAATACAAATTGTCCAATGCAACTGGAAAAGCATTGCCGCCAGGAATACAATCACAATCAGGGTCAGTTTGATTTAAAAAACCTGGTTCTTCTTCTGTTGTGCGGTAAGGAACGGGAAGTCCTGCTACATGGCAACTCACTTTTTCTCTTATTTTTTTTAAATGTTTCATAGTCATATTTGGCCCACGAAAACAATTCATTCCAACAACATCAGCTCCTAAATCCTCAAGTTCTTTACAAGCGTCTTCTGGCGTATGGCCATCGCGTGTCATACCATTTTCTGGGATAGATAAGTTTGATACTGCAATCATACCTGCTTCTTTAATAACTTTAAGAGCAATTTTTGCCTCTTCTAGCCAAACGATAGTTTCTGCAATAATAAAATCAACACCAGCTTCTTTTGCCCAAACAACCTGTTCTTCAAACATTTTACGACATTCTTCAATCGTAGAATTATCATTTGGATCATACGCACAAGTATTAGCCACATTACCTGCAATCATTAAATCCAAGTCAAGAAATTCATTTGCTGCATCTTTAGCAATTTTTAAAGCATTCTTTTGTAACGCTTCCAGTTTATCTTCTTTTCCTATAATTTTTAATTTTTCACGATGACCATAATAGGTAAAAGCTTCAACAACATCGGAACCAGAACGGATAAATTCACGGTGTAATTGTGTGACAACTTCAGGATGTTCTAAAACAACTTCAGGAACAAAAGCTCCCGCTTGCAGATAGCCGCGTCTTTCCATGGCAAATAAATACCCCTCTGCACATATAACTGGCCCTTCATTTAATCTTGATATTAAATCTTTACTCATACAATCTCCAAATACAATTCTTTTTAATCATATTTTGATTGAACTGAAAATAGATTTGTTTAGTCTTCAGAAAATGCTCTATGATTAAAAAAGACGTTGACAATAAATTGCCTATTTACAAACTTACTTCAAAAGAAGAGGTCCTGGATTATTATGAAAATTGGACTGATAAATCTCAATATAATCAGGATATGATTGATTGGCAATATACAGCTCCGCAACACGCAGTTAACCTTTTTAAACAACATGCTTCCAACAAAGGTATGCGAATTTTAAATGCCGGCTGTGGTTCTGGACTTGTAGGAATAGAACTGAAAAAAGAAGGTTATATAAATCTTGAGGGAATTGATTTTTCTCAAAGTATGTTAAATATAATTCCTGAGGAAATATATAATTCTACAAAATTAATTGATTTAAACGAACCCCTTTATTTTGAAGATAATTATTTTGATGCCATTATGTGTGTTGGAACATTTACCTACGGACATGTGAAGGCACATACTTTAAATGAATTTATCCGCATTACAAAAAATAACGGACTTATTTGTTTCACTGTTAATGAAGGTATTTATAATGAATATGAATTTGATAAAAAAATTGAAGAATTATCTAAAAATAATTTTTGGAAAGTCATTAGTCTCAAAAAATCACCGTATATTGAAAATAAAAATATTGAATCTTGGTTGTGCCTCTCTGAAGTTTGCAAAAACTAAGTTTGATTAATAGGATGGTTGGTTAAAAGCTTTAAACCATTTGTTGTCACCAAATACTGATCTTCCAGTTTGACTCCTTCTCTCCCCCCCACTTCGCCAATATAGCTCTCAATGGTAATCGTCATGTTCTCTTCAAATATCCCGCTGAAATCTCCATTGCTATAATCTTCATTCGGAAACACAATGAAAGGCCACTCATCACACATGCCTATGCCATGTACTTGACACGGGTAATGATTATCATAACAAGATTGAGGCATTTCCCATGCTTTTTCTGCGAATTCTCTGAAGTTTGTTCCAGCTTTAATTAACTGTTCATTATATTTAATATGTTCCACAGCCAGACTATGAAGTCTTTTTTGTTCATCGCTAAGTTTGCCGCCTTCAACAAACGTTCTGGAAATGTCTGCGCAGTACCCATATGGCCCAACCATGTCTGTATCAAAAGCGACTAAATCACCTTGTTGAATAATTCGGTTGCTACACTCTTGAAGCCAGGGATTAGTTCTCGGTCCCGATGTAAAAAGTCTCGTTTCAAACCATTCTCCTCCATTTTCAATATTTATTTTATGAAAATAAGACCACAACTCTTCTTCTGTCCTGCCAGCTTCTAATTTTTCATGGATGAGATTAATGCCTTTTTCTGCTACTTCAATTGAGGCCTGCGTACAAATGAGCTCGTCTTCTGACTTAATGGATCTTGCTTTTTCTGTTAAATTTTGTGCGTTACACAAAGTATAATTTAAATTATCCTGCAATGCTTGGATGCCGACAGGATCACAAATATCAATTGCTAATCGCTTATTATCATTTGAGTATGATCGCATAAGATCATCAACTTGCCGTGACCAAATGTTGGCATTCTCTTCTACTTTATCGCCTGATGAAAAAAAATCCCAACTCATTACCTCCCTAACTTCATCTATAGTGCAAAGATCTTGAGATAAATGTTTGGACTTCGGATAATCATAAAGTATCACCGGACCTGATAGAGGAATAAAAACAAATCTTGTAAGGGTGTGCATTGTAAACATGCTCATATTTCGTGCATCTGTTGCGTAACGAATGTTTATGGGGTCAAATAATATGGTAGCGCCAATATTGTGATTTTCTATTTGTTCTCGTATTCGCTGCAATCTGAACTTGCGCATACGATCAAAATCAATTTTCTCTTCGTATAGTCGCGGCTTAAACTTGTTTGAGCTGTAATTGCTTGCGTCTTCTTCGTTAAATTTAGGACCAATCTTTCTTTCCATGCTTTTACTTCTAAATATATTCATTTTTTTTTATCAAAACTTTGTTAAATATCTATCATATATATAGTGATAAAGTTAGATTAACATATGCATGCTGTTTTCTTAAATGATCATGGGGGATTGGATAAACTGGAATATAGATCTGATGTTGTAGTTCCTGTTCCTAAAGAAGATGAGGTGCTAATTAATGTTAAGGGAGCTGGCATTAACAATACGGACATAAATACAAGAACTGGTTGGTATTCAAAATCTCCTGTTGAAAATGCTGATGATGGTAGCTGGTCAGGAAATCCCCTAGATTTTCCTATTATACAAGGAGCTGATATTTGTGGTTATATTGTTGCAGTTGGTTCTAAAGTTGCTCAATCAAGAATTGGTGAACGTGTGATTGTAAGAACAATGCAAGAAGTTCCAGCAAATCAAAAAAAATTTTCTGCGTGGACGGTTGGATCTGAATGCAATGGGGGCTTTGCACAATTTTGTACAATGCGATCATCTGAAACATTTAAAATAAATTCAAACTGGTCTGATATTGATCTGGCATCCATACCTTGCGCATATTCTACAGCAGAAGGGTTGTTGCACCGATCACAAGTAGGAAAAGAAAAAGTGTTCATTACAGGAGCGTCGGGTGGTGTAGGTTCTGCCGCTGTTCAGTTAGCTAAATTACGCGGCGCTACAGTCATAGCGCAATGCTCGAATGAAAAAAAAAATGAAGTCAAAGAAATCGGTGCGGATCAAATTGTTTTCAGAGAAAGTAATTTAATAGAAGAAATAGGAAAAAATTCTGTAAATGTTGTAATAGATCTGGTTGCAGGATCGAATTGGGGGCAATTGCTCGATATTTTAAAACCTGGTGGTAGATACGCTACCTCAGGAGCCATTGCGGGACCTGTTGTTGAACTCGATGTGCGCACTTTATATTTAAAGGATCTGACATTGTATGGATGCACGCATCAGCCAAAAGAAGTGTTCACTAATTTAATCGGTTATGTTGAGCGTAACGAAATACGTCCATTAGTTACGAAAACCTATCCTTTGCAGGACATTAAAAAAGCCCAGGAGGATTTTTTATCTAAAAAACACACAGGCAAACTTGTACTAATACCGCCAAATGATACTGTTTGATTTTTTATTATAAAAAATTTTGAAAACATAGGAGAAGTTATGGACGAAAAACTATTTGAAAAAGGCCTTGAGAAAAGAAAGGCCACTCTTGGCAAAGAATACGTGGAAAACAATCTGGCGAAAGCGGATGATTTTACCCGCCCTTTCCAAGAGGCTATGACAGCGTGGTGCTGGGGTTTTGGATGGGGTGATGAAGTCATTGACTCCAAAACGCGCTCCATGATGAATTTAGCCATGATTGGTGCGTTAGGCAAAATGGATGAGTGGGAGATACATTGCCGTGGTGCCATCACCAATGGTGTAAACAAAGAAGAGATCCGGGCGATACTGCATGTAATTGCTATTTATTGTGGAGTGCCCCAATCATTGGAATGTTTTAGAGTTGCAAGAAAAGTGTTGGAAGAAAAAAAAATATTGTAAAAATTATTAATTTATATGAATATGAAGAATAGCTTAGTTTAAATAATAATAATTAATTACAGTGTAGATAATATAAAAAGCTATAAAGACTCTTCCGCTATTTCTACCCAATTGATTTGCTTTGAATTTTAGAAATCCTAAATTAATACCAAATCTAATTTTCCAATAAAATAACATTGTAACAAATGCCATAAAAAAAATGCTGATTACCAAAGGATTGGAAAAAATAGATCCTACTTCTTGAATTGGAAATCCTCCTGGTCTAACAAGCAATATAACTCCAAATACACCTAAAATATTATAAATATTTGAGCCCAAAATTGTACCAACAGCAATGCCTGTCTGTTTTTTGACAGCCGAAACTATTCCAGTTGCTAATTCTGGCAGGGAAGTTCCAAATGAAACCAAAGTTAAACCAATTATTGATTCTGAAATCCCAAATTCGATGGCCGCTTGTTTTGCCCCAATAATAAAATAACGAGAACCATAAATAAGTAAAACAAGGCCAATTATTAATAAAACATATGATTTAGACTGTGAGAATGTATCTTCATGATTTTCTTTATAAGAAGAATTTTTTCTTTCTTGTGCAAATTGAATAAATAAAAACATCACCACTAGACACATAAACAAAGCTCCAGAAGTTGCGATGACTATGACTGGAATTTTAAACTTTGCAAGCACAAGAAAGAAAAAAACTATTCCGATTGTAATTCCAACAACAATTTGTGCTTGCTTGTTTTGTTTTTTCATATCAGGAAAAACGATTGGATATATCCATGCAACAACACCTAAAATTAAAAGTATATTGGCAATATTGGATCCAATGATGTTTCCTAAAGCAATGTCAACACTATGTGCTTCAAATAAGGCCTGCAATGTAGCTGCGAATTCTGGCAAACTAGTTCCAAGAGCAACAAGAGTAAAACCAATAAAATAACCACTAATCTTATAGATGTTAGACAAATTAATTGCACTTCTAACAATTAATTCTGCGCCAACAGCAAGGCCTACAACGCCCAATAATATTTGTAAAAACACCGCCACAATAATGTGATCTTATATATATTTTAAATTGCAATTAACCATATAATTAAATCCTTTTTGTTAAGCCGCTACGCCCAGCATATCAAGTGCCATCTTTGCCATGCCTGGAGGAGTAGTTCCTATTGCATCAGCTCTTTTTAATAATTCTATTCCTTTTTCTTTATCCTGTTGAACACCAGATCCGCCCTCTATGTATTTTGTTCCCATCAGCACCATAGCATCAGCGTGTCCAGCGTCGACAGCTTTCTCCAACCAATAAACTGCCTTGGTAAAATTTTGGAGACAAACATCATATGGGGCATTTTTAGGAAAATTGGGATCATCAGGTTCATTAAATGCATTACCTAATATAAAAGCAGGTTCTGAATCACCAAGATCAAGCGCTTTTTGAACTCTTTTTTCAACTTTGTCCAAGCGAGACTCTGTTGTTTCAAAGCTTATTCTATTTTTAAATAATAACAATGACATGAAAACTCCTTTGTTAATTGTTTTATGTAAGGTAGTTAAAATTCAGGCTTGTTTCTTGTGTAATTATAATGTTTATTTACACACTATATATGTGAGAAATGAGGGATTAGCGCTTGTGCCTAAAATAAGAAAAATACCTTCAATTGAACAAGGATTGTATGAGGCTATCAGGATCCTTAAAGATGTAGGGATAGAGGATGCGGTTAGAAAATACAGTACAAGTAAAAAGGCTTCCCTCTTTAGAAATTGTGCTGACCCAGATCTTGCTGGCCATAATATCCAGCACATTGATTCCGTTGCCATTGATAAAGAATGCTTAAATATAAATGGGAGTCATCCATTGCTCTCAAGTCACCAGGCGCTACTTAAAAAGCATGTCGATGAAAATGTAAATGTTAGGCAAAAGAATTTACCAGATCTAATAAATCAATTAGCAATTATAATTGGAGAATTTCAAACAACCATACATAAAGCTCAATCACCTGATGGTCCTGGCGGCGCAAAACTTACTGCTGAAGAAAAAATTAAAGTTAATGATGCTATTAACAAACTTGATCTTACTCTCAAGGATCTTAAAATAGCAATAGGGGAAAATAATAAATATTAGGCACAAGCGAAAATCCATGATTTCTTAAATATATGGTGTGTAAATAAACATTATAATTACACAAGAAACAACCGTAAATTATAGTTAAAAGGTCTAATTTAATATATAACGAAAGTGTGTAAATCATGTCAAAAATAATTGGAATTGATCTTGGAACAACTTATTCAGCTATTGCATCATTAAATGATCTTGG
>PVBE010830552.1_pt1 | contig 11230 bp, 12 predicted proteins | sample 1631181 | NCBI WGS metagenome assembly PVBE01 (sample SAMN08397723, study PRJNA350692) | Marine metagenome, whole genome shotgun sequencing project. | isolation source: water | place: Pacific Ocean | collected 2012-04 | reverse complement strand
CTCGCGTTCAAGTAGGAGTTCAGTCGCTCGATGATAATGTTCTTGAGTCATAGTTGTTGTTTGAGTTTTTTTTTGGGTTTGATTATCGAAGAGATACTTTGCATATGCTCAATTGGATATGTCAAAGTTGCTTCCTTACCAAATATTTGAGCCACACAGTTTGGGTTCTTTTTCAGGACCTTCTTGGCTTGCTCGATATCTAGCGTCATCTCTATATGAGATCTTGTTATTTTAACTTGTGGTGTCATGAAATGAGTGTGTTGATTACTACTGTTTGCTTATATCCAAATATTGGGAACTTTTCATTCTTCTTTCCAAAGTCAATCGTAGCAATGGCTTTAGCAGATTTTCTGGTAATCTAACTTGACCGCTTGAGCTCTAGACGAAACAGCATATTCTTATACAAACTATATCACTAAGATAGTATATATAACATCTTGGTGATATAGTAATATTAAGATAGCATTTGCCGATTTGCATATCCTGCTATGAAAGGTTTGTTAGCCAGCCCTGCTCAATTTTCTTGCCTGCGTGGAACGCATCAAGAAGCTCATTCTCACATGACTGGTGTATTAATCTGCCTGGAAGAAATGGCTTCCGAGAATTACAACCTACTCGCAGAAATCCTTCCCTCATGCCAAGACGATTTCTTAAGGCTATCAATTATTAGGCAAGACAGAGGGCACAGCATCGAATACTGTGCTAAACGGATACTCACAGAGCCGAACATAAAACTTTCAGAAAGACTTCTATTGCCTTTGAGAAATTTTTTCAAAGATGCTTATATGAAAAGAGACTTATCAAGGTGTCTCATTATCCAGCACCTAATGACCGAATGTTTCATGCTCTCTACTTACTTACTTTACTTGCCTTTACTAGACGAATATACAACTTTTATAGTCAGAAAAGCTCTTAGCGATGAAATAGACGAGCCGTTATATAGTCAAAATCAGTTAAAAAGACATCTCAAGGAGGTAGCAAAAGACATAGAGACTTCCATGAAGCTGGCCCTGCATGAAATCCTCCTGGTGACAAAAGCCCTAAATAGCAATATGGATCTAACAGGAATCGACACTTATAAGCTTTCTATGGAAATATTTATTAGCTCAAAAGAGTTCCTTGAAGAAATAGGGTTCTCTTCAATTGAGGCTAGGAAGATTGTTAGAAGTATTTGGCAAAAGGAGATGGTGGTGTACTGGAAAACTAAACGATATGACTGACCCACTCGACTGATCCCTAATCTGGAAACAGCATTACTACTAGAGACTGCTCTGCTGTTCTATATCAACTCACTACCAAGCATCTTTAAGATTACACGCTATTGCTGAACCACTCTACTAGCCAAAATAAAGTCAACACATAGTAATGCTAAGGAATTAGAAGTAACTCCCGAATACTGTTCAAACGTTTGCAGCTAATTATTAACTATCTACTATGTTTGTCCTCTGATCCCTTTCATATTGCTATTAATAAAAAAGCCAGTGATTAGAGAAAGCACTTATGAGATTCCTCTCTAGCAAAAGGAACAATTATTAATCATATTAATGAGGACCTATATATGACGTCATTTCTACAAAAAGCAATTATGTATTTAAGCCCTAGAAACGCACAGAAAGAAGGGCCTATTGCGCTGAGCTACCAACCAGAGATTTTCAAAGCTAAGAAAGATCAAGAAAAAGTTTTTGAATTAACACGTGAACTTGTAAATGCTCAATTTCTCCTAGGCGATGATGAACTAAGCAAAAGGCTCTGGGAAGAAGTAGCCAATCACAATCTTGATCCGGAGCGCATTGTCAACCTGATGTACAAATGCTATTCACATAATGATCTTGCAGAGATGATTGAGACAGACTCAAATTATCATGAAAGCTCTAAGTAAATTAAGACACTCATTTAGACACATTTGAGAGAGCTATATATCCCATTAGTATCAACAAGTACAAAACTTAGGACTATAAAGTGTTTGATTTTATTAAATTAGGTTATCCCCATGATAAACAAGAAATACTGGCAAGGTTCTGAGAGGAGGATTATGGCTAATCAAAAGCAAAAGAGATTCACTAGCCAATTAGATAGGGATATTTATGCAATGAAGAAAGTATGGAATATGCTACAAGAAGGCTTCATTACTTGGATTGGAGAGTTAGGTAGAAGATATTAATTACAAGAAAATTTAATCTCAAGTTAACCTCCTCCTTAAGTGATTATATGCAAAAGGGATGTATCTAATAATACGATAACTAAGTTTGCCTATCTTTTATCTATTTTGTGTAGTTCGATACAACAAATAATCATAAAAATAAATATTAATGGTAATAGATTCAAATTCTTCACTTTTGATTTAACTCTATTTCATCAAATAGAGTATTTAAGCTATGAAAAGTTACTTAGAGGGTAAGAAATTAAATAACATTGAAAAGAATAAAGCCCATAAAGATGGCCTATTAGTTGGTGCTCAGATAGAAGAATTCTCAAGAATTGGTTGGGAAAAAATGGATAAAACTGATTTAGAACTTCGATTAAAATGGTATGGCATTTTCTGGCGTCCAAAAACACCAGGTCAATTTATGATGCGCCTTAGAATTCCTAATGGAATCTTAACGTCAAAGCAATTAAGAATAATTGCTTCCATAGTTGCCAGATATGGGGAAGGTGGAAGTTGCGATATAACAACAAGACAAAATCTCCAACTGAGAGGAATACTTATTAATGATCTCCCAGAAATACTTAGAAGAATAAAAGAGGCTGGTCTAGAAACTATTCAATCTGGCTTTGATAATCCTAGAAATGTAACTGGTAATGCTTTAGCAGGAGTAGACCCTCACGAAATTATTGATACTAGACCTTATACATTGAAATTAGAAAAATTCCTTACAAATGAAGGGAAAGGTAATTCAGACTTTTCCAATTTACCTAGAAAATGGAATACAGCAGTTGCAGGATCAGCTGATAATTTCCTTCTTCATAATGATATTATTTTTCATCCTATAAGAAAAGGAGAAGAACTAGGCTTTGGAGTATGGGTTGGTGGTATCCTTTCTTCTCAATTAAATGATTACGCTGTACCACTTGATGTATGGATAAAAAAAGATCAAATTTCCAATTTAACAGGAGTAATAATTTCGATATGGAGAGACAATGGTGAACGTCAGAAAAGACAAAGAGGAAGGTTTAGATATTATTTAAATGAAATAGGTATACCTGCTTTTAGAGAGCTAGTTCAAAAAAGATTTGGTCCACTTAAACATGACCCAGGCTCTTCCTTTTCAGAGAAACCACGTTCCATATTTGGAGTTAATCCTCAAAAGCAGGAAAACCTATACTATGCAGGTATTCATATTCCGGTAGGAAGATTAAATTCGGAAGATCTTCAAGATATAGCAACAGTAAGTATCACTTATGGTAGTGGAGAGATACGTCTAACTGAAGATCAGAATATTATTATTATTAACATCCCAGCAAATAAATTAAATGATTTTAAGAATGATATTTTATTCAGTAGATTTAGTATAAATCCCAATCCAATATCTGCTGGTACTATTGCTTGTACTGGAAAAACATATTGTAGTTTTGCCCAAGTAAGTACTAAAGAAAATGCTTCGAAAATAGTTAAAGAACTTGAATCAGAAATTGAATTACCAGAAGAGGTTAAAATTCATTGGACTGGTTGTCCCAATAGCTGTGCTCAAGCATACATGGGAGCAATTGGATTAACTGGTACAAAAGCTAAGAATAGCGCAGGTATAATGGTTGATGCATTCAACATAAGTATTGGTGGAGAACAAGGCAAGAATAAGAAAATTGGGGAAATAAAATATAAAGGTGTTGTAGTTGATAATTTAAAAGATAAGTTAAAAAGCATCTTGATTGAAAACTATTCTGCAAAGCCTATAAAGAAGAAATCTGAAGACAAACTGAACTTTCTAAGAAATCCTATAAAACTAATTCACAAATTAATGAAAGGCAGCCTTATTCCATAGTCTGCTTTTTATTAACACTTATCCTATCTAATAAAATCATGAAACAAAGATCAAAGGATCTCTTCTCAAAATTCATCTCCTGGCTCACAAGCGTTGACGATAAACTTCCAGAAATCTATAAAGAAAAGGGAGGTCAAGATTTATTCTCCAAACTAATGAACCGTATTAGTAATTAATAAATTAATTACTACCAAATCCTAAAACTTTATACAGACAATGGAACCGAATTCTTCACATATGGATTATGTACTACCAAATGAATTGGTAGATGGAATGATTGCTGCGGGGGGCAAGAAGTCAACTGTAAGCATTAAGAATCTAGTAGTCAGAGGTTTTTATTCAGGAGCAATACTTGGTTTAGCAACTTGTTTAGCAATTACTGTTGGGATTCAATCTGGCATGCCTTTTTTAGGTTCAGTTATTTTCCCATTTGGATTTGCAAGTATTGTGCTTTTTGGAATGGAATTAGTCACTGGTAATTTTGCATTATTACCTATGGCCACTTGGGCAGGGAAATCTTCCTGGAGAAATACATTTAGGAACTGGACATGGGTTTGGATAGGTAATTTTCTTGGAACTTTTCTAGTCGCAGTTTTACTGTCAATTAGTCTGACAAGCGCAGGTAATGTTGATCCTTTAACAGCAGCTGAAGGAGGGAAAGGATGGGCTGTTGTTGCTGCAAAGATTGTTGCTATCAACAAGACAAATGTTATTACCAAGTATGAGTTACTAGGTTCTACAGGTTTTTTCCTAGCGTTCTTAAGAGGTGTAATTGCTAACTGGCTGGTGTGCCTTGGAGTAACAATGGCTCTTGTCAGCAAAAGTGTTCCAGGTAAACTTCTTGCTTGCTGGCTACCAATTACCGCATTCCAAACAATGGGAATGGAGCACATAGTGGTCAATATGTTTTTGCATACAGCTGGTCCTCTAATGGGATCTGGAGTGCCCTTCATCAAAATTATTTTCTGGAATTTTTTACCCGTAACTCTCGGCAATGTCATTGGTGGCATGGTATTCATTGGAATGTTGTTTTACAGCACTCATCGAACAAAGATGTCTAATGTTTTACCAACAGTTCATGATGAGAAGTTAGAGAGAGAACTAGCTGCGGAGCTTGGTGCAAGATGAAGCCAATTCTATGATTCGCAAAGATGAAGTTTTACGGGAAAAAATCTATCTAACCAGAAAGCTCTCATCTATTGATCCTTCATGGTTAGCTGATGTTTACTCCACAGATCTTCCCAAAGACCTTCGCTATGCCATCTCCGAACGTCTAGGTTGGCTCGGTTCAAAAGGGTGGGGATTTCTAAAGAGACTTATTAATGAAGAAGGGATCCAGTCAGAATTCATTTATGCATCTGGTCTGTGCTATCAACATGAAGCAAAAGAATGGCTATTTAACCAACTGCAAAGTAAAGGAGAGTTCCAGTTAGAGACCCTTCAAGCATTTAGCTGTTGGGGAGGGGATTGTCCATTTAAACTTTTAGAAAAAATCTTGACAGATAAATCTCAAGAAATTCGTTTAGCAGGGTTGAAAATATTAGGATTTAAAGCTCATCAAATTAATGATGAATTACTCATTAAAATCCTAAAAGAAGCAATTGGCGACTTTCGTGAACCAGTAGTTTTAAACGCTATTCGTATTCTTCAACGAAGAGATGGATCAAAAATCTGCAATGAACTTGCTGAAATAGTCAAGAGTAGATCTCAGAAAGTTGCCAATGCAGCACTGATTGCTTTAGGTTCTATTGCCAACACTAATAGCAAAAAAACCTTAGAGCGACTGATCCAATCATTAGAAGATGGCCCGAAAAAAGAAATGGCTATCAAACAGCTACATCAGCAATATAAATAACATAGGTTCTACTAAACTAAGCAACAATAATAAGCAAAAGTTTTCTTCAACAATTATGTTCTGTCTCTGGTAAAACTCTACTCAAATCTAATTAGAAATCTAAATGAACGACAAAAAACATAAGCTTGAGCAACTTCTTAGGAAATATCCTAAACATTTGCACGATGTTATTCATCTAATTGAGCAAAACAACTACTCTTGGAAAAAGGAGCTTCAAGATTGTTGGGTGGATATTAGTCTTGGAAATAGTCGTCATATGGAAGGGGTAAGTCACAATCATTTCATCTATATGAGAGATTTCTTGACATATCTGATTGAAGAAAAGCTGAACTGATTGTGGCACTTAGTCAAATCATCTCAATATTGAATGTTAAATATTAGCTTCAACTAGCCAGGCTCCACCTAAAGCCAGCATTAGCAAAACACCTATTCCAGGTATACAACTTAGCCAACTATTAAAGATTAATCGTCGAAGTAGAATAACAGAGGCAATCAAGCCGAAAAAAATACTCAAGGTCTGGCAAAAAGCAATCACATGAACATCCGCAATCCATTGTGGAAAATTTAAAGGCAAAATAGTTCCACCTTCCATCAGTCCTAAAGGCAGATGTCGAGCCAAGAGTAAGCCCCACAAGAGTGGCAAGGTGGAATATAACCAACGACGTTCAAGTCTAGAACCTATAACAACCGGAAGAACTAATGCAAACATGCCTAATGCAAGTCGACTTAAGAGTGGTCCAGTTTGTAGTGAATCTGGTGCCAAAGGCAACCAACCAAATAATCGGTACCAATAATGAAGAGTAATTCCACCGAATAATACCAAGATTAACCATTTTTCTCCATCAGGAGGATGCATATCGCGCTGTAAATCTGCTGCTGGTGGACGCAGGCGTAATTGCACTGATTGGTGGGGGCATGCTTGGTCACAAATCAGACAAAGCACACAATTACGATTATCAGAAAGGTGTGCTGGATGAGAACGTAAAGGGCACCCATTAGTTTCTATCCCTTCACCTTCCTTCGGACCACCCTTGTAGCAAGCATAAGAGCTGCAACTACCCATACAGGTACCTGACTCAGCACGCAACTCCAGGATTGAAAGCTTGGAAAACAGACCATTCATTCCACCAACCGGACAAAGGTATCGACACCAAAAGCGTTTCTCGAACAGTACTGAGCACACTATTGCTCCTGAGGTAATTACTAGTAAAAGGCTGCTACTGAGCTTCCCATTGTCTGGGAGATTCCAGACTTCTTCCCAGAGTAGAATTAACCCAAACCCTACTGCCATCAGTGGTGCTCCCCAACTATCATGATTGCCATGTGGCCATGGTTTTGGGGTCAAGTAACCCGCAGGCCAACCTATGAGTCGAAGCAATTTTGACAAACTATTTCTGCTGTTTTGAACAATTTCGCCCCAGACCATAAATGGACAAACAGCACACCAAAGACGTCCGATAAACGGATAAAGTAATAACACAAAAGGCCACCACCAGGTCCAAAAAAACTTAAGCGCAACATTATGAGCTCGATCTTGAGGCCCAAGCCATAGCTCTAAATTGACTAAAACGAACACCCAACTAATAACACCAAATAAAAGCATGTTCCAAATTCGTGGTGACCGCATTAAATTCCGCAACCCAGGTTTCCATCGCCAAATATCAAACCGAAGACTTGGATCTCGATTGTTTTTCCAAAAAGTATCTACTGGTGTCTTTGCAAAGTGACGACTACTAACCCAAAAGACCTCTTCTGGCAGAGTCCTGTGTGATAGAGCCACATCTACTTTTGAAATCAAATCAATTCTTTCTTTTTTATGTGCTTGTCTCAGAGCTCGAATTGCAACGTTTTCTAATTCACGAATATTGTTAGGAAAATCATGACTTTGAAGTCGCTTAATTACAGTTTGGGGTACAACTGGGGGGCGGCTCCAACCCTGTCTCTTGCTATGTAAGTGAATGTAATAACGCAGCCAGTCTTCTATATCTAATCGCCGCACCCGCAATGGAGGGACCTTTATATGTGTTGCAATACCAGCTAACTTCTCAACTCTTGACTCACCAACAAAAAAGACTCTCCCAGAGAAGAGATGATACTCATGAAGACTCAGAGAAATTAACTGATCTCTTACTTCAGGCTCAGCACACTCAATACAATCAATCAACAAGTTGACATTGCCAAGACAATCGAGCAAAGTTGATGCACCAGATGCATCTCTAGCAAATAATTTACTGTCATTAAAATGCAAAATGCTGGCATCAAAATTCAATAGAGGAATATATCGATCTTCAGAGCCAAAGTGCATAAGTTTAACGATATTATCTTTTTCCAAACCAGGTTCACCAGTTATAAGGACTGGTTTTCGGGATGTGTCATTAGCAGCCTGCCTGATTGCTTTCCGTAAACTACAAGCATATCGACTACTCCCAACTATCCCTCTACTTGGTCTACCAACTAAATAGGGAGCTATACGCATTGCATAACCATGCGGAATATTAAATTCTTCGTTAAAGGAGACAATTTCCTTTGGGTCCCGATTTTCAGGATGAATGTGAGCCATATTCACCCAGATAGTAACTTATCGCTTTCATCCTCAGACCTCGTTCGCTTGAAATCATTTTTCCTAGCTGATTCCTTTTTCTTTCTCAATAAAGCCCTATTGAGCTCTTCCAGTCCCTGCTCCAAGTAACTTCTGAAATATTCAAGACTCTTAAGATTCCTCTTATCAAGAAAGAATTTCCTCTTTTGATTAGCAGCACTGCTAAGATAGCGAAGCATAAAGAGGTGGATTACATAACGATATCATTATAACGCATAAGAAGGGTTAGAGGGTGGCCCGCCTTTTTAATCTGCAAAAAATAGATTGGCACTATGTCCTAAAGTTTTAATCAGATTTTCTACCTTGGGTCTCGTTCACCAGATCACAGAGCAATTCTATCTGAAGCCTTGCAGACTCAAGGGTTCGAATGTCGGGGAGCGATCTTTCCGAGGTTACGTCATATTCAATCAAACGAAGCAAGGACTTGACATGGCCAATTCGAGTTAAAAGCTTTTTGTCATTGGACTGCGACATTTTACCTCCGGCTAACTAAACAAATTCCGGTGCTGAGGATGGTAGCCTTTGAGGATTTCTTGCGATTGCCCGGCGTGCGCCATGCATGTACCCTTTTAGTAGCGAGCGGCCCACCTTCAGCAATAGACAGTATAACATTATTGTTGAATCATGCTGCCATATCATTGTAGGAGGGGTCGATGGAAGCTGTCTTCTGGGAGCATACGAAATTCAAGACCCTAGAGACCATTATTATTATTTTAAAGACACTACAAGTTACAAAATACGTCTCTTGTCTCAGATTTAACTCAAAGCCTTAATCCCGAGAATCCTAACAAGTTCTTAAATCTCCAATCCCCTCATGCCAAAGCAAAAGAGATCAAATAACCAGTCGACAAGAAATGAACCTAATACCTCCCACAATCTACTTCTATGAGCTAGTCACCTACAAGTTAAACAAATCGAGGGAAAAGGATATTGTTCTCAATATGGATATGCATCCTCATTTGAAAGCACAAGCTTTCAAGCTCTACATAAAGACTTCGCCAAGCTGTGCAAGCATGCTTGGGAGCCTTGAAACCATTTGTAAGAACGCTCATATGCTCCAACGAGCGTCCCGTTCTCTCATGCTCAACGAGCATGCATTGAATAGGGGCTGATGGACTTGAGTCTTCGTTACTCAGAATCCAGGGGAAAAGAATTTGCTCTTCCTTGGCCATATGAGCCGTAAGATCTTTAGAGAAACTAAAGAACACAGCTCTTAACGCATTAAGGTATTCACAACCTTTAGTTGAATGAGTCTTTACGACCTTAGTTAAAAGATTCTCAAGACAAGGAATGTTTTTATATAGCGGCGCATGATAATGATCAAGAATATGCTGGATCAATTCTTTATTTGAGGCACTTGACCATAACTGAGTTGGAGTAGAATCCTTAATAGCTATTAATTCTTCAAGAACCTCTTTTTTTTCAACATTTGACTGTATGCACGCTGTAGCCAGGGAACGTTGGCCTCGGCAACAAAAATCCAAGCCATATTTAGCAAAAACCTTCGATGCCATTGGGTATGTATCCACCAAGTCACCTAGATAGCTTTGCTCAAGGATTTCAAACATTGAACTAACCTCTTGATAATTATCTAATGAGGCATCTCAGCTGTGCGCAGCATAATTAAGAACCAAAGAGCACCCACTATTACAGCAGTAGCTATTCCAGCACCTAAACCAAACTTAATAACAGCCATCGGGACAACTAATGGGAAAACCAAAGTGCCGGCCAATGGAGTTAAAGCTACGAACATACGCAAAGCAGCCGTTTCTATGTATCATATATAATTATACCATTATATCGTTATTCACTTGCCTTGGGGTTAAGAAGTGTCCGACTTCTTGTAAGCAGTTGTTTTTTAATGAAGGGTTCCTCAATGAGAATTTACAGGTAAAAACTGTTGTGAGGAGTTGAGATCCTCCAGCAGTGGAAACAAGGAAACACTTTCTTAGATCTCCAAAAGGGCCTGCCTTCGGGCAGGTTTTTTGTGCCTTTTTAAATTCTCCTAGATTTGCTGGCATAAGAAGAGTTGGCAGCTAAACCACATAAATGAATTATTTGTTTTGCACAAGACGCAACTGCTGCTGATTGATTATGCAAAAGGGCTTTTTGCATTGCCTGCTCAAGATTCACAATTAATTTTGCTGTCATTTGTGGCCTAGATAAGTCCACTTCTTCTAGGTCTTGAACGAGCAATTCATATGCAGAAGCAGTGATTCTTCTAGCTTGACGCCTGGATAATTGATATTTTTCGGCCGCATGGGTCGTAGCAACAGTTGCGCTGTGACCTTGAGCCAACATGTCAGCAGCTTCTCCAACTCGAAGTTCTAATTCAGCTTTTGTTGCTCTAGCCATACTCATAAAATCGTCCAAGACCTAGTGCTCCAGGCACTTCTGCTATAGCAAGGGATTCAAGCATTTGTTGGCGCTTTGTTGGCTCAAAAGGGCCAACAAAAAATAGGCTTAGCTACACTATAGCCAAACCTATTGCAAATAAAGAGTTCTCCTAGTCGGGGCGACAGGATTCGAACCTGCGACCTAGTGCTCCCAAAGCACCCGCGCTACCAAACTGCGCCACGCCCCGAACCCAAACATTGTAGTTCATAACAGGTACTAGAGCAAAACCTTTGTCTCACAGGTATCTCACTATCTCAGTTTGCCCAGGCTTGTAAGGGCAAGGCTTGGCAAAACTGTATTCAAATTGTATCCGCAAATCTTGCGGAATACAAAAATAATAGTACTCTTAGAATACAAAAGGGATACAAAAAACGGACATTAGCGCGGGTGTTGTGGATT
>PVBE010823701.1_pt1 | contig 11231 bp, 5 predicted proteins | sample 1631181 | NCBI WGS metagenome assembly PVBE01 (sample SAMN08397723, study PRJNA350692) | Marine metagenome, whole genome shotgun sequencing project. | isolation source: water | place: Pacific Ocean | collected 2012-04 | reverse complement strand
GACGGCGACGGCAACATCGTCGGCAGCGTGGTCCTGAACGGCGACGGCAGCATCACGTTTACGCCGTTGGCCAACTGGTCGGGCACGGCCACCTTCAGCTACACCGTCGACGACGGCAACGGCGAGAACGTCGCCGGAATGGGCATCGATGTCCGCAGCGCCAGCGTCGAGGTCAGCGTGGCCGCGGTCGCCGATGCTCCGGAGATTTCGGTTGCGGCTGCGGCCGGCGACGAGGACACGTCGATTGTCCTCGACTTGAGTGCGGTGCTGGTCGACACGGACGGCTCGGAGAGTCTGGCGATCACTCTTTCGGGCGTGCCGGTCGGGGCGCTGCTGTCGGCTGGCACCGACAACGGCGACGGATCTTGGTCGCTCGACGCCGGCGACCTCGAGGGCCTGACCATTACGCCGCCGACCGACAACGGCGACGATATCGAGTTGACGCTCACGGCCACCACCACGGAGGCCGAAAACGGCGACCAGGCGACCAGTACGGCGAGCTTTACGGTGACGGTCGACGCCGTGGCTGATGTGCCCGGGATCGCGACCGCCAATGCCGGCGGTGACGAAGACACGGCGATCGCCCTCGATCTCGGCGCCGCGCTCGCCGACACGGACGGCTCGGAAAACCTGGCGATTGCGCTTTCCGGTGTGCCCGCCGGGGCGATCCTCTCGGCCGGAACCGACAATGGTGACGGGTCCTGGTCGCTCGGCGTCGCCGAGCTCGAGGGCTTGACGATCACGCCGCCGGCCAACAGTGGTGATGATCTCGAATTGACGCTGACGGCCACCGCCACGGAAGCCGAGAACAGCGACCAAGGTACCAGCATGGAGAGCTTCACGGTGACGGTCAATGCCGTCGCCGACGATCCCCAGGTTGGCGTGACCGCAGCCGGCGGTGACGAGGACACGGCGATCGACCTCGATCTCAGCGCCGCTCTCGCCGACACGGACGGCTCGGAAAACCTGGCGATTGCGCTTTCCGGCGTGCCGGTCGGGGCGACCCTCTCGGCCGGAACCGACAATGGTGACGGGTCCTGGTCGCTCGGCGTCGCCGAGCTCGAGGGTTTAACGATCACGCCGCTTGGAGATAGTGCCGAGGATTTCACTCTGACGCTGACTGCGACGGCGACCGGGGACGAAAACAGCGATCAGGCGTCATCTCAGCAGACCTTCGACGTCACAGTGAGTGCCGTGGCAGACGCGCCCTCGGTGGATGTTCAGGACACGGCCGGCGACCAGGACACGGCGATCACCCTCGATATCGCCGCTGCCCTGACCGACACCGATGGCTCCGAAAGCCTTTCCATCACCATCGCCGGCGTGCCGGCGGGCGCAACACTGTCGGCCGGCAGCGACGACGGGGACGGCAACTGGACTCTGTCTTCGGCTGACCTTGCGGGCCTGACGATCACGCCGCCGGCCGACAGCGCCGATGATTTCACGTTGGCGGTGACGGCGACGGCAACCGAGTCCGAAAACGGCGATCAGGAGTCGGTCAACAGCACCATCAACGTCACCGTGAGCGAGGTCGCAAGCGGTGCCATCAATTTGTCGGAACTCAACGGCGACAACGGTTTTGTCATCAATGGCATCAACGGGAACGACGCATCCGGTACCTCTGTCGGCGCGGCGGGTGACGTCAATGGTGACGGATTCGAAGATATCATCATCGGTGCGCTGCAAGTCGACGGCCAAACCGGCCAAAGTTACGTCGTGTTCGGGGGTGACCATCTTGGTTCGTTGGACGCGCTGGACGGGATTGTCGACGGATCGATCGATCTGAACGAGATTACCTCAGGCGACGGCAGCCATGGCTTTTCCCTCGACGGAATCGACCCCGTCGACCACTCCGGCTTGTCGGTGAGTGGGGCGGGAGACGTAAACGGTGACGGCATAGCCGATTTCATCATCGGTGCAGCTTTTGCGACTCCTGAAGGGCAATATCGAGCCGGTGAAAGCTACGTTGTGTTCGGCAATGACTCGGGATTCGGCGCCGGCCTCGATTTGTCGTCCCTTGATGGAAGCAGCGGATTCACCATCAACGGCGTAGACGCAAACGATACTTCGGGTATTTCAGTCAGTTCGGCAGGTGACGTCAACGGAGACGGCTTCGACGATGTCATCATCGGGGCGCAGGGCGCGGGGAACCCCTTGTTTCATGGCGAGGCCTACGTCGTATTTGGCGAGGCTTCATGCCATGGCGGGAGCCTCGATCTTTCGTCCCTCGACGGCGACAATGGCTTCGTGATCAACGCCATCGACGCCGGCGACGAAATGGGCCTTTCCGTCAGTTCGGCCGGCGACGTCAACGGCGACGGGTTCGATGACGTGATCATCGGAGGCCTGGGCGGAGATCCGAACGGTCAATCGGAGGCTGGTGAAAGCTATCTCTTGTTCGGCGGCAGCGGTGTGGGTTTTGGTGGAAGCTTTGATCTTTCTTCGCTCGATGGATCGAACGGCTTCGTTCTCAACGGGATCTCCGCGGGCGACGATTCCGGCCGAGCTCTGAGCTCGGCGGGTGATGTCAACGGTGATGGCTACGACGACCTTGTTATCGGCGCTCGATCAGCGGACCCAAACGGCCGGACTAGCGCGGGCGAGAGCTATGTAGTCTTCGGCGGAAGCCATCTGGATGCTTTGGATGGGAACGCCGACGGAACGATCGATCTTCACGACATCACTGTCGGCGACGGTAGCCATGGTTTCGCTGTCACCGGCATCAACGATGGCGATAGCAGCGGTTTGGCGGTCAGCTCGGCCGGCGACGTCAACGGCGACGGGATCGACGATATCATCGTCGGCGCTTTTCTGGCCGATCAACCAGGCGCGATCGACGCCGGCCAGAGCTACGTCATCTACGGCAGCGCCTCGGGCTTCGAGGCAAACCTGGATTTGTCGTCCCTCGACGACAGCAACGGCTTCGTCATCAACGGAATCGACGCCGGTGATATTTCGGGCCGTTCGGTCAGTTCGGCGGGCGACGTCGACGGCGACGGCTTCGCCGATCTGATCATCGGCGCCCCCCAGGCCGACCCCGGCGGTGCAGGCGGCGCTGGCGAATCGTATGTCGTCTTCGGCGGCAACTTCACCGATGCGGTGAGCCACGAAGGCACCGCCGGTGCGGACGCGCTGACGGGCACGGACGGTGACGACGCTTTCATCGCCGGCCATGGTGACGACACCCTGATTGGCGGCGACGGCAATGATCGGCTGGTCGGCGGTGCCGGCAACGATATCCTGCGCGGCGGCGAGGGCGACGACATCGCCGAGTTCTCCGGCCGCATGGCGGACTATGAGCTGACTTCATCGGGCACCGGCATCCGCGTCACAGACCTCGATCCTGTAAGAGACGGCAACGACGGTTCCGACCAGCTCTATGGTGTCGAAACCCTGCGCTTCGAGGACGGCGATATCGCCGTCTCGATGTCCAACGGCGAGTTCCAGGTCAACACCTCTACGGCGGGCAACCAAAAATTTCCTTCTGTGGCGGCGCTGTCGGACGGCGGCTACGTGGTGACATGGAATTCGCTGGGCCAGGACGGCAGCGGCCAGGGCATCTATGGCCAGGTCTACGACGCCTCCGGCAACACGGTTGGCTCGGAGTTCCAGGTCAACACCTACACGACCGGCGATCAGCAGAAGTTACAGCCTGCTTCTTACGTGGCGGCGCTGTCGGACGGCGGCTTCGTGGTGACGTGGGAGTCACAGGGTCAGGACGGCGACGGCTACGGAGTCTACGCCCAGCGCTACGATTCGTCCGGCAACGCGGCGGGCGACGAGTTCCAGGTCAATACCTACGCAACCAATGACCAAAAGTATCCTTCCGTAGCGGCGCTATCGGACGGCGGGTTCGTGGTGGCCTGGACCTCGGACGGTCAAGATGGCAGCGGACACGGCATCTACGCCCAGCGCTATGACGCCTCTGGTAACGCCGAGGGCTCCGAGTTCCAGGTCAATTCCAACGCGGCCATCAAACAAGAAGTTCCTTCCGTGGCGAAACTGCTCGACGGCGGCTTCGTGGTGACGTGGCATTCGTGGCCGGATCAGGACGGCAGCCTTTACGCCGTCCATGGCCAGCGCTACGACGCGGACGGCACGGCCATCGGCGGCGAGTTCCTCGTCAATACCCACACCGCCAGCTCACAAGTGAATTCGTTCGTGGCGGCGCTGTCGGACGGCGGGTTCGTGGTGACTTGGGCCTCCTACAAACAGGACGGCAGCCTCTACGGGATCTATGGCCAGCGCTACAAAGAGGACGGCACGAAGGACGGCGACGAGTTCCAGATCAATACCCATACCGCGCTTAATCAGGATTACCCGTATGTGGCGGCGCTGCCGGACGGCGGGTTCGTAGTGACGTGGATGTCCGAGCAGAAATATGGCGGCGGCAATAACGTCTACGCCCAGATTTACGACTCCTCCGGCAACGCCGTGGGCTCCGAGTTCCAGATCAACACCTACACGAGCGGCAACCAAGTGACTTCTACCGTGGCGGTGCTGTCGGATGGCGGGTTCGTGGTGGCGTGGGGTTCCCAGGGCCAAGACGGCAGTGGTATGGGCATATTCGCCCAGCGCTTCGATGCCGACGGCAACCCTGTAGGACCGGTCACCTTCACCGGCACCAGCGGCGATGACACGATCAATGGCGGCTCTGGCAGCGAAACCATCGTCGGCGGTGCCGGCGACGATACCATCTCCGGTGGCCCGGGCGACGACGTGGCCGAATTCGCCGGCCGCATGGCGGACTACACCATCGGCCAGGTGGGCACGGGGGTTGAGGTCAGCGACACGGACCCGGTACGCGATGGCAATGACGGTACCGACCAGCTCGATGGCGTGGAGACACTCAGTTTCGCCGACGGCGAGCTAACGCTCTCGATGGCCGGGGGCGAGATTCAGGTCAACACCTATACGGCCGGGAACCAGCTGACACCGAGGGTGGCGGGGCTCAGTGACGGCGGGTCCATAGTGACTTGGCAGTCGGCCGGCCAGGACGGCAGTGGTTTGGGCGTCTATGCCCAGCGTTTCGACGCCGCCGGCAACCCGGTCGGGCCTGAATTCCTGGTCAACGAGACCACATCTCAGGAACAGCAAGCTCCCGACGTCACGGCGCTCGCGGACGGTGGGTTCGTCATCGCTTGGCAGTCGGGGACCAGCCTCAGCGACGACATCTTCGGCCAGCGCTACGACGCCTCGGGCGAGGCGGTGGGCTCGGAGTTCCGGATAAACACCTACACCAGTGGCGACCAGGATCTTGGTTCTCTGGTGGGGTTGTGCGAAGGCGGGTTCGTCGTCGTCTGGATTTCCATGGGCCAGGACGGCAGCAACTGGGGCGTTTACGGCCAGCGCTACGACGCCTCGGGCGAGACCGCGGGATCGGAGTTCCAGATCAACACGTTCACGACGGGCGAACAAGTTGGTGCGAAGGTGGCGGCGCTCGCTGACGGCGGGTTCGTGGTGACCTGGTCCTCGCCGGGCCAGGACGGCGATCAGCGCGGCGTCTACGGACAGCGCTACGATGGCAACGGCAACAAGGATGGCTCCGAGTTCCAGGTCAACACGACCACGGCTGGCGACCAAGTACCTGGCACGGTGGCGGCGTTGTCGGACGGCGGCTTCGTGGTCGCCTGGTATGCCAGCGGCCAGGACGGCAGCGGCTGGGGTATCTTCGGCCAACGCTTCGACGCCTCGGGTACTGCGGCGGGATCGGAGTTCCAGGTCAATACCTACACCAGCGGTGACCAGCTGAATCCAAAGGTAGCGGGGCTTGCCGACGGCGGATTCGTGGTGACCTGGCAATCGAACGGCCAGGACGGCAGCAGTTGGGGCATTTTCGGCCAGCGCTTCGACGCTGACGGCAACGAGGATGGCGCCGAGTTCCAGGTCAACACGTTTACGGCTGGCAACCAGGGCGCGGCTTGGGTGGACGGGCTTGCGGACGGCGGCTTCATGGTCACCTGGTATTCGACCGGCCAAGACGGCAGCGGCGACGGAGTCTACGCCCAGCGCTTTGATCCCGAAGGTAACCCGCTGGGGCCGCTGACCATTACTGGCGGCGACGGCGACGACACCATCACCGCGGGCTCCGGTTCAGAGACTCTGATCGGTGGCGACGGTAATGACACGCTTACAGGTGGCAGCACCGGCCAGGACCTGCTGGCTGGCGGCGACGTGCTGATCGGCGGCACCGGTGATGACGTGTTGGCCATCGACGGGGCCGTGGCCGGTCTCGACGGCGGTGCCGGCAACGACACCCTGCGTCTCGCCGGCAGCGGCCAGACCCTCGATCTGACGGGCCACGGCGGCGACGAGGTCAGCGGCATCGAAAATGTCGATCTCGGCGGTCAGGGCAACACCCTGACGCTGACCATGGCGGACGTGCTGGATATTTCCGACACCACCGACCAGTTGCTGGTCGACGGTGGCGCCGACGATTCGGTTAGCGCACCCGGCGAGGGCTGGACCAATCAGGGCACGACTGTGGTCGAGGGCAATACCTACACGATCTACACCAACGGCAGCGCCAGCCTGCTGGTCGATACCGACATCGGCAACCAGATCGTTAATTGAATGGTCATCTGAATCGTCACCCTGCTATAGAGTCGGGTCATGGGAGAAAGGCCATGAACGACTCGTCAGCCGCCAAGCCACAAGCCGGATCCGAGGCCGAGGCGGCAGCGCTGAAACAAAAAATCACTGCCTATTGCCTAAAGCGCGGAGCGCTGGCGGTGGGTGTGGCCGACGTCGAGGTGCTGGAGCGCGTCTCGCCGCCGGGCCATGGTCCGCGGGCCATGATGCCCAAGCTCAAGTCGGTGATCTCGCGCGGTGTCGGCGGCTCGACCCAAGGCGCCTGGCACGCCGATGCCAAGACGCTGTCGTTCATCGGCGACACCGAAACCCGGGCCTACAAGGTGGCCTACGGCCTGGCTTTCTACATCGAGCAGGCGTTGGGCCAACGTGCCATCTTCTGCCCTCCCGACATGGACCCCGAACAGGGCGCCCGGGTGCCCTTGCAGAGCATGAAGCTGCACGCCGAGGTGGCTGGCATCGGCGCGCGCTCGCTGGCCGGCGACATTCTACTGCATCCGGACTATGGCATGCTCTATTACGCCTCGGTGTTCACCGAACTGGAACTCTCGCCAGACCCACCGATGGCGGACAATCCCTGCCCGGCGCCCAGTTGTGTGAAGCTTTACCGGCGCAGCGGCCAGACGCCCTGCCAGACCTATTGCCCGGTGTCCTGCCTGGCCGGCGAGATCGACGAGGCCGGTAAGATCGCCGAGATGCGCTACGACATGCATGCCTGCGCCGAGATGTCGCAGCAATACGAGGCCGTGCCCAACGTCATCGCCGACGCCGTCATGGCCGAGAACCCCATCGATCGCGACGCGGCGCTGTTCGGCGCCGAAAACCAGGTGCTGTGGTACAAAATGGCCATCGGCGAGGGTGAGTTGCTGGCCCAGTGCTATGAGTGCATGCGGGTCTGCCCCATCGCCACCCAGGCGCCGCTCAGCGACCCCATCCGGCGCGGCGAAGCCAAACGCCAGGCCAAGGGAGACGTTTGACCCATGAGCTTCGGCGTGACCCAGGAACTGATCGAATCGTTCGGCGAGACCGTTTTCGATCTCAGCCTCAACCGCCAGCGCCGAACGGGGGATCCGGTGCGCGAGCTCGACTTCGCCGCCATCGAGGCCCAGCGCGCCGACATGGGCCTCTCTGACGCCGAAATTTCCGGCCGCATCGGCCTGACTACCGAACAGGTACGCTTCATCCGCGTGGTCATGGAGCGCCGCCGCTTTCGCACCAACCAGTACCGCAAGCTGTTTCGCCTCGGCGGCGGCCGGCGCTATCGTGAGGAACGTTACATGGACCCCGAGGAAATCCAGAGCTTCGGCGAAGACGCGCTACGCCTGCGCCAAGCCATGGGCTTCGAGGCCGAGGCGGTCAAGGGCTTCGTGGGCGCCGGCTGGTGGCAGGGCGAGACGCTCGGCGACCAACTCACCCGCTACGCCACCGAGCGGCCCGATCACCCGGCCATCATCGTCGGCGACGAGGTGGTCTCCTACGCCGAATTGGCGGGTCGCGTCGACGGTTTGGCCGGCGGGCTGCTCGAACTCGGGCTGGCCCGCGGCGACGTCGTGGCGGTGCAGCTTCCCAACCTGGCCGAATTCGTGATCGCCTTCTTCGCCATCACCGCCATCGGCGGCGTCATGTCGACCATCCACATGCCTTACCGCGAGACCGAGATCCGGGCGCTCTTGGGTCACAACCGGGCTCGCGCGGTGATCTGCCTGGCGGCCACGCCGGACTACCAGGCGGCCGCGACCATGCTCGATCTCAAGCCCGAGTTGCCATCGCTGGAGCACGTCATCGTGCTCGGCGAGGCGGTGGCCGGAACGCTTGATTTCGCCGAAGTTGCCAACGGCAGTCTGCCACTGGGAGGCATCGAAAACTCGCCCGTGGCAGCCGATCCCTTCCTGCTGCTCTATACATCGGGCACCACCGACGCTCCCAAGGGGGTGCCGCTGAGCTACCAGAACATGCTGGCCAACGGCCGCGCGGCGGCTCCCGAGCACGGTATCGGACCAGATGACGTTATCCTTTCGGCGGCGCCGCTGAGCCACCTTCTCGGGCTCTATTGCCCGCATCTGGCGCTGACGGTAGGTGCCACCATGCTGCTGCTGCCAGCCTTTTCACCGCCCGCCCTGGCCGCCACCATAGAAGCCGGCCGGGCCACGATGCTGCTGACAGCACCGGCTCATGTGGCGGCCTGCCTGGGCACGGGACTGTTCGAACAGCACGATGTCTCGTCGCTCAAGCTCGCCATCATGTCCGGCACCACCTGCCCGCCCGACCTGGTGCGCACCTTGGCGGCCAAGCTTGGCGAGCAGGCGGTGTGCCAACTTTGGGGCATGACGGAATTGCAGGCCGGCACCTTCACCCGCCCCGGCGACGGCCTGGAAGTAGCCTCCACCAGTGCCGGCCGGGCCTGCCCGGGAAACGAAATCCGGGTGGTCGGCGAAGACGGCGTCGAGCTTGGGCCGGATCAGGAGGGCGAGTTGCAAGTGCGCGGCGCTTCGATCTTCCCCGGCTATCTCGACAACGATACCGCCAACGCCGAGGCCTTCACCGCCGACGGCTGGTTCCGTAGCGGCGACTTGGCAACCATCGATGCCGCCGGCAATCTCTCGCTCTGTGGCCGCAGCAAGGACCTGATCGATCGTGGCGGCGTCAAGTTCAACCCGCTCGACATCGAACGCCTGCTCGACGCCCATCCCGCCATCGCCCAGTCGGCCATCGCGCCGGTGCCCGACGAACGCCTGGGAGAGCGCGCCTGCGCCTACGTGGTGCTGGCCGGCGAGGAGAGCGTCACTCTGGAAGAGCTGGCGGCCTACCTCGAGGCCCAGAACATCTCCAAGAACAAATGGCCCGAACGCCTCGAGATCATCGCCGAGATGCCATTGACACCGACGCGCAAAATCATCAAGGGCAAACTCAGGCCACAGGAATCCTAGGTATCAACTTGGATCTTGTCCCCGAAAGCCGCCTCGAGCGGGCCCTGCTGCTAGCCACCCGGCTGCATGCCGGGCAGCAGCGCAAAGGCACGGGCAGCCCTTATGTTTCGCACCTGCTGGCAGTGGCGGCTTTGGTGCTGGAATACGGCGGCGGCGAGGACGAGGCCGTGGCGGCGCTGCTGCACGATGCCGCCGAGGACCAGGGCGGCGAGCCCACGCTCGCTCTCATCCGCGAAGAATTCGGCACCCAGGTGGCCGACGTCGTACTGGCCTGCTCCGACACCTTGGAAGACCCAAAGCCGCACTGGCGCCAGCGCAAACTCGACTATATCGCAGCCGTGCCCCACAAATCGCCGGCCGCCCGCCTGGTCTCGATGGCCGACAAGCTGCACAACGTGCGGGCCGTGATCCAGGACTACCGCAGCCAGGGCGAGGAACTGTGGCAGCGTTTCAGCGGCCGGCGCGAGGGCACGTTATGGTATTACCGGGCCCTGGCAGAAGCCTTCGCCGGCAGCCAGCCGTTGGCTCTATCCGAGGAACTCGAGCGCGCCGTCAACGAGCTCGACCGCCTGGTGGGAGAGGCGCCATGAACGACATTATCGAAAGCCGCGAGGCCCTCAGGGCGCTATACGGCGAACCTTCCGAGTTGGTCCAGAAAAAGTGCCTCGACCGCCTCGACCGCCACTGCCGCGCTTTCATCGCCCTTTCGCCCTTTGTCGTCATCGCTTCGGCCGACGCTGCCGGCCGCACCGACGCCTCGCCGCGCGGCGGCGATCCCGGGTTCGTTTTGGTGCCGGACGATGGCACCGTCGTCATACCCGATTGGTCCGGCAATCGTCTGATCGACACGCTGGAGAACATCCTCGCCAATGGCCAAGTTGGACTGCTGTTCCTGGTGCCGGGAGTCAACGAAACGCTGCGCCTCAACGGCCGCGCCGTCATCAGTACGGAAGCGGCCCGGCTCGCAGCCCTGGCGGTAGGTGGCAGACAACCAAAATTGGCCCTTGTAGTGACCGTCCAGGAAGCGTTTCTGCACTGCGCGAAGTCAGTGATGCGGGCGGCGCTTTGGGATCCCGAAAGCCGGATTCCCCGCAACCGGCTCCCCTCGCTCGGCCAGATGCTCGCCGACCAGATCGCCGAGGTCGACACCGAGGCCGCCGAGAACCTGGTCCAGGCCTCGATCAAACGGGGGCTTTACTAGGAACAACCGCCCAATTTCGGGCTCCGAATCGCTCGTGTTGCGATTACGGATTGAGTTGCATTGGCGGCAATTGCGCGCGACGATTGGTCGCAGGGTGCAGGGGACTAACCATCCTACAATCAAAAAATGGCCGGGCCATCCGGCAGGCCCAAAAAGCACCGGACAACGGAGGAATATTGTCATGCCGTTGGGAGATATCCTGGTCATCAAGGACGGCCATAAGACCGCCGCCGCGGGCGTCGCCGAGATGGTCGCCGAGAACTGGACGGGCGAAAAGATGTCGCTGGCCATCGGCGCCGAATCGGGGGCCGGCAAGTCCGAGATCGCCCACCAAGTCGCGAGCAACCTCTTCAAGTCGGACCTTGCTCTCAACCCCCATTTCCCAGATGAACTCGTTAATCGATGCCCTGAGATGGAGATTATGCTATAAGAATCAATATGTTGAGGAGTTGATGGAGTGGTTGGCATGGCACACCCGATGGGTGAATCGAAACGGGACGGACTTCGGGTCG
>PVBE011600719.1_pt1 | contig 11232 bp, 5 predicted proteins | sample 1631181 | NCBI WGS metagenome assembly PVBE01 (sample SAMN08397723, study PRJNA350692) | Marine metagenome, whole genome shotgun sequencing project. | isolation source: water | place: Pacific Ocean | collected 2012-04 | reverse complement strand
CCATGGCGCGCTCCATAAGTTGTCTAAGAATCTCACCACATTGTACGCCACGGATTTTCTCAATTTCAGCCCGCATGACCGGCTGTCGGTATGCCACGACAGCGAGCGTTTCCATGGCCGGTCCGGACATGCGTATTTCGGGTGGTGCAGCTGACATCCGTCGCAGCCAGGGAGCAATCTCGCTGCGCGTGCGAAGCTGGTAGCCTCCCGCTACCTCCTCCGCTCGGAATGCCCGCCCCAATGCGTCGTAGGAATGATTGAGAGTCTTAATTAAGGTCCGAGCTTCAGTGCCATCGATAAGCTTGGCTAACTTTGCCAGTTTGCGAGTTGGTAAAGGTTGGCGTGCCAAAAAAAGAACCGATTCAAGACGGGCTAAACGGGGGTCCCGATGATCGGCCGTCTCAGCGTGCGAATGACATTGACCGATTTGTGGGCGGCGACTGCCGGGCGGGGCAGTACCACGTATTTGACGAACAAGCGTCCCATCATAACGGAGGGCAACACTCTGTAATTGCAGACCCAGGCTGCCAGCAGGATTTTGAAACACGGATGAACTCGTAGGAAAATTGCCCTAAATTCGTTTTTCTGCTGCCGACTTTGAGAGCGACGCTCCTCTCATGCCGTGACCGACCACCTAATGTAATGGTCGCAGTGGGACCACGTCTATGCGAAAACGCACTTTGAGATGCCAGCCGATCTACAGAGAACTACCAGCTATCAAACAGGTGGCCCTAAAGAGAAACATTGGGAAAAGGGCTCTATAGAGAAATTACTTCTTGCGATGCCTGATTTTGGCCCGCATGCGACGTTTTTTACGACCTATTTTTCGGCGACCCTTGCCGGACTTCTTGGTACCCAAATGACACTCCCACACAGATTCTCATTGTACGCGAACTTACTCAAACGGCCTCTATTCTAAATGCAAAGCATCTATGCAGCAAGACGGCTAGCCGGAAATAGACCCTTTGAGACAATCTAGCGGTGGCGACTGCTTTGCCCCTGTCGGTGCTAGCCTCTCCGATACAACTAAAACTGCCGTTAGTATCCGGTCTCGGCGCTCAACGATTTTGCCAGTCGATTCCTGAAGCGGTCGCCAAAGCTACTTGCAGGGCTTGGGTGCCGCTGCGGGAGTGCCCTTGTGCGGCAAGGGCGATATATAACTCGTGGGCCAATGCCAATCCGGGCATCGAAAGTTTCATGCGGCGCGCTTCTTCCAGGGCAATGCCCATATCTTTGATGAAGTGTTCCACAAAAAAACCGGGGTCGAAATTGTTTGCCAGAATTCGAGGCCCCAGATTCGAAAGCGACCAACTCCCTGCCGCTCCCCCGGCTACTGATTGGAGGACCTGCTGCATGTTCAATCCGGCACGATAGCCGTAGAGGAGCGCTTCACAGAGGCCAACCATGCCACTGGCGATCAGCGTCTGATTGACCATTTTCGTATGCTGGCCCATGCCCGCTTCGCCCTGGTACACAATGGTACTTCCCAGTGCCTGCCAACAGGGATCAAGTGCATCGCAAGTTTCCTCTGGGCCACCAATCATGATCGACAACGTGGCATCACGAGCACCGACATCCCCCCCTGAAACGGGCGCATCGATAACGGTTATATCTTTGACTGCTGCCTGCTGGGCGATCTGTTTTGCCAGTAAAGGCTGGCTGGTTGTCATATCGATCAGAATCGTGCCAGGGCGACTTGATGCGAGAAGACCATTGTCATCTAAATAGACCTGTCGTACGTCGTGCGGGTAACCGAGCATCGTAAAGACAATATCTGCTGACTCTGCAACCTCGGCCACGGCAGCCCGCCACCGGGCCCCGCGATCGAGCAACGCATCGGCTTTTTGCTTTGTCCGATTGTGGAGACTCACCTCAAATCCGGCATCCAAAAGATGGCCGCACATGCTTTGGCCCATCACCCCCACACCAATCCAACCGAGATGCGTATTTGCGGGTGAAATTTCCATCTACCACCGATCAACCGGTCTGGAAAAAACTTCACTCAGGATAACCGCTTTGCGAATTCCATCTGGTCGGCTGAGCAGGTCTCGAATTTCCTCAGCGGTGGTTGGAATCTCCACATCGCGCTGCTCATCCTCAGTCATGTCCTCCACATCTGAAAACCGTTTTTCTGAAAGGTTTGTCTTCTCACTGTCTTGGGGGGTTTGGGAAAGATTGCCGACCTGATGGTCAAAGGTCGCGTACGGGTCCTGTTCCATCTGCCGCTGCTCCACTTGAAAAACATTGTCTCCGGAGCGGTCTGGCAATGTTGTGGCGGCGGTGGCGAACTGGTTTTCTCTTTGCTCTTCCGGAGTCGCTTTTGAACGCAGTGGTTTCACCACATCGCGATCCACGTCTGCCAGATCAATGACCTCCGCCTCCACGACCTGTGGAGGGCCTTCTTCAGGCTCCATCGTCTGCCCCCGTCGCTGGACCCTGCGGAGGAAATCCTGGATTTCATCGACAAGTTCCTCGTTCTGGGGCGCTTCTGAAGCCTCATCTTGTGTGGGATGCAGCGTTTTTTGGGGATCCTTATTTTTTGCACTCCGCGATGCCGCCATCACCTGGCTGACGACCCAGATGATGACAAAGATGATGGGCACGATTGCACCAAGCAAATCCTCGAAAGCGGCCACTAGGGTTGGGGTGGTCGCGTACAGTCCGTATCCGGTGAGAGAGAAAACCATGTACGATAGTCTAAAAGAACTCGGGCATCTGGAAAAGCAGTTCCGTCGCAGATAGCCAATTCTGAGACAAAAAATTGCATGCCAAATCGACCGGGTCTGAGTGCTACCGAAGAATTGCGTGCTATAATCGGGTCGAACCCTCTGCCAATGCCCGGTTAAGATGGAATGGGCATACTCGTTTGTGTACACAGGTTTACACAATGTTGTTTCCGGTACCACCACGCGGCCGCTCCCTGAAAATCGCCCTCGCCGCAATGTTTCTGTGGATCGTTTGCCCACGGGCAGGTTTTTCCGAAGTGCCGGTTGCAATCGAAGTGATCACCAAAGGGGATCATTCTCTGTTGGCACCGCAGCAGTGGAGTCGCATACTCGGCGAGTCCGGGTTTCGCCGCACGACGATCCGCAGTAGACGGCCGGGTGACGAGTTTGGAATCAAAAATATTGGCAGCAAGCAACATCCCTCCTATCTTGTCACTGCCCTGCTCTCCGGCGACACTCTGATTTTGGCGCCTCAGACTCGCTTCACCCAGCGGGATCTCAAGCCGCTTGCCGATTGGTTGGCGGAATTGAGGGCCAACGGTTTTGACACCGTGACCCAGACGGAAGTCATGTTCGGAATGAGCGCCGAACAACTCGAGACGATTGAGCAAGGGGCAGCGGCTATTGTCACAATTTCTACTCTCGACAAAAGCCGCTCGGAAATCGTGGCAAGTCTTGCAGACAATCTCCGGCATCCTGTCGTCTTTACAGGAGAGGCAAAACAGCGATTGGCCCAGAAGTCTGTCGTGCGAGATGAATTGCGGGGTCTCTCGACTGGTACCGCGCTGGCAGCAATTTTGCATCCGGCCGGATTGGTCTTGGTCCCTCAAAGCAAGCGCGGACGGATCAGGTGGACGATTGCCGAAAGTCGCCACCAGAAAGAAGTCTGGCCTGTCGGTTGGAAAAGCGAACAGCCGCACGAGAAAACGCTTCCTGCCCTGTATCAGTCCATCCAGACCCAGGTGGTCTCCCTGCCGCTCCAGACTGCCCTCGATCAGGTGGCACAAAAGATCGAGGTTCCCCTCCTCTTTGACCGCAGCAGCATTTCTTCCGATCAGATCGATTTAAAGGCAATGGTAAAAATGCAGGCCCAGCGCGCCAGCTATAAAACGATTCTCACGCAACTGCTCAATCAGGTCGATTTGAACGACGAAGTCCGCGTCGATGAGAATGGCAAGCCATTCCTTTGGATTTCATCAAGTCGCCAATAGCTGCCGGTTTGTCGTCATACAACGACGGTCGCATTTTCCACACCAGCAAGATGCTCTCTGAAAAATGCTTCCAGTTCTATGTGGTGGACATTCTCGGGCGTTTTGAATTGCAATTTGATAACGTCAAGATCGCCACTTACCAATTTTCGATCGCTGCCCAATCCTGCAATCCGGCCGAGTGTGAATTGTCCCGCGGGACCTGTCAGCGAAAGTTCAACTCCGGCAACTCGTTTGGTATGCAGGGTTGCCCACGGTTCTTTTTGAACTCCAACGAAGAGATGAACCACCTGTTGGTTGTTCCAGAGCAACTGCCCTTCGGGTGCGGCAGCGGCAAGCAGATCGTGGAGTTCTTCAAGAACTTCTAAAGGCCATGCCGGTCGCTTCCCAATCGGAAATCCCTTGCGGGAGAAGTGCCACTTCTTTCCCAACACCTTCCAGGGCATGACATCTTCCGGATTGCACTGTTTTTTCTCCGTAATTTTCCGAAAGCCTGCGACCGCATCGTCAAGCATCGCCCAGAACGCGGGGTGGTCGATCTCGTTGAGAGAATGGACGCGCAGTTCGATTTCCTGCCAGGGACCACGGAGGCTTCGGCATTTGATCCGCCGATCGGTGCCATAGACCGGCAATTCGTGCATGTCATTGAGCGGTTTCATGCCGATTTGCGAGATAAGTTTCTCGCGATTGAAGGTTTTTGACGCCGTGCGGAATTTCAGCTTGATGAGCCACTGCTCATTGGTGAGGGCATGAAAAAACCACCCGTCCGACTTTTTGGCGGCAGCGATTTCAACCACGCTGCGATTGTTCCAGTTTGTGGCGCTAAAGCCGCCGTGCTGTTCAATTGTATTGACGATCTTCTCCAGAATCTTGCCATCCCACCGGCACGCCTCCCCTTTGCGACCGACGCGATTCTGGGTGTGCCACAACTGTCCATCAATCTCCCAGGGCATTTTCTGGTCGGAACCGATTTCGCTGATCTCCAGGTCACCCTGGCGCTCTCGTAGCTCGGCGGCAAAGTCGTACACTTTCCGTTTTTCATAGGGGCCGGCTTGCAAGACGCTTTGGAGAACCTCACCCGTAAAACTGCGGGGCAATCGCTTCGCATTCGCTTTCGTGGCTTGTTTGGCATAGCTGACTACCTGTTCGGGAGTCCCGCACGCCACCACATATCCCCCCTCGTCCCCCGCCTCCGGCCCCATGTCGATGACCCAATCGGCACATTTGATCACATCGAGATTGTGCTCGATGACCACTACGGAATTTCCAAGATCGACCAGTCGATTCAACACATGCAACAGTTTGCGAAGATCCTCAAAGTGGAGTCCGGTTGTCGGTTCATCCAATAAATACAATGTCTGCCCCGTATCGGGGCGGGCTAATTCGGCTGCCAGCTTCACACGTTGGGCTTCCCCGCCGGAGAGCGTGGCGGCCGACTGTCCCAACTGCAAATAGCCCAGCCCGACGTCACAGAGCGTTTGCAAAATGCGACGGATCTTCGGTATCTTGTCAAAAAGTGCCAGTGCTTTTTCACAGGGCATCTCAAGCACATCGGCAATGCTATGGCCATGGTAGCGTACCGCTAGCGTTTCCGGGTTGTAGCGTTTGCCGTGACAAGTATCGCACTCTACCCAGACATCCGGCAGAAAATGCATTTCGACAACCAGTTTTCCGTTGCCTTCACAATCATCGCAGCGACCTCCTGATGCGTTGAAACTAAATCGGCGCGGAGTGTAGCCACGAACACGCGCTTCGGGAAGCTGCGCATAAAGCTTTCGGATGAGATCAAATAGGCCGGTATAGGTAGCTGGATTGGAAGCGGGCGAGTTACCCAAAGGGCGCTGGTCTACCCGAATGACCTTGTTGATGTGTTCGATCCCGAGAATGGAATCGTGGGCGGCAGGGACTCTCCCGGCGCGATGGAGTGTGCGGGCCAGTGAGTTGTAGAGGATGTCGTTGACCAGAGAACTTTTGCCACTCCCGCTTACGCCCGTTACGACGGTGAACATACCGAGGGGAATTTGGACATTGATGTTCTGCAGGTTGTTGTGGCGGGCCCCTGTAACTTCCAGATAGGGCTCCGTTGGCATCGCCAAGGCATCTATTTTCTTTCGGGAATTCTTTCCAGTTGTTTTTTTCTGCTTCCTTCCGTTACCGGTCTGCTCCGCCACCGAGTATCTCCGCTGGGTCGGAATGGAGATCGCCTGTTTGCCGGAAAGAAAGGGCCCCGTTACGGAGTTGCGTCGTCGCATGAGTTGCTCCGGATTGCCTCGGGCGACGATTTCCCCACCATGGCGTCCGGCGCGGGGGCCGAAATCAAGCACATTGTCCGCCGAGGCGATGACCTCCCGGTCATGTTCTACCAACAGAAGGGTGTTTCCGAGGTCACGGAGTTTTCGCAGTGCTCCAAGCAAACGGATGTTGTCTCTCGGATGCAAACCAATGGTCGGTTCATCGAGCACATACAGTACACCACAAAGCCCGCTGCCGACCTGACTGGCTAGGCGAATCCGCTGCGACTCACCACCGGAAAGCGTTGGTGCGCCGCGGGCAATGGAGAGGTAGTCGAGACCAACATCACACAAAAAGGTGGTCCGGTTTTTGATCTCTCGAATTAATTCTCCGGCAATCTTCTTTTCCCGACAATCGAGTTTCCACTGGCCCACTTGCCGCAAAAATTGTCCCAGCGGCATCCGGCCATATTCATGGATGGTTTTTCCGCGAAATTTTGAGGCAGCGGCATCTTCGCGCAATCGGCTTCCTCCGCATTGGCTACATTCCACCTCATCGAGTACGTGTTCCATGCGCGAACGAAACTGGGCTGAGAGGCGGGATGCCTCATCGAGCGCGGGGTAAAGTCCTTTGTACTGGAAACGAAAGAGGGGCCGCGTTTGTTTCCCCTGTTTTCCGGTTGGCTTGACATCGAACCATTTCTCTCCCGTCCCATGCAGCACAAATCGGCGATCCTTGGCACTCAGATTTTCAAAAGGCACATCGATCGCAATCCCGGTTTGCCTGGAAAGGCTCTCGAGCATCCAGCGAAAAACGCGATGCTGGACCGAGGGCCAGAGTGCGACCGCGCCTTGCTTTAAGGTACGTTTGCCATCGCGGAGCAGGGCGGTAAGGTTCGCACCGGTCTCTGTGCCGAGGCCTTCGCAAGACTCACACCATCCGAGGGGACTGTTAAAAGAAAAATTATGCGGGCTCAAGCTCTCAAAACTAAGTCCACACTGACCGCAGGCGAGGTGTTGGCTGTGAATTTTTGTTTCCCAATTCGGTTCCTCCTTGGCTTCATCCACAATCGCCACTTGCATCGTTCCCTCGCCGAGCGAGAGGGCTGCCTCAACACCTTCGGCAACCCGCCCGTGACTCGATTTCTGTACTTTCACACGATCGATGACAACTTCCACGTTGTGTCGCCGTCGCCGGTCGATCGCAGGCACAGCATCAATGGAATAGGTTTGCCCATCTACACGGACACGAATGTATCCTTGCGAGCGGACCTGGTCCCAAAGTGTTTCGTACTGTTCACCGACTGCGATCGTCAAAGGGGCAAGTAAATAGAGCCGGGTGCCGGTCGGACGCTCAAAGATGCGTTCAATAATTTCATCGACAGACTGGGTGCCGATGGGCACATCGCAGGCTGGACAGTGGGGAGTGCCGAGACGCGCCATCAAGATACGGAGGTAATCGTACAGTTCCGTCACGGTGCCAACGGTGGACCTCGGAGTGTGTCCCATATGACGCTGCTCAATCGCGATGGCGGGGGAGAGTCCCTCGATCTGCTCCAATTGAGGCTTCTGCATTTGCGAGACAAACTGCCGTGCATAGCTGCTAAGACTCTCGACATAGCGCCGTTGCCCTTCGGCATAGATGGTATCCATCGCTAGAGACGTTTTTCCCGACCCGCTCACGCCACAGCAAACCGTCATCGCATCTCGCGGAATATCGACATCAACGCCTTTGAGGTTGTGTTGGCGCGCTCCTTCGACGCGAATCGGTCGCGCGGCACCAGACCGACGCGATCGCGGTTTTTGTTTTCGAGGCGGCGCGGTTCTCTTTCCGGATAAGACTTCCAGAAGCGATGCTGCGGTGTAGGAATCTGGTAGCGAGGCAAGATGTTCGGGAGTCCCCACACCAATCACCTTTCCACCCGCTTCGCCCCCTTCCGGGCCGAGATCGATCACCCAATCCGCAGTCTTGATGACATCGAGATTGTGTTCAACCACCAGAACCGTATTGCCCGCCTCGACAAAATTCGTCAATACCTCAAGGAGCATTTTGATATCTGCGAAATGGAGGCCGGTCGTTGGCTCATCGAGCAGGTAGAGCGTTTTTCCAGTACTCCGTTTCACAAGTTCCCGGGCCAACTTGATCCGCTGGGCTTCCCCTCCCGAGAGCGTCGGCGAAGGCTGGCCGAGTTTCATGTAGTCCAGCCCGACATCGTGCAGAGTTTTTAGCTTGTCGTGGATTTTCGGAATATTTTCGAAGTGCGTGAGTGCTTCCTGGATATCCATCTCCAACACATCCGCGATTGATTTCCCCTTGTAGAGCACTTGCAGGGTTTCTCGATTGAAACGCTTGCCTCCGCAGACCGGACATGTCACCCAGATAGCGGCCAAAAAATCCATCTCAAGTTTATTGGCGCCGCAACCTTCGCACGCTTCACAACGTCCCGTTTTGACATTGAAGCTAAAGCGCCCCGGTTGATAGCCTCGCCGTTTCGAATCGGGCAGTTGGGCATAGAGACGACGAATTTCATCGAACACCTTGATGTAGGTTGCGGGATTGGATCGGGGCGTACGGCCGATGGGCGACTGATCGATCGCGATCAGTTTGTCGAGTTGTTCGAGTCCCTCAATGGTGTCGTGCTCTCCGGGATCGCCATTGCCGCCATTTAAATCTCGCCGCAATGCCTCAACCAGAATATCGTTCACCAGCGAACTTTTGCCCGAGCCGGAAACTCCGGTCACGCAGACAAAGGTGCCGAGCGGAATCTCCACATCGATCTGTTTCAGGTTGTTGTGCCTAGCACCGAGAACCTTTAGCCAGCGGTCGTTGGTCGGGCGCCGCTTTTGGGGCACCTCGATCCGCTGAGTGCCTGTGAGGTATTGGCCGGTGACACTTTTTTTCTCTTGAGCGATTGCAGACCAGTCACCCGTGGCAACCACCTTGCCCCCACGGACTCCGGGTCCCGGTCCGAAATCAATGATATGGTCTGCAGCACGCATCGTATCTTCGTCATGTTCGACGACGACGACCGTGTTGCCCAGGTCTCGTAATTGCGCGAGTGTTTCCAACAGGCGATGGTTGTCGCGGGGATGCAATCCGATAGAAGGTTCATCCAGAATGTAGAGTACCCCCACTAGGCCACATCCGATCTGGCCCGCCAGGCGGATGCGCTGGCTCTCACCGCCCGAGAGCGTGGGAGCGGTGCGGTCGAGACTAAGATAATCGAGACCGACATTTTCGAGAAAACCGAGACGTCCGGAGATTTCTTTAAGGACAGACTCGGCAATCAATTGTTGTGTCGCGGAAAAATCAAGCGACTGAAAAAAAGCGACCGCCTCGGAAATCGGCATCGCACAGACCTCAGGCAGCGTCTTTGCAGCATGCTCTGAAAAAACTTTTTCGTTCGTGGTGATCCGTACCGCACGAGCCTGCTCGTTGAGGCGCTGTCCCCCGCAATCGGGGCAGCAAATCACCCGCATGTATTTTTCCAGCTTGCGAATCTGAGGAGTGCTTCGGCTTTTGCGATATTTGGAAAGCAGTTCTGGAACGATACCCTCAAACGTGCCGCCGTACTTCATTCCACGTTCGCCACCCCGCCAGGTGTACGTGATATGTTGTTCTCCCGTTCCCCAGAGCCAGATGTTTTGCAAATCTTCTCCCAACTCTTCCCAGGCTGTTTCGAGCATCGTTCCTGCGGGAAGGTTGTGCATTCGCTCCACAGTCTCAGCAACACCTTTATAGATGTGTCGTTGCCAGCGGCCCATCGCTTTGAGCTTTCCTAATATTTCAAAGCCGCCTTGCTGGAAGGATCGGTCCGCGCGTGGCACAAGAAGATCGGGGTCAAAACTGTAATACTCGCCCAGGCCGTCGCATTCCAAGCACATGCCCTGGGGGCTATTGAAACTGAAGAGTTGGGGCGAGAGGGGCTCAAAACTGATCTGGCAGTGGGTACATGCAAATTGTGAGGAAAGATTAATGTCAAAACGGCTTCCCCGTCCACGTTGCCCTTTGGAACGACTCTGCTCACTACTCGATTCCTCAGTGGCACGTTTGTCTTTATCCGGAGCGATGATCAGGTTGCCGTTTCCCATCCGGAGCGCTAACTCAACCGCTTCGCCAATCCTTGTGCGGCCTTTTTGATTGACCTTGAGCCGATCAATGACGACCTCGATGTTGTGCCGCATCTGGCGATCGAGCGAGAGGTCCTGTCGCAGAGAGACAACCTCCCCATCGACCCGGGCGCGGGCGAAACCCTGCTTGATCAGGTCGACAAACAGATCGCGATATTCGCCCTTCTGCCCACGAATGACCGGTGCGAGGATCATGATCGAAGCATCTTTTTCAAGAGAGAGAATCTGTGCGATGATCTGTTCGCGGGTTTGTGCCGTGATGTTGCGGTCGCACTCTGGACAGTGTCCCTGACCGACCCGTGCATAGAGCACCCGAAGGTAGTCGTAAATTTCGGTAATGGTTCCGACCGTCGAACGCGGATTCCGGCCGGAAGTCTTTTGCGAAATGGAAATCGTGGGGCTTAAGCCCTCAATGGAATCGACATCCGGTTTCGGCATCTGGCCGAGAAATTGTCGGGCAAAACTGGAAAGGCTCTCGACATACCGCCTTTGTCCCTCGGCAAAGACCGTGTCGAAGGCAAGAGAGCTTTTTCCCGAGCCCGAGACGCCCGTCAGACAGACCAACTGGTTGCGATGGAGGGTGACATCCACCGACCGAAGGTTGTGTTCGCGAGCACCTTTAATGACAAGATCGGAAGCAGGCATAATGCTCTTGGTGGAAGTGAGCAGATTGAGCTACGGAATGCGGTGGTGGTTTCCATCGTTGGGGAAGCAGTCCGCGGTCACAGCTCGATATGAAAGAGCATTCTCCCGGTGGGCTGGCGACACAAAGAATTGTAGGGTTCCCGCCGACATGTTCAATTGGCGACATTCATTTTGTTCGCTCGGCACGTAGAATTCCGAAAGAATGGGAAGCAAAAACTTGTTCCTTGCCCTCTCTTCTGTGGCAGATTATATTATGGGTGGTCCTCACGGTCGCCGTTTGAAGTTGTCTCT
>PVBE012109247.1_pt1 | contig 11233 bp, 6 predicted proteins | sample 1631181 | NCBI WGS metagenome assembly PVBE01 (sample SAMN08397723, study PRJNA350692) | Marine metagenome, whole genome shotgun sequencing project. | isolation source: water | place: Pacific Ocean | collected 2012-04 | reverse complement strand
GACGAGGCGCTCCGCTCTCCGCGCGAGCATACCGCCAGATCGTGGTGCTGACCGGAAGATCGTCACCTGATCATGGAGCATAGACCTTCCAAGCTGCAATTCCGGCGTCGCCCCCACCAAGAACCCCGACGTCACCGCCGGCCACGGCCCTTCGATGAGGCTCGAACCGCCGTGGTTTCGCCTCGTTTCCGGCGGCATCTCCTGATCGGTACGCACCCCGACCCGCCGCCGCCCCTACGAGGCCACGTCTCTCTCGCCGGTGCCCCGCTTTCGCGACCGACCTATCTGAACAGCCATCCCCCACCCGGTGGCGAACGCGCCGGTGCCACCTCAGGCAGTTCCACAGGCTCTCCCAGGTGCAACAGGATCCGACCGATCACGTCGGGATCGGTGAGGAACGTCAACACCTTGCGGCGGCCGCCGCAGCGGTCGCACAACAGCACGTCGAGGCCGAATAGAAGCTGGGCGGCGATCGACCGGGCGTCCACGCGTGTCTCCATCGGCACAGTGTGGCAGATCGTGGAGGGCGGCGGATAGACGAGTCGAAGATCATCGCCAGAACATCCCCCCACGCTGCGATGTCGGTTACGCTCTCCGCCTCCGTCGAATGTAGCCTGCCCCCATCGAGAAACTCGAACAGGCTCACACGTGCGAACTTCAAGGCCCCCGATTCTCGCATCCGCGCTCTCCCACGCTGTGCTCGCGCTCGCCGTCTTGATCGGCGCCGCCGCGAACGCGCAGTGGTCGCTCCACTTCGGCGTATCAGACGGCGCAGTCCGGGTGCCGAAGCTCGCTGTGCCCGCCGACCTGCAGGCGCTGAGCGTGGAGTTCCGTTTCAAGACGTTCGCCAAGACGCGCAAGCCGACAACACTAGTCTCGCAGTGGCTGTCGGCACCTAAGGCGAAAGACCGCGGCATGTTCCACGTCAGCTTCACGTCCGCGAATCGAATCACGTTCGGGATTCGGAATCGAGACGGCAAGACCCAGTCCATCGCTGGACGCGCGCCGTGGACCGAGGGAAAGTGGCACTACGTGGCGGCGACGTGGGACGGCGCGAAACTGGCGCTGTACTTCGACGGCAAGATCGTCGGCAAGAAGGATGTCGCGGACTTCGGCAAGCTTGCGAGTTCGAGTCTGCCTCTGACGATCGGCCCGACAGCGCACAAGAAGAAACCGCCGGTCTTCGACGGGTTCCTCGCTGACATCAAGATCTTCAGCTACGCCCGCGTGGCCGAGGACATCAGCATGAGTGCCGAAGGCCCTACCGAGGTCGGCGCGGGCCTCCTCGCGTACTACGCACTTCGCGAGCGAGCGCCGACGACTTCCGTCGCGGATCGATCCGGACTGAATGCAGCCGGCGAACTGAGCACGAGCCTCTCGCGAACGGGCTGGTGTCGGACAGCGACGTGGGACAACCCCGCACGAAAGGGCCTCGAGCTTGCGTGCATGGACCTGCACGCCGAACCCGATGCCGCGGACATTCGGGGCAGCGACCGCAAGATCCTCGTCGGCCACGACGCGCTCTCGCGACCGGGAGTGCTCTGGCAGGGGCGAAGGAATCGAGCAATTCACATCACGTGGGTGGATCCGACAACAGGATCGCTGACGACGCACATTCTCGACGGCAAGGTCTCGGGTCAACGCACCGGAATCCTCGCGGCGGGAACGACGGATCCAGACGGCAATGTCTACTACCTCATGTACGAGGAGACGCCCCGCAATCGTCCGGAGAGTCAGGCACTGCTCGCCACGCTCTTCAAGGCCGACGCCTCGGGCAAGCCGCTCCTTACGAGCAAGATCGACAACTCGCGGCGGGCGTTCAACGTCTGGTCCTTCGGTCGCGGGCACGCGAACATGCGTTTCAGCAAGGGTGTGCTCGGTCTGATCTTGCCGAGAACGATGTATCGGTCCGGCGATGGCCTGCGGCACCAGGCTGCGATCGCGGTGGCTTTCTCGGCAAAGACCCTGGCTGTTGTGCGCCGCCTCGGCACGACGAGCAGCCACTCGAAGGGCAATATCCTGTCGGTCAACACCAAGGGTGAGTTCATCGGCGTGGACCTCGGCGACAACTTCCCGCGCGGGGTCCACCTTCACAAGTTCACGACGAGCAACAAGGCGTCGGCCGTGGTCTTCACCTTCAAGACCGCGCACGGCACGCGCGCGCGGAACGGATCGCCGGTCTACGACAAGATCAGCTCGAACGGCAAGACGTTCTACAAGTGGTCGAATGACAACAACACGTATTCGGAGCTCGGTGCGGTCGTCGACGGTCCGAAGTTCTACTCGGTGTTCTTCTCGACGGATCAGTCGCTCGATGGGAAGGTCCTCGACAACAGTCGGGCGTTCCGCAACTGCGGCGATCCGCGGAACCTCGCGTTGTTGCGCGTCGTGAAGAAGTTCCAGAAGGGATCGCGAGGCAGCGTCGTCGGAGACTCGCTCATGGTCAGCCTGCCGAAGGACAACAAGGTCGAGACCGGCGGGTTCTTCAACTTCGGCGGCCGTTGGTCGAATCAGCGTGTCACGGGCGTGACCTGGCTGACGCAATACAAGGCGAACGAGGCCGCGCATTCACCGCAGGCCATCCGCACCAGCGACGGCGGCACGCTCCTGGTGTGGGAGAAGAGCAGCCGCCGCGGCAGTTCACTGCACGCGATGAAGATCGACAGAAAGGGCAAGCTTTCGGCGCCGATCGACCTCCGCATGCCGGCGCGGCTAAACCGCCAGGACCGGTTGCTGCGACTCGGCGACCGTATCTATCTGATCGCGACGGAAGGAAGCGGCGACCGGAGCCGACTCTACTTCGTTCGGGATCAGTAGGAGCATAGACGTTCCAAGCTGCAATTCCGGCGTCTCCCCCAGGACGACCCGCCGCGCCCCTACGAGCGCACGTCTCTCCCACCAGTGCTCCGCTTTCGCGACCGACCTATCTGAACAGCCATCCCCCACCCGGTGGCGAACGCGCCGGTGCCACCTCGGGCAGTTCCACAGGCTCTCCCAGGTGCAACAGGATCCGACCGATCATCACCTGCCGACCATCGCTCAAACTAGAACTGCCGTACTACGCGTCGCGTGACTCGCTCGAGTCGAACTCCTCGGTTCCTCGTGCTACTGAATTCACCAACCGATCCTCAGGTGGAGCCCGTTGCTCATGGCGCCGACGCCGAAGAACGCACCCCCGGCATCCTTGACGACGAACTGCCCGAACACCCGTTCGCCGAGTAAGGCCGAACTCAACGGGATCGTCAAGCGCAGGGCGCTGCGGCCGTTCGCATCGGTCGGCACCCCCGGACTGGGGAGCATCGGCGAACCGACCAGGAGATGGCAGCCGCCGAGCGCGACGTAGGCCGCGCCCTGGGCGAAGAAGAAGGCGCCGCTCGAACTCCGCTTGGCGGCGGTGACCTGGAACGTGAAGGCGGCGCCGATCCGCGGCGACGACGTCGTCGAGAGCCGTGGCACCGACAAGTTCGATCCCTGGCATCCCGCGCCGTACTCCTGCACGAGCGGCGTGATCATGCTCGGAGCGATCTTGAAGGTCCACACCGGACCCTTCGCCCAGCTCTTGCCGTCCGTGGTGTCGATGCGCCAATACCAACTGCCGTAGCTGAGGGACGGCGTGGACCAGAAGCTCGCCGGACTGAGCCCTTTGTTGGCCGCCGCGCGTCCGTCGCGAACCTCGCTGTAGTTCCGCGAGAAATAGACGCGGTGGTTCTTGGCGGCGGGCGAGGAGGTCCACGTCAGCAGGAGTCGGTTCGAGCTGTGGCTGGTGATATGTCCCGGGACCGGGTTGGCGGCGCTGCCGAGTCCGGCTGCGGCCGCCGCAACTTCGGACCGGGTCAAGGCTCGGCGATAGACACGTATGTCGTCCAACGTTCCCTTGAACCAACGGGAGTTGTTGTAAGGATCGCAGCCGATCGTGAGAGGGGCATCGAAGGGTTCGACTGGGTGCGCAACGGTGTGCGTCGCGGACTTCATGCCCGTGCCCGGATCCATGTAGATCGTCGCAGCGGAGGGTGTGACCGTGAGCGCGACGAAGGTCCAGGTGTTGTCGGGAACGACGAGGCCGGAGTTCCACGTAAAATGGCCGCCGTCCCAGTGGTAGCGCAGATCGTTGGTCGCGCCGAAACAGAAGCCGGCCAAGGTGCCGCCGCCGCGGCAGAAGACGATTCCGGCCCACGTCGCCTGCGTGCCGCTGCGCTTCACCCAACCGGTGACCGTGAAGCTGGCGGTCGCCTGATCGAGGGCCGCAGCGACGAGCTTGTCGTCGACGCCGTCGAAGGTGATGCCACCGCCGAGGCGGCCGGCACCCCATGTCGGTCCGCTGTCGAGGGAGGCGTGGCGCAGATAAGACGACGAGTCCTTCGCGGTCGTACCGGTCCCTTCGTCCATCGCGAAGTGGGCGAGCAGGTCGGTGTCGAGCACGATCCGCGTGATCACGTTACCCAGCCCCTCGCGGCCGGCAGAGTCCACGATGCGGTAGCGGAAGAGGTCCGGCCGCCAGGGGATACCCGCCGGCGGCGTGTAGAGCAGCTCGTCGCGTCCGCCGGGGCCCGTACCCGGAGACCGCGCGACCGAACCGCCCAGCAGCGTGCGCGTGTCGAAGGATGCGATCCGGATCGACTCGCCGTTGGCGTCGTGGTCGTTGTCGAGGACATCGATCGTGTGCGCGGTCTGCGGCGCGAAGGAGGCGCGGTCGAGGCTGGCGCGGGGCGGAATCGGCGCCGGGTGCGGACCGAGCTTGTCGAGGAAGTGCGTGCGCGCGTTGCGGTGGGCAATGGCCTTCGCCTGCTCCGCGCCGGACATTCGGGACAGCGCGTTGCCGGAGTTGATGGTCCTGCCCTCCGGCGTGCCGCCGTCGTAGTGACCGAGCGACCAGTTGTGTCCGATCTCGTGGCGCCAGACGACCGTGAAGTCACCCTCCTTGGACGCTCCATTGGAGGAGTAGCAGTAGTTGGCGCTGCCGATCACCCCGACGTACGCCAGCCCCCCACCCGTGGCCGAGGTCGCGATGAGCCCGGCATCGTGCGTGCCGCGCGGCAGAACATTGTTCCACTGGTTGCGCAGCTCGCCGAGGAGCGCCTTCGTGGTGGTCATGCCGGAGTACGGATCCCGCGCTGCGTTCGCACGGATCACCACCCGCCCGAGGCGGTGGAGGATGCTCGCGTCGCGCAGGTAGATGAGGTTCACCGTGTTGACGGAGTGCTCGATCATCTCGAGCGCGGCATCGACGTTGTTGTCGACCGAGTACTGACTGTATGGAAGGTCGACCCCGACCTCGGCGGCCCAGACGTCGGACCCCGCACCACCAGAACCGGTCACGAGGGACGGGTAGGCGGGCGTCCAGTTTGCATGGGTGCGCAGCTGCGTTGCGCCTCCGCTGTTGATCCACTCGGCACCGTCTTCGAACAGCACGTGGTAGTACGTGGGTCCGTTGGCGCGACGCAGCGCGCTGGCCATCGCGCCGGGAACCCCGCGAAGCGTGCCGATGTAGGTACGCGCCGCGCCCGGCTTGTGCGTGACGAACGCCCCGTTGGCTTGCTGGACCTGGATCGACAGGTTCGGTCCCCGCGCGGAGTGCTGCTTGAAGTCCGCGACGTAGGACGTGGTTCCGTACTTGACGGTATGCGAGAAGCTGGAGGTCTGAGCCGGGGCCCACGGCGCGAGGACAAGAACTACGGCGAGTGGGAGGCTGAGACAACGGAGCATGGGTCAGTCACCAAAAACGACGGGACGGAGCGGATTATATCGTAGGAATCCGCGCCCCGGACGTCGAGAGGGCTACCGGCGGATGAGGCAGCCGAGCCGGGATCTCTACTGACCCCGAACAGCTCTGAGCCGATCGTCTGCACCAGTGTCTGCGCTCGGATGCCTCCAACAATGCACGCAAGGATGAGGGTTCCGAGCGCGAACAGGCGAACGGCGACCCTTGCGATGTCGCGACGCGGTGAGGAACAGGTGATCATGGGTCTCTCTCCTAGTTCGTGATCGAGGTGATGAGGACGTTCGTCAACAGCGGCCGCTTCGACACGGTGCGATCTCGGTCTTCGACAACAAGCGGACGGTGCACAAGAAGAACAGCCCGGTCAGCTTCGCTCCGCCAGTGCAAGACCAGGTCCCATCCCACGGAGTTGAACGGGCCGCGGCTCGCAGAACTCGCGAGACCAGATCTCCACTCCATCCCGAGTCGATCGGTCACCGCCAGATACCACTGGACGAGTGACTGAGCAATGCCTTACGTCAGGGGAAGGGTTGGAAATTCGGCTCTCATCATCGCGTTGGTCCTCTGAACCGGCGATGAGTGGCGATGCCTTCATCTCGCTAACTGAATGCCACCCTCACTGAGATTCTCATCACTGAAATCGCAAACAGCCTGCATTGCGCGGGCATGCGCGGACCGTTGGCTGCGTGTTTCCAGGGTGGCAAGTCGGGCGCGGTCGAATATCACGTCGGACGGATCTTCTGCACGGTTCCTGATGGAGGTGTAATGTGGTCCGCCCACGTGCAGATACGTGGCCTGGCCACCTCACCGCGACCCCAGAGTCTGTCATGACAGGGGTCTCCGCGGAATCATCGACGCCCCCATGACACCTCGGACGAAACGCACTGATCTCGGTTTCGAGAAGCGGCCAGCGGTTTTCGGCGCATTCCACTGGTCGGCGCTACTGGTGGTTGTATGCGCAGCGCTGGCGCCCTGGACCCACGCCCAGCGATTGAACATCCGCGGCTATTCGGTGGCTGACGGTCTACCCGATCACAGCATCCAGGCATGTGCCCAACTTGAATCCGGAACCGTGGTTTTCCTCACCCAGCGCGGCGTTGCCTTCTACGACGGTGCGCACTGGAGCACTGAGACGCCATTCCCCGCCGAGCCCGCACGCGCGTGGCGCCTCGCCGCGGGCCATGACAACAATCTCGTGGTCTTCGTCGGGCACGATTGTTGGCGCCGATCTGGAGGAACATGGACGATCCTGACCAGGGCTCCCATCCTGTCGTCGCGCTCAGTAGCGCTGTTCATGATCAGGCAGGACGAGTCAAGCCATCTTGTCGTCGTAGCCAAGGCTGGCCAACTTCATCTGTTCGATGGGAAATCCTGGAGGACCGTGCCTCCGCCGACTCCCCGCAGCAAGTTCCGGGCAGCGGCGATGGTCTCCGAACGCTGCTTCATCGGATCCGATCGAGGACTGCTGGAATTCAATCTACAATCCAGCACATGGAACGCATGGGACCTCGAACTTCCCGGCACCCCAATCATCAGCTTGGCGCTCGCCCCGCGCGCAGAGAGCCTGTGGCTCGTCGGTAACGCGTGGATTGCCCGCCTGGACGGCATCGATAATCGAAAACCCAGCATCGGTCTGAACTCCAAGACCCCCTCAATCCTACCTCCTCCGCCAACACCCGCGCCGACAACGCCCAAACCGGATTCCCGCTCGATTCCGCCATACGATTGCCCGAGTGTCGCGGACCTTGCAGGCGGCATCTACCTCGGCAACGCGTCTGGGACCTACTACTTCAACCCGATCACCGGCTTTCAAGCACTGAGTGTAGAAGAAAGTGGGCTGAACACTCAGGCCATGACATGCGCCATGCGTGACCGCGAGGGCAATGTCTGGATTTGCGGACCCCGCGGCGCCAACAAGCTGACCTCCAGGCGGATCCAATCCTACGACCGAACCAACGGATTGCTTTCCGACGAGGTGACCGCTGCTTTCCAGCGGTCCGACGGCACCATCATCCTCGGTCATGGTGGCGGCATGACGCAATTCGGACCCGACACCAAGACGATCATCCTATCGCCGGGTTCGGTAACCAATCGCATCATGGACCTGGAAGAAGACGCCTCCGGCAAGCTGTGGTTCGCTGCTGGATATAGCGGTCTAGGGGTGATGTACCCGGACGGCTCGATCGACTACCCTCACAACGCATCCAGGGGATCCCTCGTCGCGGTAAAAACAGCGGATGCTGGGGACTTTCTATGGGTCGGGACGGACTACGGTCTCTACCGGTATGACAAGACGTCCTGGCAAAGGGTCCTGCTGACCAAGGCGTCTGAACCAAACCAGATAAGAAAACTCACCAAGGGTCGGGACAACGAGCTACTCGTTGCAACCACGAACCAGGGTGTGTTCGCTCTGTCCGGCGACGCGACGAGCCATTGGACCAGTGCCGATTTCGAACTTCGCAATACCTACACGATACTTCGCGACTCAGAGGGAGTGATCTGGGTAGGGACACGAAAAGGCCTTGCGCGTGTGAACAGCCAAGGCCAGCTCATTGTCTCCCAGCATCCCCCCTTGGACCGACCAATCTACGCCTTGACCGAGGACTCCAAGGGACAGCTCTGGATCGGATCCGATGTCGGGATCCACTGCTGGAACAAGCACAAGCTTCGATCATTTGATTCGTCTGATGGAATCCTCGGCCAGGAATGCAATCGTGGCGCTGCCATGATCAGCAAGGATGGGCGTGTCTGGTTCGGTACGGACCGCGGTATCAACGTCTTCGATAAACGCTTCGATACCACTCCCGATCACGGCCCCACCATCACCCTCGATGAGGTGGAAGCGAACGGAGAATTCTACGACCTCCTCGAGAGTCATACGCTTTCGAGCAAGACCCGGTCTCTCACGTTCGAGTTCACAGCGATCTCATTCGTAAACGAAGACAGCCTGCTCATCGAGAGTCGATTGCAGGGCTGGGATTCCGGCTGGTCAAAGCCCCACTCACTACCATCGCGTCAAATCCGTTACACCAACCTACCAGCCGGAGACTACCAACTGCACATGCGGGCTATCGACGTGAACGGTCGGCAAAGTCCCGTGGTGAGCTCCGCTGTCCTTCGCATCCAGGCGCCCTTCTGGTTGCGTGGCTGGTTCATCGCAGCCTATTCCGCTGCCTTCCTGCTGATGGTCACCGTGCTCGTCGGGTGGATACTACAGCGGCGGTATTCGCGCTGGTTGCGCCAGGAGGTCTCGACTCAGACAACCGCGATCAGAAAGATGGAACGTGAACAGGAAAAGCTGCTCCGCCTGGAATCCCTCGGACTCCTCGCCGGCGGGATCGCTCACGATTTCAACAACCTCCTCACTTCGATCACGGCAAACATCTCGCTCTTGGAAAGTGACGCAAAGATCGCGCCGCAAGGTCACGCATCCATTCGTGACATCGGTGCTGCTTCCGAAAAGGCACGGGCGCTTGCTTCCCAACTGCTGACGTTTTCCCGTGGTGGTGCTCCAATCAAGAAGCCCTCGTCCATTGGCAGCGTCATCGAGGAATGTGCGCGATTCAGTCTACGGGGAACGTCTGTCCAATCCGAATGCACGATTGCTGACGGTCTCCTGACCGTCAACGTGGATACCGGCCAGATCAGTCAGGTCATCAACAACATCATGATCAATGCCCGGCAAGCCATGACAAGCGGTGGCACGGTTCGGATCCAGGCGAGGAATGAACAACACTCTCCCACCGAAAAAGTCGTCGTGATCGAAATTGCCGATGAGGGTCCCGGCATTCCTCCTGAGATCCTGGACCGCATTTTTGAGCCGTATTTTTCGACCAAGGGCACCGGCAACGGGATCGGATTGACAACAGCGTTCTCGATCATCCAGCGGCACAGCGGGACCCTGACGGTGGAATCCCAAGTGGGTACCGGCACGACCTTCCGGATCACGTTGCCGGCCTGCCACGAAAGTGCGCCCTCACTGCCGACTCCCCCATCAACCATCCCGGTAGCCAAGCTATCGCAAACAAGCCTACTCGTGATGGACGACGAGGAAGCCATACGCAGGATCATCCGCAAGATTCTCGAACGAGCCGGTTGTACCGTCGTAGAGGCGGCGGATGGCAGTGTCGCAACGCGCCTCTACGAAGAGGCCCATCAGGATGGTCACCCATTTGACGCAGTAATCATGGATCTAACCATACCTGGAAAGATGGGAGGCCTCGAGGCCACATCCATCATCGCCAAGTTCGACAAGGATGCTCGAGTCATCCTGTCAAGCGGTTACTCATCGGAAGCAACGCTGGACGATTGCCAAGAACAGGGCTTTGTCGGGTGCCTCACCAAGCCTTTCACGGCCGCCGATCTTCTGCACTGCGTATCCCTCGCCCTGGACATCGACGAATAGACAGGTGTCTCCGTTGCCCCCCGGTAGCTTCTCGAAAAATCATCACGTCGACGAACGGAATGAGGATCGCGTGCAAGGAGCACCGTCGCAGCCTGGTCGCGGCTGCGATCGCGCCAACTCTCATGGTTCGCCGTAGGCTACCAGCGCGTCGGAACCGTTCGGGGTCAACGCGTAGATGCCGGTCTCGACCCGTTCGAACCAGCCGTAGTGGTCGTCGGCCATGATCCGTGTGGCTTTCGCGACCGCCGTCTCCTTCGCGACGACAGCCCCCTTCGTCGGGCCGTTGCGGGACAGGCACCCCGCACACCGCAAGGCGTCCTGTCGATACGCGGTGACGATCCCCTTGCGGGTGGCGCCCCCACGATTGGGATCACCGGCCCGCCGACTGAATTCGCGCAGCAGGCGGGCCTTGCGTCCGGCGTTCTTTCGGGGGCGGTAGGCAGCGGGGTCGAGGTGCACCTCCACGAACGAGTCTCTCAGCCGCACCGTGATCACGCCGAGACCGAGGCGCTTGCACAGGCCGATGTTGTTCTTCAACAAACGTGGCCAGCGGGGACCGTGGCCACGAGGCACGGCCAGATAGACGAGATCGGTCACCGACTGCCTTTCGATGCACTGATGAAACAGGGACAGTGAGAAGCCGGTCTTCAGTTCGACGATCACCGGCGGTTCGTCGCCGCGGCAGGCGACGAGATCGGCGGCCCCCACCTCACCCTTCACCTCGTAGTCCTGTGCCATCAAGTAGGCCTTGATCGGCTCGTAGAGTTCCGTCTCCGGCATGGGAGAGAATCTACCGTCAAACGGGACCCGCCACACGGGTTGGCCGCGGGAACCACCGCGCGCCAGGTCGAGGGCGTGATGCCCTGGCGCCGTGATGTTCTTGTGGGCGGGGGGCCGACTACTCGGCCCGCGTGTAATCGTACTCGAGGACCTTGATGACGTTGTCTTCCGAAGACTCGATGAACAACTCGAACTTCCGCTCGTCCTTGTCGATCTTCTCGACGCTCCGATACTTGACGACGTTGCCGCTCACCGGGTCGAAGTTGTCGCCCTCCATGACGAGATCACCCTCTTGGGTGACGTCGCCTTCGTAGTAGAAGAAGTACGGGTTG
>PVBE010493196.1_pt1 | contig 11233 bp, 11 predicted proteins | sample 1631181 | NCBI WGS metagenome assembly PVBE01 (sample SAMN08397723, study PRJNA350692) | Marine metagenome, whole genome shotgun sequencing project. | isolation source: water | place: Pacific Ocean | collected 2012-04 | reverse complement strand
TCGTCGCGGATAGCGGCGACGCGCCGGGGAAGCAACTCCCGGATCGTATTCTTTCCCTTGGCGGTGAGGCGGACGGCCACCCGTCGGCGGTCGCCCGGGTCGCGCTCGCGCCGGACCATACCGCCGCGCTCGAGATTGTCCACCACCATGGTGACGTTCCCGCTCGTCCTGAATATCTTCTCGCCCAACTCGCGCTGTGAGAGCGGCCCCAGATGAAAAATCGCGTCGAGGACGCTGAATTGGCTCTGAGTGATCGCGAGGCCCGCGAACTGCCCGTTCAGCCGGCCCATCACCGACTCCCCGGCGCGGACGAGATTGATGATCGCGCTCAGCGCCCGCGCCTCGGACTTTGGACCACGGTAGCGGCTGCCCATCCGGCCTCCTTCAGGTTTTAACTCTAAATTATCAACTTCTTTTCAGGACGAAACCCAAGCCTTGCTATCCATTTTACCTTAACATCAAACTATTTAATGTTAAGTTAATAGAGAAAACACCGGGCGTCAAGGGGGATTTTCCGGAAATATCCGGGGCCTGTAATCGAATGCCTGGAAAAGGAGTCAGAGGGCCGTAAGAAGACGTCAGAGGGCTGGGAGTAGGTATCAGGAAACTGGAGGCTTCGGACCCGGGCCTTCCGCATCCGGGCCTTTCACCCCCTCATACGTGGCGCGGGCGAGGTCGGCGCCGGTCAGGTCGGCGCCGGTGAAGTCCGCGCCGTCGAGATGCGCCCCTTGAAGGTTGCACCGGGTGAGGCGGGCATTGACAAGGCTGGCGCCCTGGAGCTTTGCGGCGCGGAGCATCGCCCCCTCCAGGTTCGCTCCGTCGAGAATGGCGTTCCGGAGGTCGGCCCCGAGCAGCCACCCCCCGGCGAGGTTCGCGCCGCCGAGGTCCACCCCGGCCAGCTCGCCTCCCTGAAAGTCTGTTTTTTCAAGGTTCGCCCTCGAGAGATCCGCGCCGGGGAGCGCCGCCCTTCTTAAATAGGCTCCGGCGAGGTCCGCCCCTTCGAGGTCGTGGCCGCCGAGTTCTGCGCGGCGGCCACGCTTCGTCCCGCTCTCGATCCATTCATGGTGGGCTCGGACGATTTCCTCAAGTTCGCCTGCGGAGAGCCTGGGGGGCCGGACGGCGGGCGCCGCGACGGCGGCCTGCGCCGGAGTGAGGCGGGGCCGATCGATGGTGGCCCCGGCGATCTCGGCCTCCTCTAAAGTGACGCCGGTCAGGCCGGCCCCGGTCAGATCGGCCCGCTGAAGCTTGGTTCCGCGCAGGTCCGCGCCCGTCAGGTCCGCGCCGATCAAACCGGCCCCCTGGAGATCGCTCAGGAAAAAACTCGCGCCCGGCGCGCTGACCGAGCGCAGGTTCGCCCCGCTCAGGTTCGACTGGAACAAATCGGCATCCCCGAGTTTCGCCCCTTCGAGATTCGCCCCGCTCAGGTTCGCCCACTGGACGTTGGCGTTCCGGAGGTCGGCGCCGGAGAGGTCGGCCCGCTCGAGCCGAGCCATGAAAAGGTTGGAGAACCGAAGCGCCTCGCCCCTCAAATCCGCGCGCGCGCCGCTTGCCCCGCCCGAGTCGAGCCACCGGGCATGGGCCTCGATCCGCCTGGCGAGCTCACTCTCGGGAAGCGCGCCCACTCCCGCCGGGACCATGAGCAGTCCGGGCGGAGGAGCCGCCTTGGAGGCGGGGCTCGCCTTATGAGCGAGACATCCACGAGATATTCTTGAAAACAGCCAGTTCAGGATTCGGCGCATGTCGAGAGCGCCTCCCCTGGAAAGGTTAAAGACGGAGACCGGCGCCCGCCCGGCGGATATCCTATCCCGTCCGAGCGGCCTCTCGGAGAAAATCGAGGCAGAGGCGGGCAAAGACCTCGGGCGCCTCGATGAGGGCGACGTGGCCGGTGCCCTCGAGAACGACCTTTCGCGAGCCCTCGATTCGGGAATGAATCTCCTCGGCATGATGGGGCTCGACGATGAGGTCGTGGCTCGAAGCGGTCACCAGGGTGGGCACCCGGATCCGGTGCAGGCGATCGAGCGTGTCCCCGTGGAGGGTAGCTTCGAGCTGACCGATCCAGCCCTCCCGGGGGCCGGAGTTTTCGGCCAGCCACTTTGCCTTCGCTTTCATCTCTCCTGCGTTCGCGTCGTAGTAGCTGTGCGAATAAAGGCCGAGCAGGCTAAACTCGGCGAGCGTTTCCATGTCGCCGTGCTCGGCGATGCGCTTCCGGGTCGCCTGAAAATCGCCGAGGCGGGCGCAGTTGCGCGCCCAAGTGTGATGAAGCCCGAGGCTGAGGACGCGCCCGGGGTGGCGGAGGCAGAGCTCCTGGGAAATGTGGCCGCCCATCGAAAAACCCATGACGTGGGCCGCTTCGGTACCCGCCGCGTCCAGGACGGCGGCCGCGTCGTCGGCCATGTCGGCGAGTCGGTAGCCGGGCGGGGGGACGCTGCTCGCGCCCACTCCCCGGTTGTCGAAAACGATGCAGCGAAATTCACTCTCGAAAAGAAGAAGCTGCCCGGACCAGAAGGTGTGGTCGTGTCCCGTTCCGCTGACCAGTAGAAGGGGGGGGCCATCTCCCGAGGTTTTATAGCGAAGTTCGACGCCGCCCAGCGCGGAGGCTACCGGCATGTCGATTATCCCCCCTGCCAGTAGACGATTGGATCGAAACCGGAAAAAGCGGCGCTACTTCTTGCGGTAGACAACTGCTGTTTTGGACTCTTTTTTGGCGGCGACTTCCTTACCCATGATGTGATTGAGCTTGGCTTCGAAATCGACCGGCGAGCAGGGCAGGACGACGAAATCGTCGACGCCCACCTGATGGGCCCGGACGACATCCTCCTTGGTGGGCGTGGACATCAGGAGAAGAATTTTCATATGAGGGCCGAACTCTTTGCGGATTCCCTCGACCGAGTCGAACGCTTCGGGGAAATTCCCGTCGATCAGGAAAATATCCCATTTTTTCGCGTGGGCGCGGATGTCGGCGATGGCTTCCTTAATCACGGTGTTCGTGCCGACCGTAGTGATGTCGCATCCCCGGAGCATGTCGCGGATGATGCGGATCATGAACTCCTCTTTCGCCGCGAAAATAACTCTCGGGGTTTTATTGCCAATCGCCATCGCGTCTCCCGAATCGAAAATGCTCCCGAAAACTAATTTTATTGATAAACGCAGCCTCCGATCAACCCGCTCCGGCCAGGATGATGATAACCCCGCGGCTGATTACGGTTTCAGGCGAATCGGGGGGGCGCCGGACCATACCTTCCGCCCGGCTAGAGCCCCCGCAAGGCGGGCAGGATTTCCTCTCCGGCCAGTTGAAGCCGGTGCGGTTTTTTATCCACGTCGGGGATCGTCACGAGAATCCGCCTGACGCCCGCTTTTACGTATTCCTCAAGCCGCGCGGCGCATTCCTCGGGCGCTCCCGTGATCACCCCCGAGTCGGGAACGACGGCGAAATTTTTCCGATCGGTCTCGGCGTCGGCCGGGTTCCGCTCGGGGATGAGCATCAGCATCACCGAGGGGCGGAAGAGGTCCGGGTCCAGGCCCGCCTCCCGGCGGATTTCGGCCAGCTCCGGTATCCGCCGGGCGAACCGCTCGGGGGGCCACCACCGGGAGTTGAATCCGTCGGCATGGCGCGCCGCCACCTCGAGGATCTTGTCGCCCTCCCCGCCGATCCAGACCGGCGGCGCGGGTTTCTGGAGCGGAGGGGGGTCGCAGTAGGCGTTTTCGATCCGGAAATATTCGCCCTGAAAGCTCGGAGCCGGATCGGTCCACATCCGGCGGATGAGCTGGACGGCCTCGGCGAGCTGGGCGATTCGCTCCGAGGGTTTCGGAAACGAATATCCGTAGGAGGCGTACTCGGGCGCGAGCCAGCCCGCTCCGATGCCGAACTCGAGGCGGCCGCCGCTGATGACATCGAGCGTCGCCGCCATCCGCCCGAGAAGGGCGGGGGGTCGGTAGCCCACGGCGTTGACCAGATGCCCGAGGCGGATGGTTGTCGTGTCGCGCGAGAGCGCCGAGACCGCCACCCAGCTGCCGAGGAGAGGGATCGCCACCGGGCCGGAGTCGACGCCCGACTGGTCGGCGCCCGACTGGTCGGCGCCCGACTGATCTGCATCAGGGTCTCCCTTGCCCGAAATTTAGGCGTAGGCCTTCGGATTGACCGAGAAGAAGTGATCACACCGCCAGAGGGAGTGGAACCCCATCCGCTCGGCCTCGAGCGCCGCCTCGCGCATTTTCTCGTAGCTGCCGATGAAAAGCCCCCGGACGGTGAGGGAAAGTATCAGCCCCAGCTCGACCAGCGGCGCCATGAAATGCTCCTTTCAAAAAAAAAACGCTAAATTCTAAAATGGGGGCGCATCGCCCGGCCCCCAAAAAAACGGATCGATCAAATACCCCTCCCGCTCAATTTGAACGGCGAGGGCGAGACCTTGGGCCGCCTTGAGGCGCTGGACGGTCCTGAGGTGAGTGAGCCCCTCCCAGTAGAGATGGCGGGCCATCCCGGCCAGGGAAAATGTAAACGCCGTCTCCTCCTCCGGGTCCTGCTCCAGGCCGTCCATGTGAAATGTCCCGGCATATGCCCAAAAGCGGCAGACCGGCAGATCGGACTCGCCCATCATCATATCGGGCCTGAACTTTCTTCCGAGGACGAGGCGATGCTGCTCCTCATCGCTTCTTCCCTCGATCGCGCGGGCGGCCAGGGCGAATGCCTCATCGAACTTCGGCACGAGATCCTCGAGCCGCCAAAATTTCTCCTCATCGAGCCTCCGGTCGTAAATGCCGGCCTTTGAGAAATCCACCGGGTCGGCAGGAGGATCGGCGGGCCACAGGATTTTCCCCCAGGCCTTCGACAGCCAGAAAAAATAGGCGAGCGCGACGTGGCTGATCTGGCGGCGAATGCTCCACAGGGACCACTCCTCGGAGGCGTCGTCCCAGTCCAGCTGCGCATCGGTGAGGCCTTCGATTTCCTTCAGGAACATTTCCCGGAGATTTTCGAAGTCCTGCCCCGTTTTGATCAATTTCGCCATTTAAATCTCCATTCTCATTCTCAATTCCCGGAATTTTCACTCCCGGAGTTTCAACTCCCAAGCTATGGGCGGCGGACCGGGGGTCACGGTTTCCGCAGGTCCCGGCCCGTCATCTCGGGAGGCTGGCCGACGCCCATCAGGCCGAGCAGGGTCGGGGCCACATCGCAAAGCGCCCCGCCGCCCCGGAGCGGCCCACCATATCCCGGCGCGGCCACGACGCACGGGGTATCGTTCAGGGAGTGCGCGGTGTGGGGGCAGTCGTTTTCCTCATCCCACATCACCTCGCAGTTACCGTGGTCGGCCGTGACGACGGCGGCGCCCCCCGCCCGATCGAGCGCCTCGAGGATACGCCCCAGACATGCGTCCACCGTCTCCACCGCCCGGACGGCTGCCTCCTCCACCCCGGTGTGGCCCACCATGTCGGGGTTGGCGAAGTTGAGGATGATGGCGTCGCCGGCCCCCTCCGCTACCGCGGCGAGCGCCGCCCGGGTGACGCCCTCGGCGCTCATCTCGGGCTGAAGATCGTAGGTCGCCACCTTCGGGGAGGGCACAAGTTCGCGCCGCTCGCCGGGGGGCGGCTCCTCGACGCCGCCGTTGAAAAAATAGGTGACGTGGGGATATTTCTCCGTTTCGGCGATCCTCAGCGAGGTTTTACCCGCCGAGGCGAGGGCATGGCAAAAGAGCCCCGTCATCTCGGCAGGAGGAAAGGCCACCGGCAGGCCGAACGATTCGGCGTATTCGGTCATGCAGGCGTAGTGAATCCGGGGGGGGGAGCCTCTCTCGAAACCATCGAAGCGCTCCGCCGTCAACGCGAGGGTGATCTGGCGGGCGCGGTCGGACCTGAAATTAAAGCAAATAACAGCGTCGCCGTCCCGAATCGGGCCGACGGGCGCGCCGCCCTCCCGAATCACACGGGGCTCGACGAATTCGTCGGTGACATCGCCGGCGTACGAATCCCGGAGCGCAGAGGGAGCGTCCCAGCACGAGATCCCCTCGCCGGAAACCATCGCGGCGTAGGCGCGTTTGGTCCTCTCCCAGCGCCGGTCGCGGTCCATGGCGTAATAGCGCCCAGAAACGGTGGCGACCCTCGCACCGGCGTCCCGTCCGAGATCGGCGGCGAATTTTTCGATGTATCCCAGACCCGCCCTCGGCGGGGTATCTCGTCCGTCCATATAGGCATGGGCGTAAATGCGGTCCATCCCCTCCCGGCGCGCCAGCCGGGCGACGGCGACGCCGTGGTCCTGGCGGCTGTGGACCCCGCCGTCCGATACGAGGCCGATGATGTGAAGGGCGCCGCCTTCGGCCCGGGCCGCGCGGACGGCGCCGAGCAGCGCGGCGGTTTCATAAAAAGACTCATCCTCGATCGACCGATCGATCCGGACGATATCCTGATTCACGATCCGGCCCGCGCCGAGGTTGAGGTGGCCCACCTCGGAGTTGCCCATCTGGCCATCGGGCAACCCCACCGCGCGCGCGCAGGTCCTAAGTCGGGTATGAGGCCTCTCCGCGAGGAGGGCGTCCATCGTGGGGGTGCGGGCGATGGCGACGGCGTTGTGGGCGGGCGAATCCCCGAGCCCCCAACCATCGAGCACTATCAACATTACGGGGCCAGGCAGGGTCAATTTACCGAATCCATTCGCAATTAACCGGGGAAATTTTCGAGAGGATACGCCTGGCCTCGGGGCAGCGGGCGTTCCTTCTGAAATTCAGGTGTTATTCGAAGTCCGGATCGCGCAAAAAACGAAATAGTTTTTTATCCCAGTGCCAGTGCTCCTCGAAGGAGACCTTCCGGTCCGACTGGCGAGTTGTCCGGTTTTTGTATCGGATTTCGTTTTCGAACTCACGCTCTCCCTTCAGAATGATCGTCGCGGGATTTCCGTCTCCGTTGAAGCTCAGCCGCATCCTTGCTTTCAGTATTTCGTTCCGGGTGATGGTGCGGTCCTTGGCCTTATCCTTCACCGGCGGCCAAACGAACCGCCCCCGGAGGCGGCCGACCAAGACCAGATCGAACTGCCGTTTCCCGTTGGGTTTGATAATTCGAACGGAATCGACGAACCGGCCCGCCCGGTCGTCCTTGGCATGGATGATAATCTCGCTGCCCCCGTCCGCCGTTAAATCCACGAGTTGGAAAGTGAGCGGTTTCTGGTAGCTGATTTCGCTGTAGGACGAAAGCGGGGTGCGCCCCCGCTTCTCGTCGTCCACGAGACAGAAGGTGGCGAAATTCACCTTTCCCGAATCCGACTGAACGACGATCAGCGTCTCGACCTCCGGATCGCCATCCATGTTCACCGGTATAAAGTCCGCCGTGAACGCATATTTTTCAAGATGGCCCGAGGAGAGGTACCAGGGCCATTCCACCTCAGAGTAGGGACAGTTCTCAAACCCCTCGAGCTGGCGCGCCCGATCGCTCGAGTACAGCTTTCGCACGATCAGCCAATCGGAGGAGCGCTCAAGTCTCTTGATATGTGCGACGAGGCGGCTCCGCCTGCGCTCGCCCGGGGATTGAAACCGGTCGGCCTGAGCCGCCCAGGTGGACGCCGCCAGGATCGCGGCCAGGAAGAGCGCCCTGAAGCAGGCAGACACAAAGCGCCGGGACATTCTCGGAATCCTTCTCGATGAAACAGCCCTCGGGCGTGAAGCTGTTTCGGGCTCGCCCCTCGGCTCAATTTTCTGACGTACGCCTCAGGGCGTGATCAAGGCCTTCAATGTACCCTTTTTTCGGGCACGTTCAAGCGCTTTCACCTCTTCGGCGAGGGGGTGGCGGGCGTCCGCCAGCGGAGCGATCCAGAGCCCTCCCCGCGCCAGGGTGTCCGGCGCGAGAGGACAAGGCCCCGGCTTATCGAACCAAAGGGCTGGCAACTTTCAACTTTAATTGAATAAACGGCCCGGGAGAGAAGGCGGCGGGACCCGCGGGCGGCTGACACCTATCCGCCGTTTTCGGCTTTTTCTTTTTCCTGGGCCAGAAAAAGGGGACAACGCCTGAAGGTGGCCAGGCAAAACTCACGCTGTCTCTGCGCCGGAACCAGGGAGAAGGGGAGGACAATCGTCCGGAGGAGTTTTTTTTCACGCGATTCCTCCCCGTAGCAGACATTGCTCACGGCGGGATAGTCGATAACCTTGCTTCGGGTCTTTCGGCCGCCCAGGTAAGGACAATATTTGGTCTTGGCGCTCAGACTCGTCGGAGTGCTCAGGCTTTTACCACCGCCGGCGGTCCCCTGGAGAACCGACTTTCTGATCTTGGAAACCGGAGAGGCCTGGGCGGGAGACCCGATCGAGGAGGCAGCCGCGACAAACGAAACCCCGCCCATGTCGCCGTCCTGGTTTTTCGGGGCAGGAGCCGCCGGATTCCCTGATTTCCGCTTCCGGTCATCATTGTCTTTTACTAAATCGACCATCCGGACCATGGGTTCTCCACTTTACTTCATAAAACGACATTTTTCTATGAAATTCCGATAACCTCCTCTAGCCGAAGAATAATAAATATTCCTAAAATAATCAAGGTAATTCACCTGAATATATATTTGAGAGGTACAAAGCGGAAATATAGAAGGGTGCCGGCCTTCAGGGCCGGAGGCTCTGCCCGCCCGGCACCTGGGCTTGAGAGATTCCTCTCGCCTGGCGGGCCATCCGGGACTGAACCTGAAGGGCGGTGAGGCGAAGCACTTCGACGACAGCGCTTTTGGTTTTCTTGAGGGTGCGAAGCGCCACCTGCAGGGCATCATCGTCGTTCCCGAAGGTGGGGTCATCGAGCCTTTTGGGCAGTTTGCGGGGCTGTTTTTTAGGCTTCTGGATCTTGGCCCGATCCTTTTTCTCCGGGTTCGGGGGCGGCCCCGCCTCGATGTCGGGGCTGATCCCCTTTCCGTGAATCTCGACACCCAGCGGCGTGTAGTACTTGGCCGTTGTCATGCGGATCCCGGATCCACCGCTGATGGGGATAATGGTCTGCACCGATCCCTTGCCGAAAGTTTTTCGGCCTATTAACAGGCCGCGATCCATATCCTTGACGGCGCCGGCCACGATCTCCGAGGCGCTCGCGCTTCCCCGGTTCACGAGAACCATTAGCGGTTTCCTGGACCAGACCCCGGTTCCGTGGGTGCGGAAATACATGGTCTGGCTCCGGTGGCGGCCCCGCGTGAAGACCACCATGCTCCTCTCCGGAAGGAAGCGCTCCGCCACACGGACCGACTGGCGAAGGAGGCCGCCCGGGTTGTTCCTCAGATCGAGAATCAGGCTCCGGGCCCCGGCGTTGCGGAGGCGCCGCATCGCCGATCCCATCTCGTCGGAGGTCCGCTCGTGAAACGCCGATAGCCGGATGTAGCCGACATCGTCTTTCATCACGCGGGATTTCACGCTCCGAATCTGAATGATGGCCCGGACCACGACAAACTCTCTCGGGGCCGGCCACCCCTTGCGCGAAATACCCAGCCGCACGGCCGTGCCCGGCGGGCCGCGCATTTTCATCACCGCCTCGGTGAGCGACCATTCTTCGGTGGACTCTCCGTTGACCAGCGAAATAACGTCTTCGGGCTTGAGCCCCGCCTCGTAGGCCGGGGTTTCCTCAATCGGGGAGACGATGGTGATCTTTTTGTCGCGCGCGGTGATCGTAATCCCCAGCCCGCCGTAGCGCCCAGTGGTCTCCACCTGCATCTCGCGGAAAACCTCGGGCGGCAAAAACGCGCTGAACGGGTCCAGGGAATTGAGCATCGCCCCCAACGAGAGATACATCGCCTTGAGATCGGCGCCTTCTCCGCGGCCTGCCGCCGCTTTCGACATGGCGAAGCGGTAGGCCTCCTCCATGGCGGAAAGCACTTCGGGGCCCCGGCCGCCGAAGCGCACCGCCATCTCCTCGTCCCCGCTCCTCAGGGCAAACCGGCCAGCGTCCTTGCGGATGACTTCCAGGCGCTCTTTCCCGACGGCCCGCTGAAGGCCCTTGAGACCCGCGCCGAAGGCCTTGGCGAGGTTGGGGAGGGAGACGTAGTTTTCCTCGATCTGCGCGACCGTCTCGCGGAGGAGCCGGACGGCCCGGGTCTGCTCCTCCGTCAGGTCCGGCAGGCGGCTCGGAGTGCTGGCCGGGGCATAGGAGATCAGGATGAGCGCAAAAACGGCCGCGAAAAGTAGGCCCGCCGGCCAGCGCTGGCGCAAACGCTTCAAATCCACCTGGTTTCCCCTCCGGTCAACAATTCGCGATTATCCGACACCCCGAAAACCGCCGGGGCGCCCGGACCGCCAGAATCCAAAAAGGCCTTCAAAATCATATAGGTTTAGTTCACCATAAGCCAAAAGCCCTAAAATATGGACCAAGGTTTTGAATTATATACCTATCCATCTTTAGGGGGCTAGTTCTATTTTTGTCTATTTTCAGCTGTTTTTAGGCATTAGTAGTTACAAATGAGTTACAGATCACTCCTGAAACTAGTGTTGGTGGTGCCTAATACTAAAATTATTGTGGATCGGGGGGGACAATTGAAGGGGGCAATCAGGTGGTTACAGGAATATTATTCGTCCAAGTTCTCTTCTTCATCAGCCCCAATAGATTTAAAATATTCCTGATCAATCTCAAGAAAATTTACTGGCTTATTTTTAATCCCAATGCCATGTTCGATTAAGAGTTCCACCAACATATCGCCATCTATAAGCGTTATAGGAGCCGCACCCTGGTATAAAGCCGCATCTTTACACCCCTTCGCAAATTTCCCAAGGGTAATAATCGTCCCCCTTATCGCCTCATGGTATGGAAGGGCTCCACGCAGTTGATCTAGGACGGGGCGTGTAATCGTTCTTTGCTGTCTTTTTACCTGAACAACTTCCTTAATTTCAGTAATTCCAAACTGGTATTTCGCGACTACATCAACACCCTTATCGCCACTTTGTTTAGTAACTTCAACATCTTCATATTTCATGGCATCTAACAATTCCGAAATTAGATGCTCAAATTGATACGGTGGCATATCCCCCAGGCAATTTTTTAAATCTGCAATCTGGGTTGCATTGTATTCACCTATAGCCTTTACAGCGTTTTTTCTGGGATCGTCTTGAATTTTCTTTTGGACTGGATGACTAAGCCCCTTTGCGGTAATGGAATACGCATTTCCATTTCGTTCAATAAATCTTCTTTCAACCCACATTATGCGGCGGAACAGAGCAAAAAGAGGCGGGAATCTTTGTAACCATATGATATAATTGGCTAAAATCGCCCGAGCGAGAGGATATCAGATGCTCGGAGATGGTGG
>PVBE012371383.1_pt1 | contig 11234 bp, 10 predicted proteins | sample 1631181 | NCBI WGS metagenome assembly PVBE01 (sample SAMN08397723, study PRJNA350692) | Marine metagenome, whole genome shotgun sequencing project. | isolation source: water | place: Pacific Ocean | collected 2012-04 | reverse complement strand
TATTAAAAATGGAATACCTACATACGCATACTAGAGCAGATCCTGGCTGGTCTAATTGGGATTCTATACCTAATTCAGAGCAGATTATTGCGAATGGCAGTAAAAAAATATTAGTATTGTTATACTCTAATTATGTAGTTGTTCCAGGAATTATTCAACAATATAAATACAAACAAACTTCTCATGGCATGGAAGTTTCAAAAGTAATATCTGTTCCTGAATCAGATAGAAAAAGCATAGACTCAATTGTTAGAAGAAACATAAGAGGAGTTAAATGTCCATACAAAAGAGCTTCTACTTACCCTATGAACTTTTGGAGGTAATAATCTTCCCAAAACCTTCCAGCTTCTCTCCATCCAACAGCTTTCTTAGAATGTCTTTTAACTCTTTAATCTTAACCCTAATCTGCTTAGTAGTATCCCTTGACCTGATAGTAACTTGCTTATCTTTCAGGCTGTCAAAGTCAAACGTAACACAAAAGGGAATACCTATCTCATCAGACCTTGCATATCTCTTCCCCACAGAGCCGGCAGTATCAAACTGGCACATAAAATCATTCTTCAGTAAATCATAAATTTTTCTTCCATTATCTTTAAGCTTTGTGGCCAGAGGGAAGATTCCTATCTTAACAGGAGCAAGCTTAGAATGCAGTTTCAAAACAATATTACCTCTCTTCTTATCATAATTATAAGCATCAAAGAGGAATACAAGCATTGCCCTTTCAACGCCCTGAGATGGCTCAGCAACAACGTGAGGAACTACTTTCTTGTTTGAATCATTATCAAATAGGCTTAAATCAGTTTTAGATACCTTAATATGCTGTTGTAAATCAAAATCTGTCCTGTTTGCCATGCCCTGCAATTCTTTCCAGCCAAAGGGAAATTTATAATCAAGGTCCCATGTGTCCAAAGCATAATGGCTAAGTTCTTCAGCTACATGCTGCCTTATCCTGAAGTTGTCAGGATTAGCTCCTAAGTCAACAAACCATTTATGTTCAGTTGCTAACCAATAAGCATGCCATTCTGTCTTAATAATTTTCTTCTCTAATGCTTTCTTCATTGTCATCTTGACAGCATCCTTGTCTTTCTTTTGTAGTTCTGCTGATAAGACATTGATTTCATAATCAAGGACATCTTTAATATAAGGACATTTTTTGATTTTATCAGGGTGCACAAAATATTCAATCTCCATCTGCTCAAATTCTCTGCTTCTGAAGAGAAAGTCTCTTGGAGATATCTCATTCCTGAAAGCCTTGCCAATCTGCGCAATTCCAAAAGGAAGCTTCATTCTTGCATTCTCTGCAACAAGCCTGAAATCAGCGAACATTAGCTGTGCAGTCTCTGGCCTTAGATAAGAAACATTGCCTTCTACAGGTCCAACGTTTGTCTTGAACATAAGATTAAGGTCTCCAACAACATCGTACTCTCCACCACACTCGCATTTGACCTTTCCAATTTCATTCTTGTCAAGCTTATTATCTTTCTTGCATTCTTTGCATCTAACATAAACATCAGAAAAATTATCAATATGGCCTGAAGCTTTCCATACGTTAGGATTGGTTATAATGCTTCCGTCTATGCCTACAATGTCTTCCCTGCTCTGAACATGGAACTTCCACCATTCTTTCTTAATATTGTTCTTAAATTCCACACCTAATGGCCCAAAGTCCCAGAATCCAGCTAATCCTCCATAGATTTCTCCACTAGGATAGACTAAACCTTTCTTCTTGCAGAAGGTTGCCATGTCAAGAATAGATATTTTGTCTGCCATAGAAGACAGATAAGGGGATTAGCTTATAATATTTTCTTTTTTAGTGTATTTTTCTAAAAACGTTAGAATAAGATTAATAAAAATAAGAAATAGAAAAGAGTTTATCTTCTCTTCCTTGTTTTCCTGCTTTTGCTAGTTTTTCTCTTTGGCCTTGCCATCTTCTTTGCTACTCTTCTTGCTAATGGTTTAGCTCTTCTGGCAGCCTTTCTTACAATTGCTCTGGCTTTTGGCTTGGCTTTCTTAACTGCTCTTTTTGCTAGAGGTTTTGCTCTTTTGATAACTTTCTTTACAGTTCTTTTAACAGATTTTCTATCCTCTCCAATTCCTCTAAGAATTTGATCAATGATATATTCTCCTTTCTCCTCGCTTTTTTTGCCGATACTATAGAATTTTTTGACCTTGCCTTTAGCTTTCTTTCTACTCCATGTAAAAGCTCCTAAACCTACAAGAAGCCCCTTTTTAATCTTATCAATCATACTAATCACCTCTTTCTTTATACAAATCCTGAAGCTTTATGTTTATAAAGTTTTTGTTTTAGGATAGATGCCCTATTCCTTCACAACTTCCATCTGTCCAAACTTACCTGTTGACAACTGTTTCTCGCCCTGCCATTCTCCTACATAGCCATTTATTATATGAATCTTATCTCCAACTTTTATTTTATCAATATCATCATTCCAAAGAGTAAGCTTTATTTCTCCGCTCTCATCTTTCACCATAGCATTAGCCACTTTACCCTGTTTCCCAAACTTTTCAAACTCTTTCGCTTCGCTAACTTCCATTACTTCCACAACAATATCAACATTACCTTGCCTTGCTTCTAAATCTTTTATCATATTTCTTCACCTCAACGTTTATAATTTCACAAATCTACATTTATTTATAAAATTGTTGAATCCCTTTTTATTAATACATCTTTTTATATCTTTTTATACCTATTTCCAAAAACTATTTAAAACAATAAGGGTTACATCTTTTTTATGAGAATAATAGACAAAGAAGAATTTCAGCTAAACAAAGAAAAAATCCTGAGAGAAATAGAACTGGGAGCAGTCTTTATCCATCCCACAGATACCATCTACGGTTTGGGCTGCAACGCTTTAATCCCTGAAGCTGTAAAAAGGATAAGAAAAATCAAAAACAGAAGCGAAGGACCATTCTCAGTCATTGTACCATCCAAAGAATGGATAATCAACAATACAGAATGCTCAAAAGCTGATTGGCTGGAAAAACTTCCTGGTCCATACACCTTAATCTGCAAACTAAAAAACAAATCAGCAGTCGCAGAAGAAACAATCCCTAATATTAATTCATTGGGCATGAGAATCCCAAAGCATTGGTTCACCAAAGTATCAGAAAAGCTCAACATACCAATAGTATCAACCTCAGCAAACTCAGTTGGTGGAGATTTCATGACCTCACTTGAAAACCTCTCTCCAGAAATAAAATCTCAAGTAGACTTCATAATCTATGAAGGCGAAAAATCAGGCAAGCCTTCAAAAGTAGTTGATCTCACTAAAGAAAAAGTAGACATACTCAGGCCATAAATTACTGAAAGATATCTCCTCCTTTTAAGGTGGAGTAGCTTGGAGTAATTTGCTCAAAATTCGTGCTGGCTGAATCTGCACCATTTATGGTGCATAAAAGACCACTAATTTTTTCAATGAAAGAAAAAAAACAGCCTAAAAAACTTAAAATCCTTGCCGCTGGAGACATCCATGGAGACACAGGCCTTGCAAAAAAACTTGCAGAAAAGGCAAAAAAAGAAAACGTAGACTTAGTAATTCTATGCGGCGATTTAACACAGGGAGAAAGTTCAACTTCTAATATAATAGGACCCTTTGTAAAAAACAAAAAAAAGGTAGTACTCATCCCAGGCAACCATGAAACAATAGCAACCGCAGATTTCCTTGCAGAACTCTATGATGTAAGAAACCTTCACGGTTACTATATAAAATACAAAGATGTAGGCTTATTTGGCTGCGGCGGAGCAAACATCGGCCTCTTCCAGTTAAGCGAAGAAGAAATCTTCAAATCTCTCAAGAAAGGCTTTGAAGGCGTAAAAAACTCACCCAAAAAAGTCATGATAACCCATGTCCATCCAAATGAATCAATCATGGAAAAGTTCACCAAAATCTTTCCCGGTTCATCAGGCGTAAAAAAAGCAATAGACAAATTCAAGCCAGACATATTACTATGTTCTCATGTACATGAAGCAGAAGGCATTGAAGAAAAGCTAGGCGGAACAAAAGTTATTAATGTTGGTAGAGAAGGGAAAGTCATTGAAGTATAACTGCTTCATCCAAAGAGAAGTTTTATATATCTAATCCTCAGTAAACTACACTATGCATAGAATGAGCTATAAAAAAAGAGGTGTAACAGGTTTCCTATTTCTTTTAGAAGTAATAAACCAGTTAAAATCCTAAAATGCAATCAATCTTCCTAGAACTCACCACTGTCATCGCAATTGCATTAGTATTAGCTTACATAATGAAGCTAATCAGACAACCTCTCATCATAGCCTACATTCTAAGCGGAATAGTAGTAGGCCCAACCTTTCTTAACATAGTAAAATCTCACAGCACTCTAGCAGCCTTCTCTCAAATGGGCGTCATACTGCTTCTATTCATCCTAGGTCTCAACCTCAACCTTAAAATCCTAAAAGAAGTAGGCAAAGTAGCCTTCTTAGCAGGCTTTCTTCAAGTCTTAATCACTTCCATTCTCGGTTTCTTCATCACCACGCTCTTTGGCTTATCATATATTCAGGCGTTCTACATCGGCCTTGCCTTAGCTTTCAGCAGCACAATCATCATAGTAAAAATACTCTACGACAAAAACGACTTAGACACCCTCTATGGAAGAATATCTGTTGGAATTCTAATAGTTCAGGACATCATAGCCATTCTTATACTAATTTTCCTGTCAGGCTACAAACCAAACATACCAATATTCATTCTCCTTACTACAACCGTCTTAAGAGGATTAGGTTTTGTCTTTGTCGTATTCCTTGTCGCTAAATATATTCTCCCAAAATTCCTTCACACCATTGCAAAATCCCAGGAACTTTTGCTTCTATTTGGCATAACCTGGTGCTTTGTACTCTCTGTAACCTCATACTTATTAGGCTTCTCAATAGAAATCGGTTCTCTAATTGCAGGCATAAGCCTTGCGTCATCTCCTTTCCATTATGAAATTGGAAGAAAAATCCGGCCATTGCATGACTTTTTCATAATCCTTTTCTTTGTAATGCTAGGCTCTAACATGACCTTCAACATTTCCAATCTTCTCATACTTGCTGTAGTCCTATCCCTTTTTGTCTTATTCATAAAGCCAATAATTATCATGGCTCTTATAGGTTTTATAGGCTACAAAAAACGAACAAGTTTCTTGGCAGGAACATCACTAGCCCAGATAAGCGAATTTTCATTAATACTTGTCACTCTCGCTTTAAGCTTAGGCCATTTATCATCAGAAATAGTATCTATGCTCACAGTAGTAGGCATAATAACCATAACTGGTTCCACTTATCTAATGCACAAAGGCAATTCTTTGTACAACTTCCTCTCAAAATACCTTACCATATTTGAAAGAAAAAACACTAAAATGGAAGAAATCTCGCTTCACAACAAATCAAAAAAATATCAAGTCATCCTATTTGGTTATAACAGAACAGGCTACAGCCTTGTCAAAAAGCTACAGAAAATGAAAAAGTCACTATTAATAGTAGACTTCAACCCTGACGTAATCCAAAACCTTGCAAAAGAAAACATACCCTGCAAATATGGCGATGCAAGCGACACTGAAATGTTAAAAGAGCTCAACATAGAAAAAGTCAAGATGGTAATCTCAACCATCATAGACACAGAAGTAAACCTTCAGTTGGTAAACAAAATCAAAGAAATCAACAAGAAAGCAATCGTCATCTTCAAAGCAAATCAGATAGATGAAGCCTTACAGTTATACGATGCAGGCGCAAACTATGTAATCCTGCCCCACTTCCTTGGAGGTGAGCATGCCTCATTAATGATTGAAAAATACAAAGGCAGCATAGGCAAATTCTTAAAAGTAAAATTAAGCCATGTAAAAGAGCTAAAGAAAAGGAAACAATTCGGCCATGAACCTCCATCTCATGAAAGACATTAATACTATTCTCAACCCTTCATGACGCCCATAGGCTAGCCACTGGTCAACTTTAAATGTCCAGTGGTTTTTATTGATATGGAGCTTCTAGCCTAGAAGTTCTGCATTTCCTGTTTCCACTGGTCACTGGTCAGGTGCCCCCGTGAGATATTTAAATGATAATCCTTTCTTTATTTCAAATTACTCAAAGAATGCTTCAACTATCAAATTATGATTTTCAGTATCATATACAAAAATCATTTACATAGCTTCAGCTTAAGGAAAAAATTGATGATTTGAAATGAAAATTAATCAAAATTTGGCAGCAATTCACGGATATCTTTGTGGAGATGGGTATATTAGTGGAAGGGATAAAGAAGTGTGCATAAGGTTTAGTAACACAAATCTAACTCTTGTTAAAGATTTTAAGAAGAGATTTGAAAGGCTATGCGATATAAATCATAAAATAACAATCAAAAAAGTAAAAAACAAAAAAATATTGTATTGTTACTCTGGCACCAAAATAAAATCTATGAAAAATTAATGAAATATGAGCCTTATTATACAGAAAATTGGGAAATTCCCATAGAATTTTTAGATAAACAAGGTTTAAGTTTATGGTTAAGAGCATTTTTTGATTCAGAAGGCTGGCTCCAATTTAGACCTCACCAAACTAGAACAATCGGAGTACATTCCCTTAACCATAAAGGGTTATTACAAATACGGAGTCTACTAAAAGCGGTTTTTGGCATAGATTCAATTGTAAAGAAACGAAACGGAAGAAATATATCTTACTTAGGAATATATGGAAAAGATGACCTTACCAAATTCCATAAAGAAATAGGCTTCCTCCATAGTGAAAAAAGAAAGAAATTACCTAAGATTGTTAATTCTTATGTTGATTACACTTGGAAATTTCCAGAAGGCCCAATCAAATTAAAGAATTTTATAGAACATATGTTAAAGAAAAAAGCAAAACCTAAGTTGTGTAGGGGTAAGCCAATCTATGTTCGCTTTAATTCTATAAAAGAAGATAATCTAAAGAAATTATCAAAGCATCTATATGATTTGTTTAAGATTAAGTCTAAAATATATCGCTGTGTAAATGGACATGGCACCGTGTATTATGAACTTAATATACAAGAAGTAGAATCTGTAAGGAAAATGTTGGAAAATAATTTACTAAATAAATCAATGAAGGAAACACTAACCTTTACAAACTCCCATAGGAGTTAATTTAACTACTTTAGGTGAAATCCCAGCATTATGTACACTTTCTACTACGTCAATCACGTTTTTGTAAGCTTGAGGGCTTTCCTCAGCTAATACTTTAGGATGTGTTGATTGAGCGATTATTCCTCTTTCTGCCAGTTCCTTTTTGACATCTCCGCCCCAGAACTTATCTATAGCAGCGTGCCTTGACATCGCCCTTCCAGCTCCATGTACTGTGCTGCCAAATGTTTTCTCCATTGCTATTTCTGTTCCTTTGCATATAAAAGAAGCAGTACCCATAGTTCCAGCAATTAAAGCAGGAATATCAGGAAATGCTCTTGTTGCTCCTTTCCTGGTTATATAAATCTCTTTTTCTTTGCCTTCGACTTTATGTTTTTCTATTTTAGTTATATTATGAGCAATAGAATAAACAGTATGCATATCCATATCCTCCCAGCTCTTTCCAAAAACCTTCTCAAAAGTTTCCCTTATCCATTGCGTCATAACAAGCCTGTTTGTAAAACTGTAATTAACAGCGCATTTCATAGCTTTAAGATAATCCTGCCCTTCTTCAGAGTTAGCAGGAGCTCCAACTAACTGTTTGTCAGGCAATTTAATATTATACTTATCAACAGCCTTTTCATGGATTTTCAGATAATCTGATGCAACCTGATGCCCAAAACCCCTTGAACCGCAATGTAACATAATTAAAACCTGATCTTGATTGTTAATACCTAATTTATTTGCATATTCTTTATCAAATATTTCTGAGACTTTCTGTATCTCCAAGAAATGATTTCCAGCACCAAGCGTTCCTAGCTGAGGAACTCCCCTTTTCTTGGCTAAATCAGAAACCTTGTTTGGGTCAGCGCCTTCCATACATCCATTTTCTTCCATATTTTTAATATCATCTTTAACTCCATAATTGTTCTTAACAGCCCAGTTTACCCCCTTTACCATAACTTCATCTAACTGGTCATTAGTTAATCTCAATTTACCTTTAGAACCAACACCGCAGGGAATAGTTTTGAACAATTCAGAAATTAATTCTTTTAACTTATCTTTAACTTCATTATAGCTTAAATTGGTTCTTATTGAGTTAATTCCACAGTTTATGTCGAAGCCAGTGCAACCGCTGCTTATGAACCCATCTTCCTTATCAAATGCCATAACAGCCCCCATTGGCAAGCCGTAGCCCCAATGCATATCGCTCATACCTATAACTGGCTCTATTACACCAGGCAACGTTGCCACATTTGTTAATTGCTCTACAGCATCATCTTCAATAGCATCTAATATAGTTTTATTAGCAATTATTTTTGCATCTACCTTCATCTCTTTTCTTGCTGTTTTCGGCAACAACCATTCGTAATCGTTTAGTTTCTCTAGCTTCTCTTTCATATATTCAAAGTATTAATCAATAGCTTATAAAGATTTTTGTTTTCCAGCTAGATTTAACTAAAAATAAAAAAGAATCAATTAATTATTCTTTTCTTAGAATAGTTTCCCATGTAGGAATATTTCCTTCATATTCATCCCTAACAAACTCCACAATTTCTCTTAGTCCATCATATGACGGTCCTTTAGTTATCCTTGTTATATCAATAAGTATCTCAAAATCATTTAAAGGATTTTCTGAACCACTGCGATTAGGAGGAATAATGGAATGCAGAGATATCCTTTGTCTAAAGCTTCCATTACCATCCTCTGGATTTGTTTCTTTAAGAGTACCTATTAAAGTATAGTTAACCCTTTTGGTCCTTGCACCACCATCTTGAAAGATTTATTCGAGTTCCTAGGAGATTGGTAAGTTGTTATTGAGGAAGGATCAGCAGTTACAATATCTGTAATACTGTCTGCCACATAATCTATAACACCTGCCTTACCACTATCAAAAAAAGTTTGTTGTGATTGAAGAATATATGGCATTTCAAATGAATTAGTTCTTCCAGGTCCATAACCCTCTTCAACTAGATCCAATTTTCCTTCCCTGCCAAAATCAATAAATTTCCAAGAATAACCATCTTTAGTTCCTGAAAATTCTGTTCTTGAATCCTCAGAAACTCTTGACATCTGCTCAGTTGCCTTATGTTCATCTTCTGACACAAGTTTAATTTCATTACCTGTTACACTAACAATCCCAATCCCCATTACATATATTACAAATGGTATCAATACTTTTCCTTTCATTTAAATTCCTCCTAATATTTTTAATCTTTAATAGAATAACAATAACATTATAAGTATTTGTAGTTTCCAAAATATATTCCAAAAAAAGCATTCTTACTTATCCAATACCAAAAGCTTTTAAAACTTCTAACTTCTTTCTACTCTTAACATGGACAATACAGCTCTAATCAACACACTACACAAATTTGAAAGAAAAGTACTGCCTCTATTAGACAAGTTTGACAACACAAAAGACCTCAGCAAAGAAACAGGTCTAGACGAAATAGAAGTCATGCGGGCATTCCAATGGCTGGAAAACAAAAACATCTTAAAAATAAGCCAGGAACTCAAAGAAATGGCCAGTCTGGAAGACAACGGCAAAAAATACCTTCAGGCAGGTCTGCCTGAGAAACGATTCCTTTCTCACATTGACACCAAAACCTCATTAACCGAAATAGGAACAAAAGCAAACCTCTCAAAAGAAGAACTAAGCTCATGCCTTGGCATCCTAAGAAGCAAAGCAGCCATAGACATAAAAAAAGAAGGCACAGAGCTAATGGTTGCAATAACCAAGCATGGCAAAAGCCTTCTTGAAAAAGGCTTCCTTGAAGAAGAATTCATAACCAAAACATTCCCTCTTGACATAAAATCTCTCAAAGAAGAAGAAGTTTTTGCATTAAACAACCTAAAGAAAAGAAAAGACATAATAAAAGTTCAGGTAGTTAAGCTAAAAAAAGCCCTTCTCACACCTCTAGGCAAAGAACTATTAGAAGAAGACCTAACCGCAGAAAACATCGTAGACAGACTCACAACCTCAATGTTAAAAACAGGCTCATGGAAAGATAAGCAATTCAGAGCATATGACATAAAAATCAATGTTCCCAAAGAATACCCTGGCAAGAAACAACCATACAGAAAATTCCAGGATTTGGTAAGAAGAAAGTTCATGTCCCTTGGCTTCAAGGAAATGACAGGTCCAGTTGTAGAAACAGACTTCTGGAACATGGACTCATTATTCATGCCCCAATTCCATTCTGCAAGAGACATCCATGACGCTTACTATGTCAAAGAGCCAAGATATGGAGAACTTGACGAGCGTCTTGTAAAAAAAGTCAAAGAAGCCCATGAAACCGGCTTCAAAACCGGCTCAACAGGCTGGGGCTACAAATTCGATACCAAAAGAACTCATAGGCATCTATTAAGAACCCAGGGAACAGCCTGCTCAGCAAGAATGCTAGCCTCAGAAAAGCTTGAAATCCCTGGCAAATACTTTGGAATGGTAAGATGCTTTCGTTCAGACGTAATAGACGCAACTCACCTTGTAGACTTCTACCAAACAGAAGGCATCATAGTAGAAGAAGGCCTAAACTTCAGGCATCTCAAAGGTGTGCTAAAAATGTTTGCAGAAGAATTCTGTCAAACAGACAAAATCAAGATAGTCCCTGCTTACTTTCCATTCACAGAACCTTCAGCAGAACTACACGCAAAACATCCAGACCTTGGCTGGATAGAACTAGCTGGAGCAGGCATCTTTCGGCCTGAAATGTGCAAACCTTTAGACATAGACGTTCCAGTCCTAGCTTGGGGCATAGGAATTGACAGAATCGGCATGTTCAACCTAGGCATAAAAGATATAAGGCAGCTCTTCTCACAAGAGCTTGACTTTTTAAGAAACAGTAAGATGGTCTAATCTAAAATGATAAACAAAAAAGAATTCACAAAAATCAGAAAAGAGCTTGAAACCTATGACAAGCAAAGAGAAGTGCTAATTAATGAAGGCAGAGCCTTGCTAAAACTCTCAAAATGCATGATCTACTCAGTGCATAGGGATAACCTAGGAGAAACAAAAGGTCTTCTAAAACAAATCAAAGCTGCAAAGTTCAAACTAGATAAAATGGAAGATGCTTTTCAAGGTCTTGACCAGCAATCTTTGTTTAAACCCGTAACAAAAAAAACCTGGACAG